>OJGU01001038.1_pt1 | contig 11950 bp, 8 predicted proteins | sample 1594741 | NCBI WGS metagenome assembly OJGU01 (sample SAMN05416841, study PRJEB24817) | seawater metagenome | isolation source: Sea water | place: Canada:Atlantic | collected 2013-07 | reverse complement strand
CGAGATGTAGAGAGGTCTCGTGGGCTCGGAGATGTGTATAAGAGACAGGAAGAACGTAGTGATCGGATCGCTTTCTCTTTCCGAAGAACAGTATCCTACGGCGGCCGATCGCGCCCGTTTCGGAAACACTCTCAGGGAGAAACTCGGGACCTCGCCAGGAATCTCAAGCGTCGGTTTTGTCAGTTCCTTTCCCTTGTCGGGTAGCAGCCTCTATCGCACCTACTCTGTCGAGGGACAAAGTGACCAGAGCTATCGAGAGAACCCCGATGCGATCTTCAAGGCCGCCAGTCCTGACTACTTCACGACGATGAACATCCCCCTGATCGCCGGCCGCCCCTTCTCTTTTCTGGATCGAGCGGGAGCGCCTGGGGTTGCCATCCTTAACGAGCCTCTCGCCGCGGGTCTCTGGCCGGGTGATTCGCCCTTGGGAAAACGAATCAAATTCGATCTCCCTTCCGTTGACGCGCCTTGGATCGAAGTAGTCGGGGTGGTCGCCGGGACCAAGCATGAAAAAATCAATCGGGCAGCACCACCACAGATCTACATGGCCTACGCTCAGTCGCCATCGAAGCGCCTCACCTTCGCCGCAAAAACCTCCATCCCGGCAGCCGGCCTTATGAAATCGATCGAAAGCCATCTACACGAGATAGCACCTCATCAAGCGCTCTTTTCAGTCATGGATCTCGAGGCCCACCTTAACGAATCCTTTTGGTCGATACAGATGACGACACAGCTCCTTTGGATTTTTGGGGCGATCGCCCTCGGTCTTGCCGCGATTGGCATCTATGGGGTGATGAGCTTTGCCGTCCAGGAGCGCCGCCAAGAACTTGGCATTCGCATGGCCTTGGGAGCGGTCCCCCGAGAGATCCTTGCCCTCATCGTCCGACGCGGCTTGCGACTCGGCTTGTTCGGTCTGGCAGCGGGCACCGCCTTGGGGCTCGGCATGACAAAGGCCATCGGATCGGCGGTGTTGCGTTCGAGTCAAATGGATCTCCTCAGCCTGTTCTATGCGATGACACTCCTCCTGGTGACTTGTCTACTGGCCTGCGTGCTTCCTGGATTAAGGGCCGCTGGACAGAATCCCGCAGCCGTGCTCCGTCGTTTATAGCCGAATGCCCCGTTTAGAGAGATCGACCTCCTAGGGATGCCACGGGAGTTCGGTCCCATCCTTGAGCGGCTGAAGGAACTTTGCATCGACCTCCTGATACCAGCGGTGAAGTTTCTCACGCATCGCAGAAACCCTGGCCGGATGAACTGCGGCCATATCGACCCGTTCCCCAAGATCGGTAGCCAGGTTGTAGAGATGAGTTCGACCATCCTCAAGGCGTTCGACTAACTTCCAGTGCCCCATGCGAATCGCGGACGCGGGAAAGCCTCCTTGGTTGCTGTAGTGTGGGTAGTGCCAGTAGAGCGCCTCGCGATCCAAACGGCCGCTCCCCGCTAGCAAGGGCATCAGATCGACCCCATCAATCGTTCCTGCGCCATTGGGCTCACCTCCGGCGGCACGAACAAAAGTGGGGAAGAAATCCGTACTCATGACCGGCACGGAAGAAATCGTACCCGGGCGGGTGATCCCCGGCCAACGTACCAAGAAAGGCTCACGGATACCGCCCTCGTAGATCCATCCTTTCCCTCCCCGTAGGGGCAGATTTGACGTGGGTGATCCTTCAGACGTGGAGAGACCGCCATTATCGGAGGTGAAACACACCACCACCTCGTCATCGATCCCGAGATCCTTCAATTGCTTCAAGACCTTCCCGACCGCCAAATCCATGGCTTCAACCATAGCCCCATAGACCGCGTGTTTCTGAAGAATGCGAACTCGGCGAGGATTTCTGGCCTTGATCAAGGCCTGTTCCTCGGGGGCGAATTCTTCCCCCTGAATCGAAGCGGCCTTTCGCTGATACTTTTCGACCAGATCGGGACGCCCGATCAAGGGGGTATGAACGGAATAGAAGGAAAGAAACGCTAGGAAAGGTTGATCCTGGTTGGCCTTAATGAAGCGGCAAGTCTCCGTTGCCAAGCGATCCGGAAGGTGTTCTCCCTCGGGGCCGTCGCTCAAACGGGGATTGCCATAGGGCGTAAAATACTTCCCACCGTTCCATGGCCCGCCGTGTTTCCAGCCCCCGTAGTTATGATCGTAGCCTTGATTCTCAGGCCAGAACTCCTCGGTTGGGCCAAGATGCCATTTCCCGGCAAAAAAGGTGCTGTAACCTTGCTCTTTCAGCGCCTCAGCCATCGTCACTTCATCGAGATCCATCCGATCATGAAGCGGCGCAGACGCAAAGCGGCTGCCACGTCGACCACTGAAAAAATTCGTCGCATCCTTGCGGGACGGGTGCCGGCCGGTCTGGATTCCAAAGCGTGTTGGAGAACAAACAGGGTTGGCGGCGTAGCCATCAGTAAATTTCATACCGGAAGCGGCCAACGCATTGATGTGAGGGGTCTCGTAAAAGGTTTCAGGATTATAGGCCCCGACATCCATGTAGCCGAGGTCATCGACTAGGATAAAAACGAAACTCGGCTTCTTGGCTGCGGCCTGACTTGAAATCGACGACAGAGCAAGGCTTCCGAGAAGCAAGCCCCAAAACGGGTAAACAAAACGTTTCATGATCAACAGAGTGAGATTATGATTAGGATTGATGGAGTTTGACCGAGGGCGGTCGATTGGCAACTGAAAATACGGGAAGGATGAATGTTGGGAGTTTTTTAAAAAAACGGAGGAAAGGACTCCCCAGAGCAGTAGCGCCGCAAGCAAAAGAATTGGCAAAGGAATGGGGGCAACGGAATAGGTCTTCGACGTAATCTTGACGATCATTCCTATGCCCCCATTCCGCTGCCTCGCCAATATCTGCGCAGGGAAACAAGATTCTCCGACATCGTGGTAAGAATATACTCCGTTTCCTTCCTTCGCTATTAGGAAAGGGATGTGTCAGCAAAATTGACGCGATGGCCGCCGCCCTTTTAAATGGGGCTCATGAAATTTTGGGTCTCTTGTCTTTTCACCGTCGTCATCGCGCTTGGACTCGAGGCAGCAGCCCCTGCGCCCCTACCAAGCTCAACGCCTTGGGATCTCACGACACTGAAACGGGCGCCGAGTTTTGAGTGGCACGAATCTGAGGGCCCCGTGAAATCACTCAGCTACCAAGGACTTCGCTATCGAGATCACCTCAGTCAGGTCTTCGCCTACTACGCCACGCCGACGGATTTTGGATTTAAGGAAGACCAATACCCCGCCCTGGTGCTGGTCCATGGGGGTGGTGGAGCGGCGTTCAAGGAATGGGCCAGGCTTTGGGCAAGCAAGGGCTACGTCGCGATTGCCATGGATCTTGCAGGAAAAGGCGCTGAGCGCGTTACCCTTGCCCAGGGTGGTCCGGACCAAGGGCACGAACAGAAATTCGCGACCATTGATGACGCGCTCACCCATCAGTGGTCTTATCACGCTGTCGCCAACGTACTCTTAGCCCATTCGCTCCTCTTGAGCTTTGACGAAGTAGATCCCCAGCGAACGGGCGTCACCGGCATTTCATGGGGTGGTTATCTCACCTGCATCGTTGCGGGCGTCGACGATCGATTTAAATTTGCCATGCCCGTTTACGGCTGTGGCTTTCTACGCGATAACAGTGTCTGGAAAGACTCAGAGTTTGGCAAGATGACAGTAGCTCAATCGGATCGTTGGCACCAACTCTGGGACCCTTCCCAGTATCTGGCATCGGCCACCATGCCCGTGATCTTTCTCAACGGAACGAACGACTTCGCCTACCCCGCTGATAGCTATCGGCGTAGTTGCGAGTTAGTCCGAAGCGAGAAGAACTATAGCATCCAGATCCGGATGCGGCATGGACATATTTTCGATTTCCCCGAGTTTTTCCTCTTTGCCGATCAGTATCTGAAAGGAGGCCTAGCGCTACCGGTCGTGTCATCGCCAGAGATCATTGACGGCACCATTCGTGCCTCGGTCAGTTCCAAGACACGACTTAACGAGGCTCGTCTGCACTACACAACGGGGCCTCACAGCAAGAACAAAGAGCGTCCCTGGATCACTCAGACGCTAACGATCGACGGGAGCAGATTGATTGGAGATGCTCCTCCACCTCAGGCTACCGCCTATTATGTCGATGTCCGCGATGAGCGGAAGGCCCTCGTCAGTTCCGAGTTCGTCACTCGCTAAATTCCAGTTCTCTAACCCAATTCACCCCCGCTATGAGCCAAGGTCTAAAACCCTCCGTCTGTATCGATGCCGTTCTCGGCGATCACTCGATTGATAATGCCCTCTCCATCGTGAGTGAGGCCGGCATTCCGGCCTTCGAATTTTGGGGTTGGTGGGACAAGAAACTCGATGAGATTAAGGCGGCGAAAGCGCGGCATCAACTCGATCTCTCCGCTTGCTGCACCCATTTCATCAGCCTGGTTAATCCGGCGACTCGAGACGATTATCTCAAGGGACTTGAGGCGTCTATCAATGCGGCCCAGGCACTCGAATGCAAGACCCTGATCTCACAAGTTGGCGACGCCCTCCCAGGAGTCGATCGCCACACGCAGCAAGACTGTCTCATCGAAGGTCTCAAGCAGGCGAGTCAGCTTCTCGATGGCAGTGGCGTGACTCTTGTCATCGAACCACTCAACGAATTGGTTGATCATGCCGGCTATTACTTGATTCGAAGCGACGAGGCCTTTGATATTGTGTCTCAAGTGAAGAGCCCATCGGTCCAGGTGGTCTTCGATATCTATCATCAACAAATCAGTGAAGGTCACCTCATTAAGAATCTGACCTCAAACATTGATAAGATCGCGCACTTTCACGCGGCTGGGAATCCGGGGCGGCATGAGCTCACTCGCGGTGAGATCCACTACCCCTCGGTGTTTGATGCAATCCAAGAAACGAACTACGAAGGCTATGTTGGCCTTGAATATTGGCCTCTTGACGATCCCCTTAAAGGACTCCAAGAGGTTGCGAGTTGGTTTCAATCGTGAGTCATGGTCTCGCTCTAGCTCCCTCCGACGCTCTTTCAAGATAGCACATCTCGCGTGAAGCTGTAGCTAAGCACGCGAGATGGTGGTTTGAAACGAACGACGCTAACCCGGTTCCTTGAACGGGTTACGGAGCGCTGAGAGAGATATAGCTTCGATCAATAAAGAACCAATCCCAAGCGATCCGGTAGTTCCAGCGTACATGTATGGGTGATCCATCGCTAGGCAATCCCTGCACCATCGCTGATCCGTCACTTCCTTGGTAGTTCCCGGTAAAGTGATCGGATCCGTCCAGCACAGATCCCACGTCCACGTACCACTCCTCCACCAGACCGTTCGCATCTTCCCAATCCAAGGCCAAAGAGGTCCCGGACAAGACGCTCCCAGAGGCAGGCGCGTTAATGACGATTAAGGGATCGATATTCGCTGTGCTGGTTGTGAAGACATATTCCTCAGTATCCCAGTAGGCACCAATGCGATAGGAAAGACTCACGAAAATCGGATCGCCGTTTTCAGGGACGGTCGTGACTTCGATCTGGGTCGTGCTTCCCGCATACCAATCGGTAAAAAGATCCGAGCCGTCAGGCACCGTGCCCACATCGAGAATCCATTCATCCACCTGAAAATCACCCTGAGTCCATCTGAACAGACTCGAATTCCCATCCAAGACGGATCCGAGTAACGGGCTCGTAAGCCCGGGGAAAAGCGGCATATTGAAAGCGATCCAAGGCCCGATAAAGGACGAAGCCGTATTGCCCTGATTCGTCACGCCGTGCACCGCTCCCGCAGCCAGCTCGAGTGCCACATCCCCTGAAGTCGACATCCCCGTCACGCCCACGCCGAACGAAGAACCATCAAACGGAAAGACCTCCCAAACCGCGGCCACCCAAGCTTCCGGCAGGCCAAGCACATTGAAGTCAGACTCATCCAACCCCGTGATCGCCTGGTCAAAGGTGACATCAAAGGAAAGCCACATCTCGGAGGTCGTCAGAGATTGTTCACGATTACGATTGATGATAACCGAAGGCGCCGAGGGGCTGCCAAACTGCACTCCTTCAAAAACGTAGAGTTGAATACTTGCTGGGGGTGCGAGCAGCGAGAAGTCTTGACTGAAATTCGATACCAACTCTTGGACAGTGTGAATCTCTTGGCTGAAGCTATTGTTCGCCTGAGGGTCACCGACGATCGCGTGTCGAGTCACCGATTCGGCTGAGGTGAAAGGAAGCGAGAGAGTCACCGGCGTTTCTCCGTAAAGCTTGCGAGAGAGAACAACAACCGCGAATCGATCCCCATCCTGAAAGGCATGCACCCGAGTCAAAGGCACCTCCGCAAGGGCAGGAAGTTCTGCTGTTCCCGCGAAGGAGGTCGCAGGCGCTTCATGTTGACCTACGAAGACCGGACTCCCACTGACGTGATCGTTAAACAGTTGGAGTCCCATCCAAACGGGATAGGGACGAAAACCGAAGGCGGTCATACTATGGGAAGCATAGTCCGCCCCTTCGGAGAAGTTGAAAAAATTCATTCGTTCGAAGCCTCGACTCAGATAATGAAGATAGGTATCAAGCGCCGCCACGCCGCCGGCCAGTGATTTCCCATAGGCCTCCATCACCGGATCGATTGGCGCTTGTTGAGTCGGCGGAAAGTATCCAGGACCACCCTCGTAAACATAAAGTGCGTAGGGCACTCCTTGCTGTTCAAGCTCGTACCGCGTCTCCGCATGGCGATTGATCAGCGGTTCGATGTGAGTCGCCGAGAAGGCTAACAACTCTTCAAACCCATGATCCGTGACAGCGTTCCCCCCAAAGCGCACGCCGATTTCCCATCCTCCATGATAAGCCGCGACACTGACGGCGTCTGTTGAAGGACTCTGCTGCTTGGCAAGCTGACCAAAGTCATCTTCCAGGGGATCGGCGATCCAGCCATTCAGAATGAAGACGAATTTGTGGGCTACCGCGGCAAAGGAGGGACTATTCCGAGCGGCGCTGAAGAAATGTTCCGCAAACTGGCCATAAGTGACGGGGTCAAAACCCCAGAGATACTCGGGATTCCAGCTTTCATTGCCGAGTTCAATAAAGATCTGATCGACGGAATCGGTATAGGGCGTCACCCGTCCTTGAGCGATTCGTTTGGCCCCATAAACGGTTGATCCATCGCCCGCCAAGTAATCCACCAAACCACTCCACTCCTCCTCCGAGAAATAGGGTCCAACAATCAACCAAGGATCCGCCCCCACGGTTTCGCACAGCGCCATGGCAGTGGGGAGTTTGTAGTTCATATCAGGTGATTGGGCTCCGTACTCGGGATGATACTGACGGAGGGCGATTCCCTCCTGATTTGTCCAGTCGTCCAGGCTCGTGCCAAGCTGCTCATTGGAATGGCCAGCCCAAAGACGCAAAGTGCCGGGTCGAAACTCTTGGAGGGCCTGAAGTTTCTCGGTCTGAATGGCGTACGGATCCGTCCCCACCTCAAACAAGCGAACATTGTCAACCCAGACCGATCCGGGACCTTCGAAAAGAAACGAATGCGGTGTCAGCCAGGGCGACGGCGCTGGATAATCTGGCATGACAAATTCAAACGAGCAGAATCGCCATTCTCCATTCAAGTCTTCGATCGTCTCCAGGATCTGAAACTGTTCCGTATCTATCCCCATGTGAACACGCCCATGGGCAAGCCCCTCTTGTCGCAGCCACGCTTCCATGCGGTAGCTTCTTCCGGGAGCCAAGGATTCTTGAAATTGGCTCGGAGCCCCATAGCGGGCCTGGAGGATTCCTCCATGACCGGGCCCACTCATACTCATCCGAAGACTCGTCGCGCCGCCTCGGTCCGGAGCAACGTGAGTCGCATCCCGGTAGAGCGTCACGGATCCGAAGGGGATCCAACTATCATAGTCGCCGACTGGCAAGGCAGTGTTGGGGCCGACACTGTTTGCTGGAACATTGTCCGCAACCATACGGATAAAGTAATGATCACCCGCTTCGATTGCCGTCCCGCTTCCGGCCAGCACGATGCGATAACCGTTCTGAGAACTCGCATAGTAGCTCGCCACCGTATCGACACGAATCCGATTGACCTGACCACTTCCATCAATGCGATAAACTCGCACCTCCGCACCGTCGAAGAATCCGTCCCCAAAGGAACCATCAAAACTCGTATCCGTCGCTCCATTATTCTCGATCACACTGGCACTCCCCCCTGTCGCCACGCCATAAAGATTGGCGACGAAGGGTTCCATGCCGCTGTCGAGGACCCAATTGTTAAAATAAGGATTGTTAAAGTTGACCCCAATTCGAGTCACCGGACCGGCAATCGGGGTTGAATGAATGGAATAGGCCGCGGGTGCGTTTGGGTTCGCAGCCTGAGAGGAATAAGCGGCTAAGGATCCAAGAAGAATCGTCAGCGCCAGCCCTCGCAGTCGTTGATAAGAGTTAAACATAACACCATCAGCATGACAGCGATCCATGGTGCGAACTATCGTCCGATTGGATGGTTCTCAAGGAACAGATCTGATAAATCCAGAAAATGGACTAGTCCATTGGGTTTCTCTCATCCATCAAAACTCATCTCAGTGAAACGACTGAATTGCTTCGAGAGCAAGAAACCCCAAGGAATATCGACCGGGGTTAGTTACAGGGTGTCCAAGCTGGGGCCGCCCGGTCTAGGGAGTCACCTCAGCGGCATTACGTTTAGGAAGACTTGAGTTTGAATCGCGGCATTCCAGGAGATAGGCGACGACGGCCCAGAGTTCGTCGTCACTGAAGGATTCAGCGAATGAAATCATGGGAGTCCCATTCAATCCCGTTAACAGAACGCGCATCAAATCCTCTGCGGCATTCCCATTGCGTAAGTGCGGAGTCAGTAAATCGGCCGGTTTGATTGGACGCCCATGGACATCGACGAGCCCTTCGGCCTGGGGCCCCTTGCCGTCGGCCTTCAATCCATGGCATGGGGCACAAGTCGTTGTGAACAACTCAGCCCCAACCCTCACTCGAAGCGCCCGTTCCTTCGAAGCGTCAAACCATGAGGGTTGCGCCGGCAACGTTACAGCAGGCGCCACGAGAGCGGGATCTCTCCATTTCCGAGAAAAGGTCTTGAGATAGGCGATGACGGCATCCAACTCTCGCTCGCTTAGGCGGGTGAACATCCCCATTGCCGTGTTACTGCGGCCGCCGCGAATGGTTCGACGCAGGTCCTCATCGAGAGGGAGTTTCCCAAACGGCGTTGATCGATACTTAAAGTGGGCGGCCCGGAACGAGCGCGGTTGAGGACTGAGGCCGGGGCTCCACTCCCCCTTGCCATCCCCTCGCGCGCCATGACAAATCTGACAATTCCGAGTATAAACATACCGCCCTAGAATCAAATCCTCAGATTGATCCGGAGCCGTCCTTCCTGGATTCGTGGGTGCTTGAGCAAGACAAGTTCCATGAATCAATACAGAAAAGAGCAAGCAAGCGATGCCCTGGCTTAGCGCTCGCTCGATCAGGGCGATTCGGTCTTCTGTCACGAGGCTCATCTTCGATACGCGCCGCGAAGACCAATCCGTCGTCGCAAGCAAAGAGGAAGCTAGACTCGCACCGAACAAGGTCCTGTGCTCACCCGAAATGGCGAAACCATGACCAGCCCTTGTCACGGGTGCCTTAGCAGCTACGAACGTTGTTTCAGACAGACGGTTAGCGACTCATAGCCAAGCACTCGCTCATACTGCCCTTCCTGCTCGCGATTGGCCTGGGCGTTTAGCAGCTGAATCGATTCCACGCGGTGACTCAATTGAGACAACAGGGTACGGACAATCAGTCGGGCGTGGGCAGCCCCCAGACAGAGATGGGCACCTGCTCCAAACGCCATGTGAGGGTTCGGGCGTCGATCCAAGCGAATCTCCAATGGTGCCTCAAAGGCCGTTTCATCGAAATTCGCCGAAGCCCAGCAGAGAGAAACACGCCCTTTAGCCGGCACTGATTCCCCATGAACCTCACTCGGTTCCTGACAGACGCGACCGATATGAGTCAGAGGAGAAATGGTGCGAAAGAACTCTTCCCCGGCGGTGACGATGTGCTTCGGATTTGCCTGCAAGTAGTCCAGCACCTCAGCATGTTCCGCTAGATACCCGATGACTGAAGAGACGGTATGAATCACCGTATCACGCCCTCCGGCAAAGGCTAGATTGGCAAAACCCATTGCCTCATCCATACTCAGAAGGCGTCCACGATACTCTGCACTCGATAGAGCACTAAAGAAATCATTCCCAGGCGCAGCCTTGGCCGCTGCTAGACGCTCTCGAAGGTAACGTTCAAAGCGAACACCAGGCGCTTCACCAGCCTTGGTGTCACGAAAAACGTGAGTCCCCCACCCGATCCACTCATCGGCTTCCGACTCGGCAACATTGAGCAAGTAAGTCAAGGCACGCGACTGCAAAGGCAGAGCGAACTCCCGTACGATCTCAATCGAATCTTCGGCCAAGGCCTTTTCTATCAATCCACCAATCAGTGTCTCGACCTGATTGATCATGACGGGATCCTTCGCCCGCTTGAAGAAGGGTTCTACAATCTTCCGATAAGCCGTGTGTTCAGGGGGATCCGTCTCGATCGGCAGTTGCCGCATGGTTCGAACATCTTCCTCAGAGGGGATGGGAACCCGGAACGGCGCATCGGAGCTATATTTCTGCCAATCCTTCGCCGCCTCGCGAACGTCCTTATGGCGAAGAATCATCGGAACCTCCTCCCCTTGAAAGGGGCAGCGTAGCACCGCCTTTTCCTGGCGTTTCTCTTGAAACGAATCCGAAAAATTACTCATAGCATTCTCGAGAGCAGCTCCGGAGTGGCTCTCCCGGCGTCACATTCCTTTGCATGCGCACGAGGATAAGGCAACCGCTCCAAGGAAAGCAACGAGAAGCGTTCTGGCGGGAGCCGATCAAGCGGCTCAAGTAGAGAAACCTGGATGCGTTTTAGCGGTTCTTTCTCGAACCCCGTGGCGATATCCAGGATAGCTGTCGGCGGTCGAGAGCCATGAATCTCTCAGGGAATCCACTGAAACGGTTGAGGAAGCGCTTTAGTCGATGGCTTTGACCGGATTGTCATCGTCGGCATCGACAGATTCAAGGTAGAGACCGACATCCATAAATCCTTCCAAATCAATATTGTCACAACGAACAGCGATGGTATTGAGACCGGGTTTGAAGCTTTGAGCCGCCTCATCTAAGGCATAAATCAAGAGATATCGTCGCCCCGTCCAACTCTGGCGACGAAGTGCCACCGTTTCATTGACAAAGATTTCGGAATGATCGTCCTGCAGCACGCGGAGTACTAACCGCCCCTGTGGTCTTTCAGGCAACTGAAAGCTTCGTCGCATCCACAGGGTTCGACTTTCCCACTTGGTCTTGAATCCAGGTTTTTCGGCATTCCCAAAGGGAGCTTTTCCTTGCGACCAGGAGCTATCGTCAAAGGCGTCGAGATTCCAATCATCCCCGGGATCTTCCGAGGTAAAACGCCACTCGGATTCGCTTCGTTCACCATCTTCCATGATTGGCTGGAGCGTCTCCACATCTAAGAAACCTGCTAAATGTTCCAAGGCGTGCGGATTCTCGGGATCGTCCCGAAGGGTTTGAATCAAGAACTCGCGACGCTTAGGACGGCGATCGACTCGCTCATACATCCCACTCAGCCAAGAGGATATCTTTCTTGTCTCCGGATGGGTCACTCCCAGCACCTGCTTGGCCATGGCGAAGGAATCGATCAACAATCGCTCTGCGGGCTCAAACTTCCCCGTAAAACGATAATACCAAGAAAATTCCGCCATCGTCTTGATTCGTCGTGGGTGATCGGCACCAAGTACTTTCGCTTGCAGTTCAAGCGCTTCCTCGTAGACCTCTCTCGCTTCCTCGTTCTTATACTGATAGACGAGGGCCGTCGCAAGATGATGCATGAGCATGATCGAATACCTGTCTCTTATACACATCTCCGAGCCCACGAGACCTCTCTACATCTCG
>OJGU01001037.1_pt1 | contig 11990 bp, 9 predicted proteins | sample 1594741 | NCBI WGS metagenome assembly OJGU01 (sample SAMN05416841, study PRJEB24817) | seawater metagenome | isolation source: Sea water | place: Canada:Atlantic | collected 2013-07 | reverse complement strand
GTCTACCTCGGTCGGTGGTCGCTGGTACGCTTCGGCATGCGCCCGCTTGCGCTTCTCCTTTCCGGACTCACCGTGATGGCCTGTACGCCGGCCCAAGAGGCGGGGCTGTGTGAAGGCGTGCCGAGCGAGGTGGTGGACCTGACGGTCGCGGTTCGTTTTGAGGACGTCCCTCTGGAAGATGGGGATTCTGTGCCCGTGTTCGTGCCGCCCCAGGGAGGCATCGCGACCGAGTTCGACATCAGCCTCTTGGGCGTCGGTCTGGACACGGTGGACGAGCTTCGCCTGGAGATCGTCCGGATCAGCAGTGGGGCATCCGTTGCGGCGGTGACCTACTCCGGCGGGGGCCTGCCGCTGGAGTGTGTTCAAGATGCGGAGCTCCGGGTCCGCGCGGTGCCGGTCCCCTTTGCCGACGGACTCACCCTCGAAGCGCTCGAAGGCGCGGAGGTTCAGGTCGTGGGTACGCTGGTGCGGACCGATGGCGCCGAGGCGGAGTTCGTTTCGAGCGTGCAGCTGGATTCGACCACGTACTGAGCCAGGCGCTGGGGGGCTTGCCAGGGCTGAGGCCGCGGAGCGTGCCCGCTCAGGGCCTGGCGGAGCGCATCTGCGAGCACGCAGGGGGTCGGGTCTTCAACACGAAGGATACTGGTGGGCGTGACGACACCGGTCGACGCCGTCGTGCCGACGATCGGGACCCCGGCGTCGAGGGCTCGCGCGACCGGGGCGGGGTGCGACTCGAGGGCACTCAGGCTGAGCACCGCACCGATGCCATCGAGATCTGCGCTGCGGTGGACTTGGATTCTCGGGTGGTTCTGCAGAGACGGCGGCTCACTGCAGGGACCAGGGAGCACTCGAATCGTGACGTCCTCGAGCGCGTTGAGCAGGGCGGGGAGGTGGGCCGACCCGCATCGAGCCAGCGGTGGGCCGGCGAAGAGAACATCGCGGCCCCGGCGTCCCACGGCGGTGAAGGCGGTGCGGGGGATCTGGACTCGGGTCTTGTTGCCACCGATGCGCTGCCACGCAACGCGCCCCCGCACGCCGACGACATCCGCCTGCCAGCGCTCGGCTCGCTGTCGTGCGTGAGCACGCGGCCCGGGTCGATGGTTGCGGAGGAACGTCGCTTGCGGGAGTGCGGTCGCCAGGGCATCCAATCCGTCCACCAGGCTGTCGAAGTCGGGCATGTCCTCCACGAGCAGGCAGGTCGCTCCGATCCGTCGCCCGGCCGCAAAACTGCGTCGCGCGGCAAGACTGGGTGCGACGACCAGGCTCGGCGTCGGGTCGCGGGCGATGCGGAACGCAGCCGCGTGGTCGACGAGCGCTCGCATGCGAACCCGGTTGCTCAACGCTGCGGCGGTCTTGCCCCGGGCGACCCCTCGCAGCAGGAGCTCGGCTGCGGTGAACCATCCGCGACCACGGGCGCCGGGGAGCCTGTCGCCGTCGCGACGCCGAACGAACCCGACCCGGCGTCCCAGGGGGACCAGCGGGCGCGGGAGGACCCACGGTGCGAAGACTTCGACCGGCCCGGCTTGTCGGAGCGCATCGAGGACCGGCCGCAGCCAGTCGTTCGGCTCGGGGGCGACGACGAACGCTCGGGTCTCACGGGCCCGCGCCTCATGGGGTGCGTCGTCGACCACAGCTGTCCTCGTGGCAGGTGTCGCAGTTCCGCGTGGGACTGACGATGACCCGCTTGCGGTCGTGCCCGATCGTGACCAACCCCGGGGCGTGGGCGGGCCCGCGGCGCGTGATGGTGGTGTGGGCAAAACGCTGGCCGGCCTCCTGCGTGATCCGGGGCTCGGAGACTTCGACCGACGCTTCCTCGACCTGCTCCGAGCCTTTCAGTGACAGGACGAGCCCTTCGCTGCTCATCTTGGTTTCGAGTCGCAGGACGCCGCGCCCGGGCGCGAAGCGCAGGTCGACGTAGGGCCATTTGACCGTCGCGTCGGCCCGGCGTCGCGGCGGTGCTTTGGGGCCGCGGTCCACGACCAGCGTGTGGCCATGTCGCTCGAGGATGGTGCAGTTCGATCGCAACGCGAGGTCGAACAGAGCGTCACTCAACGAGCAGATCCCCCCACCCACCGCGGGGATGATGCAGCCGCCTTCGAAGTGCGCGCCCTCCCTGTAGCCGCGGGCCTCGGTCAGGCGGCCCACGGTTCGCCAGAACGAGAAGGGGCGCTCGGCGGAGATGCCCACGCCGTCCAGGGCGGTCGCTGCGAGGCCAAGGTTGTGCCATCGGCCCTCTTCGAGCTTCGGCCCAAACGATGACGCCCGTCGCGGAATGGTCCGGGACGCGACCGGGTGAGGCGTTTGTTCGGCACCCACCCGGCTGGGCTCCGGGTAGACGTCCGGACGCAATGCCCAGCCCACGAGTCGGCGCGCAGCCAGGCCGGCGACGCGCATGGCGAAGTCCGCCCGTTCGAGCGCGGACCACGGACCGGACGACGACGGCGAACGGCGCATACCAACCATTGACGCACGAGGGGCCCGATCGATTCCACCACGTAAAACGGGACGGTTGCCCACCGGCACCGTCCCGCATTTCAGCGACCGAGCTTGGCCCTAGCAGCCCGGTCTCCCCGACTACTTCTTGAACTGGGCCGACTCGGTGGAGTGCTCCATGGCCAGCGTGGAGCTCTTGCCCGCCGAGAGCGTGGTGGAGACGGTGTCGAAGTACCCGGTGCCGACCTCGCGCTGGTGACGGGTTGCGGTGTAGCCGTCGGCCTCGGAGGCAAACTCGGCGTCCTGAAGCTTGGCGTACGCCGACATGCCGCTTTGGGTGTACTCGCGAGCGAGTTCGAACATGCCGTAGTTGAGCTGGTGGAACCCGGCCAGCGTCACGAACTGGAACTTGTAGCCCATGGCTCCCAGCTCGCGCTGGAACTTGGCGATCGTGGCGTCGTCGAGGTTCTTCCGCCAGTTGAACGACGGGGAGCAGTTGTACGCCAGCATCTTACCCGGGTGCTCGGACTGAATCGCCTCGGCGAACTTCTTGGCGTCTTCGAGGTCGGGTGTGGAGGTCTCGCACCAGATCAGGTCCGCGTACTTCGCGTAGACCTTGCCACGAGAGATGGCTTGGTCGAGGCCACCCTTGATGCGGTGGAAGCCCTCGGGCGTGCGCTCGCCGGTGAGGAACTCGTGGTCACGCTCGTCGACGTCGGAGGTGAGCAGTCGGGCGCTGTCGGCATCGGTCCGGGCAATGACAAGGGTGGGCACGCCCTCGACGTCGGCGGCCAGACGGGCTGCGGTCAGCGTCTTGACGAATTGTTGGATCGGGACGAGGACCTTGCCGCCCAGGTGGCCACACTTTTTCTCGGAGCTGAGCTGGTCTTCGAAGTGCACGCCCGCAGCGCCCGCCTCGATCATCCACTTCATCAGCTCGAAAGCGTTGAGCGGTCCGCCGAATCCGGCCTCGGCATCGGCCACGATCGGCGCGAACCAGTTGCGGGTGGTCTTGCCCTCGGCGGACTCGATCTGGTCGGCCCGGGTGAGGGCCTTGTTCACGCGACGAACCAACTCGGGGACGGAGTGCGAGGGGTACAAGCTCTGGTCGGGGTAGGTCTGCCCCGCCTGGTTGGCGTCGGCGGCGACCTGCCAGCCACTCATGTAGATCGCCTGGAGGCCGGCACGGACCTGTTGAACCGCTTGGCCACCGGAGAGTGCGCCCAGGGAGTTGACGTAGTCCTCGGAGTGCAGGAGGTCCCACAGTCGTTCGGCGCCCAGGCGCGCGAGGGTGTGCTCGACGGTGACGCTTCCACGCAGCCGCTGCACATCCTCGACGGAGTAGGGCCGCTCGATGCCGTTCCAGCGCTCGTCGTTGAAGTTGATGGCGGAGGTGGTCTTGGGAGTCATGGACATCGTTGTCGTTCCTTCTCTGTCTCGGTCTCTTGGGCGATGGCGGAGGTTAGGCCTGCGTGGCGATCTACGTGCGATCGCGGAGGTCAGGCCAACGTTGTGATGTGCTCGTAGGCGGGCAGGGTGAGGAAGTCTTCGAGCGTGTCGGCCGTGGAGATCGACTCGAACAGCCGACGGGCGAGCGGGAACTTGCCCTCCTCGAAGCGCGCGTCGCCGACCTCGGCCTGGATCGTCTTCATCTCGTCGTCGATGACGGTCGCGAGCCGGGCGGCGGTGACCACAGAGCCGCCGACATCGACGCCGTGTTTGATCCACTGCCACACTTGCGCGCGGGAGATCTCGGCGGTCGCGGCGTCTTCCATCAGGTTGTACAGCGGCACGCAGCCGTTTCCGCGCAGCCACGCTTCGAGGTATTGGATGCCGACCCGGACGTTGAGGCGCAGGCCGGCTTCCGTGCGGTTGCCCTGCGGCGCCGCCACGAGAGCGGACGCGTCGGCGTGGACATCGTCGCGCGCTTTGTCGATCTGGTTGCTGGCGGGCATGTGCTCGTCGAATACCGAGCGCGCAACGGGGATGAGGGCCGGGTGGGCGACCCACGTGCCGTCGTGGCCGTTTTGGACCTCGCGGAGCTTGTCCGCGGTGACCTTGGCAAGCGCAGCGTCGTTGGCCGCCGCATCACCCTTGATCGGGATCTGAGCGGCCATGCCACCCATCGCGTGAATGCCCCGGCGGTGGCAGGTCTTGATGACCAGGTTGGAGTAGGCGGCCATGAACGGTTGGGTCATGCCGACTTCGCCTCGGTCCGGGAGCACGTACTCGGCGTGGTTCCGCAGCGTTTTGATGTACGAGAAAATGTAATCCCAGCGTCCGCAGTTGAGGCCGGCGGAGTGGTCCCGGAGCTCGTAGAGGATCTCGTCCATCTCGAACGCGGCGGGCAGCGTCTCGATCAGGACCGTCGCCCGAATGCTGCCCTGGGGGACGCCCAGCGCGTCCTGGGCGTGCACGAACACGTCGTTCCACAGCCGGGCTTCGAGGTGGCTCTGGAGCTTCGGCAGGTAGAAGTACGGGCCCGAGCCGCGCGCGAGCAGCTCCTTGGCGTTGTGGAAGAAGAAGAGGCCGAAGTCGACGAGTCCCCCGGTGGCCGGCAGGCCATCGACGAGCAGGTGTCTCTCGGGGAGGTGCCAACCGCGGGGACGGACCAGCAGCGTCGCGAGACCCTCGTCTCGAAGTGCGTAGGACTTTCCTCGCGCTGGGTCCTCGAAGCTCAGGGTTCGACGAACGGCCTCCGACAGCGCTCGTTGCCCGACCATCAGGTTGGTCCACGTGGGCGCGTTCGAGTCCTCGAAGTCGGCCATGAAGGTGTTCGCCCCCGAGTTGAGCGCGTTGATGATCATCTTGGGATCGACCGGGCCCGTGATCTCCACCCGGCGATCCGCGAGATCCTTGGGAATCGGCGCGACCGTCCAGTCGCCCGTTCGGACGGACTCGGTCTCGGGCAGAAACTCCGGGAGCGTGCCGGCGTCGTACTGGGCTTGGGTCTGCTTCCTTCGCTCGAGGAGCTCCAGCGCGCGCGGTCGAAACGTACGAACGAGGGTTTCGACGAACGCCAGCGCGTCCGGGGTGAGGACGGAAGCGTGGTCCGCGCTAGGGGCGGCGATCGTCAATCCTTCGGCGTGCGTCATGGGGGCTCTTCCTAGCCGGCGTCGTAGGCGCTGAGCGCCCTTCGAGTCGGGTGCGTGTATCTTTTTACAAGAACCGCCTCGGGTCAAGGCGAATAATGTGCAGAATTTGCGGTGATACCGCGATGAAACAGGGGCGGCGTGAAAGGTGTAAAGCGTGTAAAAGAAAACGGAGTGGCCGTTGAGGTGAGCAAGCTGGGCGCGAGAGTCCGTGAAATGCGCAAAGCGCGGGGGATCACGCAAGTCGAGCTCGCCCGCCGCTTGGGCATCTCGGGCAGCTACCTCAACCTCATCGAACACCAGCAGCGCTCGCTGACCGCCTCATTGCTGCTGCGACTCGCGAAGGAGTTCGAGGTCGAACTCGCTGCCTTCGACGCGGACGACACGTTGCTGCCCGATCTCTCCGAGGTGCTGGCGGATCCCGTGTTCGGCGAGGGGCCCACGAGCCAGACCGAACTGCAGGGTTTCGTCGATGCCTCCCCCGAGCTGGCCCGCCGCCTGGTCAAACTGTTCCGCGCCTACCAAGAGGCGAGTCGTTCGGCCGACTCCCTTGCGGCGCGAATCTACGACGACCACCAGGAGGTCGGCTCGGTTCGAACCGCGTTGGCCTCGGAGGAGGTCAGCGACTTCATCCAGCGCGAGGGCAACTACTTCGACGTCCTCGAACGCCACGCCGATGCGCTACGGCGCACGCTCGATCTTCCGGTGGACGATGATACGGCCGTGACGCGTTCTCGGCGTCTGCTCGAGCCGCGACTGGTCGAGCATCTTCGGGAGAGCCTCGGAGTCGAGGTCGAGCTCCAAGGCTCTCGGAAGCGTCCTCTCACCCTGCGACGCTATGACCCGCAGAAGAAGCGCCTCGTGTTGGCAGAGGTCCTCCCCGATTCCAGCCGCATCTTTCAGCTCGCGGCTCAATACGCGCTGATCGAGCACGATGCGCTGCTCACCGATTTGGCCCGGCATTCCTTGCTCTCCAGCGAGGGAAGCGTGCGACTGGCCAGGGTCGTGCTGGCGAACTACTTCGCTTCGGCCGTCCAGATGCCCTACGCCGCGATGCGCAAGGCGGTCACCCGGGAGCGCTACGACATCGAGCTTCTGGGGCAGCGCTTCGGAGCCAGCTTCGAGCAGGTGTGTCATCGCATCACGTCGCTGCGTCGGCCTTCGGATGAAGGGGTGCCGTTTCACATGATCCGGGTCGACCTCGCCGGCAACATTTCCAAACGCTACTCCGCCTCGGGCATCCGGTTCGCCCGGTTTGCGGGAGCGTGTCCTCGTTGGAACGTGTTCCGTTCCTTCCTGTCCCCAGGGGCCATTCGGGTGCAGACCTCGGTGATGCCCGATGGGCAGGTCTTCTTCTGCGTCGCCCGGACCGTGCTGCGGGTCCATGGTGACCACCACGTGCCGCGGACGATCCAGGCGATCGGGTTGGGGTGCCGGGTGGAGCACGCACGCGAGATGATCTACTCGGATGGCGTCGACGTGGACACGGTTGAAAGCGCGCTGCCGATCGGGGTCACCTGCCGGCTGTGTGAGCGGATGGACTGTGAACAGCGCGCGTTTCCGTCCATCCGCAGCGGGGCTCCGATCGATGAGCATTACCGGGGGCCGTCTCCGTACGCCCTCCCCGATGATGAACCGCGGTGAGTGCGCATTCTACGTTCAGACCGAGCGAACAGCGCGAAAACCGGTCCAGACTGGCAGGTAGCCGGGTAGACTCGACATCGACGCCGGGTCCAGTCACTCTCTTGGCTCCGCTCTCCTACATCGGTCTACATCATGTCAGCGCTCCGTATCTCCGTCGCGATTCTTCTTGGACTCACCCTCACCGCCTGTGACGACGAGTCCCAGGGCCGGGCAGCACCCGGCGATGGTGGTGTCGGAGGAAAGGCTGATGACGTGGACGGCGCGGATCTCGATCCCGACATCCAGAAGGACCACCTTCGGGCGGTCGGCATCTGCGAGACCACGGCCCGCCGCGACCGTGAGCGCACCAGCGAGCTACGTTTCGCCGAGCGGACCGAGATCGAGCAAGACCGCATCGCATGCGTCTCGGATGCGAACGACGCCGTTCGGTCGGCACTCGCATTGACGCTCGATGTGACGGCACCCCAGCTCTCCGACGACGTCGACAACGCGTTCAACGCGTGGCGCTCCGAGCACAGCAAGCTCTGCGCGACGTTCCTCGACGCCCACGAAGAAGTGCTCGAGAAATCGATCTCCGCCGTGGACGCCGGCTGCGTCGCGCAAGCCGAGCTTCATCTTGCCGAGGCGGTCGAGGCGTTTGCAGATCTCGGTGGCGGACGTGCGTCCGCACCGGACGCCAAGGCTCAGTATCCCGAGTGTTACGAGTTCTACGAGCTCGCACTCGAGGACGTTGGGGCGGATGCGAGCTCCGAGATTCCCGAGGCGGTCACCGATGCGGTGTTCCAGGCGCAGGTCGATGGCACCGAGCTTCTCGCCGACTGCATCGAAGAAGAACTCGCCGAAGCGATCCCGGTCCTCTCGGACCGCGTGCTCGATTCGTACCCCGGCCGCGATGGTACCCAGGTCGATCAGGCGCTGCTCAGCGCGTTCGAGGACGGCGCTGAAGGCATCGCGCAGGTCTGCGACGTGTTGGGCTATGCATCAGCAGACGGAGGCGCTCTGGGCGTCCAGCAGTGCCGCACGGCGGCCGCCATGTGGCGCCACGAGCTGCTCGGCTACGTGGTGCCCGAAGTCGCGCCCGAAGAAGCGCCCGCAGGCGAGTAGTCCTGCGCCCCCAAAAAACGAAGGCGCCCAAGGCCAAGAGCCGGGGCGCCTTTTTTTCTTCGAGCGAGGCGAACCCCGCTCAAAGAGAAGAGACTCAAGCTTGCGCCAGAGTCTCCTTGAGCTCGTCGAACGCCAGGTCCTTCTCCGAGACCTTGGTCTTGCGGATTGCGGAACGAAGCACGGACTCCCACTTGTTCTCGGGAAGGTCTTCCTTCATCGACATCATGATCTCGAGGATCTCGTCGTCGCCCGCGGCGTTGTAGATGGTGGTCTTGTCGTAGTGGAGCGTGTCGAGGAGAGCCTGGATGTAACCACCGGGCGTGGCATCCATGTCCTCTCGGTTGCCGACACGCCGAGACTCGACCGCCGTTTTCTTCTCCCGGCGTTTGAGCTCTCGTTCGATACGTTCTTGGTCAGTACGTTTCATGACATCCTCCTCGCCAAGACGGCGCCTCACGGCGGGGGCGGAGATTCGCCCAAACCAGTAAGGTCGGGGCGGCGTGGTAGCACACCCGCGCTCGGGATTCACCCCACTGGCACTGAGGCACGCCAACGGCCCGCAGCACGCGGGATTCCTGGGGTAACGTTGGGAAGCGCCCGGAGCGCTACGGGGCTGATATGGCTCTAGAGCAGCGTTTAGGAGCGGTTTCGCGTGCCCGGGCGCAGGTGAGGTCACTCGCGCTCGGTCTGTACTCTTCTTCTAATACAAGACCCGCCCTGGTGCCAGAGTCAGGCCAGGACGGGTCGGGTGGGAACGGGAAGCGTTCAGCTGTGTCCCGTTCGATATCGCGCTGGCGCTATTCGTCGGCCGGCTTCTCGAAGATCTGAAAGTCGAGGTGCGTGTTGATGGCCGCCTCGTCGATCACGACGTCTTGGGTCGTGAAGATGACCCGGCTTCCCTCGACCCCGAGTTCCTCAAAGTTGAGCGTCTCGGCCAGTTGCTCGGTGAGCGCAGCGCGGAAGGTCGCGACGAGATCCTGGTTGTCTTCCACGAGCGACTCCTCTTCCTCAGCGGCGACACCGATACCCTCGTTTTCGCCGGGAATGAGGATGGCCGCACCGGCGGTGACCTCGACCTTCTTCATGTTCTCCGAGAGTCGGACCTCGACCGGCATGGACACGTTGGCGAAGCCGCAGTAGCCCTCGGCGGTCCGCCACACGCGGAAGTCGGTGTTGAGGTTGCTGCCGGTGCCGCCGGCTTCGATGTCGTTGATGGAGACCGCGTAGATCCCATCGGCATCCGCTTCACCCTCTTCGTTGTAGCGAGTCGGGATCTCTCCCTCTTCCATCATGCGCCGCGCCATGGTGTCGAGCAGGATCGGATCCATTGCGACTCCGATCGCGACGCCTTCGGGCAGCGGTGTTTCGACGTCGAGGCCGGCCTCGTCGGGCAGGGGGAGGTTGGTGGCCAGTCCGAGGACCAGACGCTCCTGCTCGCCCTGCACGAACACCTTGCGGGCCGCCATCTTCACTTCGCCCTGGCCGATCGACCACGAGCCGATGGAGAACAGCGCCAGCGGCTCGAAGCCGGCTTGGATCTGCTCGGTCATCAGGAGCTTGAGCGCACCGGCGAGGATCTCGTTCTTGTCCGAGTCGAAGCCGTAGACCGACAGGTACCAGTCGTCGATGAAGGCTTCGGAGTAGTCGGCGAGGATCGTCGTCGTTCCATCCCCGGCCTCGAGCGTGAGCGGCACAGCGATGTCGGCGAACCCGGAGCCCGACGACAGCGGATCGCCTTCTTGGTCGAGACGCACCCCGAAACTCACACGGAGGATGACGCATCGGCGGCAGCCTTCGACGTCGCGGACGATGATCTCCGGCACGTCGTTGGCTTCGAACTCAGCCTCGCCGGGCCCTTCGGGCAGGACGCCAAACGGGACGGTGCCGGCAAAGGGGACCTCGTCGTCGATGATGCCGGCGACGAGGCGGTTGAGCGCGTCCTCGGTCAGCGTCATCGTGACCGGGAAGGGGCCATTCTCGGGAATGTCGCGCAACGCTCGATCTTCGGCGTCGACCGTGCGCAGGAAGTTCATCGCCTGGTTTTCGCAGTCGAAGGTGACGTCTTCGCCGCGGCAGCCGACGAGGGTTGCCATCGCCCCGAGGGCGAGCGCTGCGAGCAGGCGGGGCGCCGACGACGGCGCGCGCTTGGAGATGGGTGCAACGATGGACATGCTAATGAGCCTCCGCTCGAAACGGCGCTTCCCTCATAGTGGTCTCGATTGGTGGGCCGGGGCAAGCCGTGAGCGTCAGTTGCCCTATTCGGGGAAAATCGCCTCAGTCGTGTTCGGGCTCGATCCCTGCTAACGTCCGCGCGTGGTGGCCGCTTCCGCAGCACATCGTCTTGGCTCCTTTGTGGCCCTTGTCGCGCTCGCGCTGAGCGGCGCTTGTTTCGACTCGGATCAGAAGTCCTCGCCCCGCTCGGTCGGGACGACCGGAGAGCCGGATCCCACGACGACGTCCGACAGCTCCTCCTCCTCCGGGGGCGCTGAGGCGACGACGATGGAGCCGGAGTTCACGTGTCGGGACGCAGTCGTCTGCATTCAGCAGTGCGCGTTCGATCTTGCGATCAACCCGAGTGTCGAGCCAGACCTCGGCTGTCTGCTCGACTGTGTCGAGGAGAACCTCACCGTTCGCGAGACCTACCACCTGCTGCAGTTGAGCAACTGCGCGGCGGACGAGTGCGAGCAGACCAACGAGTGCATGCCCGAGGACCCCGGTACCGCCTCGGATACCGATACCGACACCGATACGGACTCCGGCACCACCAGCGGCGGTGGCGGCGATGATGGCGGCGGTCTCATCGACCCCTGTCTGCAGTGCATCTTCCTCGAGATGAGCAACCCCGACCCGACGGTCTGCGTCGAGTTCCACGAGCTCTGCAACGAGATGCCGGAGTAGCGTCGCTGGGGTCCCGCACATGCAGGACCCCGCGCGAGCCCGGCCTCACTCGCAGTCTACGGGGACTTGCGTGATGTAGCCGCCACGCGCGAACCAGTGCGGATGGCGGACGGTGCACGTGAGGGCGCCGGAGTGCTCTGCGGTGACGGTGATGTCGCCGGGCTCGGTATCGGCGACGTTGAAGAGCACGGCCGCGGGCAGCGTGGCAAACCCGATCTCCGTCGAGTCGAGGACCGGCGCCCCGTTCTCATTGGGCGCATAGAACGTGCCCGCCGGTGGGGCGGGATCGATCGTCAGGGTGACCGTACCGGACTCGATGGCGATCGGGTTGACGCGGAGGATCACGATGCCCTGCTCGAGGTCCACCGGTTCGGGGTCCTGTGGCTCCAGCGCGTCGAGCTGCGCCTCGATGAACGGCCCCTGCACCGACGTCGCGTCGACGTCGTCTCGATCCTGGATGCCCGTCCGCTCTGGGATGATGCTGCCAGCGTAGGGCGGCACTCCGTCGGGCTGCGCCTCAATGATGATGTTGACCGGGCTGTCGGGCGTCAGGCCCTCAAACGTGAAGGCTCCGTTGGCGTCCGTCGTGGCGGTGGTGCCAGCGTCGATATCGAGGCTGACCTCGAGGCCTTCGATGCCGAGGATGCCGATGAAGTCGGTGACTGCGCCGCCGAGGCTGACCTCGGTCGGGAGCGAACCGGTCGACGTGCCGTCCGCAACACCGCTCTCGCTGCTGCTGGAGCTGGCGGGCTCGTCGGTGGTGCTGCTGGATGTCGAGGGCAGGGCGGTGGTCCCGGAGGTACTGCTCCCCTGGGAGGT
>OJGU01001036.1_pt1 | contig 11991 bp, 11 predicted proteins | sample 1594741 | NCBI WGS metagenome assembly OJGU01 (sample SAMN05416841, study PRJEB24817) | seawater metagenome | isolation source: Sea water | place: Canada:Atlantic | collected 2013-07 | reverse complement strand
TCGTGGGCTCGGAGATGTGTATAAGAGACAGCTCTTGGCACTCCGGGAAATACCGTTTGGGGCGATACACCCGAAAGGCTGCATTTAGAATGGCTATTGAAGAAAACCGCCACTTGGGGCGATTTATTCGAAACCACCCCCATAGACCTAATGACCTACATCGGAACAACTTCCTTAGAGCAACATACTACCGATTATCACTATTGGTCATCAGCTACCAATGCATGTGGCAATAGCACCTTAGAGTTAAATGTTGGCACATCAGGAGGAGCTTCCCAATGCACCATTGAATTGGATCTTACTACTGCTATAGCCAACGGCTACGACATTAATTTTTGCAACATTATCAGTTTTAGCAATTTGCGTAAGCGAGGAACCACCTGCACCAATACCAAAGATTTTTACATAGATGCTACCATTATTACCGGCATACAAAGCCAAGTAGTTACCATAGAAGGAACTTCTACCTGTTATCCTATTGCTACCTGTGTGGATGATGCTGCTGACTTAGCCCTTTGCAAAGAAAATGAATTTGAAATTACCGAAGAAGACCATTGTACTGCCTTGCTCATACAAACAGCAGAAGATAACGCCTTAGCAGCTTATTTAGATTACTTGTTAGAAGAAAAAAACAAAGTAACTGCTGCCCTTAAAAACAAATGCATGTTGGCTCCTGAAACCTTTAACATGACTTATTGGGATCAGGAACATCATTTTACCTTGTATTATTACGACCAATCGGGCGGATTAGTACAAACCGTTCCCCCTGCAGGAGTTAAACCTTTTGCTAACCCTGCTGCCGATATTCCTCAAGCAGATACTTACCGTTTAAATAACTCAGGGGTGCTTACACCACCACACGTATTAGAAACCAAATACCGCTATAATTCCTACAACCAGCTTACCGAGCAAAAAACACCAGATGCCTCCACAGGCAAATTCTGGTACGACATTGCCGGAAGGTTAGTAGCCTCTCAAAATGCGAAACAAGTAACTCCCGGTAGCTATAGTTATACTCTATATGATGATATAGGCAGAATCATAGAAGTAGGAGAAATAAAACCATCATCTGCTTTAACTAAAACTATGGCTGAAGACCCTGCATTATTAGATGCTTGGTTAGGCAGCGGACCAAAAGTACAAATTACCAGAACTTTTTATGATGAACCTTTGGATGCTATAGTCAATGCTTATTTTGCTAACGGACAAGAAAACCTGCGATTGCGTGTAGCTACCGTAGCCTACTATGAAACTGGTGCTTCCATTTATAGTAACGCTATTCATTACAGCTACGACATGGCAGGTAATGTAAAACATGCCGTAATGGAGAACAAAGCATTGTCTGGAATGGCTAATGGACTAAAACACTTAACATACGAATACGATTTGGTAAGTGGCAACGTAAAACAAGTCATTTTTCAACAAGGTGAAACCGACCAATATTATCATAAATACCGGTACGATGCCGATAACAGAATACACGAAGTGCTTACCTCTAAAAACGGCATTATTTGGGAAAAAGACGCCAAGTATTTTTACTATGCACACGGACCATTGGCAAGAATTGAGTTGGGCGATGAAAAAGTGCAGGGCATAGACCTCGCCTATACCATACAAGGATGGCTAAAAGGCGTAAACTCCAATACCTTGGACGAAGACCGTGACATAGGCAAAGATGCCACACAAGGCTATTTAGCCAATAACCCTAACATCCATCAATCGGTGGCGAAAGATGCGTTTGGCTACTCGCTAAGCTATTTTAATGGTGATTACAAAGCCATTAGCCAACCCGCTGTTGCCGACCATTTTGAAGCTCAAATTACAGGAACTCCTTTTGATGTAAGCAACTCCGAACTCTTTAACGGAAACATCCGAAGCATGGTAACAGCCATTACAGGCATGAACATTTTAGGCAATGCCTATAAATACGACCAGTTGAACCGATTAATTACCTCTACCGTTTACGACCCCGTAGATGTAGGCAGCAACCGATGGGCTTCATCCGCTGCTATAACCGATTATTTTACCGAAATTACCTACGATGCTAACGGTAACATTGGCTCCCTGCTCAGAAACGGTACCAGTGCTATACAAACTGCCATGGATAACATAAGCTATAGCTATACCACAGGTACCAACCAATTGGCAGCTATTGATGATGCTGCTCCCGATCATCTTTCTTACCCCGATGATATTAAGTTCGGAATAGCAAATTATACCTACGATGCCATAGGCAACCTAATAGCCGATCCATCTGAAGAAATAGACGACATTCAATGGACCGTTTACGGAAAAGTAAAAAGCATTACCCGAACTGCCACCAGTACCAAAGACGACCTGGAATTTAAGTACGATGCCATGGGCAACCGAATTATGAAATTGGTTAAACCCCGCAACGGAAGTGGTTTAAAATCAGAGGATAACTGGATATATACCTATTACCAATACGATGCCGGTGGAAATATTTTAGCGGTATATCAAAAAACTTTTGTTAAATTAGCAGGATTTTCGGAATATAAATCCATACTAAAAGTTAGCGAAATGAACCTTTACGGAAGCAGCAGATTAGGAACGGATGCCATGGAAAAAACCTTGGTAGAGCAAACCTTTACTGCAGCTTTTGATCTCCAAACAAAAAGATTTACCGGCATTAGCATCACCAATACTGACATAAAAACAGACGACCCCAACTTGGTAAACAGAACCTTAAGTAAAAAGAACTTAGAGCTAAGCAACCATTTGGGCAATGTATTGGCTACCGTAAGCGATAAAAAATTACCCGTAACAGGCACACTGCCCAATACCGTAATTACTAGCAGTTTTGAAGGAGGCGATTACGAACTGTTTACCACAGGAAGCTATGCAGCCTTGCAAACTACCAGCCCGGTAAAAACAGGTACCTATGCCATAACTACCACAAGCAGTTCGGGTTACGGACCGCGTATAGACCTTACCGATATTAAAGATGGAGATGTAATTAATGCTTCTATTTGGGGCAACATTTACCCTGCTGCATCCGGTGGAAGTTTTATACTGGAGTTAAAAGATGCGTGCGACATGCAGATAATAGCCACTCAGCAAGTGCAAACCCTCTCTACCAACCTACAAACGGTAGACCATTGGCAACAATTGGGTTTTAACTATACCGTACCGGCAACAGGAGTAGAAAACCTGGTAGTAACCCTGCGTTTATACACCCCTTATGGCATTACCTACTGGGACGATGTAAGTGTGGACATTGCCCACAACACCAACCAAATAATAGCCTACGAGGCAGACATTACGAGCCGACAAATGTATTATCCATTCGGTAGCGTCATGCCTAATGCCAATAACCTTAATGCAGGCACTTACAGATATGGACTTAACGGCATGGAGCGTGATAATGAAACTAAAGGAGTAGGTAACTCATATACTTCTTATTGGAGACAATACGACCCTAGATTAGGTAGATGGATGAGTGATGAACCCAAACCTGTAGCCTGGGAAAGCGGTTATGCAGCGTTTAGAAATAATCCTGTTTATTTCGCAGATCCAAAAGGAGATTGGGTAAAAGGTGCAGGTTTTTTAAAAAATATTTTTGGTGGAACAATAACAACTGCGTCTAAGCTTAGTGGTCCTATAACTACCAAAATTAAAGGGATAGGTTTAGGAAATAAATTAGGCTTTTTGTCTAAATTTCAACAAGGTGATGCAACTCTAAAGGCTTATTACCTTGATAATTTGGCTAAAGAAACATCATCTTATATGAGTAATTTTAAGGAGCCTTTCCTTGACTTTACAGGCATTCCAAGACCTCCTTCAGATCGTGTTTATAACGACTATCCTGTAGGTCCAAGTAAAACAGAAGATATTTTTGTAAATAATTTGAGATTTGAGTATAAACCAACAGTTGCTGCATACCAAGTTGGATTAGTTGGTAATGATGGGACTCATTATAATGTTTACTTTAAAGATTATTATTTGGGAACAATAGTTGTTCTACCTAATAGAGTTGATAGAGTAGGAGAAACAATCTTGCCTCAAGAAATTATTCGTAAAAAACAAGATGAAATTAAAGACTTTATTAAAAAAGCCCCAAATAGAAATCCTTTTAATCTTACAAATGCAGATCAAATTAAACTTAGAAATAATGTAATAAGTTTATTTAAAGGTATGAGAATTACAATTGTGGAAAGTGCTGCTGATACAGACCCATATCCAAATCAAACTTATAATTTTGATGATTTAATGAATTCTTATTTTGGGAAATTTTTTAAAGCTAATTTACAATATGTAATGGATTCTGATACAGATGTTAAATAATTATTTATGAAAACACTATTTATGAAAACACTATGTTTAACATTTATTATTGTTCTAACAATAAGTTCGTGCGACCTTAATAATAAAGATAATATTAACCAATATTATGAAGAATTTGTTACTGCTACAGAAAATAAAAAAGACTCACTATTTACAATTAATTTATCTACAAAAGAAATTATAGAATTTCATATATCTGACAAAATAATCGGTTCTTATGAAAAAAACAAAAAAAATGGTTTGTGGTATTATTATCAAAATATGAGATTTAATATTTTAGATAGTATTATTTTATACAAAGACAATAAGCGAATTGCCAATATAAATATTATTTATGAAAAAGATTATTCATTATTAAGAAATGGATGGTATTTATATTCTTCGGGTCAACCTTTTAGTAAACACGTGCCTTATTTTGAATATGGGTTTATCAGAAATGGTATAAAACAAGGTGAATGGGTAGAAATTACTGATTGGTTATCATTTTCGACTATTCCTTTTACGGAAAAAAGATATGGCTATTTTGAAAATGGTGTTAAACAAGATACATGGCATATTATATTTATATCAAAAAATTGTGAAATAGATGGAAAATGTCAGATAAAAAAAATAAAATATGAAAAAACTTTTAATTATGGTAAACTAACTGGATTTAAAGGTTATATGGTTGAGGAAAATAATACAAAGGAATTAAAGTATTATTTTAATGAAGATTGTGTATTTAAAATTGAAAATTATACTGAAGGATTAAAAAATGGCAAAGAAATTTATTATGACTGTAATTTTGTTGGAGTTTTTGATGATATTAAAATTATGGAAAGGGAGTACCTAAATGATAAATTACATGGCAAAACAATTAGGTATTTTTCTGGGGAAAAAATATTTGAAGCAGAATATAATAATGGTGTGAAAAAGGGTGGGGAAAGTAAATTGGAAGATAGGATAGAATAAATGTGTAGCTACAAGCATACACATAACAGTGCGGTGCACATTGTTTAACTATGTCTTTGTATTTTCCAACTGGATTAGACAAAAATAATACGGTTGAATTTGTAGGTACTTATTACGTACTTAAAGAAGTAGTCAGAAATCTTTATATTACTGCTAATGGTGGAGAAAATGGTAACAATCTGACAGGGGATAAATTTTTGTTAAAAACACTACCCGAAATGGAAAAAGTAAAACCTTTAGAGCCGCCTCGCATGATGGGAGATGATGCCGTAAGGACAGTTAGAACTATTTATTCTTTTACAAAGGGAATAGAAAAGGCAGTTAAAACTATGCCAAAATTCTAAATGGAATATTTTTTGACAGAAGAATACTTGCATAAAAAACAACAAATTAAAAATATAATCTTATGAATAGAAAATATATAAAAAGAATGATATCACTATCATTCTTTTTCTTGGTAGTGTCTATGCTTTCTTATGGACAAAAGGAAGAAGAATATAGGATACATTTAAAATCTATCGATACTACTTATTTTGAAATGCTCAAAGTATATGAGGATGTAAGGATGTATTATACTACCAATGCTAATTTGGCTATAGTACAAGCCATGATTAAAAAAGATAGCAGTCATTTAAAATTCATTTCTAACAGAAATTTATTACCACAAATAAAAAGAAAATTATGCGATACAACACAGGTTGTGTTTCAGGATAGTTTAAAAGGACTTGGAAAAATTCATTTTAAAATAAGTTTGGGGAAATTTGATGAAGTTGCTAATCAAATCACATTAGTAGAAAAGGAGGGGTATGGTTGTCGACTTATAAACGGAAAAAATCCTTATGGAGCAGATTTTTGTTATAGTATTACTAACGGAAAAATTCCTTATAAAGAAGATGAAATACCTCTACCCTATGAAGAAATAAAAAGCATTGAGATAACCATTAATGGAACTAAAAAAACAGTTTCAAAGGACGTATATAATGATTTATTTGATTTTTACACATGTGAAGGAGAATATTCTAAACGTCAAATAGAGCTTTATTTTTCGTTAAACGGAGAATATATTTATTTATATATGTATGGAGGAAGTGCAGCCAGTTCTTATTTCACAAAATTAATTTTTGATAAAGAAGGGAGGTATATTACCCGAATAATAGCAGATTATCGTGATTTACTTGAAACACGCTCTTTTAGAGAAGGTTTTATAGGTTTTTAGTAAAAACGTTCTTTTAAAAATGGAAAATTGGAGTTGGTAGGTGGTAAAAATTAAATGCTTAGCTACAAGCTAAAGCATAACGGTGCGGTGCACATCATGTTATTTATACATTAAATTATAAAGATGTTTCAGCACTTAAATTTTTAGATTTAACTGCACATGAGGTAATACATATTGAACAATTTTTTAGAGATTATAAAGGTAACCTTCATGAATATGTAAAGGGATATGCTTTAGAATCGGTTGAAACAGCGATAAAAGAATTATCAACAGACCCAAATGAACTTCACGATAAAATACCAATGGAGAAAGAAGCAAACTCTAGAGGTACAAATAATCAAGGAACAGGAAAATTTGATGAGTTTTTAAAATATAAAGGTAATAAGAAAAAAATTCAAAAAATATTTGAATCAGAAGTCACAGATAAAGAAAAAATTAACCAGCTTTCTACTTTAATAAAAGATTATAATAGTAGAAATGATGAAAATAGACCAAATTTACCATTAATTGATAATAATCCAAGTAATAAGATAATCTCTACAGTACGATTTATTCAAAATTTAATAAAATCAGCTACTCCAATTAGAGAAGCATATCGTTCTGTAAGGTTTTTATAATCTCTAAAAAATTGTTCAATATGTTTAAACAAATGAAAATAGTTCAAAAATTATTTTACCTGATAATTCCAATAGGAATTATATCATGTTTTCCCAATCCAAGATATTCTTTAGATAAAGATTTTAATTTGGTTAATTGTGACGGGATTCCTATTTACGTTATTACGATTGATAAAAAAGTTAATGGAAAAGGAAGTTATGAAGGTAATATTTATTATAATCGTGAAAAAGACCCATCAGGAACGGAAGCTTTGTCTGAGCTTAATTTAATGGTATTGGATGAAAATTATTATTTTTCACCGTCTTCATTTATTTTTGAAGCGGGAGTTATATATGATATAACAATCGGAGGAGGCGATGTTAGAGCTAGTTTTGAATTTTTAGTAGATTCAGTAGATGGAAAACTTCAAATTATTGAAGGAACCCAACTATGTGAAGAATAAAAAAGGTAGTGGTTATTCCATTAAAAAGACGCTCTTTAAAACTGGTGAAAAGTAAATTGGAAGGGAGGATTAGATAGAATGTGTAGCTACAAGCTATCACATAACAGTGCGGTGCACATTGTAGTAGGTAATAATGATATAGAAGCCGACAATGCCAAACAAGTGGATTCTGACCCTAGTAGAAATGAACCAGGAAATCCTTACTATGGGTTATCAAAAAAAGAAACCTTAAAAGCTTTTAATCAAGATAGGGCAAATTATGTAGTGGAGCAATTTGAATGGAATGATAATCCAGGTATAAAAATACTTGAAGCAGAAGATGCTTATTATCGACAAGATGAATTTAGAGGGATTAAGTTTAGAGAACCTAATAATGACCCTGTAGGGATTACTGTTGGATTTAGAATAATAAAGAATGTATTCCCTAAAAAAGAAATAATAAGAGAAGTGTATCGGTCTGTACGATTTTTATAATAACTAGGGAACAATTAAGTAATAATAATATGAATAAGATAAAAAACTGTTTAATAATTGTGTTAGTAGGAACAATTAGTTTTAGTTGTAAAACACAAGAGTACTCTATTGTTGGTAAGTGGTGTTGGTCTGGGGTGCAAAACACTCCTGAATCTGAGATAGAGAGTTTTGAACCAAAACAAACCTCCGTTTTAGTCATTACAGAAGATTACAAAGGATACAAATATGGCATTACACCACCACATAACATTATAGATACAACTTATGTTCTTAATCGTGTCACGAAATCAAAGCTTAAAGGTTATGAACCAAATTATGAGTACGGGGTAAAAAAAGTAGCATTTAAAATTGATAAATTGGATAGTAATAAGTTAGTGCTGATTAATCGGACATATGAAGGCTATAAAATGTTTTATAAACGTTGTGAGTAGAAAAAACTGGTAGTGTTTACTCTAATAAAAACAAATAAAAACGTTCTTTAAAAAAAATGGTAAATTGGAGTTGGTAGGTGGTAAAGATTAAATGCTTAGCTACAAGCTAAAGCATAACAGTGCGGTGCACATCGGATGTAGAAATTACAGGAAGCTTTGGTAATCACTACACCGCAGAACACTGGATGTATGATAGCAGGTTAATGAGAAGATGGAATACCGACCCTGTGCCAACAGCTTGGGAAAGCCCTTATGCCGCAAACAGAAACAACCCCATATTTTTTAATGACCCTGATGGGGATATACCGGTAGGAAAAGTTTTAGGAAAAATATGGGGTGGAATTAAACAATTTGGTAAAAATATAGGTTCTATATTTACGAATAGAAAATGGGGGGCTAAAGGAGGAAAACTTGTAGGAAAAGTAAAGGATGTTGATAAAGTTAGTAGATGGAGGGGTTTAGCAAATATTTTTAAAAGCCCAGAAGCAATAGGGTTAACTGCTAGATGGGGAAAAAGAGTAAATAATGATTGGCAAACCGTAGCTACTAATGTTTTAATTAGTGGGCAAGGAAATCCTATCGATAGAACAGATTTGTACGATTTTGGAAGTCAGTTACCAAGATATAAAGATAGAATTATTGGATTAGAAATTACAGGAAATACCAACGGTGGTTGGGGTAGCTTTTTAAGAGCGAAAGGTTCTAATGGCAAAGGTAGAGGCTGGTCAATTGCAAATACAGGCTTACAAAATATTTTGCCTACTTGGCAGATTATTGAAGGAAAACCAATAGATGATTTTGAAGCACGAAGCGGAATAGTTCCAGGAACAAATTTACTTCCTACCATATATGCCTATGCATTTAGACCAGTAGGATTAGTATATGGAGCATTAGCAGGTACAGTAGGTTATTTAACCAACTCCTTTAATTCTGTAAGCCCTTTACTAAAACCAGTAAAGGCGGTAGAAATACAATACCGTTCTATATCTAATATACCTGCAACCTATACCATGAGAATTAAAACTAGAACAACGATAAAACGAGACCCAAGTTTGTGGAGAAAATTATGGTATGGATATTGATTTTAGTGTTAAAATGAAGTCTTTATTTTTTACTATATTATGTTTATTTAATTTACTAGGGAATGCTCAAAACTTAGCAAGTGATGGAAGTTTTGAGAATTATAAAAGATGTCCTCAAAACTTAATAGGTCAAACTAGTGAGTTTATGTTAAAAGAATGGACTATCCCCACGCAAGGAACTACAGATTATTTTAATAGATGTTCAAAAATTAAAAATGCAGCAAGTGTTCCTGATAATCAAGTTGGACATCAAGAAGCTCTAACAGGAAATGGGTATATTGGGTTACGTTATAGAAAATCAGGAGATTATAGTGAATATATCCAATCAGAATTAAGTGAAACCTTATTAGGTGGTGAAGAATATTACGTGGAATTTTGGATAAGTTTGGCTGAATTTAGTACATATGGAAGAAGTCAACTAGGTGCTTATTTTAGTGCTATTCCAATCAATAATAAAACTATAAAATCTTTTGATTTTATTCCTCAAATAAAAACAGAAAAATTTATTATTGACATAGAAAACTGGGTAAAAATATCAGGAACATTTAAAGCACAAGGAGGAGAAAAATATATTACAATAGGTGGTTTCGGTCATAATAAAAATAATTTTATTAAAATTGAAAAAAAACAGTTAAATGAAGCCTATTACTACCTAGACGATGTGTTAGTAGAACGCGTAAAAAAAGACACCGTACAAACCAAGCAATTTGCCTCAGAACTAAACAAACCAATCATATTAAAGAACATAACCTTTGAGTTTGGTAAAAGCCAGTTAAGAGAAAGCTCCTTTGCAGAACTAAACAACCTAGCAACAGAACTCAAAGCCAACCCTACCTATCAAATTAACCTATCAGGACATACCGATAACATAGGGCAAGAAGAAGACAACTTAAAACTATCCCAAGCAAGAGCCAAAGCCGTAGCCGAATACTTAACAAGCAAAGGCATAGCCCCGACAAGAATAACCTATAAAGGCTATGGCAGCAAACAACCCATAACCACTAACGAAACCGAACAAGGAAGAGAACAAAACCGAAGAGTAGAATTTATCCTAACCCAAGATGAAAAATAGTCTGTTACTACTGATAATAATACTCCCAATCCTATTAAACGCCCAACCCAAAATAAAAGGAGAGCGAATAACATGGAGCAAAGAGAGAATGCTTACAGACGAAGACTTTAAAGCAAAACCAAAAAAAAGGAGGACTCATAGCAGCCTTAGCCAATGTGTCAATAGACCAGGAAGTAACTAGTCAAACCCTTCAAGGCATACAACTAACAGTAATCACCAAATTTAACACCTCACTATCATGGATGAAACCCGAAGCAAAAGGAAAAGCCTATGTTTTAAAGCACGAACAAGGACATTTTGATATATTTGAAATCTTTGCCAGAAGATGCAGAAAAGCACTTATGGAAGCCAAACTAACAAACAAAAACGCAGCCAAAAAGATACTTGAAATAATAGAGAAAAACCGACAACAAGCCTATAAATACCAAGACAAATATGATAAACAAACCCAACACTCCCAAAAAGTAGAAAAACAAGAAGAATGGAATAAAAAAATAGCAGCAGAACTAAAAGAATTAGAAGCCTTTAGCAGTCCTATTTTAGAGATAACCTATTAGTAAAACAGGTAGTGTTACTATTTATCTGTTTTTTAAAATTAAAAATGTAAATAGTTGATAATTAATATAGAAATAAAACAAAAAATAAAAAATGCAGCGGTATAAAAGTAAGTTTAGGGCAAAAAAGATGGTTTAAATCGCTTCTAAATCCATTTATACTGTTTAAGTGTTACTTTTTATCAGCTAAAATTCTTTGTGAGCCTTATTGGTACTAGCGTACATTAAAATAAAAATGTATTTCTTTAGTAGTTATGAATCGCTGTTTGTAGCTTGTAGCTACAAACCGAATCAACTTTCCTATTTTTTTTCAAAACAAACCACTTCAAAATCCCTACATTTATTACATCACACCAACACTCCATATACAATGAAATGCAACTACTGTAAACAAAAGTGTACAAAACAAGGAAGACAAATAAACGGCAAACAAAAGTACAGATGCAAAAGCTGTTATAAATACCAGCAACAACACTTCAACAAAAAAGTTCCTAATCAATCCATTATCAATTTATTAAAGGAAGGCTGTGGCATAAGAAGCATATCCAGATTACTAGCCATTTCTCCCACCACCACAATAAGAAGAATACTTACAATTTCAAAGCAAATACAAAGACCTTCAATAGCAAAAGGTAAAATATACGAAGTAGATGAATTATGCACTTACATAGTCAATAAAAAAAGAAAAAGATGGATAGCCTATAGTTTAAGAAAAGACACGAAAGATGTAGTCAATTTTGCAGTAGGAACACGAACAAAACGAACATTACAACAAATTATAAACAGTTTGTTATTATCCTGTCTCTTATACACATCTGACGCTGCCGACGAGCGATCTAGTGTAGA
>OJGU01001035.1_pt1 | contig 11992 bp, 10 predicted proteins | sample 1594741 | NCBI WGS metagenome assembly OJGU01 (sample SAMN05416841, study PRJEB24817) | seawater metagenome | isolation source: Sea water | place: Canada:Atlantic | collected 2013-07 | reverse complement strand
TCTACACTAGATCGCTCGTCGGCAGCGTCAGATGTGTATAAGAGACAGACTTTGTTGTGGGTGCCGGATTTAACTCGATTGAGAACCTTGTCGGCTTTATCGAGCTCACCCAAGGAAATTTCGATATTACCAAACCGCCCCTATTCCAAGGCGGCGGTCAAAAACTGCGGCTTCGCACTCAAATCGGAACGCGCCGTCAGGACTATCTTATCACGTTTATCGAACCATGGTTGTTCGATCGCAAGCTAGAGCTAGAAACAAGCTTGTTTCACCGAGAATTCGACTTCTTGAGTAGCCTCTTCGACGAGGTCCGCACTGGAGCTCGAATCGGACTGAGAAAAACACTCTTCGGTAGTGACTTCATTATCGGCGGCATCAACTACACCATTGAGCAAGTGGGTATCGTCAACGTTTCGGACACAGCCTCGCAGATCTTCAAGGATGAAGAGGGAAGACGCCTGGTATCGAAGGTTGGGTCGTCAATCTCCTATGATACTCGCGCCGGGGGACTCCTGCCCAATGGCGGTCAAATCACACGCCTGACATCGGAAGTTGCTGGTGGTCCGTTCGGCGCTGAAACAGATTTCTACAAAGTTGAACTCGGTTCTAAGCACTACTTCAAGGGATTTGCAGAGGGACACATCCTCGAGGTGCAGGGCCAAGTAAGTGTTGTCGAAGAATACGGTGACAGTGATCGGGTCCCATTGTTCGACCGAAGCTTTCTTGGTGGGCTCTATAATCTCCGCGGGTTTCGTTTCCGTGAGGTTGGGCCTCGAGATCTCAGCGGCGAACCCTTCGGAGGACGCACCAGTTGGTTCGCCTCAGCCGAGTATAGCGTCCCGATTATTGAACGATTTCGATTGGCGGCGTTCTATGATATAGGAATGGTTTATCAGAACGCCTACAGTTTCTCCACCGACTATTCCTACGTGGATGCCACCGGAGCCACCATTCGAGGCACGACCGGGAGTTACAACGACAATATCGGTATCGGAATGCGCTTGAACCTACCCATTGGTCCCCTGCGACTCGATTACGGTATTCCACTGACCTCTGATCCGGAACATGACGGTGGCGGTCGATTCAACTTTGGTGTTGGTTGGGAACGCCCTTTTTAAGTCACATTGACGTCTCAACAACAAACAAGCACATAAACTAGCTTAGAGAATCCCCCTAGCGTTCGTCATTGCCACTTGATCCAAATCAGGTTAAATCGAGCCATTGATACTTAGAGAAAACGAAGACATGACCAAAATCTGGAACCTCCGAATCCTTGCTCTCGCACTCCTCATCTTGACCGCCGTTCCTGCGTCGGCTCAGACAAAAATCGCTGTCATTGACATGAAAGTAGTCTTCGACGGCTACTGGAAAACCAAACAGGCCAGCGTCACCTTCGAAGACCGCAAGAAAGACTACGCTGATCAGCACCAAGCGATGATTGATCAATATCAGTCCGCGAACGAAGAGTATCGAAAAATCAGAGAGTCTGCGAATGAAGCGGCTATCTCTGCCTCGGAAAAGGATCGCCGCAACAAAGAGGGTGAAGAGAAACTCAAGGACATCCAAAAGTTGGAACGGGACATCCGTGATCATCAAAAGAGCATGGAAGGCAACCTAACCGAAACTCGATTTCGATTGCGCCGAAACATCCTCCGAGAGATTCGAGAGATCATCAATACCAAGGCCAAAACGGACGGGCTAACACTTGTCTTGGATAGCGCAGCTGAGGGAATTAACCAAACCCCCGTCGTACTCTTTTCATCAGGCACCAATGATATCACCGATGAAATTCTCTCTAAACTGAATGAAGGGGCCCCCGTAGACGCCACCAAATAGGGCGCCACAGCCACTCCCCCAGCGATCAACCATCCGATCGCGAAATACAATCAGCGACCGTTTTCAAATGGAACAGAGCGCGCCAGCCCCTCAACGTGGGCTTGGCGCGCTTTCGCTAATCACCCTAACGAGCGACTTCGGACTGCGTGATTGGTATGTAGCCTCCATGCGAGGGGTTATTCTGCGCCTCAATCCCCACGCAACGATCGTCGACATTACCCACGAGATTTCTCCCGCCGATATCAACTCCGCCAGCTTCATTATTGAACAATCTTCAAAAGAATTTCCATTCGGGACGATCCACGTCGCCGTTGTCGATCCGGAAGTTGGGAGTCAACGACGGCCCCTCATCGCAGAATGCGACGGACAGATATTCATCGGACCGGATAACGGCATTCTTATGCGAACCTTATCGAATGGAAGCAAGGTCGATATTTTTGAAATAAGCAATCCGGACTATCGGAGTTCAGCTGTGAGTCACACCTTTCACGGCCGAGATATCTTCGCACCAGCCGCCGCCTTCCGAAGTCGGGGGGCAGCAATTGAAACCTTCGGACCTAGACTTACACTCAAGGACTGCCAAGCCACTCTGCCAGCCATTTGGTCTAAGGAGAATTCAGACACTGGCACGATCATCTACATTGATCACTACGGAAACGCCATCACCGACATCCGAGCGACTCAAAGAATTCAGGAAGGAACGGTGAAGATAGTTTTGAAGACTGAAACCCTTTCCCTGCCACTAATGGACTACTACGCCCAAACGGCGCCCGGGGAACCACTCGCATTAGTCGGATCATCTGGATTCATTGAAATTGCAGTCAACCAGGGAAATGCTGCGAGCTCACTCGGTTTAGAAATTGGCACTCGAATTCGCGTCGAGCCGCCACCGTCACAATGATTGAAACGGTCCCGATTAACCTGGTTTCAATGCTCTCGGACTAACGAGTCCGCCGATCCGAATCTCTCAACTGCTCCCAGGCTTGTCGTTCACTGCTGCTTAGTTCTTGAGGCAGCTCAATTTTCAAAGTTAACACTAGATCTCCACGACTTCCATCGTTCTTGGGAAGCCCTTGTTCTCTAATCTTGAGGCGTTGCCCTGGAATACTTCCCTTAGGAATCTTAGTCTGAAGACCTCCTTCGATGGTCGGCACGGAGACGACATCACCTAGGACAAATTGCCACGGTCGCAAGACAATTGAGTGAAAAAGGTCAAAGCCATCAATCCGGAATTCCGGATGGGCTGCATATCTCACGGAAACAAAGAGATCCCCTGTTGTCCCCCGACTCAAACTCGTGCGTCCCTTACCCTTCAATCGGATCACATGTCCAGGACGCACCCCTCGAGGCACCTCTACGGTAAACTGTCTCGGCGCATCCGAACTCCCCTTGCGACGCAAGTTAATCACTCTCGACGCGCCACGTAGAACTTCAGCTAAGGTAACAAGCACCTCGGTCTCTAAATCCCCAAAGCGAGAATCCGGCTCCTCTCGCCTCCTTGTACTACTCGTTCCTTCGTCACTCCGCTTGTAGCCGAAAACCTTGTCAAAGATTCCCTTCTTTTCAGCAGGCTGCTCCCAACTTTCCTCTTCATTCCCATCAAACCATTCGTTCTTCGGGACATCAGCCGGCGTTGACCTAACCGGTTCGGCTTCCTGGGGCCGCTCCTGTGATCGCTTCCCTGTCTCTCGAAAGTTGTGCCACCGAGGATCTCCCATTGAAGCACGATCAAGATCATACTCCTTTTTCGAGTTTGGATTTCCCAGAATATCATAGGCCTCGTTGATCTCACGAAACCGATCGGAATAATCAGCGCCGGCGGAAGCCACATCAGGATGATACCGTTTGGCCATCTTTCGGAAGGCATCTCGTATTGCCGCACCACCCGCATCGTGAGGCACGCCAAGGACAGCGTAGTAGTCTTTGAGACTGGAATCCTTATGTCTCATTATCGCCCCTCTATCCGATTCACGTGTTTTGGGGTGTCGCCCATGTCAAAGAAAGAACTAGGCATCGTAGTCGATCTTGACGGGGCGCCCCAGTTTGAAGGATTCTTCAGCAGCAACGGCAAGAATAAAGTTCTTTCGAGCATCCGCATGACTCACTGGAATAGGACGGTTTTCACCAATACAATCGCGGAAAATCTCAATCTCTCGCAGATACGCTTCGCGATACCGTGATGGAAACGAGAATTCGATTGGAGGTGTCGAAACGGAATCGAGCCCGGACAAGCGCGTGCTCAGAGGAGACCGGTTCTCTGCTTGAATCATTCCCTTATCACCGAAGGCCTCGACTCGTTGATCGTAGCCGTAGACGGCATGCCGACTGATGTCGATGGAACAGAGTAATCCACTCTCAAACTTCAAAGTCACAAGCACCGTGTCAATATCTCCGAGCGCTGCAATCTCTGGTATGAAGCAACTCCCATAAGAGAATACTTCTATTGGGTCCTCTTGGGTCACGAAACGAATCATATCGAGATCGTGCACAATACAATCATGAAAGATTCCGTGCGACGTCTTGATATACTCCATACTAGGCAACGGAGAATCTCTTGATGTCGTTCGCAGCAAATGCAATTGACCAACGTCACCAGCATGAACTTTTCGAGCCAAATCAGAAAACGACGGATCGAATCGACGATTAAATCCAAGGAAGAGCGGCAAACCTTTTTCCTTAGCTTTGTCGTAGCACGCATCAATCTCCTCCATCCCAACACCCAAAGGTTTCTCCGTAAAGACTGCCTTACCGGCATCAAGTGCCGCCATGATGTAATCGTGATGAGTTTGTGTCGGCGTCGCGACTATCACCGCATCAACATCAGGATCCTTCAGAACTCCCTGCCAATCCACACTCCAAGGACATTCATACTGAGTCCCTACGGTTTCCGCCAAACGGGCATCAACGTCAACGACATAGGACAGCTTGATATCTGAAGCCAGACGGATACTCTGAAGATGAAACTTCCCGGCTCTTCCAAGGCCAAAAAGCGCGACGCGCAATGGGTTCATAGACGATAGACGTTAAGAATGAATAAGGCTATTGAATCGAACCATGCCTCGTGCGATGCGGAACAACAAGTCAAGAAATCGTCTCGACAAAGAAACAGGAACGCCCCATTGCCACTCAAGATTTCCGCAACTGAAGAAATATTTCAAGCGCCTCAAATAGCTGGTTGCTGTCAACGAGAATCGAGTTTATGTTGCGCCTCGAGGTTAGTGATATCTCCCCCATGACTGATTACAAGCAACTTGATCAAAAGGCCAAGGAACTATACGAAACCGCGCTCAAACCGTTGGCTGCGAGCCTCGCTTTTGAACTCCCACACAATACGGGCCGCGCAGTCCGCCGACCAACGGCCCTTTTCCTCGGAAACCACTCCTCTGGAAAATCATCGTTTATCAATCATCTGCTCGGGGCCGACATTCAAAAGACAGGACTCGCACCAACCGATGACGGCTTCACGATCATCACCCATGGCAACAACAGCGATTCTATTGATGGACAAACCGTCGCTTCGCATCCGGAGCTAGCGTTTCACGACTTGGACCGGCTCGGTCCGGCCTTCATTTCACGACTCAGGCTCCGGGCCCTCCCAACTGACCTCCTGCAGGAAATCAATCTTATTGATAGTCCGGGAATGATTGACGCAGTCGATCGTTCAAACACCCGAGAGTATGATTTCGATCGTAGCATTCGAATCTTTGCTGAACACGCGGATATCATTCTCTTCTTTTTCGATCCCGATAAGCCCGGAACAACGGCTGAGACTATTTCGGCCCTGACAAACACCTTGGCGGGACTCGAGCACAAACTGATGATTGTCATGAACAAAGTGGATCTCTTTGCCACGATGCGCGACTTCGCTCGATCCTATGGAACCTTGTGCTGGAACCTCTCAAAGGCCATCACAACAAAGGATATCCCTCACATTTTCACGACCTATTTGCCCGAATTGGCCACACAAGGAGAATCTGAGAGCCTCAAGCGGATTCCGCTATCAGATTTCGACAATGCAAGGAATGAGATTGTCACAGAAATCAAACGGGCTCCAACGCGCCGGGCGGACAACATTGTCAGCGATCTCCTTCAGTCAGCGCGAACGCTTTCCGTTCACGCTCGCGTTTGCGATCGAATCGGCAGCATTTATCGAAAGACCCAACTGCGCTGGTACGGCGCCGCCACGGGAATTGCAGTCGCCACAGCCCTAGCGCTATGGCAGCTCTGGGAGCGACTCGATCGAAGTCAACTCGGAATCGGCTTTGGGTCTGGGATTGCCCTTTGCCTCATCACGGTGGCCCTAGGTAGACACCATTTGAAACAATTCCGAGACTCTCTGGGCCGCACTGAAGCACTCGACACCTACTTTGAGCAGGCATTTCAAGACGAAATCACCCTTGGAGAGCGGCTAGACTTACGTGCGACTTGGAAAGGACTGAGAGGCAATATGTCACGGTCCCTCAAAGTCTTATCTCCGGCAAAATTCCCGCTAAAGATCACCAGAAACCGACTCTTGAAACGCCTAACCAAGGCAATCGAGAAAGATATTCCTAAACTTCGGCGTCAAATTGGAGGCGCTTAGCCTGAGAATGAAGACAATGCCGATGGGCCACTCGTCCACTGACCCAATTTATCACTAAGAATTGGAATCGATCGATTTCGGAAGGAGCTTTCGTAGTTTCGATAGACGGCGTGTCGAAACCCTCAAGCCCAATATCGATCGCCATAGAGGCAATTGATACAAGTTGTGATCGGTAATCGCTCCCATCTCTGAAACGAATTGCCGTCGGCATCGAATCGATCGAAACGATGCCATGTGCTCCAATTCAGAGCGGAAAAAACTGGGAACAAGAAACAACAGAACCCTCACCAGCGGGCGGAAGACTAAGGACACCCCGTCGGCAACCATCTCTCTCTCGAATTGAGAGAAATCGATTCGTCGGCTGTCGCAGTACAGGGATTCAAATGTCATTTCTCTGTTGCCTTTACTCGACGGATTCATTAGCCGCAAATAGTCGCAAATAAGACACGTATGGCGCCTTTCCGGAATATTAACGCTGGACTGATTAAAATCAAGCCCGATTTTAGCACCCCTATAAGACGCTTTCCTCTCCGTTAGCAATAGAAACGAGATACTAGGCTAGGCCTCAAAGGGCAATGAGCCCGAACCTTGATCCACAGGGCTCGTGAAGACGGGACTCGAGGCAATCACAGCAAGCATTCGCCGAAGAATAGCCAGAATCAAAAACTCGGCCCAAAACTGGGATCGCGGCACTCGCAACGCGTGCCTTTGGGCTTGCCGTATCGAAAAGCTAGCAAAACAATCTTGGATCACAATAGCCTCCTCATCCTCAACTAAGTGACGAAAGATCGATATCATTTCAACGAAGGCCGTCTCCCTCTCGCCTGAAGGGACATGAAACGCGGGAACACGATCCGGCGATCACCTTAGCAATGGACGACCTGACACGGGATTAGCTTTGACGAGCTTACCACCAAAACTCGAAGCAAGACGAAACCGCCAGATTTCCCCTCCGGAGCATCACTCCCACCTCGAGAATAACACACAACGCCAAGCTTGCATTCGTATCAACGAACCCACATTCTACGCCCCGAACGGAACCGCATCTAGTCGGTCACCTAACGTCATGAGCGAACCTGAAGAGCAACCAAAGTTAGATTTGGATTTAGGGACGGCGTTTCTGCCGTCATGGGCACAGAAACCAGCGAAGGAAAATCCCTACGCGAAATACGAGGGACGGGATAATGACCGCTCCGGTAGACGGGATTCCCGGCGATCGGATCGCTTTGATCGCTCTCGAAACCAGCGACCTGGGGATCGCCGCAGACCAGGAGGTGGCGATCGAGATAATTCTCAACGCCGGCAAAGTAGGCCTCAAGACTCGAAGGCACGAGCGCCACAAGGTGGCGAAGGGCAAAATCGACGCCCTGCTCGTCCCGGAGGCCAGGACCGGACAAGGCAACAAAAACCACGCCACCGTTCTCGACAAGAGATCATTGCCTCTCTTCCGGGACTCAAGGTTAGTATCATTCCGGACCAAAAGGGCGTTGAATCATTGGCCAAACAGATTCGAATGCAGGGTCGGGCGTATCCGCTTTTTGATATCGCAACACTCGTTCTCAAGCGTCCAGATCGATTTCGAGTTTCTACCAGTCTTCAATCTGACGCCAAAGGGCACCCCGTCTCTGAACAATGGCGCTGTCTCCTTGATGACACGCTCTGGCTCTCTCAGGGCGAAGCCATCGATCACGTTCTGAATGAGCATTTTGAGCAGTTCTACGAACGATTGAAGACCGAAACCAATCCTCCAAAAGGCAATTTCACTTTCGTCGCCCAATGTGGAATTTCCGGCAAGATCTTAGGCCCTCCAAACTACCACGGCTATCAGGATGCCCTTCGATCGCTCCACGCTGAACGTTTTGCGCGAATGAATTTTGATGCCTTCAAAGACCGCGTTCGAATCGTGCGGGAGGAAGAAGTCGTTAAGAAGTGGATTGATGAGCAAAGTTGGAAGACAGAATACAAGTCAAAGGCCAACGCTGAAGCGGAGCCACTCGGAAGCTGGGAGGCATTGGTTGAAGATTTTAAAGCAAATCATCTCAAGGATACACTTGAAACCGGAAGAACGCTGACTATCAGTGCTGCGGCCGGCTTAAAGACGCCCTCAAGGCCGCTACAAGAACTCATCCGCTTTCACGTGGAAGATCAACGGCGGTTTCCGCTCCAAGTAGCAACGATCCTGAGCCAGATGTTCGCGAGACAAGGGCTCCAGTTCTTCAAGGTAAACAGAACGATTACCCACGTCTCGGTCGCACGGCCCAAATACCTAGACATGAACGAAACCCCCGTTTCTACGGGAGTCCAAAAGATCGTCGAATTCATCGATGCAACCCCAGATTGCAATCGAAAGAAGTTATTTGATGCGTTGAAACCGGCCGGGACAAATCCAGCGGCAGAGAATACCGCTGCGGCAGAGAGTCCCGCAGCCACCGAAAGCACCTCGACTGAAAATCCGAGCGATTCGAAGGAGAGCGCCACACCCGCAGGCGAGAAAGCCGAGACCGCAAGTGAAGAGTCAGCCACGCAAACTACGCCAGAGCCACCCCGCCAAGCGTCTCCGGAAGAAACCGCAATCATCACCGATCTGCACTGGCTCATTCATCAAGGGCACGTAATCGAATTCTCCAACGGTAAGATGGAGACGGCCAAGAAACCGGCTCCGCGCCCCGAAAAGACTGATAAGAAGGCGAGCTCACCAAAACCAGCAGCGACGACTACGGCTCCAACAGCAAAGGAAGCCTCCGAAACAACAAACGCTGACGAAAGCACCGCTGCCCCAGAGGTCGCTCCACCAACGAGCGAAAGCCCCAAGCCCGAAACTGAGGTTCCCAAAGCACCAACCCCAGAATCAAGCACTTCAGAAGCACCGAAGGCTGAAGAAGTGGCGAGTGCCCCTAAGGAAGCGTCGACGCCTGAGACAGCGCCGCAAGCGCCAACTGAGCCGACCACACCGAGCACTGGCGATGCAAACGTTCCCGGGACTGAAGCGGCTTCAGAGAAGCAAGCGGATACGACGGAAGCAACTACAGAGCAAGGCTCTTCTTCACAAGCGAGCTAGAGTCGCTCTGTCCACTGCCCCAATCAGCATCAATCTCACGCCACGAAGAATTGGCCCCACCGCCCCACAGTCTCTTCGGAGTCACAGTGAGGGCCGTATTGGTACTTTAGATAACTAACCGCCGATGAAAAAGAATGCCTACGCCAAGGCCGGGGTCGATATCGAGCTCGGAAACCAGGTAAAAACGACCCTCCCAGATCTCCTGAAGTCAACCCACCGTCCTGAAGTACTCGGAACTGTCGGTGGCTTTGGAGGCCTTTTCAGTCTATCGACAAAAAAATACAAAAATCCGGTTCTTGTCTCGAGTGTCGATGGGGTTGGCACGAAACTGAAGGTCGCATTCTTAGCGAACAGGCATGACACCATTGGGCAAGACCTCGTCAATCACTGCGTCAATGACATCGCAGTTCTGGGAGCAGAACCCCTCTTCTTTCTCGATTACTTAGGAACGGGCGTCTTGAAACCGAAGGTCTTCGAATCGATTCTGAGTGGATTCGCCACAGCCTGTAGAGAGAATAACTGTGCATTGGTCGGCGGAGAAACTGCACAGATGCCAGGATTTTATCAGAAAGGCGAGTACGATCTCAGCGGAACAATCGTCGGGATCGCCGAGAAAAAAGAACTCCTCGACGGCAAGACTATCAAACCTGGTGATTGCATCATCGGTCTTCCTTCAAACGGATTGCATACCAACGGTTATACCCTCGCCCGCGAGGTCCTGTTCAATCAGCTCAAGCTCAAACCGGCAACCAAAGTAAAGGAACTAGGAATGACCGTACGCGATGAATTGCTCAAGGTTCACAGATCCTACCTCCCCGTGATGCAAAAGCTCATCAAGCGCTACAATAAGGGGAAATCGAAACCCGTGCTCAAAGCATTTGCCCACATTACTGGGGGTGGTTTCATCGACAACATCCCGAGGATTTTGCCCAAAAACGTTGATGCTCAAGTGACGCTCAATTCATGGGATTCACAACCGGTGTTCGACCTCATTCAAAGAGAGGGCAAGATTAGCGAGACAGAAATGCATACCGTGTTCAATATGGGGATTGGTATGATAGCGATCGTCGACAAAGCTTCAGCGCCAGCTCTATGTTCCTATCTCAAACGTATCAAGGAGCCTTATTTTGAGATCGGTAAGATCGTTCGCGGCAAGGGACAATGTATCCTCAAATAAACAGCCTGTTCCCAGCCGAATCTCACTAGACTTCCCGTCCCTGACGCCATTGTGCCAAGGTGGGATAGCTTGCTCTAGGCAACTCAAAACCATAGCCAAATGGAGCTTCATTCACGCTCTCAAGGCGAAGCGCTCCATGCCGGATCCGCAACGTAAGCCACTCTTCGGCAGTTTGTTCATACAAATCCGAGTGTTCGCGAAAGACGCGCTCCTGCGTTTCGGGGGCCGCAACCGAAAGCCCACGACAATAATGATGTCCGTTCCGTTCGACTGATTCGATGCCGAGACATGCCATGACGGCTAGGTCTTGTAGTAAGCCAACCGGTCCCTGATTGCACAAATCCTCACCGCTCATCAACAAGTCAGAGGCGGGATCATCTCTCCGACGTTTCTCGATCAGGCATCGATTCGCAATCCCCTTAAAAACCCCTTTGCAATTCTTGTGGCTCGTTCCGTGGTATCCCAAGGCCAAGGCACGAGGTAGCGAATCCAGAGTAGCATCAGATTCATCGATAATGAAGCGCGGCCAAGGAAGCCTTATTTCCTCCTTACCAGGAACCCGACAGCTGAGAGCCACGTCCCGATGTAAAGGCTGTTCGACAAACAGAAGTCTCTTGAAAAAGGAGGGAAACCAAGCGGCCGATCCAAGTGCTTCCCAATACCGTTGGAACGCATTCATCGATACGAATTGCTCATTCGCATCAAACGTAAATGCGGTGCCTGAGATCTCAGCTTTTTCTATCACCTCAAACAGTGCCGTCAGCCGAGGCAAATCGAGATCGAGATCCCCGGAGATCTTGATTTTGAAATGACGTAAGTGGTAACCGTGAATACATTCACTGAGAGCTTGCGGGAGTCCGTCGTTCACTCGCTCGTCACTGGGAATTTCCTGAGGCGTCAACGGATCGCCAAGCCCAACGGTATGCCGGGCGATCACCCGAGAAAGAGGTTTAGAAGGCAAGAGATCTGCAGGACAGCAACGATCCAACTCCTCATTGATCCGTCCCAAATCAATTCCAAAGCAACCAGATTGAACGAGCGAGGCAAACGATCGAGAGCGGTGGCGACAGTACGCATCGATCACTGCTCGCTCAACCAGAGACGTTCCAAAATGAGCCAGTAGTGGCGGAATCTCATGGTTGCTTGCAAACTGCTCTTGGGCGGTATAAAGCCCGAGCCAAAGATCGAAAACCGAAGCGTGTTGTCTCCCCAGGGCCAACCCAACGGCGCTTTCAATCACTTCCAACATTTCATTAATTTCCCGCGAGGGAGCCTTTTCCGGAATCTTGGTAAACCACTTCGGGGGCAGGAGGTCCGAGGAAACGCCCCAAATACGCGT
>OJGU01001032.1_pt1 | contig 12011 bp, 10 predicted proteins | sample 1594741 | NCBI WGS metagenome assembly OJGU01 (sample SAMN05416841, study PRJEB24817) | seawater metagenome | isolation source: Sea water | place: Canada:Atlantic | collected 2013-07 | reverse complement strand
CGAGATGTAGAGAGGTCTCGTGGGCTCGGAGATGTGTATAAGAGACAGAGACACAGCGGCAGCCCGCCGAGGACGAACTCTCCGGCGCGTGCCGGGGCCTGCGCAACCCGGGTGACCACAGCCCCCCGCTGAAACACGATCACCGCCGATACCGAGGATGCCAACGCCGACATGCCCCGCAGTGTGGCACCAATGGCGCGTAGCGCACGACATCGATGTCAGGCCACGACGCTAGCGGCGGGTACGAACGGGGTGGGAAGGGAAACAACCCCGCAGATGATCGAAAACCGCCCGGCTGGCACTCCCTATGCAGCGGGTTCTTGTCACGTCGAGGCGACCAAGGACGGCTCCTTCGACCGACCTGCTTACCCCCTGGAAAGACAACCGATGCGTACAACCACGTTGGGTTACCCCCTCACACTCCTCACGACCCTTGCTCTCTTCGCCCCCGGGTGCTTCGCACCCGGTAGTAGTGACGAGGCCGCTGGCGCTCAGAGCGATGGGTCGAGCGCAGGCGGGGTCGATACCAACGCCGGCGGTGGCACCACCGGTGCCGACGGGGGGTCGGCCTCGGATACAGCAGCCACCGGTTCACCGGGAGGAGGGACCGGAGGCGCGGACGGGGACGAGCCTGAGCCCGACCCCGAGGACTCCGGCGAAGAAGGCAGCAGCTCCAGCGGCACCTCGACCGGCGAGCCGCTGTGCGACGACCAGACGGAGGTCGAGCTGTACCTCTCGCCCGACGACTCCAACTCCATGTCCTCACCGGTGCAGGTCCGCTCCAAGGTCCTCAGCGGCGGGAGCAGCATCGCCGGTGCACCCATCCGCGTATGGGAGTTCCTCAACTACTACAGCTTCGACTACCCCGCGGCAGAGCCCGGAACGCTCGCGCTTCATACTTCGTTGCTGCGTGAAGACGACGCTCCCGAAGGCGAGTTCAAGCTCCAGATCGCGGTCACCAGCCCGGCGCTGGACAACGCCGACCGAGCCAAGATGAACCTCACGCTCGTCCTCGACGAGTCCGGCTCCATGACGGGCGCACCGATGTCGCTCCAACAGGAGACCTGCCGGGTCATCGCCAGCAGCCTGCGCTCCGGAGATATCGTGTCGATCGTCGGCTGGGACACCTCCAACGCGATCAAGCTCTCCGGGCACCAGGCCTCCGGTGCCAACGACCCCGTCATCGTCGACACCTGCAACGGCCTCTCACCGGGCGGCGGAACCGACCTACACGGTGGGCTGGTCGCCGGGTACGAACTTGCCGAGGAGCACTACGACAACACCCGGATCAACCGCATCGTCTTGATGAGCGATGGCGGGGCCAACGCGGGCGTCACCGACGAAGAGCTGATCGCCCAGCATGCCGGGTCGCAGGACCAAGACGGCATCTACATGGTCGGTGTCGGCGTCGGAGAGGGTACCTACAACGACCTGCTCATGGACCACGTCACCGACATCGGAAAAGGCGCGTCGGTCTTCATCGACAGCATCGACGAGGCCCAGAAGATCTTCGGGGACCGCTTCGTGAGCACGATGGCCGTCGCCGCTCGCGACGTCCAGGTCCAGCTCGACATGCCGCCCGGCTTCGAGATCGTGAAGTTCAGCGGCGAGGAGTTCAGCGCGGTCCCCGAGGAAATCGAGCCCCAACACATCGCACCCAACGACGCGATGGTCTTCCACCAGAGCATCGCAACTTGCGCGCCGGAGCTGGCCGGCGAAGACGCGGAGATCACGGTCACGGCTCGCTTCCTGAATGCCGTCACGTTCGAGGCTCAGGAGGTCACCCACACGATCACCATCGGCGAGCTGCTCGAGCAGTCGGACCCGCAACTGCTCAAGGGCGCGGCGATCTTCGCCTACGCCGAGGGCCTGAAGCTGGCCCGCGACGAGGGCGACATGTCGGGGGTCACGGAAGCTTCGACCGCCATCGAGCGCGCGGAAGAGGTACTTCCGGGCGACGCAGATCTGGCGGAGATGCGCAGCGTCCTCGACGCGCTGTAGTCCCGCGAGCGGAGTCTGGCGCCGGCGTCCCCAAAGGGTCGTCGGCGTTCGCCATTCAGGGCAGCGCGGCGGAGATCGAAAACTGGAACCGCCACCCGTCGACCCCGGCGATGTTTCCGTCACCGCGGACGGAGATGTCGTCGCCAGAGGCGACGGGCCAATCGTCGACCTGGAGCGTTCCGTCTGCCGCCTGGTTGCTGGTGTCGAAGCCGGTGGTGCCGGCTCCTTCCTGCAAGCTGTACGACAACGCGTTGGGTCCACTCACGCCACTGCCTGGCTCGCCGAAGTCCGAGCCGAGATCGTACGTTCCGGACTCTGCGACCTGGACTCGGAGTGTGCTCGTCCAGTCCGCGCCCTCCATGGGGCCGAATTGGAGTCGCAGCACCCAGCTGGTGTCGGTGGGAAGCATGCAGATCGGGCCCAGCGGTGCGGTGGTCACATCTTCGCCGCCGACCTGGAAGACGGGAAGCTCCGCCTGAAACTCGGTGATCAACACGCCGCCGAGTCCCTCGCAGTCAAACGGATCGCCCGGACCGTCCGTGTCTGAGTCCGACTCGCTGATGCTCGGGTCGCCCCCCGACGACGAAGTGCTCGCGTCCGACGAGCTGCCCTGTCCCGACGACGAGGTCGAGAGTTCGGCGCCGGTTGAGGACTCCGCGAGGCCCGCGCCGCTGGACGAGGATGACGCTCCTCCAGTCGAGGAGGTCCCGGCCGAAGCGGTCCCGCTGGGGGGTTCTGCCTCGTCACATCCGCCCAGTGCGAATGCTGCGGCGCTGCACAAGACCATCGCTTTCGCGAGTTGATAAGTCATGGATCAGGTCTACCACGGCCCCGTGACCCGTTCGAGGTGCGACGCCGACCGGCGCCTCTAGATGCCGTCGCAATTGACGAGCAAGACCTCGACATCATCCATCACGATTCCGCCGCCGTCGTTGAGGTCGGTGCCGCCGGAGGTTTGCTCGAGCAACTCGAGGATGTGTCCCCCGCCCGTGGTGGGCTCGAACTGAACAACGACCGTCTGGAAGCTCGCGACCGACGTCGCGTCCACACCCAGCTGCGTCGAGTTGTTGTCATAGAAGTCTGCGCCCGAGACCCCGGTCAGCACGAGCGAGCTGCCCCCCGGTCCCGCGATACCGATCAAGAGTCCGCCAACGTCGGACCCCTGGCCCACCCGGTCCGCAACCCGTACCCGAAGCTCCAAGGTCACGCCGACTTGGTACTCCGGCACCTGGAAACCTTGCTCCCAGCGCGACGTGTTGTTCCCGGATCGATCGACTTCGGCTACGGCATTGGGCTGGCCGTCGCCGAAGTACGCGTCCTGAGGGTTCACTTCCGGGTTTTGAACGACCCAGTCGTCCGTCCCTGATTCGAACCCCCCGTTGAGGATCACGTTGATCGGCGGCGTCTCGCAGATGGGGCCGCAGTCGGCCGTGATCTCCGTGCCGTTTCGGACGCCGTCCTTGCAGGTCGCAGCGGCACACGCGTCCCTCTCGTCGCACACGCCCTCCTGGCAGTCTGCGCCGACGTTGCACCCGTCACCCACTTCGCACTGGGCCAGACAGTCTCCGCCACAATCGACCGCGGTCTCGTTCCCGTTCTGGCGCCCGTCCCGGCACGAAGAGAGCTCGCATCCGGACGTGCAACCGTCGTCGTCGTCCTGGTTGCCGTCGTCACACGCCTCTCCGTCGTCGAGCGCACCGTCCCCACACACCCCAACCGCGGTGCCGCCGGAGGAGTCGGAGCTCTCGCCGTCACTGGGGTCCGTGCTCGGATCGCTACCGTCGGAGGTCCCGGACGACGAAGGGTCCGAGGACGCGGTGGTCGAGCCATCTGTCGTCGAGCTCTCCGACCCGGACTCGGTCACTCCGCTTGTCCCCGTTGGACCACTCTCGCTGTCCTGTTCGGCCTGTGTGAAGTCGGCACATCCGAAGAGCAGCGCACCGCTCAGCAGCCACGCCGCGGGTACGGCAGCTCGGATCTGGAGTCTACGAAAGCGAGCCACGTCCAGTGAGTTTGACATTGGGCCTCGCGAAGCTCCAAGGACCGGCCCGTTGGTCTGCTCCCCGGCCCGATTCCTAGCCATCCAGGGCGGGCGGACCCGCTGGCGACCGGGGTGCTCGGGCTGAGCGCGTGCCACGGCCGCCGATCGCCTCCGGGGAATCCTCAGACCGACCGGGCTGGCCGTACGACGATCCCGAACTTGCTCGGCACCCTCGCGAGCTAGCCGGCGCTACAGAACCCGACCTGGTCGAAGCCAGGCGGGCCCTCTCCCGACTCGAACACCGCGATGCAGTCCAGAGGCGCGGGGCAGTCCGGCTCGGTCAGATCGCAGAACGGCAGGCAGCACGCGTATGCCCCCTCCTCGCAGAACTCGCCTCCCTGACCGCAATACAACCCCGAGAGACAGGCGTTGATGTACTCGCACGCGCCTGCGAGCCCGCCCCCTCCCTCCGGCGGCGCAACGGGAGCGCAAACGAATCCGTCGTAGCTCGGGTAGCAGGCCTCGCCATCGACGCAGTCCGTCCCCAACGGGTCACAGGTGGGGAAACACAGATTCAGCACGCCACTGCTGCTGATCGAACAGGTCGAGTCGGGCTCGAGACATGTGGGCGTGGACTCAGTGCCCACGCACATCCCGACGCAGGTTCCCTCACCGGTGTCAGGATCGACGTCCCAACACATCGCGTGTTTCTCACAGGTGTCATAGCCGTCGACACCCGAGCCCATCGTGAGCGAGCAGAGCTCGCCGATGGCGTCTGGACTGCCCACCACGGGTCGGCACTCGCTCGCGTTCCACGAACTTCCGCCATCGTTCGCGACGGGCATGCACTTCTCCCCCACAGGACAGTTCTCGGCCCAGACGTCGCACGTGTAGCTCACGCTGACGTCCAGCTGATTGAGGAAGCCCGCCGGGGGCGGAGGCCCAGTATCGTCGTCGACCTGCCCCGCCGAGGTCGACCCCGAGTCGAGCGCTCCCGTCGAGGTCGTCGGGTCCGCTGCGCCTGTGGTCGTGCTCGTCATCGCCCCGGCGCCCGTGCTGGACCCGGCGCTCGTGCTCGCCTCGGATGCCCCCGGATTGGCGACCGTTGCCGGTCCGCAGCCCAGCAGCATGCAGCCCAGTCCAAGAGCAACGATCGGGGCTCTAACAGTCATCATCGTTGAAGTCCGTCACGCCATTGGGCTCGGGCTCGAGTCCACCACACACGGCGAACACCTGGGAGAGGCACAGCGTCTCGTTGTGGTTCACGTCGCAGCTGCTGAGTCGTCGAAGCTCATGCAGCCCTTCGAGCGACTCCAATGCCGGGTTGTCCTGAACGCTCAGAGACTCCAACCGACGCAGACTCATGAAGCCCGAGATGTCGCTGAGGCTGTCGTTGCGCCACACCGCCACGACGCCGTCGAGGCGTTCGAGGGCAAACCCTTCGAGAGACGCGAGCACCGGATTCTGCGCGATGATCACATCGCCTCCGTTTCCTGCGGCCGAACCGACCAGGGACACATTCGACAGCCCCGCCGTCGAGCGCAACGCGGTATTGTCCTGCAGCCGGAGGTCCCGGCCGACCTCCTGCAGACACAGCAAGGTGTCGAGGCATTCGAGATCGGTGTCGATGATCTCCACGAACCCGGTCACGACCGAGATGCCCTCGAGTTGAGCGAGGTCGGCGGACGATTCGATGCGCACGCTGCCTTCCAGAACTGCGCCCTCGCACGCCGGCGGTTCACCGCAACCGGGACCGTCGAGTTCCCCGCTGGTGCTGCCCGAACTGCTCGACGTGCTCGACTCGTCCTCACTTCCGGTGCTGCTGGAACCCGTGCTCAGCGAGGCCCCGGTACTCGTGGGCGAAGCGCCGCTCGAGCCCCCAGAGCCGGTTCCGCTCTCGTCACTGACCCCAATCGGCGAGCCACCGCATCCGGCCAGCAAGCCTGCCAAAACCGGTATGCCACCCCGAATCACTGGCCTTCAGCCTAGCCCAATTCTAACAAAACTACAAAACGTCTTCGAGCCACCGCTCTCGATCACAGAGGGATCGAGACCTGATCCGAAGGCCCGAAGCGCTCCAAATACGGCTTGAGCCGGAGCTTACGACGGGTGCTGTCACTGCTCATGAAGCGCACCTTGCCGAAGACCGGGCGCTCCGGACCCCACGCCCGATCGTAGCGACCCAGGCACCAGAAGATGCCGCTGTACGAGTTGGGATTACGGCCGTCGAGCGCGTACTTGTTGTTGAGCTCGATCATCACCTCCAACGCGACTCGCGGCGTGGGCGTCCACTCGAGGATTTTCTTGCCCCACAGCATCCGCAGGTAGTTGTGCATTCGGCCGGTCGTGACGAGTTCTCGCTGAGCTGCGTTCCAGATCTCGTCGTGGGTCGCCGCGGCTTCGAACTGTGCGAGCGAGTAGACGTGCTCTCGTGGATCGGCCGCGTGCGTGATGAAGTTCTTCTGCACCCACTCCGGCAAGCTCTCGAAGCGGTCGTAGTCACCTGGCCGGTGCGCGCACATGTTGTAACCGACCTCGCGCCACGTCACGATCTGGTCCATGTACGCCTCGGCGGCTTTGGACATCTTCCACCAGCCCTCTCGTTTACCGGCCGAAGATGGCACCAAGACGTCCGGGTCCCACGCCTCTCGATGGGCCAGCTCCCGAACCACCGCGTGCGCGCTGACGTGCCCGAAGTGCAGGTACGGCGACAAGCCACTGGCGGCCTCAACGTCGGGTTGGTTGCGGTCATCGGCGTACCCTCCAAGTCGCGCGTCCAAGAACTCCCGGGTTCGGGCCCGACCCGCCACGCCTCCACCTTGGAGCTCGACCCGCCCCACGCCGTGGTCGATCGGCAACGTCGCCAACGGAGGGTTCGCGAGTTCTTCCACAGTCGCCGCCGGCCAGCGTTTGACGACCGCCTTCGGTACGCCATCGAGCATAGGGAGTTCGGCCGCCTTCAGCGGGTCCTGCTTCGGGAAGACGTAGATGGCCTCCGGCATCGTGCGCTGCAGATGTCGCCGGAAGTCGTGCGCGCGTGCGTAGACCTTGTCCGTGGCGCGCATAGGCAGCAGGCCATTGCCGTCAATCGCTTCGAGTCGAACCGGGAGACGCTTGGCTGCCGCGGCGATCATCTTCGGCAAGAAGAACGCCGGAAAATCATCGGTGACGACCACACACGCGCGCTTGGCCAGCGCCAGAAGCAAGCCGCTGCCCTCCCCGGCCTCCCGTTCGAGATACGGGAAGTAGGTGACGCAGCGGCTGGAGAAACGCTCGGCGTTGTTGCGCATCCCCGCGATGATGAACGCGTGAAACCGATCCGAAGCCCACCGATAACCCACCCGAAGCGGCTCGAAGATCACCAGCGGCTTGCCAAGTTCCTGGGCCCACTCGACCGCCCGTTCCAACGAATAGTTGTAGTCGTAGCGCCGGTTCGCGACCATCCAGTACAGGACGTAGTCGCCGGACTCACGAACCGGGGCCTCGTTGGCCGCGCACACGCGCACGTCGGGAACGTTCGAGCCTTCCAGCACGGAGTCATCCTACGGCGCGACCCCCACTGGAGCACGCTGAGGGTCTCTAGGTAGCCAGAAGCTGGTGTTTGAGCGCGACCTTCTGCAGCTTGCCGAGCGCATTGCGGGGGAGCGCGTCCACGACATGCACCGCCCGTGGCTTCTTGTAGTCCGCGAGCGAGGCCGCGGCATGGGCGACAAGTGTGGCCTCGGCGTCGGACAACGGTTGGGCAAGAACGACCACCGCCTCGATGCGCTCGCCCCATGTTTCATCGGGTAGCCCGACGACCGCGACCTCAGCCACCGCGGGATGCAGGAGGAGGGCCTCCTCGATCTCGCGGGCCGAGATCTTGAAACCGCCGCTCTTGATGATGTCTACCGACATCCGACCGACGATGCGCACGTACCCGTCTTCGTCCCGCTCGACGACGTCGCCGGTGCGGAACCAGGGCCCGTCAAAGCTCGCCGCGGTGGCCTCCGGGTTGTTCCAGTAGTCGGTCATCATCGCGGGGCTCTGGACCTGCAGTTCACCGACCACCCCGGCCCCCAGCTCGGCGCCGTTCTCATCGACGATTCGCGAGCGAACCCCGGGCACCTCGCGTCCGACGGAGCCCGGACGTCGCTCACCCGCGAGCGGGTTGGAGAACGTGATCAGGGTTTCGCTCATCCCGTACCGCTCGAGGATCCGGTGCCCGGTGTGTCGTTCGAAGGCCTCGAGGTCGGCGGCCGGCAACGCGGCGCTTCCGGCTGTGAACAAGCGCGCCGCGCGTAGCGAGGCGGCATCGCTCGGGTTCGCGTCGAGGTGGGCCAGCAGTCGCGTGTACATGGTTGGCACGCCCATGAACACGCTCGCACCGTGTTGGGCGATGTCGTCCACCACCGCTCGAGCGGAGAACCTCGCATGAACGAGCATCGACATCCCGGCGAGCAACGAACCATGGACGCCGATGCACAGCCCGTGCACGTGAAACAGGGGAAGCTGCAGACTGAGCACGTCCTCCTGCGACCACCCCCACAGTCCGGTGAGCGCGGCAATGCCCTCGACAATGGCGGCGTGGCTGAGCGTCGCCCCCTTGCTGCGGCCGGTCGTCCCCGAGGTGTAGACCAACATCGCGGGTGCATCGTCCGGAAGCGGCACGATGTCGAGCGTGGCCGCCGGCCGGTCTTCGAGACCCCGAACCGCGACGGTGTTGGTGGCGGGCACGGCCCCACGCAGGCCGGGGTCGCACAACAATAGCGATGGGCCGGCGTCTTCGAGAATGTGCCCGACCTCGGCCGCTCGGTACCGGTTGTTGATCGGCACCCAGATCGCACCGATGGCGTACGTCCCGAGCATCGCGGCGATGAGCTGGGGACTGGACGGGGCGAGCACGGCCACGCGGTCGCCGCGGCCGACCCCGGCATCCCGAAGCTCGCGCCCCCACGAGCGCATCGCCGCGTCGAGCTGAGCGTAGGTCCATCGCGTCTCGTCCTGTACGAGCGCCAGGCGGTCGCCTCGTGACGCCAAGCTTCCAAGGAGTTGGTCCCGGGCGGTGGCCATGCGCGCAGGCTACCCAACGAAGTACGAAACTCTTCGTTGACAACTACGAAGCAGTTCGTATAACAACAGGGCATGCAGGACAAACGCCCAACAGAGGCCGAGATGGCCATCTTGGGGGTGCTCTGGGCCCAGGGGCCCAACACCGTCCGCGCCGTCCATGGCGTGCTCGAGCCCGAGCGCAGCATCGGCTACACCACCGTGCTCAAACTGCTGCAGATCATGCTCGACAAGGGCTTGGTCCGTCGCGACACCGCACAACGAAGCCACGTGTACGAAGCCGCCGTCGACCGGACAGCGATTCAAGAGGCACTGGTGGGCGACCTGACCGACAAGGCGTTCGGCGGTTCGACCGCATCGTTGGTGATGCGTGCCCTGTCACCCGAACGCGCCAGCGCGGAGGAAATCGCGGAGGTTCGGGCGTGGCTGGACGGCCTGGAGAACGGAGGGGACGCATGAGTGTGATCCTCAGCCAAGCGCTGATTCGATTCCTGATCCAAGGGATCGGACTTGGGCTGCTGGTGCTCGTCTTGCGTCCGGCGCTGCGACGCATGGATGCCTCCACCCGGTTCGCGATTCTGTTCGCCGCATTGCTGTGCGCACCCGCGTTGGTCTTGTGGAACCTCGGCCAGGTCGCCACTGCCGGGGCGGGAACCGCCCCCCTCGCGCCACCGCCTCGCTGGGCCGACCTGGTGTTTCACGGATGGTTGTTGGGTGTGGCCCTGTCGAGTTTCCGCACCGGGTTCGAGCTGCGCGGGCTCCAGCAACTGCGCGCGACAGGCCTGCCCCTGCGCAGCCTTCACGCTCGGCTGAGCACGCTCGCCCAGCGCCTGGGCGTCCGGCGAACGGTGGCGCTGGTGGAGTCGCCCGTCGTCACGGCCCCGATCGTGATCGGCTGGCTGCGACCCATGATCATGCTGCCCCTCGGGTTGGCCACCTCGATGCCCGCGGCCTGGCTCGATGCGATCTTGGCCCACGAACTCGCCCACCTGCGGCGCCACGACCTGGCGCTGCGCATGCTTCAGCGCGGCGTGGAGATCCTGCTGTTCTTCCACCCCGTCGTCTGGTGGCTGGGTCGGCAGCTCGACGAGGCTCGCGAAGAAGCCTGTGACGACGTGGTCGTGGACACCCTCCGCGATCCCCTCACCTATGCCCGCGCTCTGACCGAGCTCGAAGCGATGAGGCACCCGACCCGGGCCGCCCTGGCCGCGGGCGCAACCGAAGGACAACTCATGCATCGTATCCAACACATCCTCCACCGCTCCAAGAACACCCCCCGCCCCAACCATCGCTGGTGGCAAGCCCTCACAGTCGTTGCGACGATGAGCGTCGCTGGCTACGCCGTGGCCCGCGTCGCGGAGGAGCCCGCAAATGAATCCGACCAGGCCGGCATGGCGATTCGCTGGATGCCCGAGGCGGTCGCGGCCCACGAGGACGCGATTGTGGAGGCCGCGGGTCGGCATGAACTCGACCCCGACCTGGTCGCAATCGTTGTGCTGCTGGAATCTCGGGGCAACCCGAAGGCCAAGAGTCCTACCGGGGCACGGGGCCTCATGCAGCTGATGCCGAAGACCGCGGCGACCATCGCATCGGAGCGTGGGCTGACCGACCACACGCCCGAACGTCTAGACGAACCCACGTACAACCTCGACCTGGGGACGTGGTACCTGGCGCAGCAACTGAACCGGTTCGAGAAGCTGGTCGATACAGAGGCTGAAGCCGTGGCCTGGGCTGCGGCCGCGTACAACGGGGGCCCGGGCGTCGCCGCTGCCGCGCTGCGCGGGGAGGCCGAGCTCAGCGAGGAGACCACGCGCTATCAGGCGATGACGCGCACGTTGTGGGCAGAGCGGCGTGCGGCGAAATCGTCGCTGGTGAAGTAGCTGCGGTCGGAGCGGTCAGAACCGAAACGCGACCCCTGCGGTCGGGCCGCCCAGACCCACCGCTGTGACCCATCGCTGGTCGTAGCCCGCGTAGAGCTCGGCCGGCCCCAGCGACACTCCGGCCGTCGCTCGCAGCTGCACCATCGTGACGCCGAAGCTTCCGTGGATCGCCGCGCGCCCCCGGAGCACGAGCGGCCGGACGGGGAACACATCGAACGCGGCCCCCCACCCCACCCACGGCACGACCAACCGATCTTCTACATCCGGCCGGCCATCGTCGAACATCACGGTGAGAATCGGGGCGAGGCGAATGGCGACCACCGGCGAGGGCGAGAGCTGGCCCCCGACCTCGAACGAGAGGAAGTGCAGTCGGTCCTGGACCTGACCGGTGACCTGAACGTCGCCCTCCAACCGCGGGGTTGGCCCTTCGAGCATCAGGTCGTAGTTCCCCTGCATGTAGAGCCGAGACTGCGCTGCGCGAACCTCCGCCGCCCCACGCCAGACGTCCTCGTACAGGTACGCGCCTTCAGCCTGGAGATGGAAACCCAGCGGCTTCGTCCCGTCGGCACCCGGTCCAGAATCCGGAGCCCGTACGATGTAGCCGCGCCGGTTTCTCGCGTAGGGATGGGGCAGAAACCGAGGGCCCTGACCATCTTCGTCGAGCGCGAGGTCCACTGGAGCCGAACCGGTGTCCGCGGAATCGTCACTCGGTGTGGTCGACGGGGACGACGTCGACTCGGTGACTTCCCGTCGAGCCGCTTGGAGTCGCTCCCCAGCCCACGCCTGCGAGGGGAAGAACCCGACCAGAGCCGCAAGAATGATGAAGCACCCACGCACGTCCGGGTCCCGTGCACAGAGCATTCCGCGCCTGATTCCCGAGGCTTGCGTCTGGGGTCTGCGGCGCCAGGTGTGGCGGTTTGCGGCAGGTGTTGTGTCGAGCCCACAGGCTCGTGATGCCCTACCGGAGGATCAGCGCCACATCGTCCAGCCCGAGCCGGCCGCGTGGCGAGCCGAACTCGGTCCCGAAGTCGAAACGCATGGCTCGCACCGCCTGCAGGTCCAGGTCCGGATTGTCACCGAGAAAGTCGGTGGCCCGGAGG
>OJGU01001030.1_pt1 | contig 12041 bp, 11 predicted proteins | sample 1594741 | NCBI WGS metagenome assembly OJGU01 (sample SAMN05416841, study PRJEB24817) | seawater metagenome | isolation source: Sea water | place: Canada:Atlantic | collected 2013-07 | reverse complement strand
GACCTCCTTCAGGATCTTGACGATCTGTGACTCGCTGTACCGTGATTTCTTCATGTCGTTCTCCGTTTGCCTCATTGTAGGCCGGAGAACTCTAATTACGCATGCACCGATTTTAGGGGATGGTTACATTTGTACGCTCGAAACCGATAGACGGGTAAAACCCATGGGACTCGGAACGACTTACATTGGATCGTACCACAACCCGTGAGAGCCCCATGGCCCGTGACCAGTCTTCGACAGCCTGAACGAGCAGCCGCCCAACACCCGCCCGTCGAACATTGGCGCTCACCACCAGCCCGGTGATTTCGGTTGTAAAAAGTTCACCGATAGAAATGCGCCTTTCGGCGACGGCCCACCCAACCACTGCGGCATCAGAAATGGCCACCCATATCTGATGGCTAGGGGATTCCAACAACGCCTCTAGCCATGCCCCAGTTTGAGATTCGTTGGAGGAATACCCCCATTCCAGAACAAGGTGGTGTATGCCCGAGAGGTGTTCAGCTGTTCCTTGCTGGATCGAGATATCCATATTCATTCAAAAGACCTGCTTCCAGAGTTCATCGTTACCTCCCAACCCGTAGGTAAAAAGGACCGGATGAGGTTGTTTGTCGTGTTATACCTGCGTTTCATTCGGAATCCGTTCCAACAGGTCGGTAACGCCAACATCCATGCCTGCCTGCGACAGCAACGTTGAAACTTGCCCGCGATGGTGGGTTTGATGGTTAAAGAAATGGAGAACCAGGCTCGAATACCGCTTGTTGGCGGAAACACCTTTCATGTTGTGATAACTGAGAACAATATCCAGGTCGCCTTCGGAGAGATGGGATATCCAGTCGATAATCTGGCGATCCAGCCAGATCCGGTGTTCCTTCAAGCCGTCCAGATCGTCAAAGACAATCTGATCCAGGCTCTTAGGGTTTTCAAGATCAACGACAGCCTGAAATGAGTCCAGGCAGGATGGGTGGGTCACGAAACGTTTGAACCATAGGGTGTCAGCCACAACGATGTGATTGAGCGTTCCCAGAATGGAGCCGAAGAAGGCCCCACGGTCCTTGGTTAGCTCCGAGGCGGAGAGGCGACCGGCCGCTTCGTAGACCTTTGCGTTCATCCACTGATTGTAAGCGGCCAATAATTGGAAATGTTCTTTCAGACCCATCGGGGCTTCTCCCAGGTGGAGGGTGTCACTTCAAGTACACTGCTCTCATTTTACGCACGCACACCGAGCCTCACAGCGAAAGAAAGCGCTCGAGGCGTACCCGCTCGTCCTGCAACGCTGGCTTGAACGCGGCGTCGCCTGGGGCTTGTCCGCGCACATACCCTGGCTCCAGCTCCAATTGCCCATCACGTACGGCGGCATTAGCCCAGCCGATGACATGACCGCGCCACAGCATAGGCAGTGCATAGTAACCACGCACCCGCTTTGGTGCCGGAGTGTAGGCCTCGAAACGGTAGGCCCAGCCCCAGAAACGCTCAAAGCGATCGCGGTCCCAAACTAAAGGATCGAAGGGCGCCAGTAGGCGCAGGTGGTCATCCAGCACATCGTCACCCGCAAAGCGGCGGCTGCCAGGATTCTCGCCGATCGGCCAAAACCACCGGCAGCCATCCACTGTCGCCTGGGGCAGCCGAGCCTTTGCGCGCTCGAGTGCTTCACGACGACGCTCGCGCCACTGCGGGACCGCTGAAGAACTCACGCCCGTTACCAGGCGGCTGAGCGTAGCCGCAGGCAGCGGGGCATACTTTGCGACGGCCACATCGACCAAAGCGTCCAGTGTGGTATCCGGGTCCACCGCGTCGCGCTCATCAGCGAGCGGCGGCGCATACAGGCGTACCCCTGCTTCGCGCTTCGCCACCCGCAGCAGCCCGCGATAATGCATGCCGTCCAGGAGCTGCGTACTGGCACGGCTATTACCGCCGAACCAATTCTTGGTGGTGCCATGCTCGAAGGCTGAGTCCACCTCGCGCGGGTGAACGACACCACGGCTTTGCACAAATTCAAGCACCGCCTGCGCCTGTTCCCAGCGTGAACGTGGCCACTCGGTGCGCGCTGCACGTGGGTGCATAAGGCGCTGCGTGGTACGGGGCAGAACCCCGTAGTTGATAAAGAAATCCTCCTCGACAGCCAGGCGCGGGTAACGAGCCTCCAGGTCACCTGCCTGGTAGTCAATAACACGGTGGCGGAGCGTCAAGTCCTGTGCCCGTGCCGGCGCTCGTATTGGATCGAGCTGGACAAAACCCAGTTTATTGATTGCACGTGACAAACTGGTCGGCTTGAAGAGACTGCGCGAGATGGCGTAACGGCGCAAATGATCGATGGTGAGGGCAGCTGTCATAGTCCTAAACCCTGACGACAATCGAGCTGATGTGCTCAGAATGAAGAAACATCCGCGAAGCGGTGGAAAATTGGTCGTTGTACAGCCGATTGTTGGCTTTCTTACGCATAGTTTGAATCACCTGCGCGGTACCATTTTTACAGAAAAACTAGGATCGTTTGGTACCAATCCTTCAAGTAAGGAAGCTTCATAATCTCTAAATGTTTTGTCGTGCCAATACTTTAAACACGATCGATTAAAGTATGCACGTTTAGCCAAGTAAGACGTATTTATTGCGCCCAGTGAATAGACAATTCTCAGCCCAACATTAGTAATAATTGGATCCTGAGAAGGCGACTCCCCAATGTCTACATACTCCCAAACACCGTCGCCTAGCGGCGAAGAAAAGTTCACAACCTGGCCAGGAGATACCTGCTTCTCATCAAAATAATCAATTAAAACTGTCTCTCTTGGGTACGCCAGAAGGGCATCAGCAAGTTTTCTAAAATCTTCCGGCGTTTTCCAGAATGCCGACAGACGTCCGGAGATCACCACATGCTTAGCGTTACTTGATCTCAGGAATTCCTCAATTTCCGACAGAACTATATTGGCAACGCCTGGGTAACGCGCCTGACTATTGGCGACTACTGTCTGAGAACTGTCGACGTGCACGATGTCGAAACTTCCCGACAGTTCTGATGCAACCTCCGGGAATCCGCAGAACACGACAGGATCATCAATTTTTCCCAGTATTGATGTGATATTTTCGGCAACTCTCTTGGGATCATGAAAAGCCTTGTAGACCGTGTCCCAATCAATACTGTCTGAATAATCATCCGTCATGAAATGGCTCTCTGACCTGAACTATGACTGCCCACTAGTAGGGCTGCCCCCGACTCGTGAGTTAGCCTCAGCCAGAGCCATATTGTACGTGTTCACATGCGTAAACTGGGGGGCAACACAAAAAAATAGCACACTGTTTATTGGCCTGGATACGCACAAAGACTCCATCGCTGTCGACGATTACTGGCCTCAGCGGTTGCCCTGATCAGCCCTTTTACAATGGGGAAGTAGTTCTGAAAAACGGGCCTGGACTGGTGCATGTCTGTTGACGCGGGGAATCATACCAACGCAGAGTGCAATGGCGCGCTTTGTCATATTTTAATCACCTGACATCAATTTTTTAACTTGAGATATTATTAAATCTCTGCCTTCTTTAGATTTTCCAAAAGAAACAACGATATCTACTAATTTGTTGCTAGTCACTCTTGCCCAAAGCCCTTTAGGCAGGACTTTGGCTGTAATTTTAAAGTTCTCAAGCTCGTCTTTTATACGATTGAGTTCTTCTTGTGTAATTTTGCTATCTTCTTCCAATGACTCGAACTTGACTAATAGGTCGTCAAACCTGGCGCTAATAGTACCCAACTCGTCATCGTTGAATGACTCTTCCTCGTTTTCTATTTTTCCTTTAAACTGCTCCTCCATCTCCTCGCGAAGATTATCGAAAAAATATTCATTTTCTTCTTTATGGGAAACTTCATTGTAAATATATCGGCACCACTTTCCGATATGGTCCCCTGCGCTACCTATATCGTAAACTTCTACCTTATCTTTTTTCTTATATTGACCTGGAGAATATGTTACGTAGGTAGCAACAGATTTGTTCTTCTTCTCGGAGCTGCCCCCCATCGCTAGAGCAAGTGTGTCCTTTTGAGTTATTATTTCGTACTCTTCTTCCTCTGATATTTTAAATACATAGGTTTCATCGTATTTGAAACTAATTGCAACCAAAACCGTGCCGCTTGCTGGGTAATTATAAGAAAAATCTTTTGAAGAAAACCTAGTATTATCAAACTCTCTTTTTAAATTTTCGATAAAAGTATTATTCAACTGAGACATTGAAGCACACTCTCCTTTAAATAACGCTGAAACTTTGCGGCAATTTTGAAGCCGCGAAGCGGTGGAAAAATTGTCCGGCAACAGTGCCTTGTTAGGTTTACTCTTTACCACGGTGAATCATAAGACCCTTTGGCTTTGAAATTTCGCAGAACTCCTCCGCTGTATATTTCATCACCAGAGCTGAAACACCACTCGCAAGCAGGGGGATTCCGATTCTAAAGTCTCCCATAGTGGTGAACACTGCTGCAGAAAAGTAGCCTTCATTGAAGACTTTAGGAACCCGATTTTTCCACAGTTTGTAAATTGAACTATCTGGATTACAAAACGTCTTCCAAGCAATGCGTTTGATTATCGCGAAGGTGATTTTCCCTATCTTTTTTGGTTGCTCTGATTTTTCAGGTGTTGGCAACAGTTTTCTATCAGGAGGTGGCAACTGATTTAGTGAATAGGTGCGCACATCTCGCAGAAGACCGATACTAGCAGTCGGAACGGAGTTGCCAATAAGCTTAAAGATCTCGTCGTCAGAATTTTTTTGGATGAGAAGCACAGCCTTTGCTTGGATCTCATCAACGTTCATTTCGGCGTGACTAGTTCCAATCAGCTCAGTTAAAATGCATTCCTCTTCGATCCGCTCGATTAAACGCTTCTGAAACTGATGTCTTGTTCTTTCAGAGCTAATATTGTTTATCTTTTCAATAACTTCCTTAATCAAGGCCTTTGCAGACGAAGTATCTTTTGACCTGAGATAGCAAACAGCCAACAGGCTAGAAGCCTCTAGATAAAGACGTGTGTTTGAGGCGGATAATTTTCTTATACCAATGAAGCCCCTTTGTGCATAAGAAATCCTATTGGCATCCAAACAAGATTCGAAAGCCCACAGTTTAGCCCTCAACAGACGGTGATGCCTTCTCCATTCATTTGGAAAAAGCTCTTGGATCTGTGTTGCGATTTCAATTGCTCTGTCAGTGTCACCAGAGCGCACGGCATGCTTTAGCTCTATCTCCAGAGGTTTGAGGTTCTTTAGCTGGTCGTCCGTCAACTTGATAGAGCCCATATTCTCCTCGGAAACATAACGCTGCGTTAAAGGGCCGGAATAGCGAAGCTTTGGAGGACCCAAGGAGCGTAGCGACTGATTCTAAACGCCTTGTTAACTTTCACAGCCACACATAGGGTTAAGCCACTTTTCCCTTACAACGTACTCGCACAAAGTAACTAGTGGGACAGGGAAAGACAACGCGGCTGAGAGTGCACCATCTAATGTTGCTTTGACTATTTGAACCCTTTCGTCACTTTTAGCTGAGCAATAGTCAAGTTCTTTACATATGATCTGTTCGATCTCTTCTTTTTTTCCAAAAATGGCGGCATGCAATAAAGCTGAAAAATGCTGGATGGCAATTTTTCTTTGAAATTCAGGATCAGAAGGGTCTTCAGAGCCATCGGTAACATAGTTAAATACAAAAGAGTAATCAATGTTCTTAGGATCTAATAGGCCTTGATCAATGTAGTGCGCCTCGAAACAACCTAGTATTTCAGCTTCCAGCTGCTCTTCAGATCTCAAAATAGCAACCTCCTGGAAATTTAACAGCAGTTAGACCGACGTCTCAGTGATTGCCAAAATTTGACCGCTTCGTTATTACGTTTCACGATTTCCCAAATTTCTTAAGTACGCTCTAAAACTAGCCGTAAATCCAATAACTTGCAAAGCGAAACAGCCAAGTTGGCAGGTTCTATACTGCGCAATCACGAAACGGTCAAATGATTCCACTGACCCCAAAACAAAAAGGCCCGAAGTTCTCACTCCAGGCCTCCTCATCACACATCGCAGTCAATCACCTCAACCGCACTTACTGTCGCCACAAGACAGGCAAGTCGCACACCCATCCATCACGATCACCGCCTTGGTGCTGCACTTGCCGCACATGGTGGCGTTGGGTGGGTAGTCGCCGGCTTTGTCGTCGTTCGTGGCCGTGGTGTGGCTGGCTTCGAATTCGGCGCGTTTTTCGGCGAGGATGCGTTTGGTGACTTCGCTCATTTCCTCGCTTTCAATCAGGCCGATGGCCTTGAGGTGCTTCTCGATCACGGCACCGATTTCGGCGACGAGAGAGGGCATGAACACGCCGCCCTTCTTGAAGTAGCCGCCGTTGGGGTCGTACACGCTGCGCAGCTCTTCCACCAGGAAGGTCACGTCGCCGCCTTTGCGGAACACGGCGGAGACAACGCGGGTGAGGGCGATAACCCACTGGAAGTGTTCCATCGACTTGGAGTTGATGAACACTTCGTACGGCTGCCGGCTTTCGTGATCGGTGCCTTCGTTGAGCAGGATGTCATTAATGGTGATGTACATCGCGTGCTCGGCCACCGGCGGCTTGATCTTGTAGGTGGTGCCCAGCAGGAAGTCCGGCCGTTCGATGTATTCGTTCATCTCAACCGGCTTGTTTTCCGGCTGCGCGGCTGGCTGTGCTGCTTCTGGGTCGGCTTTCTTTACGCGGTAGCCGACGATTTTGTTGCTGATTTTAACGGTCATGTTCGTTGTCCTGTGTCGGTTCCCGGGATCAGTATTTGCCGTAGGTGCCTTCTTTAAGTGCATCAAACAGGTTGGCGGCGTTATGGAGCTCGCCGTCGTACTCCACCTGTTCGTTGCCCTTGAGGGTGACCTTGCTGCCGTCGTCCAGGGTGAATTCGTACAGTGTTTTTTCCAGGTCTTTCTCCTGAACCAGTACGCCCTGGAAGGCTTCCGGGTTAAAGCGGAAGGTGGTGCAACCCTTCAGGCCTTTGTCGTAGGCGTACATGTAGATGTCTTTGAAGTCCGGATACGCGAAGTCCTGGGGCACGTTGGCGGTCTTGGAGATGGACGAGTCCACCCACAGTTGGGCCGCGGCCTGGATGTCCACGTGCTGCGCCGGCGTCACGTCTTCAGACGTGGTGAAGTAGTGGGGCAGGCGCTTGTCTTCTTCTTCGGAGAAGGGCATGGCACCGGGGTTAACCAGGTGGCGGTAAGCCAGCAGCTCGAAGGAGAATACGTCGACTTTTTCCTTGGTTTTGCGCCCTTCGCGGATGATGTTGCGCGCGTAGTGGTGCGAGAAGCTCGGCTCGATGCCGTTACTGGCGTTGTTGGCCAGTGACAGGCTGATGGTGCCGGTGGGCGCGATGGAGGTGTGGTGCGTGAAGCGGCCACCTTTCTCGGCCAGCTGTTCGATCAGCTCCGGCTCTACGCCGGCGATCTGCTGCATGTACTTGCTGTACTTGGCGTGCAGTACCTTGCCCTTGAGCTTGTCGCCCAGCTTGTAGCCGTCCTGGGACAGCTGCGGGCACTTGGTCAGCATCTTGGGGGTGACTTCAAACTCGTCATCCATGATCGGCGCCGGGCCTTTCTCGTCGGCCAGGGACAGGGACTGGCGCCAGCCTTCCACGGCCATTTCACGTACGACTTCCTCGGTAAACTGCACGGATTCGGACGAGCCGTAAGGCATACGCAGCATGGCGAGGGTGGAGCCCAGGCCGAGGATGCCCATGCCGTGGCGGCGCTTGTAAGTGATTTCGTGGCGCTGCTCTTCCAGCGGCAGGCCATTGATTTCCACTACGTTGTCCAGCATGCGGGTGAAGATGCCTACGACTTTGCGGTACTTCTCATAGTTGAAGCTGGCCTTGTCGGTGAACGGGTAGTCCACGAACATGGTCAGGTTCACAGAGCCCAGCAGGCAGCTGCCGTAAGGGGGCAGGGGCTGCTCGCCACAGGGGTTGGTGGCGCGGATGTCTTCGCAGAACCAGTTGTTGTTCATCTGGTTGACCTTGTCGATCAGGATGAACCCTGGCTCGGCGTAGTCGTAGGTGCTGGTCATGATGGTGTCCCAGATGAACTGGGCTTTCAGGGTGCGGTAGATGCGGCACGCAACCTTGCCTTCGCCATTGACCACGTAACCTTTCTGGATCGGGAAGTCGCGGTACACGAACTGGGTGGTGTCGGACAGGTCCAGGCCTTCGTCTTCCACTTCTTTCTCGGTGACCGGGAACGACAGGTGCCAGTCGTCGCCGTTGCGTACGGCTTCGATGAAGTCCTCGGTGATCAGCAGCGACAGGTTGAACTGGCGCAGGCGACCGTCTTCACGCTTGGCCTGGATGAAGTCGATCACGTCCGGGTGGTGCACATCGAAGGTGGCCATCTGCGCGCCACGGCGGCCACCGGCGGAAGACACGGTGAAGCACATGCGGTCGAAGATATCCATGAACGACAGCGGGCCGGAGGTGGTGGCACCCGCACCGGCGACGTAGGCGCCGCGGGGGCGCAAGGTGGAGAATTCATAACCAATACCGCAACCGGCTTTGAGGGTGAGGCCGGCTTCGTGGTTTTTCTCCAGGATGTCGTTCATGGAGTCCTGAACGGAGCCAGACACGGTGCAGTTGATGGTGGACGTGGCCGGTTTGTGGGCTTCCGCACCGGCGTTGGAGGTAATACGGCCAGCGGGAATGGCACCGTGGCGCAGGGCCCAGACGAATTCTTTTTTGTGCTTGGCACGGTTGGCTTTGTTTTCCACTTCGGCAAGGGCAGTGGCAACACGCTCGTAGGTTGCTTCGATGTCCTTATCGACGGGTTCGCCGGTCTTGGTTTTGAGTTGGTACTTGCTGTTCCAGATGTCCAGCGAAGCTTCCTGCATCGGGATTGTTGTTACCACTGCCTGTGCTTTAGCGTTCATTGCCACCCTCGGATGTCCTGTATGTCTTTTGATGACCGCTGCAAACCGCAGCCGGCCATACCCCATGTGTCGTTAAGATGTCTCGGCCTGGAAGGCCGGTTGTGCTTCAGATCCGGTAAAACACTAGATCTGGTGTTTTTATTACCCACTGCCAACCCCGGAAAGGGCACAACAGCGGGTTTTCAGGAAAGATGGTCACCCGCGTGGTCCACTGGTGCGCCGCTTGTGGTTGGCTGGCCGAGTAAACCCTATATATGGGTGAATATGGAATGAGTATAACAGGATATAGTGGTCTGTGAATAAGAAGACAACTATAGATTGCGGCCCATCGCGAAAGAAAATCAATGGATGAATGCTTGAAAATCATGAAATGCCCGTAGAAACGCCGTCTTGAGGCGTTTTTCTGAAAACCACTAGATGTTGTGGTCAAAAACTGTGCAGAAAAAAATCTGAAAAAAGTTCAAAAGGTCAGTTAAATGTGACCGGTGCACGTACCCGTTTTATACCTGTCGCTAAAGTAGTGATGTGGCGTCGTAAGAGGTAGTGGCCCACAGGAAGTGAAAACTACTATAAAAGGAACATAATAATGAAAGGCCTGAAACGAACACTGCTTGCGCTGGGCGTCGCAGGGTTGCCTGCTGCCGCAATGGCAGACATTGTGATGCTGGAAGACAGCGCAATGGGGAACATTACCGGCCAGGCCGGTGTGTCCATTGAGCTGGAAACCAAGATCAATATGGACCGCTTTATCTATACCGATGAAGGGTCGCTGACGATCAGCGATATCAGCATCGGCGGCGCGGAACGGACAGACTTCTTTGGCTTCAATGGCCTGGGTGGCCCGGATTCCAATGACCTGCTGGACAATATCCGTATCGATATTGACGTGCTTGCCGACGGCGATGCGGCCATCAATATCCGCCCGCAATACTTCAATGCCATTGATTTCCGTGTGACCTCCGGTGCGTGGGAATTGTGGGGGCAGGGCGGTCAGAACACGGCGCTGATGGACAACCTGTTCATTGAAGGTGTTTTGGGGCGTGGTTCTATTCACATTGATACAGACACCGACGTCATGAGACTGCGTTCTGCGTTTGCGATTGAGGTGATGGATTTCGATGTTCCGTTTGCGGCCGTGGGCATTCGTGGCCTTTCATTAACCGGTGCGGACTACGACCAGACCTTCCCGAGCGTGTTGGATCTGTTCGCGGAAGTGGACCTGTACATCTACAACGGCCAGCGTGCAGACGGTGGTTCGGCCCTGGCAATCGATATGCCCAGCTTTGCGGCGGACATCGGTATGCAGGAGGTGATTGTGGGGCAGGCCTCGATCGGCCAGATCTTCATTGATGACCTGGCGATCACCAATACCCAGATGCGGGTGTACGGTCACTAGTGACCAAGTCGTCTGCGGGGCATGCAAGGTGCCCCGCAGACGAGTTCTCCGGCGAACGTGATCAGCCCAGCAGCAGGCTGTCGTCGTCCACTTCCAGCCCGCGCTGTTTCTCGAACAATTCCAGCAGGTCTTTCACTTCCAGTCCTTCCCGGTCCTGGCCGGCGATATCGAACACCACCTGGCCCTGATGCAGCATCACTGTACGATCGCCCACTTCCAGCGCCTGTTTCATGCTGTGGGTGACCATCAGCGCGGTGAGCTTCTGTTCTTCGATGATCTGTGTGGTCAGATCCAGCACGAAGGATGCGGTTTTCGGGTCCAGCGCGGCGGTGTGTTCGTCCAGTAGCAGGATGGCGGAGGGTGTCAGGCTGGCCATCAACAGGCTGACAGCCTGGCGTTGGCCGCCAGAGAGCAGGCCCATCTTGTCGCCCAGACGATTTTCCAGGCCCAGGTTGAGCGAGGCCAGGCTGGTTTTGAACTGATCCAGATAGCGTGCTTTGACCGCCGCGCTCAACCCACGGCGTTGGCCGCGCTTGATGGCCAGGGCGAGGTTTTCCTCGATGGTCAGGCCTTCACAGGTGCCCGCCAGAGGGTCCTGGAATACTCGGGCTACCCGGCCGGAGCGTTTGTGGGTGGGCAGCTTTGTCACGTCCTGGTTATCGACGATGATGTTGCCGTTGTCCACCATGACCTCGCCGGCGAGGGCATTGAGGAACGTGGATTTGCCGGCGCCGTTGCTGCCGATCACGGTGACGAATTCGCCCTGGTTAACGGTCAGGCTCATGCCTCGGAGGGCCGGGTTTTCCAGCGGCGTGCCCTTGCCAAAGGTCAGGGTCAGATCGGTTGCTGTAATCATGCTTCCTCCTCAGGCCTTTTTGCGGGTCAACCGCGCGGCAACGGACGTGCGAACGCCTGGCAGCACAATGGCCAGGGTGACCAGCACGGCGGTGATCAGGTTCAGGTCCTGAGCCTGAAGCCCCAGGAAGTCCGCATTCAACGCCAGGGCGATGGCCAGGCGGTAGACGATGGCGCCGATCACACAGGCAATCAGGGCCCTGAGAACACTGGACGGCGTAAGCACGGCTTCACCGCCGATAAGAGAAGCCAGGCCGATCACGATCACGCCCACACCCATGGTCACGTCCGCAGCACCCTGGCTTTGCGCGAACAGGGCACCGGCGAGGCCTACCAAACCGTTAGAGACGGCAACGCCCAGCACAATCATTGCACCGGTGGCGATACCCTGGGCACGGGCCATTCGCGGGTTGGCGCCGGTGGCGCGCATGGCCAGCCCGGTTTCGGATTTCATGAACCGCCACAGCAGGAACAGGCTTACCATCACCACGATGATGAATAACAGTACCGGCACCTGATGGTAGGCCAGGCCAAGGTCGTACCAGGGTGTGAGGACGGTTTCCTCGGTGAGCAGGGCGATGTTGGGCCGGCCCATGATGCGCAGGTTCACCGAATACAGCGCGATCATGGTGAGGATCGACGCCAGCAGGTTGAGAATGTTGAGCTTGACGTTCAGCAGGGCGGTTACCGCACCGGCGCCCATGCCAGCGATAACGGCAGCACCGGTGGCCAGCCAGGGGTTAACGCCTTCAATAATGAGGACGGCTGCCACAGCCGCGCCCAGGGGAAAGCTGCCGTCCACGGTCAGGTCCGGGAAGTCGAGTACGCGAAACGACAGGTAGATACCGAAGGCGACCAGCCCGTAGATCAGGCCGGTTTCGATGGCGCCAT
>OJGU01001028.1_pt1 | contig 12051 bp, 6 predicted proteins | sample 1594741 | NCBI WGS metagenome assembly OJGU01 (sample SAMN05416841, study PRJEB24817) | seawater metagenome | isolation source: Sea water | place: Canada:Atlantic | collected 2013-07 | reverse complement strand
CAACGAATCATTCATTTCATAGATCCCTGGCCCGATTTTCACAATCCCGCCACCCAGTCCCGCGATATAGTCGACCGCCCCCTGAAGCACTCGATTGTCGCGCCCCACGAAGGCACCTGTCGATTGTCCCACCTCGATAGCCGGGCGTTCTTCCATCTCCGAATGCATCCGGGTTGGTAATTGCCGTTCCTCAGGTCGAGGCGAAAAATCGGCACCAGCAAGCGATACTGAGATAAAGCACGAGCACAAGAATAATGAGAGTTTCATAAGTCAGATCCTTAAGGACCCATCTAGTTGAACAATATCTCGACTCAGGAGACCAGAAACTTTTTCTTCCCCCGCTCCCGGAATCCCCTGGCGTCGATGCTCGGTTCTCGGAATGAGGCAACCTCGCACAGAAACCTTATTCAAGAATCCCATTCACAGATCGCCGTAAATTTTCTAGCCTCGCTCCCAGATTTCCCGTGATGATCCAAACCCAAGCACCTCGCTCATCTCCAACGGCCCACTCCGGAGGAAGTCGATTCTTCTTCTCAGTGATGCTGACTATCGGCCTCATAATCCAAGGCTTGCTATCGATCGCTGCTCCAGCAAGAGAGGCTGAGAAGATCGGCCCCTCGAGTCGGCGTTCTGCACTGAGCATTTCAGAAATTCTCTATCACCCAATGGAACGAGCAGACGGGCTCGATGCAGAGTTTGTCGAACTCTACAATTCCCAAATCTGGGCAGAGGACATTAGCGGTTTCCGCCTCGCGGGAGGGATCCAGTATCGCTTCCCTGAAGGGAGCGTCATTCCTCCTAAAGCCTTTATCGTGGTCGCAAAATCACCCTCAGCCCTCTCAAGAATCTATGGCCTTGAGGCTCCACAGGAAGCACTAGGACCCTTTGATGGAAAGCTCAACAACCAAGGCGATAAGGTTCAGCTTCTCAACCGACAAGGAGCGGTCATGATCGATATTTCATACGAGAGCCACGATCCCTGGCCTCTCGCCGCCGCGGGAGCGGGCTCATCACTGGCGTTGACCCATCCCTCTTACGGCGAAGGAAGCCCAACGGCTTGGTCTGCCAGCAAGTCGCTCGGCGGATCTCCTGGACACAATGAAGTTCAAGCCCATCCAGAGCCCATACCGGTTCATATCAACGAGGTCTGGCGTCATCCAAGCCACCCCGACACATCATTCATCGAACTCAGCTACGACGGAGATTCCTCCTATGAATTATCGAATGCGAAATTCGTGGTCGAACCCGTCGGATCAGCGCATTCCTTTCCTGCCAAGATCGTCCTCACTCCGAACACTTTCCATACCGTCGAACTCAGCAAATCAGAACTCGATCTGAGCAAGCAGACGGGAACCCTCTATCTCATCGATACCGCGAATCAGCGAGTAATCGATGCCTTCCCGCTGTCTCCGCACGATCCCAGCATGAGCCTCAGCCGCAATTCACCCGGGATCACTCGAGCGGTGATTGTGAACGCTCCGACCCCGGGCGCAGAAAACGCTCCAATGCTTGAGCCAGACATCATCATCAATGAGATCATGTATCACCCCATCGCGGGCAGAAACGGGACCGAGTACATCGAACTCTTTAATCGTTCAGCGCAAGACCTTGACCTCAGCCATTGGGAAATATCAGGGGATGTTCAATTCAAATTCCCTGATCGAACTCGCCTCCCGTCCCAGGCCTACCTTGTTATCGCAAAGAACATCGAACAATTGAGAACGTATCACCCCCAGCTTTCGGCAGCAAATTCACTCGGCAATTTTCGAGGGCAATTGTCAAATAGCGGTGGAACCTTGACGCTCTCACGCCCCATCGTATGGAACACGCCACAAATAGCGGGTGACGAAGAGCACAGCCTAGCCTTGCAGGAAGTCGATCGCGTCCCCTTTTTCGATCGAAGTCGCTGGAGCCAGTGGGCGGATGGAGGCGGCAGTAGCTTGGAACTCAAGAATCCTTTCAGCGACAATAGCCGTGCTGGCAATTGGGCCGATAGCGACGAATCAAGCAAAGCTGAGTGGAGCACGGTCGAACAAACGAAATCATTAAATCGCTCCGCTGGCACGCGGCCTCGTTCCTTCCAAATCCTACTACTCGGTGCCGGTGAATGCTTAGTTGACGATGTCACCCTTGCCCGCCCCGGCAGCGAAAACCAAATCAAGAACCCCGATTTTGAATCATCCCCAAGCTCGTGGGTATTTCAGGGAAATCACGAACGATCAGCCATCGAGGAGGCTCTGGGAATCAATGGAAGCCAGGCACTTAAGGTCGTCGGCAGCCAACGAGGTGACCCACATACCAATCGCATCCGAACAACACTCAATCGAGGAGATCTCCTCGCTCCCAATGAAGCAAGCCTATCAGCGAGGGTGAGATGGCAACGCGGTTTCCCCGAAATCCTCTTTCGCCTTCAGAGCAATTTTGTTGAGTTTTTTCACCGGATGAAGATTCCCTACAACCTCGGCACTCCAGGTTTGCGGAATAGCCGCTGGGAGGCGAATCCGGCTCCGATTATTCAGGACGTCACCCATCACCCAGTACTTCCAAACGAGAATCAAGCGATCGTCGTCACCGCCTTGGTTCAGGATGAAACCCAACTGGAAGGCGTCAGACTAAACTACCGCATCGACCTTACTGGCGAAGAATGGCGATCCACGGAGATGAACGATGATGGAAGCGAAGCAGACCAGAGAGCGAACGACGGCATCTTCACAGCAACTCTTCCTGGGCAAACTCCCCGCACCACGCTTCTCTTTTCGATCGAGGCATCAGACAGAGCCCAGCCCTCACAACGAAGCACGTTCCCGCTGGACGCGGAGAAGCATCAATGCCTCATTCGCGTCGGGGATTCTTCCCCCGAGAATGGACTGGGGGTCTATCGCCTTTGGATTTCAAACGAGACGCAATCAGAATGGTCGAGCTCAAATCGCCCCAACACCTCCAATGAACCTTTAGATGCAACCTTCATCTACAACGACGAGCGAGTCATCTACAACGTGGGCGCCGCCTATTCCGGCAGTTTCTTCAACAGCCCCCGCTACAGCAGTCCCACCGGAACTCCCTGTGACTATTCGATTCGCTTCCGAAACGACGAACCCTTCCTCGGAGCAAGCAAAGCCATCATATCCTGGCCCGGCCTCACAGGCACGCCCGACACCACCTTACAACGAGAACAATTCTCGTACTGGATCGCAGACCAACTAGGCCTCCCCTCCAACTATCGACGTTACGTCACCATGTTCGTCAACGGCACGCAACGCAACACGGTGATGGAAGATACCCAGCGCCCCAATCAAGATATGGTCAAGCAGTGGTATCCCGAGGACAACAAGGGCCATCTGCACAAGATTCAACTGCGCTATGAATCCGACGACAGCGCCACGGCAATCACAGCCGGACTGAACTCAGCAACCCTTGAACGAAAGGAGAATCCAGACGGGACCATTCGAACAGCAGCCTACCGTTGGAACTGGGCCAGCCGATCCGACGCCCAAACGGCCAACAATTTTGAACCGCTCTTCGAGTTAATTGAGGCCGTCAACACCAGTGACCGCACACTCTATCAAGACCGCGTGACGGCCGTCGCGGATATTGACCAATGGATGCGCACCTTCGCCGTTGAACACATCGTCGGCAATTGGGATAGCTACGGCTACGGAAACGGACAGAACATGTATGCCTACAAACCGAACAACGGGAAATGGCAGCTTATGATCTGGGACCTAGATATTGGCAACGGTTCAGGAGAATCCGCCCGCACGTCTCTCTTCAAACTCACGAACCCCTTCTTTCCGAATGTCAATGGGGACACCGTGATCGTTCGCGAGATGTTTCGCACCCCCGAATTTGAACGAGCCTACTGGCGGGCTCTTAGAGACGCGGCAACGGGCCCAATGGAAGCCACGCGAGCCAATCATTTCTTGAACACACGCTTCGAAGCGCTAAGAACCGCGATCGGAAGAAGCCGACCGGCCTCACCCAGCAGCATTTCACGCTACACCGAGCAGCGTCGAGACTACATCCTCGGGCAACTGGATCGGATCAAAACCGAATTCGCACTCATGGATCCCCAAGAAGTTCAAATCACGACCGAGCACAATCCAGTCACACTCCAAGGGACCGCTCCGATTAACGTCACGTCCATTCGAATCAACGGGATTGAACACCAACCGAACTGGCTCGACACAACCGAATGGGAACTCTCCCTCCCACTGACCGGATACCAAAACAACCTTGTCCTCGAAGCAGTCACCGCACCCCTGACCGAGATAGACTACCCTCCAATCTCAGTCTCCATCGCCTATACCGGCACTCCTGATAGGCTTCCTCCCCAGATTCTGATTAGCGAATGGATGGCACTCAATCAATCGACTATCGCCGACCCTGCTGATGGAGAGTTTGAGGATTGGATTGAGCTTCACAATCTAGCAGAGACCGGTATTGATCTCGAAGGCTTCACCCTGACGGATGATCTTCGAAGCCCAAGCAAATGGACCTTTCCGGCCGGCACCACCATAGCCCCTAAGGGCTACCTCCTCATTTGGGCTGATGCAGAACCAGAGCAAAATATAATGAACGATTCGCTCCATCTCAATTTTCGGCTCAACCGAGAAGGGGAACAATTGGCCTTATTCACCGCGGACGGACGACTCACCGATTCCATTCAGTTTGGCAGGCAGGAAGCCGATGAAAGCGAGGGAAGAACGATCGCATCGCAACAACCAACTCGACAGAGCACCCCTAGCCCAGGTCAAGCCAACACCGATCAAACCATCCCAACACAGCCGTTTCGCATCACACATATCGAAATACTGGCCCCTGATACCATTCGCTTGGAGTGGGACGCTCCCACCAATACGCCTGTTAAGCTACAAAGCAAACAGACATTCGATTCAGAATCCCCATGGATCGATCTAAGCTCGCCACTACAAGGAACCACGATAGAGATTGGAATAGAAAGTTCACAAACATTCTACCGAATCGTTCAGCCTTAGAAGAACAGTAACGAGTCGAAGAGCAGCGGATTCATAATCTTCCGACAAGCGGGAAGGCAGGAATAAGCAGGCGAACTTCCCTATCTACCTAGGCCTAGAATCGGCCTCACGTAGGAGCAGAAGAAAAACTCAGCATGCACCTGTAATCCTCAAGGAACCCGGGGCAACGATCCTTGCAGAGGTCATTCAAGCCAGCGATAGTAGCAACCCCAAACAGCCTCTCCTCCGTCAAGACTGAAGACCTATTCAACACCAGCAATATAAAAAAAGGCCGGGCAAATATGCCCGGCCTTTGTGATTTAGAACCTAGAGAGACCCTTAGTTGACTCGGAAGAAGCCACCATCACCGGAAGCGGGAACTTCATAAGGACTGGTCGCATCGGCGACATCAGACCAAGCCCCATCAACGGTATCCGCTTTCTGAAGCGTTCCGCCACTAAACGTGATGACAACACCGGCACCCGAAGCTCCAATGGAGATCTCAGCGGGTCCCGTTGGCTCGACTGGAGTCGTTGGAGGTGCAACGAACTCAGGCACGGTTCCGACACGATAAGCGGCCAAACCACCATTCGCGGTGTCGTTAACGAGCACTCGTTCACCAGCATCATTGATTGTGAACAACTCGATACTGGCATCGCCACCTTGACTGAAGAAGACCAGGCGAGCTGGATAAATACCAGCAGCGCGAACGTCCATCAGGAAGGTTGTGTCATTGGATCCACGCCCACCATTGAAGCGACCAGCAACCATGACTTCAGGATGTCCAATATGACCGATTTCGAGCTTGAAACCATCATCACTGTTCACACCCATCGTGATCATTCCTTCAGGGAATTCGATGAAGGTCAGGAACTCAGCAGCGACACCAACGTTGAGATCAAGCGCACCAGGCAAACCAGGCATGAAATCATCAGGCTGGAAATTACCCAGATCGACGTCGTTCTCAAACGCGTTCAAGTTGATAACTGAAGGGATTTCGTATTGGACCAAGTGGCCAAAATCAACACCCTCAGCCAATGCGGCTCCTTTTTCAGCCTTAAAGGCATCGTTCACTAGCGTGCTACCATCAATGTCCTTAGGAGCTTCCAGGAAGATTCCTTCGACATTGTCGATCTGGTTGCCGTGATCGAATAGATCACTCTGCCAGAGATTGAAGACGAACCCAGGTTTGCCGGTATCAACTTGGCTCGCGATCATCGTCTCACGCAAAAGACCAAATGAAGGTGAGGTGATCGTCCCCGCATCGGTCACCAAGTTGCCATCGGTATCTTGGATCTCGATGAGATACTCAATCACGGTGTTTGGTTCGAAGTTCTCGGTGACGAACGTGAAGTCAGTCGCATCGATGTTCTTGTCCCCAGCAACGAGAGTGACTGCGTTACCGTTGATAGTCAGTTTTGCAGATGCCGGATCAACCACGGAACCGCCCTTATCGGTGGCACGGAAGGAGAAGGCATTGATGCTGACATTAATGGCAGAAAGGAAGAACTGGTCCGCGCTTCCGCCACCAATCCCGAGCGTCACGAGAGCCGTTTCTTCTGGAGACTTCCCGAAGACAATCGAATGGGCTCCAAGTCCACCCCAACCCTTTTGACCAGGGGTTTCTTTATCCCCATCATTGATCGCCATGCCTAGACCGAACTGAGTTCCCAATTCGAGCGAAGATAAGCCAAGGGTTTCCTTAGGAAGCTTGATCTCGTACGTTGTCCGTTTGGTTTCCGTATCACGTTTGATCACTGCTTCGGTCAAGGCGTCACCAATGTCAGCCGCTGGGGCTTCATGGTTGACGATGATTTCACCGATCTCTTCCTCGATTCCACCGAGAGCGTAATTGTAAAGAGCGACTTGAGCGTCTTGATTCGCACTGGCGATCATCAACTGAATGGAATCACCATTCCACGCACTATTCGCAGCGTTTTCATGATATTCATCGGTAACGACGAATCCAAAGTAAACGTTGTCAGCATCATATCCAATTTGAACCGCAGAGGTCTGATCGTCAGGGCCGGTCCAGGAACCGCCACCGTGTTCTTCGAAAAGCACAAGATCACCCGTCCGTTTGCTTCCCTTCGGGACAGAAAAACGAGGGTCAGAGAGAACCGGAATCCCGCTCCAATCATCAAGCACACCGTCAAGAACGATTTCGCCTGGGACAGGATTTGCCGTGTAGTACTCTTTACCAGGCTCAATATCATTCGCCGTAGCCAAGGTCACCAGGGCTGTCTCCTCAGGAGACTTGCCGAAAACGATGGCATGAGCACCGAGTCCGCCCCAACCTTTTTGACCAGGGGTCTCTTTGTCACCGTCATTGATCGCCATTCCCAATCCGAAACGAACGCCACCCTTTAGTTCAGCCAATCCCAAGGTTGCTTTGGGAAGCTTGATTTCATAGATCGTGCGACCGGTCTCGGAATTACGCAAGATAACAGCCTCAGTCAAGGCATCTCCAATATCAGCTGCAGGTGCTTCGTGATTGACGATGATTTCACCGATTTCCTCATCGGTTCCACCGAGAGCGTAGTTATAGAGAGCGACCTGGGCATCGCGGCCTTCGTTAGCAATCATCAATTGCACCGAGTCACCATTCCAAGCGCTGTTGGCAGCATTCTCATGATATTCATCAGTGACTGTGAACCCAAAGTAGACATTGTCATCATCATAGACAACCTGAACGGCCGAAGTCTGATCATCAGGACCATCCCAACTTCCACCACCGTGGGGTTCGAAGAATACCAATTCCCCGTCATCTTTAGATCCCTTTGGAATTGAGAATCGTGGATCAGCCAATAGAGAAGCCCCTCTCCATTCGGAGAGGTCACCATCAAGAACGATCGGGGCGGGCGCCTTGATCGCTGTGTAAAACTCCTTGCCGGGCTCAATGTCATTAGCCGAAGCCGACCATTGAGCAGCAAGGGCGGCAATTGCTGCCGCTGCCAAGTTCCTGCGTTTTGTAAACATAAATTACAAGTGCTACTGTTTGCGTTAGTTTTTTCGGAGTCCCTGAATGTCGTTCGGGGTGCCAAAATTCTACCCAGTTTCCCGCCAAAAACACAATCATATTAGCCGTAATTCTAAACCATTAGACGACACAATCCCCTCTAAACCGTTCTCCTCCAAACACTAGAACAAATCAGAAACAAAAGTAGGCCTCTTTTCGAAACCTCAAACAGACAGAGCTGTCTGAACGCTCCATTCTCCCGCTTGTCTTCGATCACGGCCCTGGCTAAATTGAGCTCGTGTCCATTCTAGCCGCCCTCGCCCGACTTGTCATCGCTTGCACCAGCACGGTGTTAGGGGCGATGGTGCTATGGCTAGCCACCCTGAAAGAAAGCCACGAGTTTTGGACCTACAAGAGCCCCTACCCGATATGGTTCCGCAATTTGGTTGAAGCGGGCTTCTACCCCCTCCTAGGACTCGAAACGCTTATATACCTGGCGACGAGCGTCATCCTCATCCGAGACCTAGGCCGAAGGGAAATTCAAACCCTTCCCAGTCTCCTGGTTATGATAGGAAACTGGTTCCTACTCCTCTCGACCATTTGGATCGTCCTCCGAGACAACCTATAAGTCGAAACCAGCGATAAAAGCATCCCCCCCCAACGAAAGAGGCGCAGGAATCTCGAATTGCCCGCTTGCACTACCTGGAGCAGGTTTGTTAGCGTCCCGGCACTTGCCTACGAGGCGTTTAGAAAACGACTCGATATCCAAGCCGGTGTGGCGAAATTGGCAGACGCACGGGACTTAAAATCCCGGGAGGGTTAAACCTCGTGTCGGTTCGAGTCCGACCACCGGTACCATTTGTTTGCGAGTAGTGAGGCGGTAGTAGAGGGATAGTTCGAGGGTAGCTGATTTTTTCGGGTCTACACCAAAGAATGGGGATTTCTATTTTTCGTTAGTTTCTAGTTTTCCGAATCAACCGCATAGAGCAATGACTCTGAGGCGGTAATTGTCAAAATTTCTAAAGCCGTAGGCAATGCGCTGGATGAGCTTCATCTTGCGATGAAAGCCTTCAGTGATCCCATTGCTCCGGGTGAATCGCCACATCCGAACGATTTCTTCCAGCCCTTAGTGTCGAAAAACTCGATTCATTCGCAATCTATTGATTTACCGCGACTTCGGATTCTTCCCCATTCGCCTTCATTTTCAGGCTCGAAGCCGGTAGAAATTGTCCCAGTGAGTCCACTCTAATTCTCTTCTGCCTTGCTGGCTGGATCAACTATTTGAAGGGGTAAAACAAAGTTTTAAATGAAATCCTGGGCAAGAAGCCCAGATTCACGGACCGGCAACGCCGCCGTCTGCCTGTTAAAGCCGAAAAGATCCGGTTCAGCTATCTCAAAGGCATCGGTGACCTTGCCACACCTCACGCATTAAGAATCTGGCTTCGAAAACTCGCAGGGAACAAATACGATTTCACCAACCGTCGTTCAACTGGCGGACCTCCAACCAATGAAGAGATCAGTAGGAATACCATCGCCAATATCATCAAAGATCACGGCTTTGAACCAGCCCCGGAGCGTGGAACAAGAACCAGTTGGGCAACGTTTCTTAAACAGCCCTGGAACGCCCTCTCCGAGACTCGGCAGATTGCTCGACTGTTACGGACCGAAAGCGGCGTAGGTATTTGCGATTCTACATTCAAAGAACAACAACTTGAACTGTAGCCCAAGTCAGCCTCACCGGAATCCCCGGAACTCGCTCACGATCGATTTGGAAGAACCATCGAATCGTGCTAAACGGTTATTATACCCACTCCCAATCCAAGATTGCCTTAGAGAACGAAGCGGCGCCGTCACTTCAGAAGCTCGACTCCTCCGAGACATTAATGGCAAGATCGGCGCCGATGAACGAACTGCGACAGACCATCCATGTGTTGTCCGTACTCGCGTGGGCGTTGTGGATGGGCGGCTTTACCTTTTTCACGTCCGTTTCCCTGCGTGTCGCCCACAAGGTACTGAGTGAATCGCGGGAATTCGGCTTCGTTACCCAAGTGGTCACCGACCGCCTAAACGTGATCGGGCTGATCGCATCGTTCTTGTTGCTCGCACAATTGGTAGCACATTGGCGGGTCCTCGCCCGGTGGCGACGATTCCTTCTGGGTTTCACCTGGTTGATCCTGGCCATCACCCTGGGGTTTATGTTCAACCTCCACAACGCGATCGACGTAGTGGTGAATTTCGAACAACGCGTGGTGATCGATTATGATGCATTTGAGCCGGTCCATCGCCGCTACAAACAAGTCGCCACCGTCCAATGGTTGGCGGCTGTAATCCACTTGTCGGTGATACTCACGGCCAGTCGCTCAGAGAGGCGCGCATATCGGGACGCGCAGTGACTCCGAATGGCAATGCTCAACTTCGAGGATGATGGGCTGTTTGACCACGATCGCACGATTGGCGATCGTGCCAGTGAACAGCAAAGAGCTGGGACCGAAAACAGAGAATCTTGATGTTTCGATCAGGGACCAAGGACGGATTCATCACCGAGCATTAGAGATAGAGCGTTACCCATTCGGAATGACGGCCCTTTCCTCACAGTTTTCCGAACACTCCCAGTTCAACCAGCCATGAAATCGCTCGCATCCCAACTCTTTCTCGCCAGCTCTCCCGCCGTTGGATCCACTGCCCCAGACCAACCCAATATCGCTTTTATCCTCGCCGATGCAATGGCGAGGCACGGCACCGGCACCCAAATGGAACCAGGGTTCGGATGCTCCGTCGGCACCACCCGCCGCACGCCTCATATCAACAGGCCCACCAGGACGGAAATGGTCTTTAAGCAGCGCCTTTTCCGCAACCAGGATTTGGGCGCCTTCGCGCTGCAGCATAGGCATGGCTAGCGAATTCTTGATCGATGCACGGATCATGGTCCGCCTCAAAATGATTCTGGCTCACGAAGGAGCCGTCTCTAACCAATGACAGGTCACGCATTCGGAAACAACTGCAAATTAGCCACGCAATCAGATCGCTTACGATCATCAGCACAAACTCGATTCAAGTTCATTCACCTCGACCACTAGAGTCTCACCAATTGTGCAGGAACAAATTACTGCCTCCAGTCATTTTGGTGGGACCTTAAATGCATCCGGTTTACGCGGTATTTCTAAATTGATCTGTTAGCCACCATCGCGCAGAGTCGGAACGGATGCGTTGTTCTTGGAGGATATCGTTAGTGGTTGCTTGGTTGGCGTTGATTGACTCAACGAGCGCCGATACGCTTTCTGGTTTTTGGGAATCGTCTATTCGGCCTCCGACCGCCCAGGATTTGAATCCAGATCCGAGCATCGTCGAGGTTGAACTCACGGCCGCCCCCCTTATCTGGGATTTCGGAGATGGTCAGAAGGTCACGGCTTGGGCCTACAACGGAAGCATACCGGGCCCCACAATCGAGGCTTTCGAAGACGATCGCTTGATCGTTCATTTCAAGAACCGGCTTCCCGTGCCGTCCAGCCTTCATTGGAACGGTGTTGAGACACCTTCTCAGATGGCAGGTTCAGTGGTGAGTCATCCGCCGGTTGCCCCAGGGGAAGACTATCGCTACGAGTTTCGAGTTCCACGGGCAGCGACGTACAGCTACCGGCCAGGGTATAACGCGGCGATCGGAAATGAAATGGGCCTTCACGGAGCACTGATTGTGGAGGATCCAGGCGTGGATCTCCGGTTAAACCTTCCACCTCAGCAACATGTTCTCGTCTTAGACGATATCAGTCTGGAATCACAATCCATCCAAACCTCGCCCCCTGCCCCCCCCATTGCCCGCGCCGAGTTCTACATCAACGGAAATGAAGGCAAGCATCTCCTCGTCAATGGCCGTCGTACAGCAGTCGGTTCCATCGACTTTTCTCTGCCGCATCGGATGCGACTGATCAATGTTGCCAACGCGCGTTTCATGAACCTCGAATTCGTTGGCGCCCACGTCTGGAGAATCGGTGGCGACTCAGGTTTGCTGACCACTGCTCTCGAGATTCTTCCTCCCATTCCTGCGCAATCCGGCACACCGCATCATCATGAATCCTGTCTCTTATACACATCTCCGAGCCCACGAGACCTCTCTACATCTCG
>OJGU01001027.1_pt1 | contig 12057 bp, 13 predicted proteins | sample 1594741 | NCBI WGS metagenome assembly OJGU01 (sample SAMN05416841, study PRJEB24817) | seawater metagenome | isolation source: Sea water | place: Canada:Atlantic | collected 2013-07 | reverse complement strand
CGAGATGTAGAGAGGTCTCGTGGGCTCGGAGATGTGTATAAGAGACAGGTCCGTGGGGAGGACGGCTCACCGAGGTGCTGCTCGGGGGCCATGTAGCGGGGGGTGCCGACGACCTTGCCCGTTCGCGTGATGAGGTCATCAAGAAGACGAGGCGATGGGTCGTCGGTGACGCTTCGCTCGACGTCTGCATCGACGTTCCCGACTTCACCACGAACGGCGAGACCAAAATCGACGACGCGCACGCGGCTGTCCTCGCCGATGAGGACGTTGCTCGGCTTGAAGTCGCGATGGGTCATCGAGACGGCGTGGGCAGCCGCGAGTCCCTCCGCAGCCTGGCGGAGCAATGCCAGGGCCTCGTCACGTTGAGCAACCGTGCCCGGAGGATTCGAGGCGGCCCAGGTCTTGAGCGTCTGTCCCTCGACCAGCTCCATCGCGAGCCAAACACGACCATCGTCGATACCCGCGCCAAAGACCTCCACGACGTTGGGATGGTTGATCTGTGCCAGCGCCCGCGCCTCTCGGAGAAGCCGCTTGGACTCAGCGTCGTCGGGATCTGCCTTCGCATGGAGGAGCTTGATTGCCACCTTGCGGTCAAGCTGGGGGTCGTGGGCCTCGAAGACGCTCCCCATCCCGCCCGAACCGATGCACCGGACCACGCGATACCGGTCGATCGTCTGCGGCAGGTCGTCGGCGGAACCACGCTCCTCGCCACTGGGGAATGTCGGTTCCTCAGATGGTAGGGCTCCTGGCCGCGTGCGGGTGGTGTCGTCAATGCCGATAGAAGGAGCATGCCAGTCCGTGTGCTCAGCCGGTGAGCCGAACGCATCTGCATCCGCGCTGGACAGCGCTCCGGCCTCGGCGGCGTCCTACGCCCGAACTCGACTCCCTCGGCTGGAGTCTGCGGGGCTCAGTCCTCTTCGACGAACGCACGCAGGCGGCCGATCGCTGCATCCCACTGCCGAGAGATCGTCTCCAGGTGATGTTGAACATCGCCCAGGGCCTCCGGCTGGAGCTCCCAGATGCGTTCGCGTCCCACACGGGTGCTTCGGAGCAGACCAGCACCCTCCAAAGACCGGAGGTGTTTGGTCACCGCTTGACGGCTGATCCCCGTCCCCTCGGTCAGCCGAACGATCGGTTGGGGTCCTTGCGCGCTGAGACGCGTCACGATCCGAAGTCGGTGCTCATCTCCGAGCGCGGCAAAGATTGGCGCCGCGTCGAGGACGCTGGCCTCGCCCCTAGCTCGCATCCTGCAAGAACTTCTTGATGAGCTCTGTTTGCGCCGTCCAGCCTCCGTCGTTGTCGGCAAACGCCTTGGCGCGACGCTCGAGCGGAACCCGATCGAAGCCCGACTCGGTGATCGTCAGCAGCACCCCATCCTCCGCGTCCGCGAGCTCGAACATCACCTGCGTCATCTCCTCGTCGGGCCTGTCTGCGTCCGTCGACGAGCCCGGATGCCAGCGGAACGAGAAGTGGTCCATGGGCTCCACACGCTCCACCACCACGTCGAACTCGAGCCCGGCGTACGGCTCCTGGCTCTTCGCGACCTCCGGATCGACCGCGGTGGGCACCACGCGACCATGAACTCGCCGACCGGCAACGAACGCATCGTCAAACTCCACACCGAACCAGGTTCCAAACTGCTTCGCGTCCGTGATCGCCTCCCAGACCCGTTTGCGGGGAGCGCGAAGCACAATCTGTTTTCGGATCTTGTCGGTCTCGTCGTTCACAAGCAACCCTCAGGTTGCGTATTTGTAGCCCTGGTTTCGTCGACACGCAACCACAAGGTTGCACTTTGATCGAGGGGCTCGCAGAACGCGACGGGCGCCTGTTCCGCCCGGCGCCGCTCAGTTGTCGGGCGCCCCGGCCTCAATCCAAGCCCGTACGGTCTCGAGATCCGCCTCATCCACCGGCTCGTACGACGGCGGCATCGGTCCCCCGAACGCGCCAGCCTCCATCGCCTCCACCTTCTGCACCAACACGCTGCCCTCAGCGTTGCCGGGCTCGATGATCATCGAGTCAGAATCGAACAGGCTCGGGACGCCCACCGCCCCCGTGTCGGGATCGAAAGGATCGGTGAGGTTGGGGCTCTGGGCGCCGAACGAGTTGTGGCAGTACGTGCACTTGCCCCCCCGCGCGCCGAGCCGAGTCTCATCTCCAAAGATGGGCGCGATGACGTCCGTGAACGTGTCGTCGTTGTTGGCCCCGGCATCGATCCACGCCCGGAGGTCGGCGATCTCCTGCTCGGTGAGTCGCTCGAGGTTGAGCGGCATCGGGCCGCCGCCGATCGCCGGGTCGGTCACGTACGGATCGACGAGCTTGTCGATCAGGAAGCTGGCGTCCGCGTCTCCTGGTTCGACGTTGAGCTCGGGTGTGTTGCCCTCGGGATACGCCTCGGCCCAGGTGTTGAGCGAGCCAACCAAACCGTTGGGCTCGGAGAATGGATCCACGAGGTCGACGTCGACGGCGGAGTCGTCGTGATGGCAGGCCAAGCAACCGTGCGAGGCGAAGATCGGGCGGACGTCGGCGCTGTAGCTGATATCCCCCCCGTCCGTGCCGCTTTCGTCCGCGCTCCCGCCGTCGGGGAGCTCGACGCCGGCGACCCAGCCAACGATCAACGCGAGGTCTTCCGCCGCGAGGACCCCCGGGTCCAGGGGCATCTGGCTGCCCGCGCTCGGGCTGGGGAACATCTTCTCCACGAGGTAGCTGTTCTCGACATCGCCGAACGAGACGAAGGGGCCGCCGGAACCGGACTGCGTGACCCAGGCGCCTGCACTTGCGGCGGACAGGTCTGGAGCGATGGAGCCGGAGTGGCAGGTGGGTAGCGCGCAGCTCTCGGTGAGGCGCTCCTGGACCGCCGCTGGCACTGCGCTACCCGATCCCGAGTCTGTGCCTTCATCGATCTTCTTGACCTGATTGCAGGCACCGAGGGCGAGGACAGCTCCGAGTACAAGTTGGCGGTTCATGGGGCAGCCTTTGTGCGGTTCTTGGCCCGAGGTTCCTTCAAGCCTTCGCCGTCATGGACGAGCACGCACCGGGACGCGCATCGTATCCCTTCGGCTTAGCACCGAACCCGATGCGGTGTCACTATGGGCCCCATAGCCAGCGACGATGGCCCGGCAGTTCGCTCAGGACTGACTCCATGGTGTCCGTGTTGTCGGCATACCCATCGAAGACGTAGCGTCCGCTGCCATCCGTCTGCGCCGTCCACGTGTCGCCGTTGCAGGTCTCGAGCCTCACGTCCGCCCCCACCGCGGGGTCGTTGCCCCACTCCACTTCTCCGTACGAGCAAGCCAGCGGACCGGCCAGCGTGAGCAGGAGCGAGAGCGGACGAAGCACAGCGGCAAGAGTCATCGCTCCCGGCGGTACCGACGGCACGCGAGGTGTTTCAGCTTCTCTTCGCGGCGTGGGTGTGTGAACAACAACCGTGGCATCCAGTTCCAGTACCCGGTGGGGTCGAGAGTTCGAGGGTACCCACGTCGACATTGGTTCGCGTGAGACCTGGGCCGACGCCTCCGCGAGCCTCACGGCGGGTCGTTGGGGAGACGCGATCCAAGCCTTGGCGAACTGCTACGCGCAGGACCCCACCCGAGGACTGGAGGCGATGGAACTGGCAAGCTGCATTCACCTCGCACGTGGGGAAGACCTTCGAGGGGCCGTTGCACGCGCCCGGTTCGCGGTTGGACACGTCGCGGACCGAGCTCCCTGGGACGCCCTGGCCACGGTGCTCTGCGAGCGTCTCCAGGACCAGGACGACGTGCCCTGGGCCGCACTGACCCTCCTCGACCATTCGCAGGGCGTGCCGCAACTCGCCGAACAGATTCGCGAAGGTGCCGTCGACGAACGATGGCTGACACACGACGGCCTCGACGCGCTCGAAGCCCTCGTCTTTGCCCGTGCCGATGAGACTCAAGACGCGGGATGGGTCGCGCTCAGTGGCATGCTTGCGGCACAAGACTCCGCCCAGGCCTCGGACGAGCAGCTCATTCTTCGCGCCAGTCGACGGCACAGCGATCACAACGCACGGGCCTGGGGGATCGAGCTGCGGGCGCTGTTCTCGCTCGACCACGACGAAGCAGGGCAAGACCTCATGGGTCAGGCACTCGAACGATTCGAGGACCAGCCTCGGGCGCTGCTGGAGATTCTCGACACCACCAACATGGACGCGGAACTCGAGCCGCTCCTGCGCGCACTCGAACGCCACGAACCGAACTGGGTCGCCGAGCGAACCGCCGCAACCCAAGCCGCGGAGACGTCCCTGGAAGGACACAACCCGCGGAGTCTGGTCCACGCCCTCGCCGCCGCAATGGATGCCTCCCCCGCGACGTTTGAAGGAGGGTTGATCTTGCCCGACGGGCCTCGCCGCACGGACGCCGAATGGATGGAGCGCAAGGCCGCCGGGGACAAGGCCTTCACCGCTTGGCTTCACACGTTCGTCGGAGTCGCGGCCGCCCTGGGTTCTTTGGCCTGGATCCTGTACCAGGTCTTGGGCTGAACACGTCCTGCGCCGTCTCCCCACGCGTCTCAAAGCGACGTACGATGCGGACCGCCACGAACCCGGTGGCCCTCGTACGCCGACGGTACGCAACGACTTCGCTCATGGGATCGCGACACTCCGCTCTTGCTCAACGCCCCTTCCCGACCTCGGGAGAGGCCACCGGTACGCCGCTGGATGACGTCGACTTCGCCGCCTTCACGCGCGAGCTCGAGGCCATCGCCACCGAGGCGCGAGCGGACATGGGAGAGGCCGACCTCGACCACCTCCGCAAGATCGAGTGGATCGGTCGTGTCGCCGGGGTCATCGGTCTTGCCACAGCGTTCATCGCCCCCAACCCCGTGTCGGTCGTTGGACTCTCGTTCGCCCGCTTCGTGCGCTGGACCGGCGTCGCCCACCCCGTGGTCCACAAGGGTTACGAGGGACTCGAAGCCACGCCCCACGCCCGGACCTCCAAAGGCTTCGCCAAGGGCTGGCGCCGAGCCGTGGACTGGTTCGACTGGATCGACCCTGCCGCCTGGCAAGAGGAGCACAACATCCAGCACCACTACCGGCTCAACGAGGAGGCCGACCCCGACCTGGTCCAGCGCAACCTCAGCTGGCTGCGCGAGTCGTCGATGCCCACGTGGCTGCGACGCGCCCTGGTCCCTTTCATGGCGATGAGCTGGAAGTTCGTCTACTACGCGCCCAGCACCCTCGAGGCCCTAGCCCGTGCCGAGGCGCGACGTGGAAACGCCGCGCCAACCGACGCGCCCGAGGCACTGCGCTCCCGTTGGTCCAAGGATGGCAAGTGGAGCTTCCTCCCCTCGGTCAACCGCCGCCTGTGGCTGCGTTCGTGGGGGCCCTACTTCCTCGCCATGTTCGTCGTGCTGCCGCTGCTGTTCACCCCGCTCGGGCCCTGGGCCGTCGCCAGCGTGCTCATCAACTCCCTGCTCGCCGAGGCGCTGACCAACGTGCACTCGTTCCTGACCATCGTCCCCAACCACGTGGGGGAGGACCTCTACCGCTTCGAGGGCCGTACCCGCGGCCGCGGCGAGTTCTACCTGCGGCAGATCGTCGGCAGCACCAACTACCCCTGCGGCCGGGACTCCATCGACATCCTCTACGGGTGGCTCAACTATCAGATCGAGCACCACCTGTGGCCGGACCTGTCGTTGATGCAGTACCGGAAGATCCAGCCCAAGGTCCGAGCGGTGTGCGAACGGTATGGGGTTCCGTACGTCCAGGAGTCGCTGCGGACTCGGGTTCGCAAGACCGTGGACGTGATGGTGGGCGATTCGAGCATGCCCGTGCTGGATACGGGCGCGCTCTTTCGGGGCCGTGGCTGAGGAACCGGCCGGGGTCCGGCGAACCTTTGAACAACACGGCGGACGACAAGCCCATCGGGTCCCGATCTACGCAACGTCGGGATGGAGACAAGACACGAACTAGAGGCGCTCGACGTTGAGCGAGACTTCGCCCGGGTTGAGAGCGTCCCCGCAAAACCCGGGGTCAGAGCCCGAGACGAGCACCCGGCCCTCGGCGTTCAAGAGGGTCACCTCTTCGCCAGCGGGAAGCCCCGCGACGGAGACTTCGAGGACCTCCGGCTCGCTGCAGCGGCGACCCGAGCCTGACCAATCTGTTTGCGACACGAAGCCCACAGATGTGTATTCGTAGATGTCTGAACCCGCGCTGATCGTTTCTCGCTGCCCGTCCGCAAGGTTCTCCACGACGACGGCGAGCTCACTCTCATCCGTTCGCGCGCCGATCCGAAACGTCCCCTCAATCTCGGAGTCTGGTGCAGTGCCACCTTGAATGCAGACAGTGACCTCAAACGCAACGACGGGCTCGTCCGCGGTGAGCCGGTACTCCCGCTCAAGGTCGTCCGTCACCTTGGTGACGCCCTCGTACGGCTCACAAGCCGCTGCCAAGGCGATGACGGATACGAGACCTCGGAGTCGCCGCCATTGACGCGCACCGGAGCAAGCGGAGCTGTGATGCGAAGTCATCTGCCAAGGGTCGCAGCCCGTCCGCCGTATGTCGAGACAGTGCCCCCCCTGACCGTGAGACGAGCGACTCCGTGAGCGGCGCGCATCTCGTACAAGCACCTCCGCCCGCCGAGTCCTGCCTACCCGCAACTCAGAACGTTGCCACAGCCGGGAGGGTCGCCATGATTGCGCATCGTGGGCGTGAGGTCGCAGCCAGCGGCCGCAAGCTTGGGATGCTTGGCTTGTGCGACGCAGTTGGCCATCGAGCGATGGACCGAACACCACGCAACCTGGTGACCGAAGTCCGAGTTGCCCATCGGGCCCTGGTTGCCGTTGTCATAGCAGGCGTTGCCGATCTCGAGCCGCTTGTCGGCCAGGTCTGACGCGTTCTGGAACCGACGCTTGATGTCGTTGCAGGTGTCGGTCAAGACCTGCGGGTCGTTGCCGAGGTTGCCGAAGTCCACGCTGCACTCATGCGGGTTGTTGAACCCGAACTCCTTCATCTCGTCGTGCATGTTGCTGCACTGCGCCTCATCACCGCTCCGTGGGACCTCGAGTGGAACGCCGCACTTCTTGGCGGAAGTTCCGGTCTCGACCTGAAACCGCGGCACCGCGTTGGCGTTGTTGCCGATCAGCGACGTCAGCAGGCTGGTCGCTTGATCTCGAATGCCCCCCTCGCAGTAGTAGACGGACCCAGTCAGCCCTCCCAAGGCGCCGATCAGGCCGCCCGCGACCGTGTCGACAAACGCGACGTCCGCAGCACCGCACACAGCCGCGGCCGCAAAGCCCCCACCGCCGGTCACCAGTCCCACGACGATGCCTCCGCCTTCGCAGGCCTTCGTCGCAACCTCTGCCGCAGCTGCCCCGGCAACCGCTCCGGTCGTCGTCCACGTCACGATGCAACCCGCGTCGAGCGCAACCGGATCGAGTGGTTGAGCCAGGTCGTACGTCCCGCGATCGTCCACACGTCCGCACGCCGCTTCATCCTCCGAACCGGGACAGTCGATGACGTCGTCACAAACCCACGTCGCGTCGATGCACTGACCGTCACCGCACGTGAAGCCGTCGCACGTCTCCCCGCCACCGCCGTCATCACCACCGCCTCCGCAGTTTGCTTCGTCTTCGCCCGCGCTGCAGTCGACGATGTCGTCGCACTCCCACCCGGCCTCGATGCATTCCCCGTCGCCGCAGGAGAACCCGTCGCACGGCGCTCCGCCGCCACTGTCATCCGTCGTGCCGCAGTCTGCCTCGTCGCTGCCGTCGGTACAGTCCGTCAGCTCATCGCACTTCCAGCTGGCATCGATGCACTCGCCGTCGCCGCACGAGAATCCGTCGCAGGTCCCGGGCTCGTCGGGCGGAGTCCCGGAGTCATCGGCTCCGCTGTCGTCGTCAGCGCCACCGTCCCCGGCATCGCCCTCGTCCTCTCCGCCCCCCTCGTCCGGGTCCGGGAGTGGCGTGTCGGCGTTGTTGACGAGGTACTGCGCGATCGGACCGTACTCCCCCTCCTCGAGAAACGTGACAACGGCGTCCTCATCGGGATCGCCATCCCCACCCAAGCCCGGCGTCGAGCCCGTTCGCCCCTCGTTGCCGTCGCAGGCACTCAGCGCGACCAGCGCAAAAGCAGCCAACAAGGAGGTTCGTCCAAGGGTCGAGGTCCGCACACTTAGGCCGTGCGACCGAGCCGGCCAAAGGTTCCCTTGCTCGGTTTCCAGCCCCCGCCGACCCGGTCTGATTCCCCGTCCGACGGTCGCCTGATAGGTCGACCAACGAGCCGGAACTCGCCGGGATGGACACCGACCCGACGGGCGGGTGGGACGTCGTCACAGACCCGCACGGTCGTATTCGGCGGTTGAATCCTGGACCCATATTGGTTCGGCGAAACCTCGGAGACTCTGGACGCGAGGATCTTGCCGCGGAGTTGGCCAACACCGCCGGGCGAGATCGGTCCGAAGGCGCGACTGTGCTGTCCCGAATCCGCCAGCGAGGTCCGAGCACCTGCGCATGTGCACGACGTACGGACGGGCAATCGGGACAGGCTGGATACGGGCGCGCTGTTCAAGGCCCGCGCCTAGCTCAGGTCTGACTCCAGATGCAGATCTCGTTGTGAAACGTGTGATACGTGACCGCGTTGTGCTGCTGCAGGTTCTCGATCCACGCGGACCACTCCCAGCCGGAGAGCGGCCGCCAACCGAAGTCGACATCAGCTTCGGCGCACAGCTTTCCTGAGCCGTCCGGGCACGGCGTGTATGCGTGATTGAAGTACTCTAGTCGGTGGTAGCTGTAGTTCGGGAGATCGACACGGACCAGGAGAGGACCCTCCGGGATGGTGTCCGCATCGTCTGCATACCCATCGAACACGTACCGACCACTCCCGTCGGTCTGGGTCGTCCACGTGTCGCCGTTGCAGGTCTCGAACCTGACGTCCGCGCCCACGACGGGGTCATTGCCCCACTCCACCTCGCCATACGAGCAAGCCAGCGGACCGGCCAGCGTGAGCAGGATCGAGACCGGACGAAGCACAGTGGCAAGAGCCATCGCTGGCGGTGGTACCCGGGCCGCGCGAGGTGTTTCAGCTTTTCTTCGCGGTATCCGAGCGTCTCTCGGAGCAGGACGATGTGCGCTGGGCTGCGCTCGCGCTCCTCGACCATTCGCAGGGGGTGCCGCGGCTCGTCGAGCAGGTTCGCGAGGGTGTCCTCGAAGAGCGATGGTTGACACACGACGGCCTGGATGCGCTCGAGGCCCTTGTCTTTGCGCGCGCTGATGAGACGCAGGACGCGGCATGGGTCGCGCTCAGTGCCATGCTCGCGGCTCGAGACTCCGCTCAGGCGTCCGACGAGCCGGTCATCCTTCGCGCCAGCCGGCGGCACGACGATGACAACGCGCGTGCATGGGGAGTCGAGTTGCTGGTTCTGTTCTCGCTGGACCACGATGACGCAGGACAAGGCCTCGTGGACCAGGCGCTCGATCGGTTCGAAAGCCAACCTCGCGCGCTGCTGGAGATCCTCGACACCGCCAAGATGGACGAGGAACTCGAGCCCCTCCTGCGCGCTTGAACGCCACGAGCCGCGGCGGGTCTCCGACCGGGACACCGCAAACGAAGCCGCGGAGACATCCATCGACGGACACAACCCCCGGAGTCTCATCCACGCCCTCGCGACCCGCGATGGATGCCTCCCCCGCGACGTTCGAGGGAGGGCTGATCCTGCCCGATGGCCCACGGCGCACCGACGCCGAGTGGTTGGAGCGCAAGGCAGCTGGAGACAAAGCGGTTGGCGATTGGCTTCGAACCGCTGCCAGCGTCGTGGCCGCGCTGGTCGGTCTCGCAGTGGTGCTGTACCGGTTGCTTGGCTGAGCGCGGTCGTCCCGGGTCCGACGATGCCAAGCCCGCGGGCTCGAATCGCGGGCAGGGTCGGTGACGTCCGCAGGGCATTCGTCCCCGCCGGCCGGATTGTACCTGCCCCGCGACAGCGACCAACCTTGTGAGACGGCGATCTGGGGGTCAGGATGCACGAATGCTGCGAGCTTCGATTGCGTTCATGATTTGTGGGTTCGGTTCGCTCAGCCTCGGATGCTACGACCGGCCCCCTCCGCTCGCTGGCGAAACGGAGGCCGGCTCGAGCACGGCCGGCAGCACGACCATGTCGCAAGGGTCTACATCGGAGGACTCCGCCACCACGGGCCTGCCCACGACGGGGGCGAGCATGACGTCGTCGACCACGTCCAGCGGCGGTCCGAGCACCGGCGAGCCCGGAACCGACACGGGGTCCACAACCACCGGTACGGTGACCGGCACAGCGGACACCGAAGATGCCAGTTCGTCGTCAGGGGAGGACTTCGAGGCGTGCGACCCGCTCCTGCAGAGCTGCGGGGACGGCGAGGGTTGCTACGACGCGGGGAGCGGGTTCGGCTGCCAAGTGGATGAGTCCGGCGCCGGTGGACTGCACGGCGACGAGTGCCTGGCGGCGAACGAGTGCGCACCGGGGAGCGTCTGTGTCGTCGCCGCAGCAGTGGGTGCGTGCGACGCGGGTGTTGCGACCTGCTGCGCCGCGCTCTGCGACCTCAGCGTCCCCGAGTGTCCCGGCATCTCGCCGGTATGCAATGCGTGGTTCACCCCCGGCTCCGCGCCCATCGGACTCGAGGACGTCGGGGTCTGCAGCGCGGATTGACAGGCTGTCTGCCCGCCACGCCCGACGGCACGACAAAGCCCCGACCGTTTCCGCGGCCGGGGCTTCTGCAGGTGCGCTGGTCGAGCTCGCTTCCTAGTGCGCGCCCTTCTTGGGCCGCAGCGGCTTGCCGTCGTTGACGTGCTCGTTCCAGGTCGCGGGGGCAAAGCCGTTGTCGACCTCTTCCATCGTGATGCAGCCCGGAACCGGGCACACGATCTCGCACAGGTTGCACCCGACGCACTCGCTCTCGTCGATCACCGGCACCCGCTTCTTGCCCTCTTCGGCCGGGAACAAGCACTGGTGCGCCCCGTCCTGACAGGCCACAACGCAGTCGTAGCAACCGATGCACTTGTCGGCGTCGATCTTGGCGATGGTCTCGAAGTTGAGGTCGAGGTTGCCCCAGTTCGAGTAGCTGGGGATGGCCTTGCCAGTCATCTGGCCCAAGTCCTCGAACCCATGCTCTTCCATGTAGTTCTCGAGGCCCTCGATCATGTCTTCGACGACGCGGTAGCCGCGGAGCATGACCTCGGTGCACACCTGCACGGACGAGGCGCCGAGCAGGATGAACTCGACCGCGTCGCGCCAGCTCGACACCCCACCGATCCCGCTGATCGGGATCTTGAAGCCGGGGTCGCGGGCCAGCGACGCGCACATGTGCAGTGCGATCGGCTTGACCGCAGCGCCGCAGTACCCGCCGTTGCTCGACAGCTCGCCGACGCGCGGGTTGATCACCTGGCGGTCGATGTCGACGCCGATGATGCTCTTGATCGTGTTGATCAACGACACCCCGTTGGCGCCGCCCGCCTGCGCGGCGAGGCCATGCGGCACGATGTCACCGACGTTGGGCGTCAGCTTCACCAGCACGGGAACGGTGGAGTACTCCATCGCCCAGGATGTGATCTCCTCGTTGACCGCAGGCTCCTGCCCCACGGCGGACCCCATGCCGCGCTCGCACATGCCGTGCGGACACCCGAAGTTGAGCTCCAGGCCATCGGCACCCGCGTCGATCGAGCGCTTGATGATGTCCTGCCACTCTTCCTTGGTCTCCACCATCAAGCTCACGATGATGGCGTGCTCGGGGTGGCTCTTCTTGACCTCCGCGATCTCGCGGAAGTTCGTCTCGAGCGATCGGTCGGTGATCAGCTCGATGTTGTTGAAGCCGATGTTCTTGGTCCCCTTGTAGTGGAGGCCCGCGAAGCGGCTGGAAACGTTCTGGATCGGTTGTCCCAACGTCTTCCAGACGGCGCCGCCCCAACCGTGGTCGAAGGCGCGCTTGATCTGGTCGCCCGAGTTCGCCGGAGGGGCGGACGCGAGCCAGAACGGGTTGGGAGAGATGATGCCAGCGGTGTTGGACTGCAAGTTCGCCATGTCGTCGAATCCCTTCAGGCTTGGCCCTTGAAGTAGGCGTCAATGGCGTGGGCAGCCTTCTTGC
>OJGU01001026.1_pt1 | contig 12058 bp, 9 predicted proteins | sample 1594741 | NCBI WGS metagenome assembly OJGU01 (sample SAMN05416841, study PRJEB24817) | seawater metagenome | isolation source: Sea water | place: Canada:Atlantic | collected 2013-07 | reverse complement strand
ACGAGATGTAGAGAGGTCTCGTGGGCTCGGAGATGTGTATAAGAGACAGCCATGACACTGGAGGACGTTCGCCGCCAACAAAGTGAGCGTTATCCCCGCGCAAAAATGAACCCAGGCCATTGCACCTGCAGCAATCGCTTGTCCTGGCTTCGGAGCGACTTGGTTTTTGTGACTAAACATTCAATTGGAACGGGTATTGTCTTGGCTCGAACGGATCCCGATTGAGGATTGGACGCAGCAGCGCCTCCCTGCTGCTATTAACAGCAAAAGCTGAGCCGTTTAGGAAGGATTCTCTTTCTTGATTTTAGATTTCTATGGCTCTTGAGGATCGGTCATTCAATCGAAATGATCATGGAATGAATGCGATCTTTCTCTCTCTCCGAGTGAACTTGAATTCGAGGTCGCGTTTGTAATGGCTAGTGGCGGATTTGATTTGCCACACTGTGATCACTGCCGATCCGGGCTGGAATTCGATTCCACATGAATCGTCAGCCGTGGACAAGCATGGGACAAATTATCTGTGATCTTTTTGAAACTGAACGATCTATCTTTGAGTATAGTCAAAGGTAACGATTTAACTGATCCAAGGAATTGTATGATTGAGCGAGATAACGGAAATGAGAGACAACAGTTGCTTAGGCGCCAAGGGTTTACCCTCATCGAGCTCTTGGTGGTGATTGCCATTATCGGAATTCTCTCGAGTTTGTTACTTCCCGCCTTGGCAAAGGCGAAAGGGAAGGCAAATCGTATCAAGTGCGTCAGCAACTTGCGGCAAATGGGAATGGCGGTGCAGATGTATGCGGGAGACTTTGACGATTACTGCCCTCCGGTCACGCGGGTGTTTGAAGAAAACTGGATCGTACAACTGCAGCCCTACTACAACGATCGAAAGATTTTGAAATGCCCCTCTGATAAATTTCTTGAATGGCGTAGCTACTTGATCAATGGATGGAACGATCATTTTCGGAGCACCATGAGCAGAGAAGAATTTGATATGCTTGATCAAGGGCAACTAACGCGAGCCATGAGGCTGGGGAATGTTAGATATCCCTCTGATACATTGCTCTTTGGCGAGAAACAGGAAGGCTCATTTCATGTCCACATGGATTTCTACCAGGGGACTGGCAATGATGTCGAAGAGATCAATCAAACGCGCCACCGTACTGGCACGAATAAAAAAGTCGGCGGTTCCAATTATACCTTTGTTGATGGCAGTGTTCGATTGTTGAAATACGGTGAGTCGGTGCGACCAGTGAATTTGTGGGCTGTGACGGATGAATGGCGGGATGCGCCCGAGACCCCACTGGATGTTCTTCAGTAGTCGCCCCTTCCAAGCGTCGTATCTTCATGAGAAAGCTTGTCCTCCTCGCTGTTTTTGTATCGTTCGGGCTAGCCTTGCTGCCTCAGCGACTCATGGGTGGGGTCCTCATCAATGAGTTGATGTATCATCCTCCGGGAGATTCCGATCAGCTTCAGTATGTCGAACTCTACAATTCGAGTGAACAAGTGCTCGAACTTGGTGGTTGGGAGTTTGATCGAGGGATCACCTTCCTGTTTCCCGAAGGAGCGAGAATCGATGCCAAGGGCTTCTTGGTTGTTTGCAAGGATCAGCGTGTTTTCCAAGAACACTATCCGGCTAACCTATCCGTAGTAGGTGATTTTTCGGGGCGCCTAAGTCATAAAGGGGAAACCGTTCGATTAAAGTCGTCACAGGGGAAGGTGGTCGATGAGGTCACCTATTCGGACAGAGGACCTTGGAGCAGGGGACCGGATGGCTATGGCCCTTCTTTAGAACGAATTGCTCCTACCGGGGCGTCGCCTGGGTTCCAACATTGGGCCGGCTCGGTTATGGGGAACCTGAAGGTCGCCCTCGGCTCACCCGGGCGGAAGAATGATGTCCACTCGTCCCAACCGTTACCATTCCTAGAGGAGTATTCCATAGAGCCTCAATGGCCTCAACCTGGTGAGGAAACGACCATTCAGATTTCGTTCTCGAAAACACCTGCTGTTGTTAACGCGATCTTGCGTTATCGAGTGGCGGGATCAGGCAAGGAAGGTAAGGTTAAAGAACGATCGATCAAGTTAAATGACCATCAAGGTCGCGTGACGATTCCAGGGCAATCGGCAGGCTCTCTGGTGAGGTTTCAGATTCTAGCACGGTCAGCGTCGGGGGCGGATCGAACCACTCCATCAGAACATGAGCCCCGTCCCGCCTATAGCTATTATGTGGGAGTGTCGCCGAAAATTGATCACATTGGTCACGGCCTGGTTATAAATGTTGGACGCCCTGAGCGGGGAGCGGGAAAATTTCATCGAGATCGAACGGGGCGTACTCCTAGGGAACCGGCTCAAGGAAACTCGGCCTTTGTTTATTACTCCAGTCAGGACGCGAGTCCCGAGCTCTTCGATTTCATTCGAGTCACGGATCGTCACGGCGGATTCAAATTGCGATTTCACGCGGATGCCCCGATGGATGGCGCGACCGTGTTGAACGCCTTGAATGAAGGGAAGTCTCGCTATTTGCTCTCTGAGTTCTTGTCGTTTGAACTTTTCCGCCGGATAGGCGTCCCATCGCCCAAAGCAGGGCATCTGCGCGTCTCGATCGATGGGCGCTACGTTGGGCCTTTCCTTACGGTGGAGCAAACCAACCGGTCTTTTCTCAGACGGAATGAGCGTGATCCAGGGGGGAATCTCTACAAAATCCTTTGGTTTGGGCGTGGGGTTGTCGAGCAACACGAAAAGAAAACGAATCGGCACGAAGGGCACGATGATATCCTCCAAGCCATCGCTGCCTTGCGTCGATTGAAGGGCGCCGATCAGTGGCGATATATTCAACAGCATTTCAATGTGGTCGAATTCGCCAGCTATTTTGCCGGGAGTATGTGCGTTTCGAATTGGGACGGGTTCTTCAATAACTATTTCACCTATCACGATATTGCTGACACGGGAAAATGGGAGATCTATCCTTGGGATCAAGACAAGACCTGGGGCGATTTCGATGGGGCTCCACGCGATTATTCCTGGCATCAAATGCCTCTGACCTTCGGGATGAATGGGGATCGATCTCCGTCTCGAGGCTTCAATTTCTTTCGTCGCGGCCCTTTTGGTGGCACTTCGTGGTGGCGGCCACCGGGGTATTTTTCAGGGCCTCTGTTGGCCAATGAATCGTTTCGGCGGGTGTTCCTCGAACGCTTGAAAACGATTTGTCATAGCGAGTTTAGTGAACCCAGATTCTTATCTGTGATAGACGATTTGGAACGGCGCCTATTGCCGGAAGTGGCATTTGAAGCGGAGATTGAGGATCGCGATGCAAACCGGGCGAAGCGAGAATTGCGAGAGGAGATTGATTCCTTTCGCCGCCAACTCAAGAGTCGCCGCACGTTTCTCCTAGCTGAGATGGCGAAATTATAGCCCGCTGCGTTGAGATTCCTGGGTGAAGAGTTTAACTTTCTAGCCGACAGGGCTGATTCCTTGAGGTATGGTTTTCCCATGAACTATCTAGTCACAGCGACGCTCATTGGTTTTCTCAGTCTTTCTGTCCCACTCTCTGCGCAGAATGCCGTCTCAAGTGCTGCATCGGCGTCGCCGTCGCCATCTGCGGGTGAGGCCGCTTCTTCAAGTGCTCAATGGATTTCACTCTTCAACGGAAAGAATTTGGATGGTTGGACGCCTAAGATTCGTTACGAGGCTTTCGGTGAGGATTCGCGAAAGACCTTTCGGGTAGAAGATGGCGTGATCAAAGTAGGCTACGAGAACTATGACTTGTTCAAGGAGTCTTTTGGGCACCTGTTCTACAAGACTCCGTATTCCCGGTATCGACTTCGCGTGGAGTATCGATTTACTGGCCAGCAGGTTAAGGACGGTCCCGGTTGGGCATTTCGCAATAGTGGCTTAATGCTCCATGGCCAAGATCCGAAAACAATGAAGAAGGATCAAGATTTTCCAGATTCAATCGAGGTGCAATTGCTAGGTGGATCTGGGAAAGGAAATCGAACGACCTTGAATCTCTGCACACCCGGGACAGACGTTGTGATGAAGGGGAAACTGTTGAAACGTCATTGTATCAGTTCGGAGTCCAAGACCTATCATGGAGACCAGTGGGTGACAGCCGAGGTTTGGGTGAACGGCTCAAAGGGCTTTAAGCACATCATCGACGGCAAGGTTGTGCTTGAGTATGAGAGCCCACAACGTGATAACGGGACTTTAATCGAAGGTGGATCCATTTCGCTTCAGAGCGAGAGTCATCCATGTGAGTTTCGCAAGGTAGAGCTACTTCCCCTCTAGCCATTGGCTCGCGAATTGGAAGGCCCTTTGAGGGCTGGTAGTATGGGAAGGCATTGAGTAGAACTTTCGAATGCCCTTGTTTGTTCGATTGCTAAAAGCGGCCCACGTTGGCCTCATCTTGGTGGCGATTGGTGGATTCGCTAGATCGGCTTGCCTTGCTGCTTCTACCCGTCCTCCGAACGTGCTATTCGTCGCTGTCGATGATCTAGCGACGACGCTCGGTTGTTATGGCGATTTGATGGCGAAAACGCCTCATATCGATCGATTGGCATCAAGCGGGGTCCGCTTTGATCGGGCGTATAATCAGTTGCCACTTTGCAATCCCACCCGGGCGTCGGTCATGACGGGGCTTCGGCCGGATCAGATCCAAGTCTATGATCTCGATCGTCACTTTCGAGAGACGGTGCCAGACGTGGTGACCCTGTCACAGCATTTCATGCGCCGGGGCTGGTTTTCCGCGCGTGTCGGAAAAATCTATCATTACAATGTGCCCGCCAGTATTGGGACCGATGGCTTTGATGATCCGCCATCATGGCAGCGGACGGTGAATCCAAAAGGGCGCGACAAGACGGATGAAGCGCTGATTTTTAACGCCGAGCCGCACCGGAAGATCTCTGCTGCCTTGAGCTGGTTGGCTGCCGATGGAGAGGATACGGAGCAGACCGACGGGATGATTGCCACGGAGGCGATTCGGATCATGGCGGAGAAACAGGCTGAGCCCTTTTTCTTAGGGGTCGGGTTCTTTCGCCCGCACACGCCTTATGTGGCCCCGAAGAAATACTTTGATCTCTATCCCTTGGATGAGATCCGTTTGCCCTATGCGCCCGAAGGGGATCGTGAGGATATTCCTGTCGCTGCCTTTGCCCATAATTGTCCGGTGCCCAATTACGGATTGGATGAGTTGACCTTGCGCAAAGCGATCCAGGCCTACTACGCCACCGTTTCCTTCGTGGATGCGCAGGTAGGAAGGCTCTTAGCAGCACTCGATCGGTTAAAACTCCGTGACGATACGATCGTCGTTTTCTGGAGCGATCACGGCTACCATTTAGGTGAACATAACGGGATCTGGCAGAAACGAACCTTGTTTGAACAAGGGGCACGAGCGCCACTCATTATCCGGGCTCCAGGGCAGCGAGGGAACGGACAGTCGTCGCCTCGAATCGTTGAATTCGTTGATATTTATCCGACCCTCGTCGAACTTGTGGGGCATTCGCTGCCTGCAGGGCTCGCAGGCCGCTCACTCACGACCCTGTTACAAGATCCAATTGCAGATTGGGATGGATACGCCATCACTCAAGTCATGCGTCCCGCAGACCAGCGTCTCTCTGAGCCGGTCATGGGGTGTAGCATTCGTACTGATCGGTGGCGATTCAGTGAGTGGGGCGAAGGAACGTTTGGCGTCGAACTCTACGATCATCACGCTGATCCGATGGAATTCAATAATCTTGCCGTGAATCCTGACGCATCCGCGACCGCTGTTATCGAACGATTGCGCCCTCTGTTGCGAGCCAAAGCTAGCGGGAAAACGCCAAGCAGCCCAGTCAATCCCGCTCGTTTGTAGGAGGAGATTCCCGGTCCCTTCGGGCTGCCTGCGTTAAGTGGACCTGTGATCTAAAATATCTCTCGTCATTTCGTGTGTCCTTCCCTAGTTTTTCGTCCCTATGTTTGAGACGGTGAAAGAGCGGATGGCGGTATTGAAGGATAAGTTATCTCACTTACGGAGGTATCTTTGACGCCGATTCGATACGGAAACGTCAGGCTGAGCTAGAGTCAGCCATGGGGATGGAAGGCTTTTGGGATAACCGGGAACGGGCCCAGAAGCTGATGGATGAGTCCACCAGTCTCAAACGAAAGATCGAACCTCTCGATTCGGCTCAAAAAGATCTCGACGATCTCGAAGTGATGCTTGAGCTAGGAGAGTCCGAGCCGGAGGCAACTCAAGCCGATCTCGAAAAGGAATTTGAGGGGGACACCGCCCGACTTCTGAACTCACTTGAGGAGCTCGAATTGCGCACGCTATTGAGTGGGGCTCACGATTCCAAGAGCTGCATTTTGAGCATTAATGCCGGCGCAGGTGGGACGGAATCCTGTGATTGGGCAGATATGCTGCTGCGAATGTACCAGCGCTGGTGTGAGCAACGAGAATTCAAGTGCGATATTACGGACATCCTTCCGGGTGAAACCGCTGGAATCAAGAGTGTGAGTCTGTTGATCGAAGGTGAAAATGCCTATGGATTCTGCAAGGCGGAACGTGGGGTGCACCGTTTGGTGAGGATTTCTCCCTTCGATTCTAACAAGAGACGGCATACGAGTTTTGCGAGTGTTGATGTCATTGCGGAGATTGACGATGAGATCGATATGGATATCCCGCCCGGTGATCTGAGGGTTGATACGTTTCGTTCTGGGGGCAAAGGGGGACAGAATGTGAACAAAGTGGAAACAGCTGTTCGCATTACCCATGTGCCGACCGGCTTGGCAGTCGCGTGCCAAACCCAGCGTTCGCAGCATCAAAATCGGGCCACGGCAATGAAACTCCTAATGTCCCGTCTCTACGCGATTCGAGAGGATGAAGCGAAGAAGGACATGGAACGGTTTTACGGAGACAAGGGCAGTGTTTCTTGGGGGAATCAAATCCGTTCCTATGTTTTCCAACCTTATCGGATGGTAAAAGACCTGCGTACGGGGGTTGAAACCAGCAATATTCAGGGTGTGATGGACGGGGATGTGGATCAGTTTGTGAATGGCTGGCTTCGGGCCGGATGTCCCATCAAGCGGATGGCGGATGTCGCCGATGAATAGGAACGTTGGGTGACTCTCATTTGAGTGAGTTAGTGTTGTATGACGATATTGGATCAAATCGTAGAGGATAAACGAGCTGAGGTCGCAGCATTACCTCGACAGACTGTGTCATCGGCCGTGCTGAAGACGAAGATTGCGGAACGAGGCGGGGTGCGTCCCTTTCAGTCTGCGCTAATCTCGCCGCGCTTTGGGCGATTAGGATTGATTGCAGAAGTGAAAAAGGCCTCGCCTTCGGCAGGGGTGATTTGTCCTGATTTCGATCCGGTTGCCATCGCGACGGCTTATGAAAATGGTGGCGCTTCGTGTTTGTCGGTATTGACGGATGAGAAGTACTTTCAGGGTTCGTTGGACTATCTCAAGGCGATCCGCTCCGCGGTGTCTCTCCCTTTGCTTAGAAAGGATTTCGTCATTGATGAGCGTCAGATTCTCGAGGCCGTGGAGTGGGGAGCAGATGCAATTCTATTGATTGTGGCAATCCTTGATGACGCTACCCTTACAGCCCTCCATCAACTTGCATTGGATGCCGGTTTGAGTGTGCTTGTTGAAGTGCATGACGAAAAGGAACTGGAACGAGCCAAGGCGATCGGTGCGACACTCATCGGCGTGAATAATCGTGATCTTAGACACTTTACGGTCGATTTGGGAACGACCGAACGGCTGGCAAAGGAGCTTGAGTCAGTGCCGAATCGGAGCGAGCTCGCGTTGGTTGCGGAAAGTGGAATCAAGACCCGCACGGATGTTGATCGTCTTGTCGCTTGTGGCGCTCAGGCGCTTTTGGTGGGGGAATCGCTCATGAGAGATCTTGCAAGCGTTGACGAGAAGATCCGGTCGTTGATCGGCTAGCGCACTCGGCGACGCCCTCTGCCAGTGCCGCGGTTGCAGCGCAGTAGCTCGGTCATTGAGCCCCGCGAGGCCTTAATCCCTCGAACTGAGCGCGTTCTTCAATCGCGAGGCTACCGACGAGTCGTCGGGCAGATTTGTTGCCATGATAAGACTTGTGAAATGGCGGGCGAGAATCTCTTCCGGTTGGAAGACGCTGTAACGGTTGCCACCGATCTGGGGGTAGAAATCTTCTGCTTCATCAAAACTCCATGTCGCTGCGTCTGTTCCCAACTGACGCACCTGCCATCGTCCCATTCTGTTTTCGATCTCAATGAATCGTTGCTCAAGATAGGAAAAGAATGGGGCGCTTGCATCTGGATCATAGTCAGCGCTCTTCGTGAGCAGGACGGGGATGACCGATGTTATTTTTCCTCCGCGTGTCACGCGAATGAAGTGATCGTAGATCGGAGCGTCAGGATTGGTGATTCGCTTCTCGTTCAGTTTCCCTGGGAGTCGTATGGGGTTGCAGGGCTCGAATCCGATGGTTTTGTAGAGTCGGGATCGAAACTCAGCGGGAGCGTTTCGAGTGAGGATATGAAATAGTTCATGGGCCAGGAGTGCGTCTGGTTTGCGGGGGGAACGAACAACGGCTTCCGGAAGGATGATTGCGTGTTGGCGGGTGTAGGGAGCGGGTTCATCTTTACCGCTCGTCTTGATCAAGAGTATTTTTTTGGGGAAAGAAAGCTTGAGCGATTGTAGGGGTGTCTTGATTCGCTCGAGAGAATCGCGGAAGCGCTCGATTTCACTAGGCGTCCAGTCTAGGGCTTGCTGTCCAACAAACTTAAGAAAGTGCTCGGGCGAAATCTGATCGTTGCGCTTCAATCGGACTGCTCGATCGAAGCGGCTGAGTTGCTTGGTGAATGAATCAGGCGTCGTGAGCACTTGGCTGGCGTCCTCCTTCTCCGACCAAATGATGGTTGTTGTTTTATCAAGGTTAAAGGTCGCGGCAGCTAGTGGTCCGCCAATGATGAGTGTCAGGACGATTGCGCGCAGGGTATTCATGAGCTTTCAGGTGTCTTCCAAATGACGCGTACAGAATCCAGTCGAAGTGTTGCTTCACTGAGGGCTTCCTCCAGGGCCTTTTTTTGTTTTCTGGCCAAACTAAGTTCAATCGGTCTCACATGATCATTGATGGCAACGAGGGATTCCAATCGAGTGATCTCGCTGTCGAGGGCTTTGTTCATTTCAGTAAGCCTCGTCTTTGAGACTTGATTCGCTTCCCGTTGGGCGATGGTTTCAGCACTCTTGAGCATCGCTGGCAGTAGCTCGTTCTTCATGTGGTCATTGTCGAGGAGGCGGTAGGGTGGAGAGTTTTTCAGTACCCGCGATGCGAAACTTGGTATCTCGCTCGGTTCGACCGGTTCAAGTTGATGGTCGACGATGATCTTGATTGGCGTTCTTGGAAGGAAACGATCGGCATGCCATTTGCCTGGCGCCATCGTTGTCAGCTCGTATATGGCCTCAAGGAGTAAGCCGGGAGCGGCTTGATCCGGCCAGAGGGCGAAACAACTGTTTCCAAGTTCGGAACTCAGGATGAGATCCATTGCGCCCGTGACGATGGGATGGTCCCAGGTGAGAAAACTAACGTCTTCACGGGAAAGGGCACGTTTGCGATCGTAGGTAGCGATGAGGCCTTCTCGAGGAATTGAGGGGAAGGAATCTGTGATGACACCCCGGGGATCGAGTCGATAGGTGCGATCGGTCAATTCCTCGACATGGACTCCGAAGTGATCGAAGACATCAGACATGAATTGTTCCAAGTCGCGTTGGCAGTCGTCTGTCTTGATTTGTTCAATGAGCATTGCCGCTGGCTGCTCCCGGAAGGAACTCAATTCCAGTAGCCGATCTCTTCCTCGCTTAAGCCGTTGAGTGAGTTGGGTTCGTTCTTCCTTGGAAGTTTGAAGAAGCGCGGTGAGTTCTTTCGCGGATTCCGCCTTTGGTAGGGCAGGGTACTCAAGGGCGAAGTCGTGGATTTGTTGCCCGAACTTTTGGTAGAGATAGTGGCCTCCTTCGAGATTCGTTTCCAGGGCATCCAAGGCCTGATGGTACCATTGGGTAATGACCTCTTGGGGACTATGTTCAAGATAGGGAACATAGATTTGGATGTCTTGTTTCTGTCCGATACGATCGAGCCGTCCGATGCGTTGTTCTACCAACTCAGGGTTCAGGGGAAGGTCGAAGAGAACGAGGTGATGGGCGAATTGAAAGTTTCGTCCTTCGCTTCCGATTTCTGAGCAAATGAGCAGTTGAGCCCCTTCGTCCTCGGCGAACCAGGCGGCGTTGCGATCTCGTTGGACTAGAGGAAGGTCTTCGTGGAAGACTGCGGTTTTTGCCGTGATTTGCTTGCGGAGTGCATCGTCAACGGCGAGCGCCTTTTCTTTGGAATGGCAGATAAGCAGTATCTTGTCGGGCGTTCGTTGCTTAACCAGGTCTGCGAGCCACTTGATGCGAGGGTCGTCGTCGAGCGCGAGATAGTTCTCGAGTGATTTATCTCCGGCGTCCGCTGCGAACTCGGTTGCCGCGAGATCGAGGAGTTCTTCCCGGTTCTTAGCAGGGCGAAGAGCGACAAGATTGGCGATTCGCTTGGGAAATCCACTGATCGCGGCACGAGTGTTCCGAAAGATAACGCGGCCAGGGCCATGGAAATCTAAGAGCTCGTTGAGTGCTGCTTTTCGTTGTTCAGGCTTGCTGAGGGGAAGGGGGCGTTTGAGGAGTTCTGCTAGCGCCTCGCTTTCTCGGGGGAGGATCTCTCGATCTTGGTCGAGTGCATCTGCGATCTTGGCGACGGCCTCGTAATGTTCTGATTGTTCCAAGAAGGCTTCAAAGCTGTGGTAGCGTTCTGGGTCGAGAAGGCGCAAACGAGCGAAATGACTCTCGGGTCCGAGTTGTTCTGGAGTGGCAGTGAGTAAGAGGAGTCCCTCTGTCTCCTTAGCAATGGTTTCTACTGCCGTGTATTCTTGGCTCACCTGAGCCTCGGACCATTCAAGGTGGTGGGCCTCGTCGACGACAAGGAGATCCCATGACGCCCGGGTTGCTTGTTCAAGGCGTTTGGATGAATTGGCGATGAGTGCCGTACTACATAGCACTAGCTGATCGTCAAGGAAGGGGTTCGCATCCTCTTGATTGGCCTCGATTGCTTGGCACCGTTCTTGATCGAAAATGTTGACCCAAAGATTGAACTTTCTCAGTAACTCAACGAACCACTGGTGAACGAGTGATTCGGGAACGACGATTAGAATTCGCTCCGCACGACCACTGACGAGGAGCCGGTGCAAGATCAGGCAGGCTTCGATCGTTTTTCCGAGGCCCACTTCATCGGAGAGGAGCACTCGAGGGGCGTGCCGGGCACTGATTTCCTGGGCGATATAGAGTTGGTGGGGAATGAGGTCGACTCGACCACCGACGAATCCTCGATTGGCTGCCTGGTGCCTGTGGAAGCGGTAGTCGGCACATACTTTTCTTAATTCGAAGGCGTTGAGTTCGTCGCAGTGGGCGTTGAGTAAGCGGTCTTCCGGTCGGCTGAAACTAATACGATCATTGAGTTGCGCTTCGGGAACGGCCTGTCCACTGCCATGATAGGTGAGGAGCCCCGCTACTTCATCAACGCGCTCAACATCGATTGAACGATCCTCGTGATTCGTGATTGTGTCGCCAATGCGGAAGCGAACACGTTTCAAGGGTGCATTGTCGCTGGCATATTGTCGCAGTTCTCCAGTGGCGGGAAAGAGGATGCTCACTTTGTTCCCATCGATTTGAACCAAGGTGCCTAGACCCAACTCTGGTTCCGACTCGCTGATCCAGCGCTGCCCTTCTGTAAATGTCGTATCGCCCATCAATTAGCTGTTTCTACCCCCTCATGGAGGAACGGCCGATGCTGCCCGCTTGAGGCGGAGCTGAAAAGCTGGAAATGGAATCTTATTTGTCCTCAGGTGACACGCGGGGACTGAGGTGAAGGGTCGTTGCCGCAGGTAATTGGATCGTTAGTTGGGTTCCGTGAGTTTCTTCTGAGATGATCGCCGCATTTCTCGGTGATGACGAGCTCTGAGGCCCTCCTTGAAACGGGTAGGCCGATGAATTTAAACAAAGACTCAAG
>OJGU01001024.1_pt1 | contig 12075 bp, 5 predicted proteins | sample 1594741 | NCBI WGS metagenome assembly OJGU01 (sample SAMN05416841, study PRJEB24817) | seawater metagenome | isolation source: Sea water | place: Canada:Atlantic | collected 2013-07 | reverse complement strand
GTTTTTGGCGGGGGGGCTCTCGCTACTTCAAGGATCGGTTGAGTTCGCGACCAAGATTAAGAATAGCGTCTTCTTTGTTGGGACGGATGTTTCCCCGGCGCTCTTGGCGGTTGGTTACATCGTCCGCCTGCAAATTGCTATGTTGGTGTTTATTGGGGGGGCTATTGGTTGGGTGTTTGCTATCCCTCTCTTTGGTGTCCCTGCGTCAATGAGTGCGGAATCGAATCTCGATACTGCGTGGGCTTTGTGGAGTACTCAGATTCGTTACATGGGAGTTGGTGCCATGGTTGTCGGAGGAATCTCTTCGATCATTTCTGTTCGCTCTGGAATTGCCTCCGGTTTGAATCGCTTGGTTGCCACCTACAAGGAACGTGGGGAGACGGAGGTGAAACGAACGGAGCAAGACATTCCCTTAAGTGGTCTGGTGGCGGTGCTTGTGGTCGCCGTTGCGCTCGTATTTGCGATTTACATGACCCTGGTGGGATCCTTCGCGGTATCGTTGTTCACGACGGTCGTGATGGTGGCTCTTGCCTTTATCTTTGTGGCTGTTTCGAGCTATATTGTTGGTTTGGTTGGAACGTCTAATAATCCGGTCTCGGGAATGACGATTTCTGCACTGTTGGTGACGGCTGTGCTCTTCCTCATCTTGGGATACAAGGGGGATTCGGCAATTCTCGCGACGCTAGGAGTTGCGGCAGTCGTATGCTGTGCCGCTACGACCGCTGGAGATTGTTCTCAAGACTTAAAGACCGGAGTGCTCGTTGGAGCAACGCCGAAGTATCAACAGCTGGGGCAGGTGATTGGTGTCTTGATTCCGGCCTTTGTGATCGCGCCAGTCTTGACTCTGTTGCACTCTAGTTATGGAATTGGAACCGGTCTGAAGGCGCCTCAAGCCACACTTTTCGCTAGCCTCACCCAAGCTCTTTTTGGGGATGGGGCCTTGCCGTATCGAATGGTAGCGATCGGTGCCGTTCTTGGGGTGATAGTACTGATCGCGGATAGTGGGCTTAAGAGGGCAAATTCTCGGTATCGCTTGCACTTGATGCCCTTAGCGGTCGGGATCTATTTACCGATTACTTTGGCGGTACCCATTCTCTTGGGTGGCATCATGCGATTTCTCGTTGAACGAAAACGAGGTGCGAAGTCTGCAGGGAGTGACAGTGACTCGGGTGTGCTTCTGAGTTCTGGGTTTATTGCCGGCGAGTCCATAATGGGAATCTTGATCGCCCTTCTAATTTTCATGAACATTGAACTGCCGAAAGACTTGATTGGTTCTGGGTTAAGTTCGGTGCTGTCGATCGGTGCCTTAGCGGCCGTTGCCTATTATGTGTTTCGAGTGGGCCGATCTGATGTTGCCAAGTCTTAGTCCTCAGCGTCGCTAGTTTCATGAATGGCCCATTGACGACCAATGATGGGGTAGTGTTCGGATGCCTTTGTCTGATTCTCGCCTTCGTCTTTCAGTCTGCACGGAGTCGGCATCCTTATTTTCGGCGATTCTATGGGATTGTCCCTCCATTGTTGATCTGCTATTTCGCGCCCTCCCTCTTGACGTCCTTGGGGATCTACGACCCTGATCAGTCTCAGGTCTACTATGTTGCCTCTCGATATCTCTTGCCGGCGAGTTTGGTCCTGTTGACGGTGAGCACCGATCTGAAGGAGATCCTACGCTTGGGTCCTAAAGCGATCATTGTGTTCTTAGCTGGAACTTTCGGGGTGGTGCTGGGGGGACCTGTGAGCCTGTATTTGATGCAATGGGTTTGGCCCGATGCCGTCGCTGGATTTGGCGATGATGCAGTGTGGCGAGGGATGGCTACGGTTGCCGGTTCGTGGATCGGCGGTGGGGCGAATCAGACGGCGATGAAGGAGGTGTTTGAGGTCAACGAAAGCATGTTCTCCGCTATGATTACCGTGGACGTTTTGGTCGCGAACGTGTGGATGGCATTCTTACTTTTTGGAGTGCCGAGGGCTGAAAAGATTGATCGATGGAACGGCGCTGATGCTTCGATCATTGCAGACTTGAAGGAAAAGCTCGTTCTCAGGCAGGAGGGGAAGGAGCGTGTTCCTCAAGTAGCGGACCTATTCTTACTGATGGCGGTCGCATTCGGTGTCACGGCGTTCGCTCATTTCTGTGCCGATCTCATCGCTCCCTGGATCACAGCCCATGCGCCCGGTCTCGCTCGCTTTAGTTTGACGAGCTCGTTTTTCTGGTTGGTTGTCATCGCAACGTCGGGCGGTATTTTGCTCTCGATGACGAGGGCCTCACAGCTTGAATCAGTGGGGGCTTCGAAATTGGGAACAGTGTTTCTCTATGTGCTCATAGCTTCGATAGGGATGAAGATGGATGTTTTCGCCATATTTGAGCACAAAGGCTTGTTTCTCATGGGGATGATTTGGATTCTTATTCATGGTCTCGTGCTTTTCAGTGTTGCCTGGATAGTGAAGGCTCCGTTCTTCTTGGTCGCGGTGGGAAGTCAGGCAAACATTGGCGGCGCTGCTTCTGCTCCCGTGGTTGCGGGCGCCTTTCATCCATCGCTCGCGCCGATTGGGGTGCTCCTCGCTGTGCTTGGATACGGGGTGGGTACCTATGCTGCTTATTTCTGTGCGCAATTGATGAGAGTGTTGAGTGGCGGCTAGGTAGCGGGCGTCCTTAGATAGGCTCTTGGTTCAGGGGCGAAATGGATTGCCTTCGTGTCTGGGCGTAATAGCATCTCCTCCCCATGTTATCGTCCTCAGAATCGAGTGCCCCGAGTTTTCGCGTGGTCTATTGGACGGCCTTTTTGTGCCTTCTAATCTCCGGTGTCGCTGCCTTGGTCTATCAGGTGGTGTGGATGCGTTATTTGGCCCTGTTTATGGGCCATACCAGCTACGCCGTTGTTGCCGTATTGGTGGTCTTTATGGGAGGACTGGCCCTAGGCAACGCGATGTTGGGTTCCTTGGCCGATCGGGTCCGGCGTCCCTTGGCGCTCTACGGGTGGCTAGAAATTGTTATCGGGTTATACGCCTGGCTCTTCCCATGGTACTTCGAAGTGGCTCAATCCATTTATTTCAACCTGGCTAAGAATATTGGGATGGGTGGTGCCGCCGGCTTGGGCCTGAAATTTGTCTTTGGACTAGCGATCTTGTTTGTGCCAACGGTCTTGATGGGGGGAACGCTGCCCGTGTTGACGCGCTTGGTAACGCGGACACTGGGAGAACTCCAAGAGCGAGTCTCTACCTTGTATTTCGTAAATAGTGCGGGGGCTGTGATCGGAGTGATCTTGGCCGAGTTTTGGTTTGTGCCATCTGGAGGTCTTCAGGTGACCGTCTATGTCGCCGCGGCCATGAATTTACTGGTGGGGGCAGTTGCTCTCGGAGTGAGCGGTTATATTGGCGAAGAGGACAATGAGAAGCCTGTTCCACCGAAGGCGACTCCCTCATCCGATTCCTCGGATAACGTTGCCGTTCAACGACTCATTCTCTGGTCGATCGCTCTCTCTGGGTTTGTAGCGATGCTTTACGAAGTCGCCTGGACTCGGCTCCTGGCGATGGTGCTCGGTTCCAGTTCTCATGGGTTTTCGGTGATGCTCATCACGTTCATCTCCGGAATAGCCGTTGGGGCTTGGATTATCGGACGGTGGCGTGAGATCAAGGATCCGGTTCGACTGTTCGCTCGTTTGGAAATTCTTGTGGGAGTGACGATTTTTATCTCGTTGTTTAGTTTTGAGTATCTTCCCTTTTGGTTCGTTCGTTTTGCGAATGTCTTGAACCGAACTCCAGAGGCGTATCCGCTCTATCATATTGTGCAGGCGTCGATTTGTTTCTTGGTGATGTTTGTTCCCACGGTGTGTCTCGGGATGACATTGCCACTGGTCAGTCGTATCGCAACCGACGAGGTGTCTAAAACAGGGCGTCGGGTTGGTCTGGTATTTTCGGTCAATACGATTGGAACGGTTCTTGGCGCTGCCTTGACGGGGCTAGTCTTGCTGCCTGTCTTGGGCTTGGCTCGCGTCTTCGGTCTGGGGATTGCCATTAATGTGGCGATTGGACTCGTTATTTTAGTGCGGCGATCGGAACAGTTTCGGCGTTTCGCCACGATTGGGGTTCCACTGATGGTGCTTGTCATTGTGTCTTTTGCCGGTGGGCGTTTCGGTACTGCTTGGCAGCGGGTTTTGACCCAAGGTCTTTGGCGCCGCGCCACGCCACCTCAAAGCATGGCCGAGGTGCGCAGCCTGGCGAATGGGAGTGAGGTGCTTTATCATCAAGATGGCGCCGGCGCGACCGTTACGGTGAATTCTTACGATCCCGGCGAGGATAATCTGCTGAGCCTCCGAGTGAATGGGAAGGTCGACGCCAGTACGGCGGGCGATATGTTGACGCAGCTCTTGAGTGGTCACATTCCTATGTTGTTGCGACCTGGGGCGGAGAACGTCTTGGTTGTTGGTTTGGGAAGCGGTATCACCTGTGGTGCGGTCCTCCGGCATGAGTCCGTTGCCCGTCTCGATACGGTCGAGATCTCTCCTGAAGTCGTCGAAGGGGCTCGCCTCTTCAAGAAGGCGAATGATGATGTGCTGAACAACGAGCGAATGCACTTGGCCGTCGAGGATGCAAAGTCGTTCCTTAAACTGACGGAGCATGATTATGACGTTATCATTAGTGAGCCATCGAATCCTTGGTTAGCAGGTGTCTCGGGGGTCTTTTCTGCCGAGTACTACGAGAATTGTCGATCGAAGCTCAAGGATGGAGGGGTTATGGCGCAGTGGGTTCAGCTCTATGAGACGAATAATGAGGCGCTCCAAACGGTCTTGGCTACGTTTGCGTCGGTGTTTCCTCATCTCAGCATTTGGATGGGCATGGAATCGGATCTTATCTTAATCGGCTCGAAGGAACCGCTGTCGATTGATCTTGCCGCCTTGGAGGCCCGGTTCTATCAGCCGGAGATCCATGATCACTTCAAGCAGATCGATATCCTACGATTTCCTGTCTTCTTAACGACAGAAGTCGTTTCGCATGCGAACGGTTATTTTACGACCCCCGATGAGGCCCCGGTGCACTCCGATTTCTTCCCTCGATTAGAGTACCTCGCTCAGCGCGGGTTCTTTGAAAGGCGGGTCGCGACTTATTGGAATCAATTCAATGAGCTTTATAGTGCACGGCCGATGACACTCTTGGGGCGTTACTTGGAAGAGCATACGCTGAGTCAGCCTGATTTTCGGGCCCTCGCGTCATTTTTCTTGGAACGAAAGACTTATGATCCAGAATATTTTCGGTCGATCCTCGAAGAATGGCTGCGCCGATTTTCCGATGATCCGTTAGCCTTGGCGATGTCAGCTCAATTTGCTGATTTCCGAACGACTTGGGAAAGTGAAGTTTCATTCCTAGGGAAACATAGGGAGGCGATTATGAAACAGGCTGAAACGGATCCCGATTTGCTACGGCAATATGGAAAGTACTTGTTTCAACACTATCGAAGCCAGCGTTCGGTCTTTCATTTGCCGGATTCGACCGAGGCCGAGGAAATTCTCACCTTACTGATCGAGCGAGATCCTCCGTTCCAGCGAGTCTATCGGATGCATCTCGCTGAAATGGCATGGGATCGGGGTGATGATGCGCGTTTTTTGGAGCTGGCGAATTTGGCTTTCGCTCCTGAGTTTGAGCTGGGGCCTCCCAATTACGAATTCGATTCCTTGGCTCCTTACCGCACCTTGGGGCTCATGATTGAAACTCATTGGCGGCAGGGAAATATTCCGAGTGCTTGGGGTGTCTGCAAACAGGCCATTGCTGGAAAGTACTTGGGCGACGATGCCCTCAGACGATTGCCCGTGCTCGATCTGGCCTTTCGAAAAACTGCCCACAGTATGCTTCAGCTGCAGGCTCAGTCGGAGCCTGCGACGAACCCGTAGAGCTCGTCTCGGTCCCGTAGCTTGTCTTCGGAACGTGGGCTATCGAACTCGGCGGGCTTGGATTCGAAAGAACCGGGAATCTGAGGGGCCGCCGCGTTCAAGGTGCTCGATGGGAAATGAATCCCTTCTTTCGCTCCACTCCCTAATCGGGGTGAAGGATGTTCCATCGTTGCTTACCTCCAGCGTGTAGTGAATCTGAGGGTTTCCTTGCCACGTGACGCGAACGATGCCGCCGCCAAGGTGGTTCGCTGTCATTACTAGTTGTGAAGTGGGGTCTTGAGGGTCCGTGCCTGCGCGGTATTCATCGAGGTTCGATATCTTGTCCTGATCGGGATCTCCATCGGAACCGTTAGAACCTTGCGAGAGAAGCGGCGAAGGGTTGAAGGTGAGTTCCCAGCCATCCGGAAGCTGGTCTCCATCGGAATCGGGATTCTCGGGATTTGTGCCATGCTGGCTTTCCTCATCGTCTGGAATACCATCGAAATCTTGGTCTGGGTTTTGTGCGAATTTAAAGGTTAGCGGGCTCAAGGTCTTTCCTTCAGGTGTCTGATCGAATTGTGTTCCGACATAGCCGGTATCAAATTCAATCGTTGCGGGCATCGGTTGCTCGTTGAGCGTGCCGATGAGAGCAGCGACCTTGATCGAATTGAGAGAAAGGGGATCGAGCGCGTTTTTGGGCAAGGCGATTTCCACGAAGTTGGAATTTTGCTCGTTGGGTTTATTGTGGGTTAAAGGACTGTGATCAAACTGCTGTAGCCGTGCGCCATCCAATGCCTGTCCCGAGAGATCAAACGAGTAGACGCCTTGTCCAGCGAATATTTGCGACGAGGGACGGCGAAAACTTCCGTCGGAGAGGTCCGCGTATTCGTCACCAAGGAGACAAATTATATTGGGATTGAAGTCACGGAAAATTAGGTTTTCCGTCAATGCGAGGGCCTGGAGTTTGGGGGTGGTGCTATTCTCTGGAGGGCTCGTTTCCAGGGGGAGGGACGAGCGGAAGCTGGAGTTGCTTGTGCTTGTTTCAATGAATATATAGGCGAATTGATTGGTCCTCAGCATGGTTGATTCGAGCCCCAGGTAGATCGACTCTTGGTCGTGATTGACGGAGAGGCGTCCGAGGTTGGAATGTTGTCCGGCGATGCTCGTGACCCCATGGCCAATCAGGTCGTATGTCTGGCCGGGAATGTTGCCGTCGGTCGATATCGAGCCTGGTGTTGATTCGACATGAACGATATTCCAATCGGCTTCATGGATCGGACGCGTTGAGCCTTCTCGCCGGAGGTACATTCGGTCAAAGACTTTGCCGGTAACCCCGATCGCTTCCATGGTCATTTCGGTGCCATCGATGGTGATTCCCACGAAATGGTAGGTGCGCCAGAACTGGGCGCTACCAGGAAGGCGGCGGGTGAGGGAATAGAGGCCACCGCCACCGCCGGCTGAAGTAACGAAGTGAACGCCATCGGTGGGTGTGAAACGTTCAAACACATGGTCATGGCCAGTGAAGATTAGCTGCACGCCGTATTTTTTTGCGAGGGGAAGCAAGAGTGCCTGAAGTTCTTCTTGATCGATAAGTCCGTTTCGATCCCAGTCATCAAAGGTGTGGGCACTGGACGAAAAGACGTTGTGATGGAGGAGAATCACTTTCCAGGCTTTGCTCGATTGCTGCAGGTCTCGCTCAAGCCATTGGTACTGAGGGTTGCCGTGGGTGAGTGCGTATTGACTGAAGAACGGTACATACAACACGGTGAAATGAGCATCTCCATGATCGAATGAGTAGTAGAGTTCCGGAGCGGTGCCTTCGCTGTCGTGGTTGATTTTTGGTGTGTTGTTGGTCGGATGATGAAAGGCGTTGAGGAAGGGGAGAAGCCCGCCGTTCACGTCGTGATTACCTGCGGCAAAGAAGTAGGGGCGTCTCGCCATGTCTTGTCCGTAGACAGAGAAACATCTGAAATCCGCTCTTCCGGGCGTAAAGTCTGGATAGACGACATCTCCGCCATGGATCACCAAGTCAGGGGCCCATTCACTGAGACGTTTGGCAACTTCGTACTGCGCCGCGCTTCCCTTGCCGGTATCAGCCAACATCGCGAATCTTAGGGATCCTTGTTCTTTCATGGTTCGAAACGAGTAGATTTCTGATTGGGCCGATTCTGTTGAGCTCTGAGCGGTGATCCGGTAGTCGTATCGGGTGTCCGGGCGGAGATTGGTTAGATGAACCACATGCTCGACGCTTGCTTGCCTTGAATTGGTTTGGATTGGGGGCTCATTGGGCGCGTTGTATTCGACCGATCCCACGCTTCGCTGGTGAGTGCGCCAAACTATCTTTGTTGAAGTCGAAGAGAGATCCTGAATGAAGGGCCCTCGAGTGAAATTCGCGAGCATCTCCGCCGTAAAAGCGAGGGAGGTTGAGGATCGGCTTTGTCCATGGACTTGAAACGCGAGTAGATTTTCTCCTGGTTGGAGAAGGTCTCTGAAATGGCTTAGGTCAATCTCAGTGGCGTTGCCAGAAAAGCGGGGATCAGCCTGTTGGTCGAATGGAATCTCGTTGTTCCACTCGGAGCCGAGCTGTTGTTGAATGAGGGGCTCTCCGTTTAGATAGGCCGCGAATCCGTGCTGAAAATCGATCCTTAGGGTTAGCCAAGTAATGAGGGCAGGATCTTCAACCGTGAATCGTTTTCGGAATAGAACGGTGCCTTCATTGATTCCCAGCCCGATTATGGGCGTTGCTTCGGGGACGACGCCAAATCCGCCATAGAACCCGGACGGGCCTTCCTGCCACTGTGAATCGTCAAACTCAGGTTGGCGCCAGAGGTCAATCGGGTTCGTGAGAGCATCCTGGGCAAGTGTGTATCGCCAGCTTTCACCTACCCGGATAAGTGGGGCTGCGGCAACGAACGCAGTTTGTAGCAGCGCTGCCAGGCTACATATGACAAGAAGACGCATAGGGGCCAGCTTAGCTTGTCTCTTACTTCGGTCAACTCCGGGCCCGAACAGGTCCTTGGCATCGAGGGAGGGGATCAGGAGCGTTGGAGAGCGATTAGAGTGAAATTGAACCTTTCTGACTGAAATTAATCCCTGTTTTTGGCCGGGAATGACAATTCCCTTGCCCTGACATCATCACGTAGTTATCTGTTCTCGGCTCTTTTGACTATGGAACATCACATTTCGAATCGTGTCGCCTCTCTAACGCCTTCGTTGACCTTAGCAATTTCTGCTAAGGCGAAACAGATGCGAGCAGATGGCTTGGACGTCGTTGGCTTTGGCGCGGGTGAGCCTGATTTTGATACGCCGGAGCATATTAAGGAAGCGGCCACCAAGGCATTGCGTGATGGATTCACGAAATACACGCCCAGCAGTGGGGTGATCGAATTGCGCGAGGCAATCGCTACGAAATTCCAAGAGGAGAATGGGCTCACCTATTCGCCCTCGCAGATTATTGTCAACTGTGGTGGAAAACATTCGTGCTATAACGTGATCATGGCGACCTGTGATCCTGGCGATGAGGTGATCATTCCGGCACCCTATTGGGTCAGCTATCCTGAAATGGCAAAACTTGCGGAAGCGGTTCCGGTTATCCTTCCGACGAATGATGAAACCGCCTTCAAAGTGACGCCCGCCCAGCTCGAGGCAGCCATCACAGACAAGACCCGTTTGTTCATTCTCAATTCTCCTAGCAATCCAACAGGAACGGTCTACACACCCGACGAAATCAAGGCCCTGGGCGATGTCTGTATCGCTAAAGGAGTCTACATCATGAGTGATGAGATTTATGAGCGATTGATTTACGGGGATTCTGTTCATCGATCAGTCGCCACGTTTTCCCCCGAACACTATGATCACACCATTATCGTTCACGGCTTTGCGAAAGCATGGTCGATGACAGGTTGGCGCTTAGGATTTCTCGCTGCGCCGGATCCGGTGGCTAAAGCCATCAATGCGATGCAGAGTCACAGCACGAGTAATCCAACGTCGTTTGCTCAAATGGGCGGGATTGCCGCCTTGCAAGGACCTCAAGCCCATCTCTCTGGGTGGCTGGTTCAGTTTGATAAACGCCGCCGCGCTGCTTACGAGCGATTGCTTGCCATGAAGGGCGTGACCTGTGTCGAGCCTGGGGGAGCCTTTTACCTATTTCCAAATATTTCTGGCACAGGAATGGGCTCGGTCGAATTCTGTGATCGATTGCTGCAAGAAAAGCAAGTGGCGATGGTTCCTGGCGTGGCTTTCGGATCGGATTCTTGTTTGAGGATGAGCTATGCCACGAATATGGAGAATATCGAGAAGGGCCTAGATCGGATGGCCGATTTCGTTGAGAGTCTGGGATAGATGATCACTCGTCGCCAGTTTCTTGCTCGCTCGCCGCTCGTCTTGGCGGGAGGCATGGGATTGGCTTCCATGGTTGATTCCCTGCGGCTAGAGGGCCTAAGTGCTGATGAGTCTGAGGCCGATGTCGTCGTTATAGGTGGCGGACTCGGCGGGTGCTCCGCCGCTTTGGCTGCCTTGGAACGGGGTTTGTCCGTGGTCTTGACTGATCCAAGCGATTGGATCGGCGGGCAATTGACCAGTCAGGGGGTGCCTCCGGATGAGCATCGCTGGATTGAGACTCATGGTGCAAATGAATCTTACCGAGCCCTCAGATCGAAGATCCGCGACTTCTATCGACGGCACTATCCCTTATCCTCCACAGCCCTGGCGGATCCATTTCTGAATCCCGGGAAGGGTTCCGTGTCCCGGCTTTGCCATGAGCCCCGAGTTGCGCTTGCCGTGCTTCTTGAGTCCATGATGCCCTACCTGGGCAATCGGCAGCTTCGGATGCATCTGAATACCAAGCCGATCACTGCAGCGGTCACCCAAGATCGCGTCGAAGGCATTCAGGTGCAGAGCGAGGACTCTGGTCAAACCCATTGGCTGCGAGCTGCGTTTTTTGTCGATGCGACCGAGTTGGGAGACTTGTTACCGCTGACCAAGACTGAATTTGTCGTCGGGAACGAAGGGCAAGAGAATACGGGAGAGCTGCATGCTCCCAGGGGCCGTGATGAAGGGAATCAACAGGCGTTTACCTGCTGTTTTGCCATGGACCATCATCCGGGTGAGGATCATACCATCACGCGGCCCTCTGCTTATGATTATTGGCGGAACTATATGCCTCAATTGACTCCGGAATGGCCAGGGCGTCTGTTGGATTTTACTTACACCCATCCCAGAAGTGGGATGCCGAAGAAACTCGGCTTTAATCCCGCATCTGGGCCTCACGGCGGCGTGGTCAACCTATGGACTTATCGTCGTATCGCCGAGGTGAATCAGTTTGTCGCTGGGCACTATCAAAGCGATATCTGTCTCGTCAACTGGCCGCAAAACGACTACTTCGACGGCCCTTTGATTGGAGTCAGTGACGCGGGGCAGGCGAGTCATATTGCCCGAGCGAAAGGCTTGAGCGCGTCGCTGCTCTATTGGCTTCAAACTGAGGCGCCCCAATTCGATGGGGGTACGGGCTTCCCGGGCCTCCGCTTAAGGACCGATATCATGGGGACTGACGATGGGATGGCAAAGTTTCCTTACGTTCGGGAGTCTCGGCGGATCCGTGCGAAGTTTACCGTTACGGAAGCCGATTGCGGTAAGGAGCAGCGTCGACTCGAAACGGGGGGGGCTGGCGAGGCTTTGCGGTCTGCTCGGTACCCGGATTCGGTGGGTGTGGGAAGTTACCCGATCGATCTTCACCCGAGCACCTCAGGAGACAACTACATTGATTTCGAGACCTTACCATTCGAGCTGCCTCTCGGAGCGCTCATTCCGGAGCGGGTTCAGAATCTTCTCCCGGCCAATAAGAATATTGGTACGACTCATGTCACCAACGGTTGCTATCGGCTTCACCCCGTCGAATGGGGGATCGGAGAAGCTGTTGGTAGTCTCGTGTCCTTCTGCCACCTGAAGAAGCATTTACCGGCTGAGGTTTGGGCAAAGCCAGAGCTGGTGAGTGAGTTTCAGCGGGAACTCGTCGGCCGAGGGGTTGAGATCCGTTGGCCGCGTTCCTAGATTTGGAGTTTTCAAGAATCCCGATGGGGAGTTACGAGGTGAACCGAATGGTCTCCTTCGGGTGCTCGAGCTTCAGTTTGCGTTGGAGCACGGACGCGATATCTTGGGCTGCTCGCCAGGCTGTCTCTTATACACATCTGACGCTGCCGACGAGCGATCTAGTGTAGAT
>OJGU01001023.1_pt1 | contig 12080 bp, 12 predicted proteins | sample 1594741 | NCBI WGS metagenome assembly OJGU01 (sample SAMN05416841, study PRJEB24817) | seawater metagenome | isolation source: Sea water | place: Canada:Atlantic | collected 2013-07 | reverse complement strand
GGTCGGTGACTGCACGACCGCCGTTCGTGCCCCGGCAACAACCACGACCATTTGATCCGAATCCTGCAAGCTATCAACCAAGGCCAAGGCCTTCGTCTGAGCCGCTTCAAATCGGGAAGGAAGGACATCCACACTTTGCATGGACGCTGAGGCATCGACGACCAATACCTGCAAGGAACCTCCCGCGAGTTGCTCGGCGAAATAAGGTCGGGCCAACGCCAGAACAGCAAGCAACAGCATCAGGATCTGCAAAAAAAGAAGCAAATTGCGCCGAAGCTTCTGAAAGGGCGCGTTTGCCTGCGAGTCCGTCAGGAATCGCTGCCATAGCACCGTACTTGATACGAGATGAACTCTTCGACGCCGTTTCAACAGATAAAAAAGCACCACAACCGGAATCGACAGCGCAAACCAAAATGCTGAGAGCGACAAGAAGTTCATTCGAATACCCTGCTGGAACGGCCTACCGCCAGAACTGGCCTTCCTTCATCTGTTTTAGGAGGAGGTCTTCGATCGAACAGTCGGATGCCACCGACCAGAACCCCACCCCACGTGCCCGACAGAACTCCGCAATCTGTTCAATGTATGCAGCGGTGGAGGCTTGATAGCGATTCAGGCGGAACTTCCCAAAGGTCACCTCTCGGGCACTACCCGTTTCGGCATCCACAAACTTGAGGTCACCGAAGGACGAGGGATTCAATTCCTCAGGTGAAAGCACTTGAACAAGTATCACCTGAAATCCCCGAGACAAGAGAGACTTGATCCCGGCCTCATAGCCTGATTCATCTAACAAATCACTAATCACCACTGCCAAACCTACCTGACGAGATTCGATTGCGCCCTGTCGCAGGGCCCCATTGAGATTCGCAGCATCCCCAGGTTCCAGCTGCGATAAGTGTTGAATCAAGCCCAGGGAGGACTGCCGGCCTCGGACGCTGCGAAGCGCCGCAGACCGTTTTTTATTCACCTCACGCTCCGGAAACGAACGCACACTCACCCGATCGAAGCCACAGAGGGCCACATGACAAACGGCTGCTGCCACTTGCCGGGCAAAGTCAAACTTTCGCGGTTCTCCGAAAACCATTGACTCGCTCGAATCCAAGAACACGGTCACCGGAAGTTCTCGTTCTTCCTCATAGAGACGAATAAAGAGACGGTCGAGCCGACCGTACAGACTCCAATCGAGATACCGAAGATCATCACCTGAGACATAGTTCCGATAATCGGCGAACTCAACCGAATGACCGCGAGCACGACTCCGTCTCTCACCCCGGAGCGAACTCTTGGCAAAACGACGGGCCACCATCTGTAGCTGCTCCAATCGCCGGAGTAGATCGGTATTTAACAGTGAACTGTCCATCTCCAGACACCATCATTCAGAGGGCTACCGAGGCTGTCCACCAAATCTTTCATACCTCTTTATAAGACCAGACGCTCCTAAAATTCGCATGAACTATTTTCCCAGCCTAAAAACCTAAAATCACCAGTTGCCCGGAACCGCAAGATCCATCAGAATCCCACCCGACGTATGGATGTCAAGAATCTCGCCGATGTGCCGGCCTTCATTACCAAAGATGGCTCAGAAATACGTGAATTGCTTGCGTATCGAAACGCCGCCATCAAGAATCAAAGCTTGGCTGAGGCACGGGTCCCTGTGGGCTCGTCGACTCAGGAGCACTACCATCCCAAAACGGAAGAAATCTACTATATCACCGCAGGGATAGGAACGATGCGGATCGAAGATGAAACTCGGGACATCAAACCGGGTGACGCCATCGCCATTCCCCCCGGGAAGAAGCACAAGCTCTGGAACACCGGATCTGAGCCCCTGACTCTGCTTTGTTGTTGTGCGCCATGCTACGAGCACAGCGATACAGTCCTAACTGAAGAACTTTGAACCAATACTGTGAGCCACCCTTCAAGCGTTCGTCTTTTCATTAAACCCTACTGCGGCTGGTGCCACGAAGCGATTCATTGGCTCGATGCCAAGGGGATCCAGTATCAATCGCTTGATGTCATCAGCGACCGCAATGCGATGGCAGAGATGGTAAAACTCTCGGGACAAAGCATGGCACCAACGATCGACGTTGATGGGGCCATTCTCGCTGACTTTGACGTCGATCAGCTCGATCGATTCTGGACCGAGCAAACCTCAGATTAGTCCCTATGGCAGGCAACGCCCCCCTTCAAGCACCATCTCGCCCACGGCTTCCAGCCTGGTTGCGAAGGCCCCTTCCGACGAGTCCGACCTTTGCCAAGACGCAATCTCTGCTTGGGGAGTTAGACCTCCATACTGTCTGCGAAAGCGCCAAATGCCCCAACCATTGGGAATGCTGGAGCAAGGGCACGGCAACCTTCATGATCGCCGGCGATCGCTGCACCCGCTCTTGTGGATTCTGCGCGGTCTCGGTCGCGAAACCTTTTCCCCTAGAAGACAACGAACCGGATCGAGTCGCAGAAGCCACGGCCCGCATGAAGTTGCGGCATGTCGTCATCACAGCGGTAGCCCGCGATGACCTCAAAGACGGCGGAAGCAATCACTTTGCGAAGACAATCGAGGCCGTAAGAAAACGAAACCCGGGCATCGTCATTGAAGTCCTCACACCTGACTTCAACCAAAAGACCTCCGCTATCCAAACCGTCCTAGATGCTCGTCCCGAGATCTTCAATCACAACCTCGAAACCGTGCGGCGACTCACACCTAGCGTCCGTTCGCGCGCCATGTATGAACGATCGCTTGAAGTACTTCGATGCGCCAAGGAGCTCGCCCAATATCCCTTGGTAACGAAGTCCGGCATCATGCTTGGTCTTGGGGAAGAAGAAGGCGAGATTCTTGAAGCGATGGATGATCTCCGCAAGTCCCAGTGTGATATCCTGACCATGGGACAATACCTCCAGCCGAGCAGGTGCCATCTTCCCGTTTCAGCATATATCGCACCGGAACAATTCGACCGCCTCCGAGAAATTGCCGAGGCAAAAGGGTTTCTCCACGTTGCGAGTGGCCCGATGGTGCGGAGTTCTTACCACGCGGAAGAATTCCAGGTTCCGACTACTTAAATTTCGGAAGATTCACCAGAACCTTAAGCGTGTAGTAGATCAGCACCGAACAAAATAGGGCGGCAACAATGGCAGCCGACCACTTAATCAATTTTGTCTGCCACAGCAACCGGGACTGATCGTCCTCGTGAGCGGCTTGAAAAAGACCGATCTCTTCCTCAATCCGACGCTCCGCCGCTTCATCTCTGAGGGCCAACAGCTTCCAAGCCCCCACGCCCCCTTTAAAGGGCCCCGGTAAGCGTTCGGCATCGTCCGCCGTGATCGGAACAAAACCACATTCGGACCAGAACTCCGATTTTTCCTGAGTCCAAACTCGATGCACCCCACCGTTGGAAGCCATCACCTTCAGGCGATTCCAGAGTTGAGGTTTCACCAGTGCTTCCGTATCCGGGTGGGTGTAAGTTTCGTAATAAATTCGCGCATCCTTGCCAATGATCTGAAATCCCAGCGCCCCCATGAGCCGTCCATCAAGGCCTTCCACCAATTGGAACTCCGTCAGGTGCTTTTCGATATCGTGGGCAGGCAGCATCGCCGTCTGCCAGAGCCCCCGCAAAGCCGGGAGATCATCAACAGTGGCACGACGGGAATGGAACTTAATCTCAGACATGGCTATCGAAAGAATGGGCTCGCCACGACGAGGATCACGTAAAGAGCATAATAGCCGATCAGGATTCCCCCTTCACGGCGAGAGATTCGCCGGGCAGAGCAGAGCATCCAAAGCACGATACACATTCCCAGCAAAAGGGCGGGAAAATTCAAGAGCTGAGTGACCCGATCCATGGTCACCACATTGAACGACGCCGCACTGCCAACAATGAGCGTCAAGTTAGCCACATTCGCCCCTAGAATATTCCCGACTGCCAAATCCGAGACATTCTGTCGAGCAGACGACACCGCGGTGACAAGTTCAGGCAAGGACGTGCCTACGGCAACGATCGTGAGCCCGATGATAATGGAAGGCACGCCCATGGCCGTCGCCAAGTTCGATGCCGAATCAACCAGGAGTCGACTCCCAAGAGTGACCATCACAGCGCCAAAAATGAAGACGGCTGCCGTTCCTTGACGGCTCTCCAACCACGGATTCCCGGCTGTCGCCTCGGCCTCAATACTTCGGGCTTCAGCAATATCCTGCGGTCGCGAAGAACGTTTATGGTGAACAAAATCAAAGATAAAGTAGACGACCCCCATCAGTATTAACACGACTCCGGTTGTCCGGGGCAATTCAAGATTCCAGCTAAGCACCACCAACAGACCTGCAAAAAAGAACATGGCGATCAGAGGGATCTTCAGCTCAATAGGCCGCACCCCAATACTCCGAATCGCCGCCATAATACCGAGAATCAGGCACATATTACACATGCACGAGCCCACGGCGTTACCGACAGCAAGGCCGGACTCCCCCTTGGCCCCAGCTACAATAGAAACCACGAGTTCAGGTGAAGTCGTCGCCAGACTCACGAGCGTTGTGCCGATAACGATCCGAGGCACTTTGACAAACTCCGCGATCCGAACGCTCGAAGCAACAAATAGGTCGCCCCCCTTAATAATGAGCCACAAGCCAAGCGCGAGTAGGAAGAGATTCCAAAGCATCAGCGCAACCTCCGCTTAATCCAAATAAACTGTTCCATAACCATCAATCTCATCCTAGAAAAGGGTTCTTATACCAACACGACGTTCCACTCCCCACTTGCAACCGTACCCCCAAAGAGTCCAGCTCGGTGATCAGAAACGAGCTAGAGAACTCATATTCCGTCTTCAAGGTCAAGCGGGATTCCGCATTTCCCCACCCCAAGAAACGCTCTTGGCGCCCGTTCCCGCGCCTTCCCATTCGCTTTTCCCCCTATCACCGGCCCTAGACTACGGTCATAGAAACCATCATCTTCTCCGGGATGATCCTCGGCGAACATATCCATTCCCCTTAAACCATTCCACCGCCTCTTCGAAGGCCGCACGAATGGGCGTTTGAGGCATTCCGAGTTCATTCACGGCCTTTGAGGGATCAAACCACATGTGATACTTCGCCATTTTCACGCCCGCCAAGGGCGCCTTGGGGGCTTTTCCGGTGATCTTTGAGAGCCCTTCGTCACACAGGGCCGCCAACCATGCAACCGCATAGGGAACCTTGAGCCGAGGAGCCGCCAGTCCTGTAACCTCGGCCAGCAGTTTCAAGGCCTCTTGCATCGTTAAGTTGCCCTCCAAATGCCCTAGAATATAACGTTCTCCGACGCGACCTTTCTCCGCAGCAAGAATGTGCCCCCTCGCCACATCGCGCACATGCACCCAGTTTAGTCCCGTTTCAACAAATCCCGGCATCTCTCGATTTAGAACATCGACGATAACCTTACCCGTCGGTGTCGGCTTGACGTCATAGGCCCCAATGGGTGTGCTTGGATTAACGACAACCAGGGGATGCCCCGCCTCGGCAAAGGCTAAAGCCACTTTTTCCGCCTCCCACTTGGATCGTTTGTAATGGTTCGAAAGTTGCCCCTCGACAACCTCAGCAGACTCATCCGTAGGCGTGTAATCCCCATTAATAGCGACTGGCAATCCAATACACCCTACCGTACTGGTATAGACGATGCGCTCACAGCCTGCATCAATCGCTGATTGGAGGACGCAACGGGTTCCCTCGACATTGGCGGCATACATCGGGGCGTAGTCAGGTAGCCACAAATGGTAACTCGCGGCGACATGAAAACACCAATCGCACCCCCGGAGGGGTTTGCGATAACTCTGAGGCGAGGTCAGATCCCCCCGAACAAACTCACAGTCCAGCCCGTCAAGCCCTCTCAAATCACTGTTCGCACGAACCAAGGCCGTCACCCGATGGCCTTGAAGAATCAGTTCTCGAACGATATTGGCACCCACAAACCCAGACGCCCCCGTAACAAAGCAACGCATTGAGCCCCCAGTCTCCAAATCTAAGGGGCAAATACAACCCTCAATACCCATGCTATGCCGGTGGCGGGATCGTCTATACCGATTGCCAGGCTTGAAACACCACCAAAACTCTGCTACTTACAGCGACTCACACGCTCGTATTTACGACATCACACTCGCAAAGAACGCCAATGAAACAGACCCTCACACTACTCGCCATTGTCATTTTCGCGCTTGGAACCCCAAACGACACTTCGGCCAAACCAAAGCAGAATTCCAAACCCCGTCCCTTCAAGGCGCAATTCTCGACCGAATTTTTCAATGCCGCATTCGATCCAGCGACCTTCTTTTTTACGACGGTCGTCATCGGTGATGGCAAAGCCACCCATCTTGGCAAGTGTTCGTTTGCCGCAGAACATACCTTTGCCTTCACGACGCCAAGCCAAACGGAAGGAATGGCTTGGAACGGAACCATGCAGCTCGGGGCCAGCAACGGCGATATCCTCAACGCCACTTATGTCGGAGACATCGTTCTCTCAGGCGATTCAGAGGTTCCCTTTCTGCTTCTCTTCACCGTGACGTTTGACGGAGGGACAGGCAGATTCACTCATGCCACAGGCAGCGCTGAAGTCATTGGGTTAACAACCATCGAGCCAGATTCCAGCAACGGACTATTCAAAGGGGCCTCCGAATTCACTTTTGATGGCACGCTTGCCTACTAAAGGGCTAAACCGACCTCTCGTTTTCCCCAAGGACGATCGGGCACCACGTTGATCCCCCGACGCTCGTTCGTTCCTTGGCGGCAGATAATCAATCCACCATTCCCTCGAAACGACAGCCCGCTCAGATCATACTCAGCCGCAGCATGAACGTTCGAAGCAACAAGTCTGAGCAGCATTACTACACCGTCACCTACGTCCGGCAGAAAAATCAGGTCGCCCTGATCGAACAACGTTTGCTCCCGCACAAGTTCTCGATCATTCGAACGCAGTCCTATCCTGAAACAGCGAAAGCAATTACCGATATGATCGTTCGAGGGGCCGGTGCTATCGGGGCCACCGCCGCCTACGGCTACGCCCAGGGCCTCAACGAATTTCAGGGAAGAGACAAGCGTGCGTTCCATCGCCACGAAAAGCGCGTCTTCACAACCTTAGCAGAGGCCCGACCGACTGCCGTCGACCCCGTTAATGCCATGGTCCAAATCCGCCTGGAGTTAAAGCAATATCAGAGCATCGGCGAGAAGCAGGATCAAGCGGTCAGGCTCGCTGAGGACTTCGCTCGGGCAAATATCGCTGAGTGCCGCTCCATTGGTAAGCACGGAGCCGGATTGATCAACGAGGGCACGCGAATCCTCACCCATTGTAACGCCGGATGGTTGGCCTTCGTTGACTATGGATCAGCAACCGCGCCAATGTACGCCGCGCAAGAAGAAGGGAAATCATTTCACGTCTATTGTGATGAAACCCGACCTCGATCCCAGGGAGCATCGCTGACAGCATGGGAACTGGCACAACAGGGCATCTCGCACCAAATCATCGCTGACAATGCGGCTGGACATTTGATGCAACGAGGAATGATTGATCTCGTGATCGTGGGGAGCGACCGAACCTTGGCGCAAACGGGTGAAGTCGCCAACAAGATAGGCACCTATACAAAGGCCGTCCTAGCAAAACGCCATCGTATCCCCTTCTACGTCGCCATTCCCCTTTCCACCTTGGATTGGGACACCCCCCGTGGACTTGATATTCCGATTGAGGACAGAGGGGACGAGGAAGTGTGTGGAGCCTGGGGAATCACGCCTTCTGGCCGACGCAGTTACGTCCGTGTCGCCAATCCGAGTAGTAGCGCCCTAAACCCTGGATTCGACGTCACCCCGCCAGAACTCATCACCGGGATCATCACACCGATTGGAATCATCAGGCCGAAACAGCTAATGAAACACCGGACAGCGCTCACCTAGAAGCCAGCCTCCCCACCTACTCAAGCCCCGATGCAATTCGCGCTCGCTTCAGAACAGGACGGGCCACGTCCCGCGCCTTCTCAGCCCCTTCCCGAAGCACCTGATGAACGTAGTCGATATTGTCGGCCAACTCAGCTCGCTTTTGACGTTGCTCACGGAAATACTCCCAATAGTTTTCAAAGAGAGCTTTCTTAAGCGTGCCATAGCCGTAACCGCCTGCCCGGAGACTTTCTTCGCACTCCTTAGCTACCGATGGATCAGCAACCAGCTTTAGCAATTGCACTGCGATATTCTTATCGGCATCCGGTTTCGGTTCATCAAGCCCTCGACTATCCATCACAAGACTCATGATCCGCTTCTTGAGAGGTTTCTCTTCACCGAAAATCTCGATGGTATTGCCGTAGCTCTTGCTCATCTTCTGGCCATCAATCCCAGGAACGACAGCGACCTCGTCTCGTATTTGCGGCTCTGGAATCACAAAACATTCTCCGTAGAGTTGATTAAATTTCGCGGCAACGTCACGAGTCACTTCGATGTGCTGTTTCTGGTCCTTTCCGACCGGCACCAAATTTGAATCATAGATGAGAATATCTGCGGCCATGAGAACGGGATAGGCAAACAGGCCATGATTCGGCGAGAGTCCTCGAGCCAATTTATCCTTATAGCTATGGCACCGCTCCAGCAGTCCCATCGGCGTCAAGGTGGTGAGCAACCAAGAAAGTTCGGTGTGTTCCGGCACGTCCGATTGTTTGAAGAAAACACAGCGTTTAGGATCAAGTCCGCAGGCCAAAAAATCTAGGGCTACGTCGAGCGTGTTCTTGCGTCGCTGCTCAGCATCGAAAACCGAAGTCATCGAGTGATAGTCAGCGATGAAATAGAATGCTTCGCCCTGCTCTTGCAGTTCGATCGCTGGCCGCATCATACCAAAATAGTTTCCCAAATGGAGCGCGCCTGAAGGTTGGATTCCCGAGAGAATTCGCATTGGGCGGACGCTACCAAGAGTCCGACTGGGCTTCAAGGCCGGATCTCCGGCCGTGCCTGACAAATCCAGCAATGATCTATTGACTCAGCCAAACGACGCGAAGAAGCTAGGCCAATGCGAGCCCGGCCCCAGCCCCTTACAAAGGCATTTCCAGTCTCATTGGCCAGACAACTAAGCCTCCTGCTCTTGTCCATCGGAATGCTATCTAGCCTTGCAGCCAATGGCGCCTACAGCGATATCATCGACTCATTCGAGCTCACTCGAAGCAGCCAGTTTGTCGTCCAAGGCAAGACCTTTGATGATATTGAATCAAGTTTCGGAACCAGAATCCAAAGCTCCTCCGGTCTGTACGACTTCCACCGAGGAATCGACATCGATGGCACGCAGGGCGACAACATCCTAGCCCCGACGGGCGGCCTTTTCTGGGAATATCGTGAATTCTCTGGCGGAGGGCATACCGTCATTCTGCAACATGACCTAAACAATACCATTTCCTACAACGGTCGAAACTACGATCACTACTACACCTACTATATGCACCTATTCGACGACGGGGGGGGTGGCGTCGCGGGAACAGATGACGTCATCTCTGGTTGGACGCCGCAAGTCACAACCGTCTCGGCCGGCGATCTGATCGGAAAAATGGGCAACTCGGGGACGCCACCTGGTGGAGGCAGCTACGCTGACCATCTTCATCTTGAACTTCGATTCGGCGCCCGAAGCTCGCTCGAGTTCCAACTTGCCAATCCCGGCACCACTCAACACGGATTCGACCCCCATCTCAATCCAATGCTGCTCTTCACCCCCTACACCTACGCCAGCAGCGGGCCAGGCGTTTACCATCAAAATGCAGCCCTTTCCAACCAGGCAAATGCTGGGAGTGACATCAACTTTGACATCACATATACCAACGATGACATGCCGTTGCTGAACGAGGTGACGGTATCGCTTGAGGAAATCGGTTCGGGATCCATCGTCAAAACCCATACTCTGGATCTCAATCAGCGCATCGGCTTTGACGCCTCAAGCACGGCAACCCTCGATACGGCCGATACCAGCAAACCCTACTTCAGCCCTGTCACGCCATCGTTCACAGCAAGCGACTATAAGAACGAACTCGTCGTCCCGGGGAGCTGGACCAGTGGGTTTGGTGACAGTGACCACCGCGTCAACGTCACCCTAAAAGATCTCTGGGAAAACAGTGAAACCCTCTCCGTAACAGTCGTGCCCGAGCCCCGAACGTACGCCATTATCTCCAGCGCGTGCCTCCTCGGGCTTATTCTCGTCAGGCGAAGATTTTCCCAGCCCCTAACGCAAACGGACCGTAGTTAGGATGGGATCCCGGATCTCTTCCATCCGACTAAGAATCGAATCAGACAGGAATTCGTAGGCTTGAGTCGACCGAGCTTCTAAGGGCGAAGCGAGTAAGTTGGTCGTTTCCTCGGGATCGTCAACCAGGTTGAACAACTCATCTCGAGAAGGATTCATGAAATCTCTTACTAGTTTCCACTGAGGGGTCCGAAACATCCGCATATGAGTATGCGATTGGTGCTTGGTCGAATACTCCGCATACAGATCGTTATCCCAATCTGGACTGGCTTGTCCTAGCAAGAGAGGTAGAAAACTGCGCCCCCGTAAGATGACATTCTTAGGCTCATCAATCCCAGCGATCTCAAGGATCGTAGGATACCAATCAAGATTGCTGACCGTTTGAGGGATCCGTATTCCCTTTTGAATCTGACTCGGCCACCAAACGGCTGTCGGCACTTTGATCGACGTATCGTACATATTCGGCCGCTGCCCTTGAGGAATATTCTGCGTCGCAGCGGGCGCCTTTTTCAACAGCCAGTGCCCATTGCCCTTATGCCAGATTCCGTTGTGAGCCATGTTATAGCCGTGGTCTGATGAGAAAAGAATGACCGTGTTATCATCTAAGCCAAGCTCTTCAAGCACGGCAAGCAACACACCCAAATTGCGATCCACACTCCGTACACTTGCCAAGTACTCCCGAGTCATTCGTTTGGCACGGTCGACATCAAGATCGGGGTAATTGGGATGTGGTAAGCGCGGATCATAGCCCTCATAGGGAGCCCAGTCTTCCTCAGCCACCGGAAGCCAACGGGCATGGGGAGCCCTCGTGTGCCAGGCAAGAAAGAAACGATCTTCTTGGTGATCTCTCACGAACTTAACAGCATGCGCCCCTAGAACATCAGCCGTGAGACCTTTGAATTTTCTTGGCTTGCCCTGATCCTCCAAGGTCGGATCAACAGGAGCCCAACCGCCGTCCCGATGCCCCATGAAATAGTCAAACCCCATCTGGGTCGGATGGTATTCGTCCGTACGACCAATGTGCCACTTACCCACCAAGCCCGTGCGATATCCATGGGCCTTTAAGAGTTCTGGAAAAGTGAGATGATCGAGGGAAAGGCCGAGCGTCGGTTCCCGGCGCGGGTGAATCCAATCGGTGATACCCAATTCACTACCGTAGCGACTCGTCATCAGGCTCGCTCGCGACGGACTGCAAACCGGGGTCACCGTAAACGCATTCTCTAGGTGAGCCCCTTCGTGGAACAAACGATCCATATGGGGGGTTTTTGCTTGCGAATCATTCGCCCCGACCGCCCACGCCGCCTGGTCATCCGTGAGCAAGAAGATAATATTCGGAGGCTCACTGGCAACGAGCGCGCCCCACAGGAAGCAAGTCATCATCGCGGACGCAGAAAAACACCGGAGGATACCGGAACGAAGGACAGTCAAGGGATCAGATGGCTTCATAACAGTCTGAAAAAACGCCTCTTGTTCTGGCAGCTCAGAGCTCGTGAGGCAACCCTCAAAAAACTCGAGATGATTCCAGATAAAATCCAGTGAGGGTATTTGCCTCATCTTTGGCGTTGTGAGACAGAACAAGCCACGGCACACTTTCAATCGTCACCCGCAATGAAAAGAGAAATGAGACTATTGATTGTTGCCTGTGCATTGGCCGTCGGAACCCAATGCGCTATCGGACAGGTGAGTTACAAGGGCCGGCCTTCACTAGTGTTTCAGAATGACGAGGCGAGATTCGTAATCGACCTCCTCGGCGGATCTTTCCGCGAATTCCAATTTCTTGATCATCCCATCAATCCACTGAACTGGGGACAACCAAAACCCGGTAACTGTCTCTTATACACATCTCCGAGCCCACGAGACCTCTCTACATCTCGT
>OJGU01001022.1_pt1 | contig 12081 bp, 8 predicted proteins | sample 1594741 | NCBI WGS metagenome assembly OJGU01 (sample SAMN05416841, study PRJEB24817) | seawater metagenome | isolation source: Sea water | place: Canada:Atlantic | collected 2013-07 | reverse complement strand
CCGACGCGCCGACGGGGGCGCGGAGGCGGCCGAACGCCGTGGGGCCAGGCGCCGCGGACGCCGGGCCCGTGCTGTTCTTCAGCCTCGAGGGCCTGCGCGGTTTGCGTGGCGCGAACGTCGGGCGCGGGCTCGAGTCGGTAGAACCAAGCCTTGTCGGAGCCGATCCGGGCAGTCCATGCCTCGAGCTTTGCTCCAGGCTCCCCGAGGACGACAAAGCGAACCCGATCGAGCTCCCGGCTCCGCACCATCGTGGTCAACTGATCAAGAAACGCGGGCTCCGCGCTGCCGTTGAGGTCGAGTGCGACCAACATCCCCTCGGCCGGCTCCTGGACTTCAGAGGAGATCCCGGCCACCAGCACCGAGACGTTCGCGGCTGCTTCCGCACCCACATTGTAGGGGGGCAAAGGCCCCACAGGAGCACCAGCAGAACGGAGTTCGGCGTGTCGCTCCTGCAGCGCGTGAAGGACGTCGACCCAGGCGGATCTTGCGCATGAGGCGTCTGCGACTCGCGCCGGAAAAAAAGGCGACCGGTTGTCGGCGTGGTGTTCGAAGCCGCTCACGATGCGAACGACGTCCTGCCGGTCTGTGGTGCAGGTTTCGATCGAAAAAACTCGGATTTTCGGACGTCGGACGAACCCCCTCAGAAGGTCCGCTAGAGGGTCATATCGTCGGTTTTTTGATCCACCGCTCATGGCGCACACGAAAAAGAATCGATCCGCTGAATACCCACGCGCGTACCTCGTTACAACATGTAACCAATCGTGTGGAAACCGGCGTCAAGAGGCGCCCCTGGACTCACCCTGTCCCAGGTGAGAGTCTTCCCACACTCGCTGAGGAAGAGGAAGGAACACAAAATGTCGACGAACGTAACCGCTTACTGCCTCCACACCTATCTCGCCAACACGACCCCCGCTTCGGATTTTTCCGGTGCCGCGGTCTGGAACGCAACCGGAGGACACACTCCGACGATGGGTCCCCACCGCAACGAGCACTTCGCTCATGACGGCCTCGTCATCATGGCACCCGAGGGACTCAACACCCTCTCCGCCTCCATGATCGACATCCAGGGCTCGCCGTACAAGGCGGCCAACTTGTTCCTGATGCCTCAGGAGCACGACGAAGCCGCAAACTTCGTCACCCAGCTTTCGGCCCACGTCGGCAAAGCTGCGATTCTCAGCATTCTTGGCTGGGGCAACGACGAGAACGGTGTCATCACCTGCTTCCACTCGCTGCTGTACTGGACCGTCATCAAAGACCCCGGTTCGTTCCACTTCGCGGTGTTTGCAGCCGCCAGCCAGCGCATCCTGCCTGGCAACGTGTCGGCCGAGCCCCAGTACATCGACTGCGGCAAGGACAACAACACGACGATCACCAGCCCCACCGGCCGCCTGTCGTCGATGACCAACTCCGCGTTCCTTCCGCCCGGCATTGCGTCCAACGCACCGTCGCCCGAGCTGCTCAACTCCAGCTTCCCGCAGATCGGCTAGTCGGCTGATGCCGATGGATCCCGCAGGTGGCCCGCCCGAGGGTGGGTCGTCCGCGAGTCGCGGTTTGCTGTTCCGGTTGTCGACATCTCAGCGGCCGGAGCAGCAGCTCGATATCGTAGACTCCATCGTCCACAATCTTCGCGCGATTCTGAACAGCGACCACGGAATCTCCCCAAGCGCCCCGGAGCTGGGTTTGTCCCTCCACCGGTGCCTGCAAGACTGGGATTCCGACCAGGCGACCGTCCTGGACGCTATCGCTGAGCAAATCAACAGGTTCGAATCTCGACTGACGGATGTCGAGGTCGAAGAAGCGCCACACAGCAACTCCGTTCGGTTCAGCGTGCTCATCAGTGCAACGCTCGAGGACGGCAGGGGCTTCAAGGCGCGGACCGACATGACCGCCTCCGGGGCGGCTGAGGTCGAACAACTCGTCACCAAGGTTTAGTCGCGTTCGTCAGCCTTTGGGCTGTGGTGCTCACAGCGGGTAGAATCCGCAGCGGTGCCTCGGCAGCAAGTCTGTGTGAACGGGGAAGTGCGGGAGTGAAAGCGCGATACTACGAGGCCGAGCTCGCGTACCTGCGAGAACAAGGCCGCGCTCTGGCGCAGAAGCACCCGAGAACAGCGGGTCTGCTCGCTGAGCGCAGCGACGACCCGGACGTTGAGCGCCTCCTCGAAGGGGTCGCGTTCTTGTCGGCAGCGGTTCGTGAGCGCATCGACGACGCTGTCCCCGAACTCGCGGCCAGCTACGCCGGGATGTTGGTCCCGGCGCTGTCTCGGTACGTGCCGCCGACATCGGTCATCGAGTACCGACCGGAGGTTCAAGGTCTTCGCGTTGCCGAGTTGGTTCCGCGCGGCACCCAGGTGTCGGGCACCGGTGGCTCCGAGGTTGCGGTCTCGTTTCAGACGACCGCACCGGTTCTTCTGCTTCCGCTCACGCTCGAGAACATCGAGCACCGCAAGCCGGTCGAGGGCGTCGATGAGCTGACGCTTTCGTTCCGCGGGGGAGAGCAACGCGACGCCGCGGTGGGCAACCACTGCGTGCGCTTGTTTTTCCAGGGCGACGCTCAGGTTTGGACCGGTCTGCGCACCTGGTTTCTTCGGCACTGCGACGAGCTGGCGCTGGTGGTCGACGGCGAGACCAAGGCTCGGATTCCGGCGTCCGAGATTCGGGGGATTGGCCACGGAGAGGATGTGTCTCTGATGCCCAACCAGCCGCTCGAGCACGACGGGTTCACCCGCATCGCCGAGTTCTTCTCGTGCCCGTCGAAATTCGCCTTCGTCGACCTTCCTCCGCTCGGCGGCGATGCCCGCGGCGAGTTCCAACTTCGCTGTCGTTTCTCCGGTGCGCCCAAACTGCCCAAGACGGTGACCAAGGGCGACATTCGGCTGCATTGCACGCCGGTCATCAACCTGTTCGAGTCCGATCTCGAGCCGGTCCGCATCGACGTCTACAACCCCTGGCAGCTGCTCCGAGTCTCGCGCCACCGGGGCAATCACTCCGAAGTCTGGAGTCTGACTGAGGTCGTTGGATTGGGCCCTGAGGTGCGGATGGAGTTTCGAGACTTCGCCGCTGCTGGAGCGGGCGAGGCGAGCGTGTCGAGCTACTTCGTCACCCGCCGCGAGGCCGCACCCAACGGCACGGGGACCCACCGACTGATCTCCCTGGTCTCCACGCTCGACCGCCAACCACCGCTGGGTGTCGAGGTGCTGTCGATGCGGGGCCTGTGCAGCAACCGCGCGCTCGCGTGCGAGCTCGGCATCGGCAAGATCTGCGACCCCGTGCGCGGTGCGGGGTCCTCCGTGCCGTTCTCCAACATCAAGCCAGTCTCGCCCCCGCTGTATCCGCATGACAACTCCGAGTTGCTCTGGCAGCTCGGGGCACATCTGTCGTTGTCGCGCAAGGGCCTACTCGACACCGAGTCGCTGCGCTCGGTTCTGCGGGTCTACAACTTTGCGGCCGGTAACAACCCGTCGTTGTCGCGGATCAACACGCGCTGGATTGAATCGATACGTGACGTACGAGTCCAGACATGTGTGCGCTTGATCGCAGGAGCCCCGGTGACGGGAACGCGGACCACCGTGGTGGTCGATGCCAAGAGCTTCGCGCTCGTGGGTGAAGCTCAAGTGCTGGGCGAAATGCTCGACGATCTGTTCGCGCGCCGCGTCGGACTCAACTCTTTCAACATCATGTCTCTCGAGGTCGCCCCATCGGGCGCGAGGTATACGTGGAAACCGCGGAACGCAACTCAGCAACTGCGATAGCGTTCCTCGAGCGGCTGAGTGCCTCGGAGCGTTCGCGCGCTGGGTTCTTTCCGGCGGTGCGCCTGCTCGAGCGATTGCTCAACGCCAAGGTTCGCATCGGCGGAGCAGGACCGTACGCCAACGAGGCGATTCGTTTCTCCCACGAGCAATCGATGCTGTCGCAGCCCAACGAGGTGTCGTCGGTCAAGGCGCATCCTCGGTTCCGCAAGGGCACCAAGCTCGAGCGCACCGAGTGGGTCTACGAGATCGTCACCTGCGTCCTCGGACTCACGGGGACCGACAGCCCCCTGCCGCTGTACATGGTCGCGGAGTTCGTACAGGACGAGGCTTCGGCTGAGCTTCAGCGGCAGTTCCTGGACATGTTCCACAACCGGCTGACCGCGCTCTTCTACCGCGGGGTTGCCCAATACGATTTTCCCGCCGAACTCCTCAGCGACGCGACCGACCCCATGGCGCGGCGAGCGTTGCAGTTTGCTGGGTTCGACGTCGAAAACTGTGCACATGCCGGCGTCAATCGCTTGCAGCTGCTGCACGTCGCCGCCCTTTTCGCAGGCGGTCCCGCGACGCCGCGGAGCCTCCGCAACAGCCTGCGTTCGCTGCTTCGCTCCGAGCTCGACGGGGCGGGCCTCAGCGTCCGGCAGTTCACCGGCGGCTGGGTGCCCCTGGACTCCGAGCAGTGCAACGAGCTGGGACGGCGAAACAACGGGGCCGGCAACACCTTCGTCATCGGGACCCGGGTCCGGCACCCCGCGCACGAGGCCCGGGTCGTGATCGGCCCGCTGGTGCCTGCGCAGGCCCAGAGCTTTTCCCCCGGCGGCAACGTCTTTTCTCGGGTCGCGGCCCTGGTCGACACCCTGTGCCCCGCTCCGGCCACGATGAAGCTCGAGCTGCACATCCGTACTCGGGCGTTCCCCCCGTTCGTCCTCGGACAGCGGCGTATCGCAAGAGACGCCTGCATCACGGCCCGAAGAGACCGCGACGAGTCCGTGACGGTTACCGTCCACGACCTCCCCCGAGTTGGCGAGCAAAGGGTGTCCCATGCCAGCTGAGCGCCATCTTGACGCGCAACAGCCGGGCCGTGGGCTCTGCTTGAGCGCTAGCACCGAATATGATGAGATCTTGGTGACTTGTGCGACCGGCGCGCAAGGCCGCAACCCCCACAACCCTACGGCCCGAGCACGGGCCTGACCGAGAGTATCAGCGTGGCGAAGAAACCATCGAAGGCCCCAAAAGAGCGCATCAACATCACGTACCGGTCTGCGACCAGACCCAACGAGACGATCGAGCTCCCGTTCAAGATGCTTGTCCTCGCTGACATCACCGGGGAAGCGGATGACCGACCCTTCGAGGAGCGGGAGCCGATTCGCGTCGACAAGGACAACTTCAACGACGTGCTCCGTGAGACCAAGGTGAAGCTCGCGGTGAACGTGCCCAACAAGCTCGAAGAGGGCGACGACGCGGGGGAACTCGGCGCGAACCTGAAGTTCGAGTCGCTCAAAGACTTTTCGCCCGGAGGCGTCGCGAAACAGGTGCCGGAGTTGGCCAAGCTCCTCGAGCTTCGTGAAGCTCTCTCCGCGCTGAAGTCGCCCCTGGGTAACCGCCGGGACTTCCGCAAGCAGATCGAAGAAGTCCTGAAGGACGATGGCGCGCGCGCCAAGCTCATGGCTGAGCTCGGGCTCGACAAGGAAGGCTGATCTCCGATGAGTGAAAAGACGCAGAAAGAAAACGCCACGCAGTCTGCTGGGGAGGAAAGCCTCCTCGAGTCGCTGCTCGACCAGGCCGTCCTGCCCTCCGCAGACGCCGATGCGGTCGATGTCGCCAAACGGGGCGTGTCCGCGTTCCTGGGCGAGTTGCTCACCAGCGGCGACAAATTCCAGAAGGTCGACCGCGCGGCCGTCGACCTGATGATCTCCGAGATCGACAAGCGGCTCGAGGATCAGGTCAACGCGATCATGCACACCGATGAGTTCCAGAAGCTGGAATCCACGTGGCGCAGTCTCAAGTACCTGGTCGACCACAGTGACGCGCGCCAAAACGTGCAGGTCGACGTCGTCAACACGACGAAGCAGGACCTCATGGACGACTTCGAGGACTCTCCGGAGATCGTCAAGTCGGGCTACTACCGCTCGCTGTACACCAGCGAGTACGGCACCTTCGGTGGTGTTCCGTACGGTGCGGTCGTCACGGACTTCGACTTCACCCACGGCTTCGAGGACATCCGTCTGATGTCGGACCTCGCCTCGGTCAGCGCCATGGCTCACGTGCCGCTGCTGGCGAACACACCGCCGGAGATGTTCGGCGACGAGTCGTTCGAAGGCCTGCCCAAGATGCGCGACCTCAAGGCGCACTTCGACAGCCCCGAGTACGCCAAGTGGCGTGCGTTCCGCGAGAACGACGACTCCCGCTACATCGGCCTGTGCATGCCCCGCTTCATGCTGCGGCAGCCGTACGAGCCGGGGCAGAACACCGAGCGCGCGTTCAACTTCAACGAGGACGTTCGGGACCAGCACGACAACTACCTGTGGGGCCCCGCATCGTTCGCCATGGCGGCGCGGTGTGCCGAAGCCTTCGCGTCCACGTCGTGGTGCGCGGACATCATCGGGCCGCAGTCCGGTGGCGAGGTCGAGGACCTTCCGCTCCACCAGTACGAGTCGATGGGCAAGCTGCAGACCAAGCTTCCGGTCGAGGTTCAGCTCTCCGAGCGTCGCGAGTACGAGCTGTCCGAAGAGGGCATCATCGGTCTCACGTTCCGCAAGGGCTCCGACAACGCCGCGTTCTTCTCGGCGAACTCGGTGCAGAAGGCCAAGACGTACGGCCGCGATGACAAGGACAGCGAGCTCAACTACCGGTTGGGCACCCAGCTGCCGTACATGTTCCTCATCAGCCGCGTGGCGCACTACCTCAAGGTGATGCAGCGGGAGCTGATCGGAAGCTACGTCAGCCGCGAGATCCTCCAGTCTCGCTTGCAGTGGTGGCTCACCGGCCACACCTGCAGCACCGCTTCGACGCCGTTCATGAAGTCGAAGTTCCCGTTCAAAGAGTCGGGAGTCTGGGTCGAGGATGTCCCGGGCAACGCGGGCTGGTACAAGATTCGGCTGCAGATCGTTCCTCACTTCAAGTACATGGGTGCCGACTTCTCGCTCTCCCTCGTGGGCAAGCTCGACAAGTCGCTGGCCGCTGACGAGTAGTCATGCCCCTGTTGGACACGGTCGACGCTCTCGTAGCGCCGCTCGCCGGCGAAGACCCCGCCGGCGTTGATCCTCGCAGCACCGAGGAGTTCGAAGCCGTTGGCAACGAACTCTCCAAGATCGGTGGCGTCGACCTTGTCCCTGTGGATTGGAGTGCAGTCGCGAGGGACTGCACCCACCTACTGACGGAGTCCGGCAAGGACCTCCGTTGCGCCGTCTACGTGCTCGTCTCGCACCTCTATCTGGAGGGTCCCGAGGCGCTGCCGGCCGGCATTTCACTTCTCAATCGGCTGCTCGAGGGCTTTGGCGAGGGCATTCACCCCCGCAGGCCCCGGGCGCGGAAGTCGATCTTCGCGTGGCTCGCCGAGCGGCTCGACATTCAGCTCGAGGCTGGCTCGCTGACGATGACGGGCGAGGACAAGGGCGCGCTCGTGGCCGCCCTCGACAGCACCGCCAACCTCGTCTCCAAGCTGGAACTCGATCCCAGCTCCGTTCGGCGCGTGCAGACGCTCGTGATGGAGCGCGCCACCGTCAAGCTTTCCGACGATGAACAGCGCGCCGAGGTTCTTGGGCGTTTCGATCCGGAGTTCGCCGAGCTCGCGGTTCGCATGCTCGAGCACGACAGCCTGGTCGATCGAACCGCGCGTGGCCTTCGTATCCATCGGTGGGTGCTCTGGGACAACGTGCCGACGCTGGAGGACGGTGTCCTCGACACGACCATCGACCATGCGGCCGCCGAAGAGATGGTCGGGCTGTTCGACAGCAAGTCGTGGCCCGAACTTCTGGAGCGAGCGGAGACCGCATTCTCGGGGAGCCCGTTCTGGCTCGACCTCACGTTCTACGTCGCGCGTGCTGCGACCCACGTCTTCGACCGAGCCGCCACAGTTGGCGTCATCGGCGTGGTCCGGGACCTTCTCGCCCGCGCTCCCGAGCTTGTCGTCGCGACAGATGCGGCGGGACAGCCGCTCGCCTCGGAAGCGACGCGTCAGTGGATCCAAGAGTCGGTCTTCGAGACCCAAGAAGCCCGCGGCGACTCCAACGAAGTCCTGCCGGCCGAAGTGCGGACGTTGTTCGACGAAGGGCGCCTCCAAGACGCGCTCTCCGAAGCGTCCGTCTGGATTTCCCACCCCGAAGGCCGGGTTCGCTTCTCGCGAAGCGTCACCCTCGCCGAGGCGTTTGGAGCGGCCAACGCCGCCAACAACGCACACATCGTGTTTCGCGGGCTCCACAACCACTTGCGTCAGATGACGGTCAAGGAGTGGGACCCGCCGATCTTCGCGGCCTGCATTCGGGGGTTCTTGTCCTCGAAGCGCGATGCCTTCGGACTTGGTCCCGAGGACGAGCACCTCATGGACGAGTTGTCGGCCCTCGACCCTGCTTCCCTTCTTTCCATTCTGCCGCCATAGACCATCCAGTCGAGCGGCCGACCGAGTTCACGACGTTTCACCCTAGGGGTGGGACGCGTTCCAATACGAGGTAGACGATGTCCGAACTGTTTTCCGCTGTGGGTACCATCCTGACTGTCGCCGGCTACGAGGTGCGAGAGGTCGGCGAGATATCCTACGAGGAGGAGCTCAACTCGCCGTTCAAGCTCTCCGTCTTTTGCGTGCTCGAGGTTGGTCGCGATGCCAAAGCGGCTTCGATCAACCGCGAGCTTCGGCACCGCGAGATTCATCTGAAGATCGAGCGCAAGCGCCACGAGAGCACTGCGCTCGAGATCCGCGGCATGGTGGCCAATGCGTTCCACAGCAACGCTCGCAAGAACGATACCGAGGACGCGTCGGGAAGCCGAATGTCGTTCACCCTCGAGGTCGTTCCGGCGTTTGCGCTGCTCGAGCACCACAAGGACAAGCCCCAGGCTTGGCACAACCGCACCCACTCGTTCGTGCTGCAGCAGGTTCTCGAGGCCGAGCTGGCGGTGTACGGCCGGACGGTTCAGAACAAGGCCAAGCCCGGACCCACGATCCCGCTGATCACACGCTCTCCGGGGGAGTCCGCGCTCGCGTTCGTCCAGCGTCTTCTCTACGAATCGGGCATCAACAGCTTCTTCGACCACGATGCGGGGGCGAAGGAGGTCCTCGTGTTGTGCGACGACAACAGTGGGTTCAAGGAGCCGAAGCTCCCGTACGAGGAGCGCATCTCTCTGACGGATTCGGAGGGCGCCAACTACGTCACGAACGTCCGGCACTCCGCCCAGTCCGGCCCGAGCAGCACCGAGTTCGCCGGCTTCGACCCGGTGCAGAGCCCCAACCTCAACATCGGGCAGTTGGGCCTGGGAGACTCGAACCTCCCCTCGGGTGCCAAGGAGCTGCGCTGGACGGCCGTTCGCCATGGCGGCGATGACAGTCCCGACGGTCCGTACAAGGCCAGCGCCGAGCGTCACGCCGAGCGAGCTGCGACCGCGCAGAACTCCTTCGAGTTCGACACGAGCATCCTCGGAGGCCTTGCCGGTCGTGTGATGCCGTTGGACGACGGCGGGAGCGACATGGACGCGGTCGTCACCTCCGTGAAGTTCACGTCCAAGGACGGGGACTTCAGCGCGGACACCAAGGTCGCGCCCACGCGGTCTTCGTCGGGCGAAGCGGTCCAGGTCCGAGCGCCGGTCGAGCGCCCCCCGACCGAGTACAACGGGCTCTCACTGGCCCGGGTCGCCAGCAGCGGTGCCGCGGTCGACGTCGATGGCCGCCTGTGGTGCAAGATCAAGTTCGTCTGGGACACCGAGGGCAAGGACGAGCCCGAGACGCGTGCGCCGGTGATGCAGCCGATGGCGGGCGCCTACGGGGGAACCCAGTGGATCCCGCGGAAGGGCGACGTGGTCATCGTCGCGTTCCTCGAGGGCAGCCGCGAGAACCCGGTGATCATCGGCTGTCAGTACGACGCCAAGCAGAGCCCTCTGCACATCGGTCCCGCCGATACGCCTGGGCACATGGCCTCCGAGGCCAAGTCGGGTGCCGGAACCCAGCTGCCCTCCAGCGCGAGTTGGCTCGGGTGGAGTCACAGCAGCATCGCGGGCAGCCGCCCGTCTTCGAACGCCCGGACCATGTTCGCCATGAACGTGGCCGAGGGCTCTGAGCTCCTGTACATGGGCGCCCCCCGGGACTACCGGGTGGACGTCACCCGCAACGCCGACTTTTGGGTCAAGGGCGAGGCCACCGAGAAGATCGAAGGCGACCTCACCGAAGAGGTGGGCGCAAACTACGAGCAGAAGGTCGGCGCCAAGAGCAAGGTCGACATCAAGGCCAACTATGACCTCAAGGTGGGCGGCAACGGCACGCTCGACCTCGGCAAAGCGGGCGGGATTACGGCGAAGGGCAGCCTCATGATGGAGACCCAGGGGGCCATGAAGTGCACCGGCGCTTCGTTCCGCGTGGACTCCCCTAGCATTTCGTTCAGCTCCAAGCCTTCCGCAGGAGGGGGGATGGGCGCGGCGACCGGAGAGTCGGGGCTCGTCATCAAGCGACGAACCGAGCTCTTTGCGCCTGATTCTGCGGCGCTCCTGTCGGGTTCCAGCGCGATCGAGGCGTCGCCGAAGAAGGTCTCGCTGGAGAGCGCTGCGGTGGAGCTTCAGAGCAGCTCCGGGTGCAGCACGAAGCTCGAGAACGGCAAGGTGGTCGTGGATGCGCCCGACGGAATCGTCCTGCGCTGTGGCGACACCGAGATCAGTTTGACCTCGAAAGGCATCGAGATCAGCGGCGGCACGCTCGAGATCAAGATTCGCGGCGAGTCCACGGTGACGTCCGACCGCATCAAGCTCCAGGGGGAGAGTCTGGCGATCGAAAACGACCAGACCCGCATCGCCGCGAAGCGCCTGGACATCTCCGACTAGCGCGATCAACGGGAAATTCAACCTCTTGAAATCATGCGGCTTTCCCAATGTGGGGGTGGCCGCTGATCGCGGGGTGAAAAAACATCTGCTTTTCTCTTGACCCACCGAGGCGTCTTGAGTAAACACCCGACTCCCAACGGCGACACACCGCAGGGGCCGACAAGGCCCGCACCGAAGAGCTCTCGAGCGAAAACGGTGAGTGAGTCGCCCGGAGGACGCCCTCTGAAAACTGGATAGGAGAAGAAGGACGAATCGTCTGACGAAGTGACCCTCGGGTCAATCGTCAGAAGCGTACGGGACTGGATGTTGGCAACAGCATTCAACCCGTTGACGGACTGAACCCGAGAGGGAACAGCCGTCACCATGTAGAGAAGAATCGAGCAAAGCCGTCTATCCGCGAGGGTAGGCAAACTCGAGCACAGTTCAAACTGGAGAGTTTGATCCTGGCTCAGAGCGAACGTTTGCGGCGGGCTTAACACATGCAAGTCGAACGAGAATCAATCCTTCGGGGTTGAGGAAAGTGGCGCACGGGTGCGTAACACGTGGGTAATCAACCCTCTTGACTGGGACAACTCGGGGAAACTCGAGCTAATACCGGATGTCGCGTTCGGGTCTTCGGGCCTGAACGTAAAAGGAGCAATCCGCAAGAGGACGAGCTCGCGGCCCATCAGCTAGTTGGAGAGGTAATGGCTCACCAAGGCGAAGACGGGTAGCTGGTCTGAGAGGATGATCAGCCACACTGGAACTGAGACACGGTCCAGACTCCTACGGGAGGCAGCAGTGGGGAATATTGCACAATGGGGGAAACCCTGATGCAGCCATGCCGCGTGTGTGAAGAAGGCCTTCGGGTTGTAAAGCACTTTCAGTTGTGAGGAAAGGTTAACGGTTAATACCCGTTAGCTGTGACGTTAGCAACAGAAGAAGGACCGGCTAACTCCGTGCCAGCAGCCGCGGTAATACGGAGGGTCCGAGCGTTATCCGGAATCATTGGGTTTAAAGGGTCCGCAGGCGGCCAGATAAGTCAGTGGTGAAATTCCGTGGCTCAACCACGGAACTGCCATTGATACTGTTTGGCTTGAATCAGTTCGAGGATGCCGGAATGTGTGGTGTAGCGGTGAAATGCATAGATATCACACAGAACACCAATTGCGAAGGCAGGTGTCCAGAACTGTATTGACGCTGATGGACGAAAGCGTGGGTAGCGAACAGGATTAGATACCCTGGTAGTCCACGCCGTAAACGATGGATACTAGCTGTCCGGGCGCAAGCCTGGGCGGCCAAGCGAAAGTGATAAGTATCCCACCTGGGGAGTACGTCC
>OJGU01001021.1_pt1 | contig 12083 bp, 12 predicted proteins | sample 1594741 | NCBI WGS metagenome assembly OJGU01 (sample SAMN05416841, study PRJEB24817) | seawater metagenome | isolation source: Sea water | place: Canada:Atlantic | collected 2013-07 | reverse complement strand
GATCTACACTAGATCGCTCGTCGGCAGCGTCAGATGTGTATAAGAGACAGCTACGAAGCCCTCCACCAGCGCGACGCGACAGCTGCGGACGTTTGGCGCCCCCTGGCCGGGCTGTATCGCGAACTCGGCGATCTCGACCGGCTCTCCCGCCTCGTCGAAGACACGGTCGATTCGATCACCAGCACCGAAGAGCGCATGGGCCTGCGCTTGGAGCTCGCCCAGACCCTCTTGGCAGCCGACCGACTCGATGATGCGATCGATGCTCTGCGCAACCTCCTGGCCGAAGACCCAAGCCACGAGGACGCGGGTGCGCTGCTGATGCAGGCGTACACCCAGTCCGGCCGGCACGAAGACGTGATGGACCTGCTGCGAGAGCGCTTGCTCTCCGCGCAGGGCGACGGAGCCCCGGAGCCCGTGGTGGCAGCCGCACGCACCCTCGCGAGCTATCAGAGCGAACACGGCTCCGCGGAAGAATCCGTGGAGACCCTCCGTTCGGCCCTGGAGTGGGCCCCCACGGACGCATCGCTCCTCCGCGACGTCGCCCAAACCCTGGAAGGTGACAGCGAAAACGTCGGTGCGCGGACGGACGTCCTGCAACAACTCCTTGCGACCCAGCAGGGGGACGAAGCCGCCGAAACCGCGCTTGAGCTGGCCCGCATCGCCGAGTCCAACGAGGACGTCCAAGGTAGGACAGATGCGCTGGCACAGGGGTTCTCGCTCGCACCGGGACGCCACGACCTCCGAGAAGCACTGGAGGAAGCGTACGAAAGCGCGGGGGACTATCGCGGCTTGGCCGAACTCATCGTCACCACGGCCGAGGCGGAGACCGACGCCGCGACGCAGGCCAGCCTGCTGCGGCGTGCGGCGTCGATCCATCGCGAGTTGCTGATGGACGCGGAGGCCGGCAGCGCCCTGCTCGCCCGGGCGCGCGAGGCCAACCCCGGCGACCCCGCCCTGACGATGGACCTGGCGGGCAACCTCGCATCCTCGGGCCAGATCCAGCAAGCGCAGGACCTCATCTCGGAGCTTCTCGAACGCGACGACATCGATGCCAACCTGCGGCATCAGCTGTTGAGCACTCGAGCGGATCTGCGGCGTCAGCTCGGCGACCTCACGGGCACCGTCATGGACCTCGAGCAGGCCTACCCTGGCGATCCCGAAAATCTGGGGCCCGCGCTGATCGACGCCCTGGACATGCAGCGTGTGACCGCGGCTGGTGACGACGACACCGCCCTCGAGCGTGACGCCACGCTGCGAATCGGCGCGCTCGCAGCCGCGCACGACGACCTCGAACGGGCGGAGGAAACCCTCAACGACTGGGTCGACCGCAATCGCAAGGATGCGGAAGCTCTGCGAATGCTTCGCGACCTCGTCGCGGTCCGGGAGGACTGGGCGGCCGCCGCCAAACTCAATGCGCGGCTGGTCGCGGTCGAGACCGGGGATGCGCAGGTCGACGCCGCGCTCCGGCTCGCGGACGCATGCTCCCGCCAAGGCGCACCGGGCGAGGCGCGACCAGGCCTCGAGCACGCGCGCCGAAAGCAGCCAGAGAACCGAGCCATTCGCGATGCGCTTCGGGACATCTACGAACAATCCGACGCACACAGAGAGCTGGCCAAGATCTTGGTCCAAGAGGCGGACGAGACCGACGATCCGGAGATTCGCTTGCCGTTGCTGCGTCACGTGGCCGAGCTGTTCCTCTCCGACGGCGATGCCGAGGGCGCGACCGCGGTTCTTGCACAAGTGCTGGAACTCGCCCCTGGGGACACCGCCGCATCGGTGCGGCTGGCCGACGCTCACATGGCCCAAGGCTCACTCGACGAAGCCGCTGCCATTCTCGAAGGAGCTGCCGCGGCGCTACCGAGCCAACGGGGGCCCGAGCCCGCGCTCGTCTACCAACGCTTGGCCCGCGTCTCCGGAAGTCAGGGCGACACCGCGAAGCAGCTCGAGCTGCTGCTGCAGGCCTTTGCCTCGGACAAGCAGAACGGAGACATCGCCGCGGAGCTCGCCGACCTGGCGGAGGTGCTCGAGGAGTGGGACACCGCCGTACGAGCGCTCCGTACGATCACGATGATCGAGGGCCCATGCCCGGTGAGCCGACCGCAGGCGTTCCTGCGTCAAGCTCAGATCGCGCTGCACCGCGGGGACCGCCAGCGCGCAGTACTGTGGGCCCGCAAGGCCAAGCACGAGGGACCGGACGACCCTGACGTCGACCAATTCCTGGCCCAGCTCGAAGGCTGACGCCAGGCGGGATTCCTGACCAGGGTTCGCCGCGGGCCGCGGCGAACCCTGGATCACTGCAGAGCGATCAGGCCCAGAAGTATCGATCCGAGTGCGCCGACGACGATGGCAAACCATGCCCGCCCCGCGCCGCTCATCTCGGGCTTGTTCTGCAGGTCGACGAGCGCCCAGATGCCGAGAATCAGCGCCAAGGGAGCGGGCACCACGAACAGCGCAAGCAACCCCATGTAGCCGGCGATGAGCGACAGCGGAGTCCGGCCCACGGGGAGCACGAACTTCAGCGCGGGATCCGTCCCCGCCGGCGGGGGTGGATGGCCACCGGGTGGATAGGCGGCTGGCGAGACACCGGGAGCGGGAGGCTGTGGCTGTGGCGGATGCACCATCGGTCGCATTCACCCTACCAGCGCTGAGTCGCCGCCATTCCTGCCCGGCGGACGGGCCTCATCCACAACTCCGTCGACCGTCTCGAGCAGTGAGAGGCGTCACGAGTTGCCACCGTGTCATGTTCACGGTTGAGGATGAGCTCCGGACACTCACCGTACATGCGAATGCCGCTCCTCCTCCTGGTGTTGCTTGGCGGATGCCTCGGCTCGGGAGCCGGGGGGAACACCACAGGCGAGTTGGACGGGCCCACGTCGGACTCCGAGTCTGTGCCCGAGCCCGAGTGCGATCCGCAGACGCAGCGGTCCTTCTGCGAAGCCGGCGAGCTGATCGAGTGCACGGAGGATGGCACGTTCGAAGTCTCCGGCTGCGGCACAGACGCGCTGTGTGCCGAGGGCAGCGACGGAGCGGACTGCGTGTGGCGGCTCGGGCAACCGTGTGACGGCGAGACTTCCCCGACCTGCTGGGATCCCGGCGGCGTGCTCAGCTGCACCGAGGGCTTCTGGGCCTTCGAGGGCTGCGAGACGTCCGAGCGCTGCAAAGAACGCTTTCGCGACGCCGCGTGCATTCCCTTGGAGCAGGCCGACTGCGAGTACGCCGAGCACGTCCCCCACTGCGAGGGTGAGGACCTGGTGGAGTGCGGGGTGTTCGAGGTCGAAACAACGACCGTATGTGAGGCCGGGACAAGCTGTCAGACCACGCTCGAGGGCGCCGCGTGCATCGGCGACGATGCACTCGGCTGCGACCCCGACGAATCGCTCGGCCAGTGTGCCGGTCCGACCGAAGTCGAGTTGTGCGACCCGACCACCGGCTGGACGCAGCATTTCGAGTGCCCTGAGGATGAGCAATGCCTGGCGACATCCGCCGGAGCCGGTTGTTTCCCTGCAGAGGCACAGACGTGCGACCCCGACATCACGGGCCCGACCTGTACAGACGGTGTCGCGCGCGGGTGCAGCTCGTTCGGTGTGACGTACGAGCAACCGTGCACCGATGAGCAACGATGTGCGATCGACGAAACCTGCGTGTTCGGCTGTGAACCGCTCGCGACGTGTGTCGACCTCGATGCGGAACCTTGCGACGAGCCACTCGATTCGTTCTGTGGAGACGAGACGCTCGAGATTTGCTTCGACGGCGCGCAGATCGGCGGGTTCCCCTGCCCGGGTTGCACCGAAGACGGCGGCGTTGCGGCCTGCGAGTGACAGCTCATCGTGCCCGGACGTACCGCCCCGGCGCGCCCTCGGTGACCCACCCCCCGGCTTCAGCCTCGGTCAGCGCCACCGCTCCGGCAAGCGGGTCGTCGAAGTCATCCACGGTCGCCGCCGATTGCCGGTCGAGAATCGACTGCAACGCGCGAAGCTCGGGCGGCCAAACCTCGACCCCGCCCAGCCCATGCAAGACCTCGGTGAGCCGCGTCCCAACGCCAGCGGGATCGGGCGGACCCAGAGACTTCGCACCCCGCTCCAGCGCCCACGCCACCCCAGCGGTCCCCACAACCCCGCAAACCGGGACGTCCGTGCGAAGCGCCAGCGCCAGCGTTCCCTGGGTGCCCGAGCGCGCGCCGGCCTCGACGGCCACGACATGGGAGGCGAGCTGCACGACCAGCTGGTTGCGACTGCTGAACATGCCCCGCCGGAGGCCGGCGCCGGGGGGATGTGGACACACGAGGGCCCCACCCGCCTCCACGATGTCGCGGAACAGCGGGATGTGGTCCTCGGGATACAGCGCATCGGGCGGACCCGGGAGGACCGCGATCTGTGGCAGCCCCAGCCGCACCGCCGCTCGGTGGGCACACGCGTCGATGCCGATCGCGCCCCCGGACACCAGCGCCATGCCGCTGCGGGACAGGGCTTCGATCACTCCTGGAACACACGCCATGAACCGGCGATGGGCCGCTCGGCTGCCGATGACGGCAACTTTCGGAATCGCCGGGAGTTTGCCCGCAAGGTACAGGGGCCGCGCCCAGCGTAGACCGAGGGCACCGGGGGAGACCGCCGAAAACTCCAGCATGCCCACGGGGTCGGCCACCGAGGCCGAGCGTTGCACCTCATCCCGCGGTGAGCGTTCCGTACGCGGAGGCTGCCACACACAGCGCCAGCACCACGCCGGCGATGACCCGTTGCCGCTTCGCCGTCATCACTCGGAGAATCCGCAGGCCGATCGCGTTCCCGAACAGAATCCCGACCCCACACCCGACGGAGAGCAGCAGCGTCTGCGCGTCGATGATGCCTGCCGCCCCGTACATCGCGATGCGCACGGCGGACACGGCCACGGAGGCGATGGCCGCTGTGGCCACGAAGCCGGCCCCGGAGAGGCCCGCGCCGAGCATGATCGCGGGCAGCAGAAGGCCCCCGACCCCGGCCGCAGCCGCCAGGAAGCCCACACCAAAGCCGCCAGGACCCAGCATGCGTCGCCCAAAGGTCCGCGGAATCTTGCCGGAGAACTCGGCAACGCCCAGCAGCGTCGCCGCCAGGAGGATCCACCACACCGCGCTCGGTGGCAGGGCTACCAGGGTCATGGCGCCCACGACCGTGCCTGGGACCGCACCCAGGCACAGCGCCCGAGCCGCCCGCCCGTCCCATTGGCCACGCATCTTGAGCACACGGTGCGCGTGTCCAAGCATCAAGGCAGGTGCCCCGATGGCGAGGGCCGGAGCCGGGCCCAGCAGCAGCGAGAGACCCAGCGTCACGACCAATCCGCCCCCGAAGCCGGCCGCAGACGTCAGGACGCCAGCGAGCAGGCCGAGGACGGTCGCGACCGAGGCCGCGTCGAGGGAGAGCATCTCCACGGCCCGGTTATGCGCCCTGTGAAGGGAGCGCGCCAATCGAATCATTTTTCCAATACGATAAACACTGCTTATGTTTGATGAGCTCCGATACTTCGTCGCCATCGTGGAGGCGGGGACCTACCGCCGCGCAGCGCAGCGCCTGCACCTGACCCAGCCAGCGCTCTCCGCTGCCGTCACCCGGCTGGAGGGGACCGTCGGGGCCCGAATCCTCGACCGCGGGCGCCGCGGCGCCAGCGTCACGGCTGCCGGTGGCGCGTTGCTCCCCCACGCCCGTGCCGCCTTGGCGGCGGTCGAAGCGGGGACCCGAGCCGTCGCGGAGATCGAGGGACTCCGGGACGGCGAGGTGCGGCTGGCCGCGGGCGCCACGGCCTGTACGTACCTGCTCCCCTCGATCCTCTCGCACTACCGCGACGAGCACCCCGGCATCCGATTTCTGCTCCGGGAAGCCTCGGCCGACGAGGCCCTCGAGAACCTGCACGCCGGGGACATCGATATCGCGGTGACCACTGCGGAGGGTGGAGAGCCCTGGTACACCGACGAGCTCATCTTGGTGCGAGCGCCAGACTTCGAACGACCGAAGGATGTCGCGCGGGCCCCCTTCGTCACGTTCGGTCGCCGGAGCACCTCGCGGGCGCTGCTCGACGGGCTCTTCCCGGACGCGGACGTCGTGATGGAGCTCGGCTCGATCGCGGCCGTCAAAGGCAACGTGCGTGCCGGCATCGGCATCGCACTGGTGAGCCGCCACGCGGTACAGCGCGACCTCGCGCAGGGGCTGCTGGTCAGAATCCCGCACCGCGGAACGCCCGTGAAACGCCCGCTCTCGCTGGTTCACTTCGGCGAGGCTCGACTGCCGCCGGCCGCAGCCGCGCTCCGGCAGCTGCTGCTCAGCCCCGAAGGGAAGCCTACTTTCCGAACTTGAAGCCGGTCTCGGCCTCGGCACTGTTGCCGTCGCGCTCGACCGTCGTCCGGGCCTCGGCTTTCGATCCCGCAGCATCGGAGGCCTTGCCTGGTTGTGATGGGTCGTCCCCTTTCAGCTCGGGCCCTTGCAGCTCCACGTGATCGCCCTGCTCGAGCTCCCGACGCGAGTACACGACCGCGGCGAGCGACATGTTCTCTTGGACCTCGACGACCAGAAGTGCGCCGGTCACACGACGCGGCCAGCCCTCCTCGTAAGGGATGTTGAACACGCGCTTGGTCGTGTACTCGTCGCCCTTGCGAATGACGCGAAGAACGTTCCCCACCTCGACGCCGCTGGACGCTCCGAGGTTGACGATCACGAACTGCTGATCACCCGCGAGAGTCTCGAGCGGGCGAGACTTCCGCGTCTTCTTCATCTTGATGTTGGTCGGACCGGTACCGGTCAACGACGCAGCGATCACGCCGGTTGCCGAAGCGGTCGCCTCCTTGGTCTCGATCCGCCGGTAGACCCGGCGCAGCGGTCCGACCCGGTAGCCACGCTCGACCGGGTTGATCGCCTTGGTGATCGTTCCCTCGGCGGCTTTTCGAGCGACGGTGTCGACCTCGACCTCGCCCATCAACTGGACGATGTAGCCCAGGATCTTCTTGCCCTCTGGGTCCCGAACCTCGCGCGTCGGCGAGTAGACAACAAGACGCTCCCCAGGGATGGGCGGGTTGCCGTTGTCGTAGCTCATGTACACGGTGTCCAGTGTGGACATCATGACCTTGGCATCCCCGCCGCCGCTGACCTTCATGGAGGTGTCGAAGTCCGAGGCATCGACGAAGGCGACCTGGTTGAGCAGGTACGTCCCCTCCCCGCGTCCTCGTGGGAGCTGGGTACGCTTGTATTCGATGTTGGGGCCGTCATCGCGGCGCCGGCCCTGAAGCGGGTCGTACAGCCGAATCCGGTCGCCCGGGAAGATCCAGTGGGCGTTGGTCACGTGCTCATTCCACGACCAGAGCTTGGGCCACAGGTATGGGTCGACGAGGTAGTAGCCCGAGATGTCCCACAGCGTGTCGCCACGCTGGACGATGTGATAGTCGGGCGCGTCGTCGGTGTAGCCCGGCTCGTTGGGTGCCAGGTTGGGATCGTAGATCTGCAGCCCACTGATGAGGCTTCCGTCCGGGGCCACGGTCGTCGCCGTCGATCCGTAGGCGCCACCTTCCGACGCCCCGGGTGCGGCACGGCGGCGCGAGCCGGGGTCGGAGGCGGTGTTCGGGGAAAACTCAGCCCCAGGAGACGGAGTCCCCGTCGCCGCCCTGACTGCAGGGGACACCGGCGCTGGCGCTGGCGCTGGCGTTTCGCCCGAAGAAGGTTGACCCGAAGGCTGCCACGCGGCGGCCGAAGTCGGACGCAGGAGCAACAGCCCCCCACAGAGCGTGAACACGAAGATGATGCGAGGCGAGAAGTTCATGGCTGCGCTCCGATTCAGGACGAAAGCTCCGCGAGCTTCACGCGGGCAACGTCGCTGGCCGACGCTCCGGGGTAGGCCTCGATGAGGCGGTTGAGGACGTCACGGGCGTTGTCCGCATCGCCCAGTTTTCCGTAACAAAGACCCACCTTCAGCAGGGCGTCGGACGCCTTGTTGCCGCCGGCGTACAGCTCGATCACGGCGGTGAAGGCCGCCAGGGCATCCGAGTAGTGCCCTTGGTCGTAGTACGCCTCCCCCCTCCAATACATCGCGTTGTCGGCGAGGTCGGACTTGGGAAACGTCGCCACGAAGTCGGCGAACGCCTCGGCGGCTTCGTCATGCTGGCCTTCACGCAGCAGCGCGAGCGCGTGGGTGTACCGGGCCTTGGCCGACCGCCCTTTGCGGCCCTTCATGGGCTTGTCGGCGGCCTTGGCCCGGCCCGGCTGTGTCATCTGCACCAGCTCGTCGCCGACCAATCTGTAGCTCGTACCCGGCGCTGCGGTGGGCGCTTGGTCCGGCTGGGCCGCGACGGCGAGTCCCGACGGGTCGTCCCAAAGCGCTTCGTCTTGGTACTCGCGCGGCTGCAGCTCCCCGAGCGTGTATCCAGCATCGACCGGCTCAGCCTCGGCTTGCGTTGGGCCCGCACCGGCGGTCTCAGGCTGGACTTTGTAAGCTCGGACTTCGCGCGCCGGCTCGGATTCCTGGGCTGGGGCGGCCGTGGCCGTCGCCGGGAGGGCACCACGCTCGACCCGGAGCATCCGGTCCTCGAGCATCTGAACCCGGCGGCGCAGCGTGGCGTTATCGCGCCGAAGCTCTGCCGAGGGATCGGCCGGCTCGGCGGTCGCCGGCCCACTTTGTGCCGACGCATGCGAACAGCCGGCACCCATCAGGGCCAGACCGAGTGCAAACGTGACAGTACGGATCGACGCGCAAACCATGTCCGTACAAAGGCTAGCAACGCCCACGCGTGGCCCAAAGAAAACGGAGGCCAGCCCTGTCCCCGTCCCGCCCTCGCGCGAGACCCGCGCCCGGGATTGGTGCAGGCTACAACGGCGTCATCCACTGAATCTGGTGCCTAGGCACCTCGTCTGTGGCTGCGCTGTCCCCCAGGAAACCCATGCTCCGCTCCGTGCCTTCCATCGCCGCCGTGGCCGCCCTCATCGCCACCTCCTTGCTGCCCGTTCAGTCCGCACTGGCCGACGAGGACGGCAAAGTCGGCCGCATTGTCAGCCTGACCATCAACACCCAAGGCTCGGACAAGTACGCTTCCTTTCACGGTAGCCTGGGCGTTCGGACCCCCGATGGACGCCGCGACGTCTACTTCTGGGGAGGATCCACCTGCCCCGCGCAGAAGCTCGACGCCTCCGAGGTCTCCATGCTCGCCGGAGCCCTGGCGCAGCGGAAGACCAACCTGCGCCCGGTCTACCGCACCGGCGAGGGCGCCCGAGGGGCACGCTGCCTCGTCGCGTTCGAGCTACAGGCGAGCTGAGCGGGTCCCACCGACCAACAGCAGCACGTAGAGCATCAGCTCCGAGAGTTCGTCCAGCGCCTGCTCCCAGGCGCTGGACACCAGCAGCGAGATGCCAGCGGTCAGCACCACGAGCGCAAACGCCACCCCATCGAGTCGTGGCGGCACCCAGGCTGGGGTCGCGACCCCACGCAGCGCGGCGCAATACAACACGGCCCACGGCACGGCGAAGAGCAGATAGCTGGCGCCTCCGAGTCCGTTGTGAAGGTTGGCGACGCCGAGGACATCCACCAGCGCCGTGAAGCCAAGTTGCGCACCCCAGTCCAGCTCCTCGGCCAAGACCACGGCGCAGCCCAGAGCCACCCACCGTGCACCGGCTCCCTTCTGGGCTTGCATCGTGGCCCAGCTGAGCGTGGCCACGAGCAGAAGCACCTGCGCGACGGCCTCGATGGCGCCCTCCTTGGCGCAGACCCCCAGCAGCCACTGCGGGGCCAACCACGCGGTGATCCCCACCAGGGCTCCAAGCGCCGCGGTTGAGGCAAGCCCAAGCCAGGCTCGATGTCGCGGCGCATCTTCCACCCGCGACGACGATATCAGCGGTCGAGCCCGAAGGTGATCAGCCGGGCGTCCCCCTCCCCGGTGATCACCGTACCGGGCGAATCCAGGGCCTCGGCTGCGAAACGCGGGAGGTGCATCAGTCCCCGATGAACGGTGGGATCGTACATCCGCAACCCATCGAGCGCCTCGATGCGAGCGTCCACCTCGCCCATCTCCGCCTGGGGGCGCCGCTTTGCAGCCATCGTGGTGCTCCAACCACCGTGAAACGAAGGGACGTGCAGCAGCATCGGGCGCACCCACTCGAACGCCGTGCCCAGCGTCGCGCAGACGCTTCGCAGGAGCGACGGGTCGGCGAGGTCAAAGGCGCCGGACTGCAGCACCACCACGCCGTCGTCGGTCAAGACGCGAGCGACTTCGGCGAAGAATCGGGCGGTGAACAGCTCGACCGAGGGCCCCGCGACGACCGGATCCGTGACGTCGAGCAGGATGATGTCAAACGACCGATCGGCCGCGGCACGAAGCGTGGCTTGAATCGTCTCGATGCGGAGCTCGACCCGCGGATCTTCGAACGCGCCCGCGCTCCAGGTCGGCAAGAACCTCCGGCAGGCGTCCACGACGTCCGCGTCCAGGTCGACCGCCACGACGTGTTCGACGCTGCGGTGGCGAAGCACCTCGCGCGCCGTGGCCCCCTCCCCTGCACCCCCGATGAGAACCCGCGTCGGCCTGGGGTGCAGGACCATCGCCGGATGCACGAAGGGCTCGTGGTACAGCGCCTCATCCGACTGCGCCGACTGCATCAGGTCATCGAGGAACAGGCACAACCCGTACCGCGCGCTTCGACCGATGAGCAGGTCCTGAAACGCGGTCCGCCGTCGCACCAGCACCTCGTCGAGGCGCACCATCACGCTGAGCCCGCGTGACCACGGCTCCTGCAAGATCGTGGAGGACGACATCCGCGCCGACGGTATCGGATCCGGGTCGGGTGTGCCTACCGCAGGTAGGCGCCGCAGCGAAGGTCACCGTCGACGACGTCGGACTGGCCCGCGAGCGGCGGGTACGCTCCGCGATCGCACAGCGCCGCAATGATGCCCAGGGTGATCTTCGCCGCCTCCTCTCCGGATTCGAACTCGATCTCGCGCCCCATGGGCGACCCGGGGTGACCGTTGATGACCTTGAACCATCCCTCGTAGGCCTTGGTCCGCATGAACGCACCGAGGCTGAGTGTCTCGTCGATGGGAATCGAGGTGCCATCCTCGCCGTGGCAACTCGCGCAGGAATCGGCGTACGCCGGCTTGCCCGCGGCGGCATCGCCTCCGGCGACGAGGACGTAGTTTTTGGGAGCCTCGGCGGACAGGGTGAAGAATTGGTCCGGGCCCGGAAGCTCACCGCGCTGCGTCTTTGCGATGAAGGCAGCCAGGTCGCGCAGGGCGGCGTCGTCGAGGACCTCCGCAAGGGCCGGGAGTTCCTCGTCCCCGGCGCGCAGCCAGGCCAAGAGTTCTTCCTCGCTTTGGGTCTGCGCGAGCAGGTTCGTGGACAGCACGTAAGACTTGTTCTGATAGGCCGGGCCGTAGATGCCCTCCGCACCGCGCATGTCCCAACCGAACAGGTTCTTGAGTCGGTAGCTGTGGCCCGCCGGGTCGACGACGTCCCCCGTCGCGTTGAGCAAGGTGCCATCGCCTCGAGCTCCGCCTGCTTTGCCCGGCTCCAGGTCCGTCGAGGTCTCTTTGGACCACTTGTCGTACAGGCGACCGCCGCGGGCGTCGTTGGGGGCCGTCGTGAGTGGGGCCTCGGGCGTCGCGGCATCCGGGCTCGGAGGCGTCGGGCCCGGGGACGGCGACGAGGAACAGGCGAGCATGCCGAAGGTGCATGCCGCAGCGATGAAACGGAGCTTGGTGAGCATCACTTCTTCTTGAGCTTGAAATGGACGGGGATCTTCAACGTGGCGACGTCCTTGTCAAACGCGCTCGGCGGCGCACCGAATGGGGCCGCACGTTCGACCTTGGCGATCGCATCGTCGTCGAGCACCCTGTGTCCGGAGGAGGTGTGGATCGTGGGCTTGCCGACGAGACGGCCGCGCCGGTCGATCTTGATCTTCAACACCACGCTGCCCTCCAGCCCGAGTCGACGCGCCGCTGCGGGGTAGCGCTTGTCTTGGTGGAGCGTGGCGTAGATCCCCTTGGCGTATCCCCGCATGTCCGCCTTCCCTTTGCCCGACGGCTTGGGCGAGACCGGCTCCGGTTTGGGCTGCGGCTTGGCCTCGGGTTTCGGCTCCGGCTCCGGCTCC
>OJGU01001020.1_pt1 | contig 12102 bp, 9 predicted proteins | sample 1594741 | NCBI WGS metagenome assembly OJGU01 (sample SAMN05416841, study PRJEB24817) | seawater metagenome | isolation source: Sea water | place: Canada:Atlantic | collected 2013-07 | reverse complement strand
CTCGCCAAGTCTGGGCACCCACCCTCCGAACCCGTCCGCGCCGTCGAGCCCGCCACTTCGGAGCCAGCCCCACCCGTCGCGACGAGCGACGACGGCCCGACCGCTTCGAAGCCCCTGCAACTCGCCTCGGGCACCATCGAACTCGCACCGGACACGGATCGCGAAGTCGTTGCCGGTCCGCATCGTATCGACGTGAGCGCCGAGGATCGGGTGGCGTTCACGTGGAGTCCGGCGCAGGACCTCCTGGAGGTGCGCGTGGAGGATGGCTCGGTCGACCTGCACGTCGCGACCTCGACCCACACCGTGACCGCGGGCTACCGGGCCCGCGTCGAGGGGTCTGCGGTCGTCATCACCCGTACGCGGGCCATCGCGAAGGCAGCGGAGACGGACCCAGGCAACACCGACGCACCGCGAAACAGCGCCTGGAAACGACTCGCGAAGGAGGGCCGATATGCCGATGCCCTCGCACAAGCGACGCGGGCAGGCGCGCTGAAGAAGACCGGCTCCGCCTCGAAAGCCGACCTCAAGTTGCTGGCCGACGTCGCCCGCCTCGGCGGTGCACCGCAGGACAGCATCACGGTGTTGCAGACGCTGCGGCAGCGGTTTCCCAAGTCGCGGGAAGCACGACGCGCCGCGTTCTATCTGGGGCGTCAGGCCGAACGAGAGGCCCGGCTCGAGGACGCTGCCTCTTGGTATCGGACCTATCTCGAGGGCACCGCGCGGGGCTCCCTCCGCGCTGAAGCCCGGGGGCGACTGCTCGGAGTCCTGCGCCGCCGCGGTGACAAGTCCGCGGCGCGCTCCGTCGCCCGCGAAGTGCTCGAGGACGACCCACAGGGGGCCTACGTGGACCTCGCACGAAAGACCCTGGGTGGCGCTCCGTAGGCGGAGTCACGCTCGACCCCTCGCGGCCGGGGTGCTGCTGGCGTCGCTGCTGGCCCCGGGGACCCCGCCCGTCCGCGCGGCCCCCACGAGTGCACAAACCTCCGAACCACGGGTCGTCCTAGTCGTCTTGGCCTCCGCGTCCGATGCCTGGACGCCCGCGTTGCGCCGGGTGCAAGCCGAACTGCGGTCCGAAGGGTTTGAGACCCGGGATCACGCGGCGCCCTTTGGGCTCGCGTTGGACCCATCGGCGGCGGACGTGATGCCGCCCTGGGTCCGTACGGCGCTTGCGGATCCCGAGGTCCTGGGCGTCGTGGTGTTCCTCGAGGACACCACCGGCGGCGCGGCGCTGCTGTGGTGGGACAGGAACGCGTCGGGGACCGCGGTGGGAAGAACGCTCGAGGTGCCGGTCCGCAACGGTGAGAGTGCGGAGATGCTGGCGGTGCAGGCTACCGAGCTGGCCGTGGCAGCATTCATGCAAGCCAGCGCCGATACCCAACGTCCGGCACCGCCGGCCCTCGACAGCGACCCGCCGTCTCCACCTCCACCGGCGGCCAACGAGCTTCCAGCCTCGCCGCATTGGAGGATTTCGCTCGGGTTCGGCCCCACGGGCTCTCCTGGGGGCCTGCGACTCATGGCTGGGCCGTCCCTCAGTGCGGGATACGGGTGGGGCCTGCGTCAGCAACTCGGACTCGAAGCGAACACGCTGGTGACCGCGGTCCGCAGTGACGTCGCAGAGCCTGCCGACCGTGTGGGCTGGATCCTGCTGCGTGGCCACGCGATGTGGTGGGGTTGGACCCACCGGCGCGTTTCGGCCACGGCCGGGGTGGGAGGCGGTGCCGCCATCGCGTGGGCCGAGCGCGCACGGGCCCAGACCGCGGTCGGGTTGCTCAGCACGACCGCCGGCGGCAGCGTTCGGATCAGCCCGCGAGTCGGCGCGGTGGCTCGAGTTGGCGTCTCCTGGGCGCTTCCGGGACTCGACATTCGGACCGGAGCCACCTCGGTCGCCAACGCGGGCCGCCCGCTGCTCGACGGATGGATCGGGATTCAGGTCCGCGGCTGACGATCGACGAAATTCCATGAGCCACTCGAACGGCACCGGGCGTCCCTGAGACGTGCGCGCCCGTGAACCTCGGATTCTCAGCGTCCCGCTCCTCGCCCTCGTGGGCCTCCTGCTCAGCGGGTGCGCCGACGACGGGGCCAGCGACGGCAAGGGGTCAGGCAATGCGGACACCGAACAAGACACCGAGACCAGTGTGGATAGCGAAGGCGGAACCGCCGGCAGCTCGGGCGTGGACCCCGAGGGGACCGAGGGCTCAGGGGAGTCCGGGCTGCCCGACACCGAGGGCCCGAACCCCGCGGGGCGAGACATCGTCGAGCTGTCCCTGCAAGAGCACGCTGGAGCCGCGCGCGAGCAGGCACACGTACGCTGGGGTGTCCCGCTGCCACAAGGACTCGTGGACGCCGCGGAGCCCCTGCGCCTGGTCGATGCCGATGGAAACGTCTGGCCGACCCAAGCTCGGGACTTGTCACAATGGCCCGACGGCTCCCGGCGCTGGGTCCTGCTCGACACCACCGCCGACCTCGCTGCGAATGAGACCGCGGAGCTCACCCTCCGCGTCCCGGACGATCCCGCCCCGCTCTCCTCCCCCTTGATGGTGAGCGAGACCGACGACGCCGTGATGCTCGATACCGGACCGCTGCAGGTCGAGATCGACAAACGCAGCGGCTCGGTCTTGCGCCGAGCCTGGCTCGACGAGGTCCTCGTCCTCGACCTCCCCACCGCGGAGGACCGTGGTCCCTTCGTCGAAACCGGGGGGACCGAGTTTCTCGGGGCTCGCCTGCTGCCCGATTCGGTCCCAGCCGCGGGCGATGCCATCGAGGCGTACCGGAACTGGGGTGCGGAGAACCTCGACCGCGCGGCAAATCGGTACGACCCGTTCGCGCTGGAGGTCGTGGTGGAGGAACAAGGCCCCGTCCATGCGGTTGTCCGCGTCTCGGGCACGCATCTGGCGAGTTCGGGGCAGAGCGCGGGCACGTTCATCGTCCGCGTGCATGCGACCCGGGGCCAACGACAGCTGCGTATCGAGCAAACCTTCATCTACACCGGAGCCGATGGCGATGGTGTGCAAGCCTATGGGTTCAGACTTCCCGCGCCCGGCAGCGACGGCGCCGTAGAAGGGGAGCCCGGGACCCAGCAGGTCGTGCAGCTCGACTGGAACGAACACACGGTGGACGGGCAAACACGCTCCGGCTCCGCCAACGGCATGGTCTCCCAATCCAACGGCGAGAGCGGCCAAGCTGTGGTCCTCCGCGACATGGCGGAGCGGTTCCCAAAAGCCCTGATGCGGGACGATGACAGCATCGAGATTCAGCTCTACCCGCGGGCCGCCCCGAGCTGGAACTTGGCTCGCTACAGCAACACCCTCGACACCGCCAACGGCGAAACCGGGGGAGATGCGGACCGCGGCGCGCAGGGATTGAGCGTGAGCGACACGTGGCTCTGGGCTCCGTTCGGTGGCGCGGCCGACCACGACGCGCTCCGCACCGCCGCACAGGGTCTGGACGCGGGGCCGCTGACGCTCACGCCCCCTGCGGGTTGGGCTTCCGATGCACGGGTCATGGGATTGGGGAACTTCCACATCCCCATCGACGAGGGCGCCGAAGCTCATCGCCGGGCAGATGCGATCCTTCGCGTGGCGGCCGACTTCATGCGCGTGAACCAACGGCGCGAGTTCGGATGGTTTGGCCTGGAGGACTACGGCGACATTCGAGGGCGGTTCGATGGTGGGGATGCCTCGTTCACGTGGAGCGAGCTGGGGCGGTATGGCTGGTCGGGCAACTCGGGTGAGCCGAGCAACCAACTGTGGACGCAGTACCTCCGCGCTCCGTCCATGGACGTCTTGCTCGATGCCGAGGCGCTCGCCCGCCACACCCAAGACCAGAGCATGGTCCACTACGGCGACGCATCGAGCATCGACAACACCCCCTGGAACGGTCGCAACCGAGAGTTCGCGGTCGGAAGTCAGCACCGGCATGGGCGTCAGGCGTACTCGGGCTACGCCGGCCTCCCCGAGTACAGCCACATCGCAGGGGTGGAGACCTGGTACTACCTCTCCGGCGACGCCCGGGCCCTCGACGCCTTGTACGAGGCAGCCGAGTTCATCACTCGGTACGGACCCGACACGCCCGAGTGGACCGGTGGTGCGAATGGCATCGACGTCCTCTCTCGCGCAGCCTCGGTCTTCTACGACGAACCCGAACTGCAGAGTCGATATGCGGCTCGGAACGACCAGCTGCTGGCGTGGCTCGATTCGAACGACTCCGCCTACATGCGCAGCGAGTTCGCCGGTCTTGGGGACGTCGGTGACAACTTCAACGTGTTCGTACGGGTGTTGCCGGGACTGATGTACGAACACGAACGCACCGGCGACGTGCGAGCACGTCAGGCCATCACGATTGCCGCCGAGCGGCTCGCCGATGCTGCAGACCCCATGGGACTGACAAGCAGCGGGAGCGCCGGGTCGGTCTACTATCACTTGGCTCCGCTGGCCTACCTCGCCTCGCTCGAAGGACCGGGGTCCACCTACTACGACCGTGCGGTTCGTGTCCTCGGACTCAACTGCCACCACGTCGACGCTTCTGACACCGGCGCCATCTCTGACGCGTCGCTCGAAGCGATTCCGGGCGACTGGCGAGACTGGTCCTGGCAATGGGATGAGGACCCGTTGGACGTCGGGTCCCCCGGTATTTTGTGGATTCACCGTCAGCTGTTCTGGCGCAACGACTTCATGCAGGACTATCACTCGTATCGGGCCTTCACCCACCTCGCAACGCTGGCGGCCTCGGTCGGAGCCCCGGACGCCACCTGCATGGCTCGGTGATCCGCGCTGCACCACGCACAGCAGTGGGAACATCCGCGACGAGCACTCCACCCTGTAAACTCCCGCGGTGGCCCGGCTCCCGCACCTCGAGGCGTATATCGAGCGCCTGCCTCGAGGGCTCGACAGCTACCCCGAAGCGCAGGCCAAGGCTTCCTTGCTGCGCTCGGTTGCCGACTTCCGCCCCATCCCGCGGCAGGCCCGAGAGGCGCTACCGCCCGCACTTGTCACGCTTCTCGACGCCCCCCCGCCGGTGACCCACTGGGTCTCGCAGGTGCATACGCACGCGCTGCTGCTCGCCCTGCGAGATTCGGTCTGCAGCAACCAGGAAGACTTCGTCCGCTTCTGCTATCTGCGGCAGCGAGAGCTGTTTCAGACCGCGATGTACCGGGTGATGCTCGCCCTCGCGACCCCTGGCATGTTGTTTGGGGCGATCGCGATGCGGTGGCGGTCACTGCACCGCGGCACCGACCTCAGCATCGGAGCGCGGACGGACACCACAGCCCGCCTGGACCTAGACCACCCCCCACGCCTGTGGGATCCAGAGGTCAGCCTGGCCACGGCCGCGGGGCTCCGGGTCGTCCTCGACCTCTCCGGGGCGCTGGGGGCGACGGTTGACGTCGAGCACCCGAGCAACGAGCAGACCGTGTTCCACGCTCGTTGGAAGCAGCGCTGAGCTGCGGCGCTACGCCTTGGGGGGCACCAAGCGCGCCTGAAGATCTTTCGCCCACATCTCGAAGTTGTCCATCGTGCTGCGCAGCAGGTCTTCGGACTCGCTGAGTTCGGCGATGACGCCATCGAGCCGGGTGCGCGCGCGTTGCAGGCGGCTCTTGACCGTGCCCACCGGGGTCTCGAGGACCGCCGAGATTTCGGTCACCGTGAGTTCCTCCCAATAGAACAACTCGAGCGCAAGTTGCATGTCGATCGGCAACCGTCGCAGCGCGCTGAGCAGGAGCTGCTGCTCTTGGCGAACCGCAACCGCGCGCGAGGGAGACACGATGCCCAGGTCAGCAACCGACATCGATCCGAACTCCACCGCATCGCCCCGACGGTCGCGCTTGCGCAAGTGCGAGTACAGCCGCTTGCGAGCGATCATGAAGACGTAGGTCCGAAAGCTGGCGTCGCCGCGAAAGCGATCCTTGCTCTGAACCAACCCCATGAACGTCTGCTGCGTGAGGTCTTCGGCCGCGTCGTCCACCTTGTTCCGGAAGAACCGGAACACCGAGTCGAAGTACCGGGCAAACAACTCTCGCCCCGCGGATTCGTCTTCACCCCGCCAGGCCTCGAGCAGCTCGAAATCGGTGGGCTCGCTCATCGCAGAGCCACACTATGCCCCTCGCGGGCCCCCGAATCCACCAGCGGGACGCGTCGTCCGCCAAAAGACCAGCCCGTCGGAGGCCCACAGCCGACCGGCAGCGCCCTCCTCCGAGCCCCAGGACAGAGGTTGGAGGCCTCGCTGCCGCGCCGGCGAGGGAGCCCGAGTGGTTCCCCCGAACCGCCCCAGAACCTAAAGCTCCGCGCGGCTGAAATCGGTCAGCCGTGAGAACTGCTCGAAGCGGGCCTGGATCTTCTCGATGCTCAGGTCCTTCATCGTGTCGTAGGAGAAGCCCTCGACGTTGAAGCTGGCGAGCACCGAGCCGTAGATCATGGCGGTGCGCAGGTTCTGGCCGGTGGGCTCGACGCCGCGTGCGAGGTAGCCCATGAACCCGCCTGCGAACGAATCGCCGGCGCCGGTGGGGTCGACGACCTCCGCGAGCGGAAGCGCGGGTGCCGAGAAGATCTCTTCGTCGTGGAACAGCAACGCGCCGTACTCACCGCGCTTGATCACGAGGCTGTCAGGACCCATGCCGCGGATTGCCTTCGCGGCCTTGACGAGGTTGTGCTCCCCGGTCAGCAGCATGGCTTCTTCCTCGTTGATCGTCAGGACATCGACCTTGCTGATGACATTGACGAGGTCATCGCGAGCGATGTTGATCCACAGGTCCATCGAGTCGAGACCGACCAACTTCGGTCGGGTGCGCATCTGCTCGAGAACCTTCAGCTGCAGCGCGGGCACGATGTTCGCGAGGAACAGGTACTCGGTGTCCTGGTAGTGCTCGGGCAACTTCGGGTCGAACGCTTCGAACACGCCGAGCTGGGTGTCGAGCGTGTCTCGTCCGTTCATGTTGTCGTGGTATTTGCCCTTCCAACGGAAGGTCTTGCCCTCGGAGTTCACCTCGAGGCCGTCGAGGCTCACACCGCGCGACTCCAGGTCCGCGAGGCCTTGTTTCGGGAAGTCGTCCCCAACAACGCCGACGAGGCGAACATCGGAGAGGTAAGAGGCCGCCATCGAGAAGAACGTCGCGGCGCCGCCGATCGATTCTTCGCGCTCAGCACGAGGGGTGATGACCCAGTCGACGGCCACGCTGCCAACGACGAGCACGGAGGGTTTGTTATCGCTCATGTGTGTTCTTCTGAGAGTTGAGACGGCCACGCACCCGTGGGCTTAGAGCCCGACAGGGCGACCGTTGCAGGGTGAAAGGAGAAAGCGGTGAGGGAACCTTCCGAAGGTTCCCTTGAACATCATAGATACTGGCCGATGATCAGATCGAGGCGTTTGCGCGCCTCGTCGGTCATCGTGTCCGGGGTGGTCATCACCGCGTTCTCGCAAGCACGCGGATACGGGAGTTCTTCGTTGCGCTCGGGCAGAAGCTCTGCGAGCCGTACGATGGTCTTGCGGGCAACATCGACGTTGGCTTGCATGACCGCGACCACGGCATCGACGCTGACTTCCTCGTCGTGCCAGCAGTCGTAGTCGGTGGACATCGCGAGGAGGCAGTACGCCAGCTCCGCCTCGCGGGCCAGCTTGGCCTCCGGCAGCGCGGTCATGCCGATGATGCGGGCACCCCAGCTGCGGTACAGCTCGGACTCGGCCCGGGTCGAGAAGGCGGGGCCATCGATCACGACGCACGACCCACCATTGTGCACGGTGGCACCGGTCGACGTCGCAGCCTCACGAGCCAGCGCGCGCAGCCCCTCGGTCGTGGGGTGCCCAAACTGCACGTGCCCGACCACACCGTCGCCGAAGAATGACGTGGCGCGATGCTTGGTTCGGTCGATGAACTGGTCGGGGAACACGATGTGCCCCGGCACGACTTCCTCTTGCAGCGAACCAACGGCCGAGACGCTCATCAGGTGCGTCACCCCGAGCTGTTTGAGGCCGTGGATGTTGGCGCGGTAGTTGATCTCCGAGGGGAGGACGCGGTGCCCCGAGCCGTGCCGCGGCAGGAAGACCGAGCGCAGCGGCGCCTTGCCAGGTCGGTCGAGGGTCCCCACCGTGTAGGGACCACTCGGGTCGCCAAACGGGGTGGTCAGGGTGACGGACTCGGCGCCTTGAAGCGCGTCCATGGCGTAGAGGCCGGAGCCACCGATCACCCCGAGAACCACGGCATCACGGGCAGCAAGGGATCCAGGGTGCGTGCTCATCCGGCGGAGCATACGGATCCCCTCGCCGCGGGGCCATGAGAAACCCCAGGATGCGCGCTCAGCCCACGACAAGCACGATCATGACGAATCCCTGGTCCTTGGGCTTCCGGGCCACCCCGACTCCGGCCGAGAGCTGCGGGGCGAAGAACAGATCGACTGCCGGCAACGCGTCGAAATCGGGCGCAGAGACCTGATGGGTGTCGACGGTCTCGTACCCGAGATCGAACACCTCTTGCTCCCACCCACTGGGCAACCGCCGACCCGCAGCGACCCGCGCCGCGAGCGTGTTCGCGACCACATCCAGGCCATCGTCCCAGCGAGCGGCGGCCAGAGCTCGCTCCGTGCGTGCCCCGTCCACGCGTGCACGAATCGTCGGCGCAAGCTGACCATCACGCGGAGCCCCGGCGCCAGGCTTCTTGAAGAAGTTCTGGGTGACAAACAGCCCTCTGGGCGCCTCGGGTGCGTCTGGATCCTCGGGGCCAATCACAACCCCGATCCCGACGTGGGTCACGTCCTGCGCGAGCAGGTTTCCCCGATGACCCGGGGAGGACATCAAGCTGTCGTGAACCCCCTTGGGGCCGTAGCCCAAGGCGACGTTTTCTCGGATCACCGCACCGACGAGGCGAGCCCGTTTGAAGCGCGCGCCGACGTCCCCCGTTGTTGGGGACACGTGGCCGACATAGCCTCCGCGCATCATGTCCCTGCTGTGCCCCAATGCCACCCGCGCAGCGCGCTCATCCCAGGACAGCGGAGCCACGCCCCGTTGTTTTCGTTCGTGATTGAGATGCGCGAAGTTGGCCCGTGCCAGAGCATCGGCCTCCACCCCGGGTGAGATCCGCTCCAGCTCGATACGCACCCGACGGGGAGGAGGCTGACCGCAGGACACGGGGAAGTTCGCCACGACCTCCCCGGGCCCGTGTGCTCCCGCTGCCATCACCTCGATCTGGTAGACGCCCCGCGACGCGCACTCGATCTGCGCCGAGAACGAGCCGTCCAAGGAGACCGATGCCGGCGCCGTGTAGACACGCCCGGACGGTTCGACGACCTCGACCGTGGGGGTCGACCGCGCACCGACCAGACGTCCGCCGATGTCGATCCGTTGGCCGACGGAGACGCTGGTAGGAATCGAAGTCATCGCCACCATCGGAGCAACAACCGCAGTGAGCATCCGGGTGTGGCCGTCACTCCCGCGAGCGACGCCCACCCCGAAACGCGCCGGGATCCGGGTCGGCGAAGGCTCCACCTTGCTGACCAACGAAGCCACTGCGCCCTGGCAGGCCGCAGTGTAGTCCCGGAAACAGGCCGCGGGATCCTCGGGCAACTCTACGACGACCAATCTCGGCGGCGGGTTGACGATGCCGGCCCACGCCAGCACGGCTTCGATCAGCCGAGTTGGGACGTTGGTTCCGTTGGGAGCCGCCCGTGCGAGTTCGCGAGCTGCACGGTCCAAGGCCGGGTCGGATTGCATCCCGCGCTCGGCCAGCGCGGTCGCGATCGAGGTCTCGGTCGGCGAGAGCGTGTGACGCAAAGGTGTTCCGTAGGCCTTGGCCGGTGGCCCGCTGAACTCCACCTCGAGCGGCGTCAGCGTGATGCCATCGAACACGCCTCGTTGGGCTCGACGCGGACTCCGGCTTTGTCCTTGGGCGCCCGCTCGCGTTCCGTCACAACCCGGGGAAGGAGCCAACGCGAGCGCGAGTGCGAGCAGTCCTGAGTGCAGACCTGATTTCGAGGAGCTCAGGGGCTCAGGGTAGCAGTTCCAATACCGCGGAGTTCTCCGGCGCATGGAAATCCGGCACACGGGTCGGGGACAGCGCCAATCCCACTGTGGGTCCCTTCCGCGGTCGTTCGAGGCGGAATGCGTTGACCCGCAGGGTCATCCCCGCCGCCACCGGACACTCGACCTCGGTGTGGTCGCAGATGTCGGACCACGGCACCGCGAACTCGGTCGTCCATCCCTCGTCTCGATCACCGGGCGCCTCCAACGTCCCGCGAATCGCGACCGGTGCGATGAAGCTCCCGTTCCAAGCCTCATCGCCCTTTCGGTAGCGCTCGAATCGTGCGTCGAACTGAACACCGCGCGGCGAGACCTGAAGCTCCAGGTAGTCGGCTCGACGTTCGTCCCCGAACACAAACAGTTCGAACACCTCCTGTTTCCAGATCGGATCGTCGCGCTCGGTGTACGTGCCCCGCAGGTCGTGGTCGGGAAGCCAAGCGCCAACGTACAGGTGGCTCTCATCCCAAGCGAACGCAACCTGGGTAGGACCCCAATCCGGCGCGTCTTCGCGAGTCGCACCCAAGCGTGAGGGCTCCCCAGCGAGCGAGTCGACCAACGGACTGCGCATCGCCGATGTCCACAACGGCTCCTGCGGCGTACCGTCGACGCTCGGTGTTCCGTGAGCCGCCGTAACCTTGGTCGGGGTCGGGGCCACATCGAGGATCGCCAGGACCCCCACCCCATCTCGGCGCCTGGGTCCCTGCGACACCGGTGAGGTTCGTGTGCCTCGAATGCGGCGCACCGTCACGACCGCGGTCCGCGGATGCCAGGGCGCCGCCAGCGGGATCTCGACCTCCAGGTGGCCCTCGCCCTGCACCCGGACGCTGCGGGTTCGGGCATCGACGGGCACGGCGGGCGGTGGGGCGGCCGGTCCGCCCAACGCAACCTCCCGAGCCGCCGCGCGAGGTGGCGAGAGCGAGATCTCGAAGTCGCCGGGCGCCGAGGCGTCGAAGGCGACCGAGACGGACGCTCCGGGCACGATGGCCTGAGACGGGACAACGAGACCCGAGAGAACCACGCCATCACGAAACGCCCACCGGTCGGCGCTGTCTTCGGTTGGTTGACGAGCGTCGAGTTCGAGCACGGAACGCGGGGGCACAGGCTCGCCACACGCCAGCAGCGTGCTTGCCACCAGTGCCCAGAGCGTCTTCATGGAGCTTGGCGGCGCCTCGTTAGAAACGGAACCCGCCGGGGGTCCGCCCCATCGGCATCGGCTGCAGCGCGGACGCGTCGAGGGCGTCGCTCCGCTCGTCTCGTGCGGCCTTGATCGCGATGCCCGCGACCGCTCCCGCACTGGCAGCGATGGCGGCAACCGTCACCCAGAAGTACCACTTGGTCACGATGCGCTCGGACCGGGGCCCGTCGTCAATCGTGGGGTCGGCCTTGGGACGCGGTGCGGGTCGCAACTGCTCGGACGATGGCGGCGCCACCCACTGCCCGTCGAGTTCCGCCCGATGAGTCGAACGCGGCTCGTCCTCGACCGTGCCCCGGGCCTGCTCCCGCATGCGCTCCCAATCGACCTCGGCCTTGCGCCTCGCGTCGATGTCGCCTTCGGGCAGCGCATCGCGCTCGCCTGCGTACGCAGCTTCGGCGCCGCGATAGTCCCCCATCGCTTCTTTGGCTTGCGCCTCGGCCCGCCACGCGGCCGGGGTGGGTTCGGCCTCCCGTGCCGCGACGGCGGCATCGGCCTGGGCGCTCAGATCCCCGGGCTCGGCAGCGGGCGGCGGCGTCACGACCATCGGAAGCGGTGCCGCCGAGACAGCTTGGACCGGCCCCAGCACAGCCAACGCAGGGATGACCGTCAGGCAGGCAGCCAGACGCAAGGAGGCGACGAGACGGGGGCGCAGGGCGGAGCGGTCAATCTTCATAGACGTGGTCTTTGAAGGCGGGCAGCGAAGAGTCGGAAGGCTTGGCCGGCGTCTGCGGGGTTGTCGGAGACTTGCGCCGGCGAGGCTTCTTCGCCGCCGCGTTTGTACCACCCCCGGCGGGTTTGCCGGTCCCCGCGGTGGAAGCGGGCCCGGTGGGTCGGGGCTTGGGCACGGCTACGACCGACTCGACGGGCTCGTCCGCCCGGGAGGGGGGCGCTGGTGCGGGGTCCGGGAC
>OJGU01001018.1_pt1 | contig 12140 bp, 7 predicted proteins | sample 1594741 | NCBI WGS metagenome assembly OJGU01 (sample SAMN05416841, study PRJEB24817) | seawater metagenome | isolation source: Sea water | place: Canada:Atlantic | collected 2013-07 | reverse complement strand
TGTAGAGAGGTCTCGTGGGCTCGGAGATGTGTATAAGAGACAGCCCTATACCCATCGCTTTTCGCTACACAAAAACGGAATCTGAACCTTACTACATACCCTCTCAACCCCTAGGACTTTCCGACCTCAACAGCATGATCTGGGTTAAAGATTCTGGAGCTTGGCTGGGCACGAGAGAAGGGATTTGGATTTGCAATGACGGGGGAGTGGAGAACTGGAATGATCAAGTTGAGTTGCCACGTTTTGGTGTTTCCAGTCTTATGCAAGATAGAGATGGAATGGTCTGGATAGGAGCCTCTCAAGCAGGTCTCTATCGCTGGGACTCACGCACAGGAGAGGTAGTGCATTTTTCTGCAGTTGCAGGGAACTACGCGGAAAACGCTATAGTAGCACTTGCAGAATCAAAAGAATCAGGCCTATGGATCTCTAATTATGACGGTTTGTTCTGGAACCCTTTCTCAGGGAACGAAAATACGGTTGATATCAGCGGGGATCTGAACCTGCCGATTCACGCTGTTGTGGAGGATCCAGATGGCAATGTCTGGGCGGGAACATCGAATGGCATTTACGCATTGCGGTCGGAGTTCGTCGAACGGGTTCAGTCCGGGCAGTTTGCTACGGTAGAGTGGCTGCGCTTTGCGAAACCGGATGGATTGTCAACTCCGTCGGTGGAAACGGGGCAATTTCCACTAGCTAAGATCGGTTTGGATGGTCGGGTCTATTTCTGTATGCAGGGTGACCTCGTTGCCTTCAAGCCTGAGGATTTGTTGGGGACAGTTTCAGATGGGCCTAGGATTCGCCTGACACACTTGCGGGATGGAGAAAAAGAACTTTGGAGAAATAGTGGGAAATTCTCCCCCTCGGCACCCCTTCGTCTGTTGCCCGGATCAGGGGCACATTTGGAATTTACGTTCTCAGCTATTCATTTCGCGGATCCTGAATTACTGAGGTTTCGCTACCGAATTCCCAGTATTTCAAAGAGCTGGAATGAGCTTGGAAAACAGCATTCCGTGTGGTTGTTCGATCTCGCCCCAGGCGAACACATCTTTGAGGTTGAAGCAGTGGATAAGAATCAAGTTCGAAGCCCAAAACCAGCAGTCCTAAGGTTTCACATCTTGCCTTATTTCTATCAAACCTTGGGGTTCAAGTTTGGGGTTTTTCTGGGGCTTGTGGGGCTCGTTTGGGGCCTGCATCAACGCAGAGTTCGGAATCGCTTGCGCCTTGAGACGATGAACAGCCAGCTGCGGCTTGAAGCGGATCGGCGCCGAATAGCCCATGACATGCACGATGAGATTGGTGCCAGCTTTGCCCAGTTGAAGATTTTGGGCGAGTTAGTGGCATCCCGGAGAGTTGAGGGCCGGGTGTTGGATCAATCGGTGTCTCGTATCGTTTCACTGGCACGGGCAGGGTCTCAGACCCTGCGAGAGATTCTTTGGGCGCTTGAGCCATCGGACCTTGCGGGCGAAGATTTAGGAGAATTTCTAGGCGTTACGATCGAGAATCTGTTTGATGGGAGTGATATTCGTGTCGACTACCGTCACTCGTGGTCGGATCCGGGGGAAGGCCTCAGCCCAAGGTTCAAGAGAGAAGTAATTCTGATTGCAAAAGGGATTGCCAGCAACGTGATCCGACATTCGGGGGCAGAGAGTTTTCGCTGTGAAATGCACGGGGAAGAATCCATTGTGAGGCTAAGGTTTATTGATGATGGAGTGGGCTTTGACCCCGCTGAATTGACTGGCGACTCGTTGGGGATGCAGTCCTTGAGGCAGCGTGTCGACCGCTGGGGAGGGAGTTTCTCTCTTGTCACCCGGCCAGGTCAGGGGGTCAGGATCGAGATATCGCTCGTGCCTGGTCAGATTGACTAGCGGTCCAGGCTTTGTTTCTCCAAGCTCATGAGGCTTACGGCCATGCCATCTCTCACTTCTGGGAGTCATTCGTCCAACTGTGCATCTGCGCGCCTTCCGCTGCGGCTTGGTGACATGTCGCCGCGCCTCTCCAGTCACGAATTGAGCGCTGAAATGAGCTCCACGGAGAAATGAGATGGCCTTCTGATAGGCCCCTCATTTTGATTGTATCACCCGTTTGGGTGATTTGCTTTGGGTTCTTTCCTCGTTGAATTCACGAGTTTGGGCGATTGGCAGGAATCGCTCTTCTGAAATACTCGTTCCTTCATGATTGAGTGCGGTTGCGCTCAGAACGGAATGGAAGATTCGGAACGAGTTATGATAAGAAGGATCGGAACTTTGTTGGCCCTGGGACTCGGAGGCCTAGTGGGATTGGCGCAAACGACTTCGGGTGAGTTGAGTGGAACGGAGGTTTGGTCGGGGGAAGTTCGTCTGACAGGGGACATTACTATCCCGTTTGGGGGAGATCTCACGATTCAGCCGGGCACGAAAGTACTGGTCGAGACTTCAGATGATATCGAGTCCGGTTTTGATACCGACACGATTGAAATCCGTATTGTTGGTGGGACTTTTCGAGCTGTCGGGACGGACAATGCTCCAATCGAGTTTTTGAGTGCGGCCGAGATTCCTAAGCCTGGGCACTGGTACGGAATTCTTTGTGATCTTGGAGAGGTTGACATTCGGCATGTTCAAATCGGTCATGCTGCTTATCCAGTTCGGTTTGTTCGGCCTGGTTTTTATGATCTGAACGAGACAGAGATCTATGATTATTCGGAAACAGCAATCTGGATCGAGGCTTCCGGGCGTTATTCCTTTGACGAAATACGTATTCGGTCCAAGTTTGGAGTCGGGGGCTACGCGTTTTACAATTCAGGGGCGCGTGTTCTTGAATTCACCAATTGGCATATCTCGGGTGGGCGCAGAGGGATTTATGTTGCGACCAGTGAGGCGCTTGTTTCCAACTCCTTAATAGAACGGGGTTCCAGTTATGGGATTTGGATCGATAGTGGAAAGCTGACCGTTGCCAATACGATTGTTTCGGGGCGCACGGATGGAGTTGAAGATCGAGGAAAGAACACAGAACTTGAGGTTCGGAATTCGCAGTTTCTGAGTAACAGTAATTTCGCTGTAGCGACGTTCTCGGTACGGGCTGTAGTTCGAGATTCACAGTTTCGAGGAAACGGATATGGGGTGTTTCTCCGCGGTGGTTCCCTTTCTACGGCGGTTGACGGAGGTAACAGATTCATGGTTCATGGAAATGTCTTCGAAGGAAATCAAGAGGCTGCGATCTTGGTCCCTTCGACTGCTCGGAATGTCAATCGGAATCCGATTAGCAAGCTTGCCAAGGTTTCAGCGAATGCCTTTTTAGTGAATGGTACTGGATTTGCCAGCGATCTGTCCGTTCCCGATGGCGTGTTGAGTGGCAATGATTTTGTCCTGAATGGTGTTGATATTACAATAGGGCAGGCCAGTTCCCTTGATCCCAACCTCGATCCCAAGATAGTCGCAAACGGCAACTACTGGGGGGAAGTCCTCACGGCAGTGCTCGAATCTGGAGAAGAGGTTTCATCGATCAACGCATTTCGAGGGGACATTGTGGTCGAGGATTGGGCTACAAGCTCTAGACTAGAATCTGTGGAGCCGCCTCCTTCTCCGATTGAATGGGATACGAATGATTGGGGCGTGACGGTTGGGGAGACCGCGACTATTCAGCTTAGCCTCGACAACGGCGATTCCTACAACTACCAGTGGTTCAAAGATGGAGTCGTGATTCAAGGCGTCGGTGCGCCCTTCCTGGAGATTAGAAATGCGACGCTTGCCGATGCGGGAAGCTATATTGTGGTTGTGTCGAATGAGGCTGGCACCGTGACGAGCCAGCCGGCGGTTCTCTCCGTCGTCGCTGCTCCCCAAAATATACCAGCTAACGGAACAGACTCCTTTCATCCTGCCGATACGAACCAGGATTTACGAATTAGTATCGACGAAGTTACCAGCTATGGTGCTGCTTGGAAAAATGGCCGTGACTGGACACATGGGCCGAGTCCGATTCCCATTGATTATTTAACGCGGGCGGGAGCTATCTGGAAGAATGGGGAACGCTATCGTAAAGATGGCAATATCGATGCCGCTCCGCTCTGGTGGGTGAACGATTCTGGGGCAGGCAAATCCCGGGCTGGTCGAGGAGTTGTTCCGCAAGGTGGTAACATCGTTCGGAGTTCGGTGAGAACTGAACTTCCCCAATTTCAGCGGATTGTTTCGGATGACGAATCTGAATCTCAGTTGCTCGTAACACCGCCAGCTGGAGTGGGCGCTTGGGCTATTGAGGGGCATGGGCTGCGCGAGGGGCCATTCCTTAACGATCAGTCCCGCCGATTCTCCCTCCCGTTTGGTCAAACTGATGGAGGCATGCTCTTGAGTATCGATGGAGAATCGATGGTATTCGGTTGGGCTCCTCAAAGGGATACTGAACGCTTGGAGGTCGTGCGGGTGAATGGTCGATTCGGTCTTAAACCGGTTGGCCTTAAAGGCCTGTTCCAAGTGGAGGGTTCACATGATCTCGTTGAGTGGTCCACTGCCTTTCTAGGTGGAACTCAGGATGGAGTTCTATTCCCACGAGGGGTGGAAGGTAAGGCGTCTTCGTACTATCGCCTGAGCTTTGTAGGTGAGTAGTCCCATGTGCAGGCGCTTTGCATTATTAATCTCCAAACTCGACTAACCAAGCTGGTCTGGGAATTCATTGCTGTGAAGGAACATATTCGATTTTTTTTGAGCCGATTCCTTTGGTTGCTGCCTATTCTTGCTCTGGCTTCAGCGCTTGGAGGACAAGTTGTTCAGCCGTTGGCGCCTGATTTTAATTGGACACGAACGGATTTTCCTCCCGCCCGATGGGAAGACTTGGCAATCGACCGAGATGGACAATCTTATCTTCTCTTTAACTTGAAGCCAGGTGACGAATTATTCGGTGCTCAATTTGAGGGAGACGCAGGCCGTTTTCGCGCGATTATCGCAAAACTGAATGCCGATGGAGAACTAGTCGAATACTTGGATCCAAAGGTCGCAACGATCGGACAGGCAATCGCTGTTGATCGCGATAACAATATTATAGTTGCTGGGAGCGTCTGGGCCCTAGATGGGGCGGCTTTTGAGATCTGGGGGCAGAGCTATGAGCTCAATGGTGCGGATCAATTTGATCGGCCGAATGAGGATGTCTTCGTCATGAAGTTGAATCCGGATGGGGAGTTGCAGTGGTTCAGGCACTTCGGGGGGGCGACTAACGGGGCAAGAGGGGATAGGGTTTCGGATTTGGCGGTTGGTCCTGAAGGCAATATTGCGGTCGTCGGGTCTTGGCGGGGGAACGGACGCTTTGGTGGGGAGGCTGTGATATCAGGGGGAGAGTCAGACGCGTTTGTAGCCCATTTGGGACCGCAAGGCGAGACTCGGTGGATTCATGTTTTTGGAGCTCGCGACGACGGTGGAGATCAATCAACGATTGGCCATGGAGATGTTGCGGGAACCGTTACTTTCGATTCGGATAGCAATGTTGTCGCAGGCGGGACATTTAGGGGGAATGTTCCGATTGGCGGAAAGATTGTGACCAGTAGGCCTGTTCCCGAATCGTCACCGGTGGAGTATTCGAGGGATGGATTCGTTGTTAAGTTCGCTAAGAACGGACGTGTTCTATGGGTTGACGCGATTGGAGGAGAGACTTCGAGAGATTCTGTAACGGATATTGGGATTGGACTTAATCAGGAGGTTTTGGTGACGGGGGCGTTCGAGGGAGAACTAAGACACGGGCGAGGCGGACTGATCTCGCAACCGGGTGGTGAGTCTGACATCTATATTGTCAGTTATTCGAGTTCGGGTGAACCAAAAATGAGCCTTCGGCTTGGGGCTGAGAAACAGGAGTTTCCGAGGTCGATGTTTGTAGATGCGTCGGGCCGCATCTACTTGTTTGCCAAGACGGGGTATCTTGAATTCGGTGAGATATTTGTTCTCCCAGCAGGAAATTATGGAGGTTCTATGTTTTGTTTTGATGAGGCAGGGGAAGCACTTTGGGGCATTGGGGGACTGTCAAGTATTGGGGAGGTTGTGGCCTATCCGGATCCAAGGGGAAGCCGGTTTCTTGTTCAAGGATTCATGCAACCCGGTGAGGTTGTTCTGCAGGGGTATTCGGATGATTTTCTCATTCAGCAAGAAGGGCTCGGATACTATTTGCTATTATCGATGGAGGGTGCGCCGTGGGACGTTGCTGATGGGAATAGAAGTTCCCATCAGCCGGCTGATTTGAATGAGGACTGGCGATTAGACATCAACGAGGTCACCGGGTATGGCCGTGCCTGGAAGACCGGAGAATTGTGGGAGAACGCGCCAAATCCAATTCCAATCAACTATGTCACTCGAGCCGGAGCTATTTGGAAGAATGGTGAGTCGTATGCCTGGGTTACCGAGGAAGGGTAAATCAATCGGAGTAGCGTTCGGCTGCAATCTTTGAGAAAGATGTAAACAGGTGGAATGTGGGCAATCGACGGAGTGGATTTGGATAGAGGTTAAAAGGAAAAAACATGGGAACGAGACATCTGAGAACGTTGGTTTGGTTGAGTTTTTTGGCATTGATATCGCTGGGGGTGTCGGATGGCCAGGCGACAGCTGTTCGGTCTATCGAAGTGGCGGCGGAAGTGGATTCGCGTTTTATGGTGTCGCTTGACGTGAATCCTGATTCTCGTGTCTTTGTCTACGCGGTAGAGGAGACGATTCCCGCAGGGTGGTCCGTCGAGGATATTTCTCAGAATGGTCTCTTCGACGCTGCCAATTCAACTATCAAATGGGGGCCTTTTTTTGACAATAGTGTTCGCGAGTTTCAATATATCGTTGTTTCGGCAGGCAGTGCCGAAGGCTCGTCCTCAATTACGGGGATCGTCTCTTATGATGGGAATGGGGAAGCAATTGGTGGGACCTCTCTGATTCCGTTCTTCAGTGAGCTTCCGATTAAACTCGATCCCAAAGTTGAACCGGTAGGTGGGCGCAAACTCCCTGGACAGGTCGATTCTGGTACTGCGTTTGAGGTTGTGATTGAAGTGATTCCGCCAAGCGGAATATCAGTCTATGCGGTCGAGGAGAAACTACCGCCTGGATTGGATGTTTCCGATATCGGAGGCGGCGGAAGCTATGATGCGTCCAGTGGATCTATCAAGTGGGGGCCGTTCTTCGATAGTGTTGCGCGGAGATTGAGCTATCAGACGGTCTGGAGCGGTGAGGCTGGGTCGAATCTTAGGTTTGAGGGTACGGTTTCTCTGGATGGTGAAGGAATCTCGACTGGGGGGGATCAAACTGTGGTAGGTTCAAGAGCTAGTCCCGGACCAGCTCCTGAACCTACCACAGCCGAGCCTCCATCAGCACAGTCTCAAGCCGAGCGGGAGCTTCCATCGATGACTGCGGGCGGATCAAACCTTGTTGTTTCGATTCGTCTGACCCCCATCGCTGGAATCAGTGCCTATGCCCTTGAGGAACAGTTGCCGAGTGGCGTTACCATGGTAAACCTCGATTCTGGGGGGCAGTTCGATGAGGAATCGAATACTTTGAAGTGGGGGCCATTTTTCGACAGTCAGGAGCGCGTTGTCCGCTATACGATTCGTGTTCCGAGTTCTGTGGATGGGGTCTTTGTCTTTGACGGAAGAATTTCAGTCGACGGTGTTGGGGAATCGGTTGGGGGAAATTCGATGCTGACGCTTGATGGAGTGGGGCTTCCATCCGTCAGCGATGGGGCTGGGATTCGAGAGCTTCCGGTTGGTGCCGTTGGGGGGAGTTCGATCGAGGTTTCGTTGAGGGTTGAGCCCTCTTCAGGAGTCAGCGTCTATGCGGTTGAGGAGTTCTTCCCAGACGGTGCGACTGTGATGTCGCCGAGCGAGGGGGGGCAAATCGATCAGGAATCTGGTTCGATTAAATGGGGGCCCTTCTTTGATAATCAATTGCGAGTCTTGCGTTATCGATTGCTGGTTCCTGAGAGCGCGGAGGGTGAGTTGCTTTTTCGAGGAATGCTTTCTTTGGACGGGATGAGTGAATCAATTGGAGGAGACCGTGAGGTAGCGGTTGATTCAGGAGGCGGCAATCCTCCGGCTGTCGGCGCTGCTCATCGGATACTTCCAGGGAGTGTTGGTAGTGGAAACGATTTTGAAGTTTCGCTTGTGATCACTCCTCCCGGGACTGTCAATGTCTACGCCGTCGAAGAGACGATACCGGAGGGAATGATTCCCTTTGCGATCAGCGAGGGGGGACAGTTCGATGCGGCGTCGGCGAGTATTAAGTGGGGGCCCTACTTTGACACCTTGGAGCGGACCCTGCGTTATCGATTGAGGCCCGAACAGGATAGTGGGGGGATTCTGAGCTTTGCAGGTTCGCTTTCGCTCGATGGGCAGAGCCAGTCGCTCGGTGGCCGAATCACTGTATCCGTAGTGCTATCGACAGAACCGGCTTTGCCTCCTCTACCGCCAGTGACTGCTGAATGCTCTGAAGGTGGTGGGCTCTTGAACTTCCTAAACCCGCGGGGTTTAGTGAGTGACGTGGATGGAACGCCTATTGGGGCCGACGTCTTCGGACAAGTTTACGCAGGTGCGAATCCGAGCGACCTCCAGCCGGTTTGCCAAGCGATCATGGCTCTTGGGGGAGGCATATTCTCTGGCGGTGAGTTGGCCGTGGTAGGTTTTCCTGGGGGAGAAACGGTTTTCGTCAAGCTTCGGGCTTGGAAGGGAGCGGAACGCTTCGAAACGGCCTCCGTTCGAGGGGAATCGGAGCCTGTGTTGATCACTCTCCAGTCACCCGGTGCGCTTGTGCCGGCGCCACTCTTGCCGACAGCAGCCTTTTCGTTGCGTGAAATCTTGGATCCTCCAAGTCTCCTGCCGATGAGGTTTTCTGAGGGTATTCTGACGATTGAATGGACCGGTATTGGTCGTTTGCAATGGGCGGATTCCCCTGGGGGCCCTTACCAAGAGCATCCTAGCCAATCGAATCCGCAATTGGTTGATGTGTCTGAGAACGAGTTTCGTTTCTATCGAGTGGTGGAGTAGGCATGGTGACATGAGGTCGATCAGTGGCGCATTTTTTCAAGAGATTCCAGTTAGCTCTTGATTCTGATAGAGTTGAGGATCTAAATCCTGAAACGCATGAGTGGGGTGAGTGAGAAGGTGATTCGAGTTGCGATGCTAGAGGATGATGCTTCGTATATCGAGACGTTGAGACTCGTCGTTGACACTGATCCTCGGCTCGTTTTCGTGGCAGCTTTCCGGAACCCAATTCGATTTCTCAATGCCATGGAGGAGCTTGATATCGATGTCCTGTTGCTCGATATTAATCTGCCAAAATTGACGGGTATCGAGTGCATTGAGGCTGTCAAACTGGCGAAGCCAGGGGCTCGCATCATCATGCTGACGGTTGAATCAAAGAGGGAAACGGTCATGGACTCGTTTCTCAGAGGAGCAGACGGTTATCTATTGAAAGATTCCTCTCCTGAACAAGTTGGAAATGCCATCGGGGAGGTTTGTAGTGAGGGGGCCCCGATGTCGCCTGCTATTGCTCGCCTTGTGGTGGGCATGTTGAAGCGATCTGAATTGGCTCCAGCAACAGCGGGTTCAATCTCTGAGGCTGTTGAGCGCCTGACGACCAGAGAAGGAGAGGTTTTGGGATGGCTGGCTAAGGGATTGAAATATGCTGAGATCGCCCAGCAAATGGGGGTTTCTATTGATACCGTAAAGACCCACGTTCGCTCAATTTATCAAAAGCTTGAAGTGAGAAATCGGGCTGAGGCGATGAATCATTTAAAGGCCCATTCATGATTGTGTTGACCGAGAAGCGCAGTGATCGAATCGGGGGGCTACGTATAGCTAATCCCTTCTCTGGTGAAATGGAGTTTCGGTTGCTATGGAAATGGCGGTTCGCTCTTGAGCTGATTTCCGTCTTAGGTTTTTCAGTTGGAAGATCATTCGTTGTTTTGTTCCCGCTAATTTCTCGCGGCGGAATTGTAAATCCCTGAGAAGGGTAGTGAAGGGAAAGGCTGTTTCGTCTGTGGCGTAGCCCGGGTTGAGTCCGTAGCCTTCGAGTTGGAGGGCGAAGTTGTCGCTTTTATACCACTATCGGCTTGCGAGAAGAGGCCTTGCACCGTCTGGTACTCGTGAGGGGATCTAGCCTTGGAAACGCAGGGGTTCATTTCATTGACGATGCACGGGACGGATTTCACCTTACGTCGTTCGGCAGCGACTCTTGGTGAGCTTGCCCTATCTTCGTTGCATACTGATCGGGAAACCTTCGATTCATTTGCTCCTTAGTGAACTCTAGAATCTATTTCGATTGATGGAGCATACATTAAGAGCGCCTACTGACCTTGCAGTTTGGGCGATTTTCTCTTCACCTTCTGAAGTGTCATTTCTGAATGCTCAGGAGTTCCTTTTCTGACGATGTTCGGTAGGGTGTGTCGATGAATCCTCGAGTCTTACTCCTGTTGGGTCTAATCTGTGGCGGTTTCGCAGTGGCGTCGGATAGCTCCGCGGCTGTCTTTCGGGCGGGGGTGGCGATGGTGGATGTTTCTCCTCCTTCTCTTCCCGTGATTCAGAACGGTGGCTTTATTGAGGCCTCGCTCGCTCGTGTACAAGATCCCTTGGCGGCTCGAGCCTTCGTCTTTGACGATGGAGCCGAGGCCTTAGCAATGGTGGTTGTCGACAGTTGCATGCTACCGCGGGTGCTCTGCGATCGAGCGAAGGCGATGATTGTCGCCTCAACCGGGCTGAAATCCGATCGGATTCTCATTTCGGCGACTCACACGCACACAGCGCCCAGTGTGATGGATTTCTGTTTGGGTTCGCGGCAGGATCCCCGTTATGCCCGGTTCCTGCCTGGCAAGATCGCCGAAGCAGTTAATACGGCCTATGGGCGACTGCAGCCAGCGCGGATGGCCCATGGTCGCTTGGATGCCGGCGAATATACCAGTAATCGCCGCTGGATCACGAGGCCTGACAAGATGGGGGAGGATCCCTTTGGGATGCGAACGGTTCGAGCGATGATGCATCCCGGGCATGGAAACCCTGACTATCTGGGCCCATCCGGTCCGATTGATCCTTGGTTGACCTTCTTGAGTCTCCAAACGATCGAGGGGAAACCGCTGGGTGTGCTCGCAAATTTTTCCATGCATTATTTTGGAGGGCATCCAGGCGTGTCTTCAGACTACTACGGAGAGTTTGCCCGTCAGTTGTCTCGCGAGGTGGCTTTGGGAAGCGAGGGATTTGTTGCTTCGATGTCTCAGGGAACCAGTGGGGATCTATGGTGGGGAGACTATTCGTTGCCGAAGAGGCAAGAATGGACCATGGAAGAATTCACTCGTGGTCTTGTGACCTTGGTGACTGAGGCCGTGGCGTCTGCTCCCTATCAAAGTAACCTCTCGTTATCAATGGCTGAGAAGCGGGTGACCTTAGAGAGGCGTTTACCTGATGATGCGCGTTTGGCTTGGGCTAGTGAGATGCTTCAACGAATGGCCGGCCAACGACCGAAGAATCGCCCCGAAGTCTATGCGGAACAAGCCCAATATATTCACGAGAATCCCGCTGAAGAACTTGTCTTGCAAGCGATACGAATCGGGGACTTGGGAATCATGGGCTTGCCCAATGAAGTCTATGCCTTAACAGGCCTCAAGTTGAAAGCGATGAGCCCCTTTCGTGAGAGCTTCAATATTGGTCTTGCCAATGGTGCGGCGGGCTACATTCCGCCACCAGAACAGCATGCTTTAGGCGGATACACGACCTGGCCGGCTCGGACGGCAGGCTTAGCGCGAGAAGCCGAACCTAAGATTGTTGCCGTTCTGGGAGATCTCATGAAAGTGGTCTCAGGGGAGTCGCTTCGGAAATACTCCGAACCGAAGGGTAGCTACATTGCTGAAGTAGAGCGCTCCCGGCCGCGCTCCCTTTGGCGAATGGGAAATCAGGAGCGACCTCCGGTTGAATCCTCAGGAACCGCACGGGCCCAGTTTGAGGGGCAGCTTGCGTTTCACCTGCCCGGTGTCCAAGGGCAAGGCTTTGGCGAAAAGTATGAGAGCCGTTCTATTCAATTTGTTGGAGGGCGTTTCGTTCTGCCCGACGTAACGATTGGAGAGGCGAATAGTTTGGAATTCTGGTTTCAGAATCTCTTGCCAAAAATGGCGCGGCTGGTAACGGGGACCTTGTGTCTGTCTCTTATACACATCTCCGAGCCCACGAGACC
>OJGU01001017.1_pt1 | contig 12154 bp, 7 predicted proteins | sample 1594741 | NCBI WGS metagenome assembly OJGU01 (sample SAMN05416841, study PRJEB24817) | seawater metagenome | isolation source: Sea water | place: Canada:Atlantic | collected 2013-07 | reverse complement strand
GATCTACACTAGATCGCTCGTCGGCAGCGTCAGATGTGTATAAGAGACAGCGAAAAGACCGCCCTCTGAACGAGACAAGACGGTGAAGGGAGGCTCTTGGAAGAATGGTTGTGTCATTGCTGATGCCAGCCCTTGAACAGCGAGCGCTTAGTCGTCGGATAATAGGATTGTCGCCGGTGCCTCTTTGCCGCTGCGTTCAGGCACGTTCTGAATCGGGGCGAAGTTGTGATTACTAATCGAGCTTACTTTCCTAAGGTGCCACGGGCGATAGGGTGTTGGACTTCGTCGCTGCCGATTCTTGTCTTCGATAGGATCAAGCCAGTGTGATGATCGCTTGTTTCTCCTGTCGTCTGAGAGTTTTGGTTAGCCGTTGCTCGATGGGGCTGCAGGTGAAGGCGTTCGGAAGGGACCGAAGAACCAGCCACGAAATGCCTTTGCCAATTGAGCGATATCTTGTCCCATGAGCAAAGCACAGGGAACCAGGATAAGCGTGATGGCTGTAGCGAACAAGACCCCGAATCCTAATGATACCGCCATGGGGATCAGGAACTGTGCTTGAATAGACGTGTCCATGAGGAGGGGGATCAAGCCGACGAAGGTTGTGATCGAGGTCAACAGGATCGGTCGGAACCGGCGTCCGCCGGCTTTCAAAACGGCCTCATTCAGTGGCGTGCCGGAGCGCACCTGACGGTTCACGAAATCGACAAGGACCAGGGAATCGTTAACCACCACACCGGCCAGCGCCAGCATTCCGAAGACACTCAAATAGGACGGCGTGATGCCCATGAAAATATGTCCCAGCATGGCGCCAATTATTCCGAATGGGACGGCAATGAGAACGTAGATGGGTTGAGTCATCGACTTGAAGGGGATTGCGAGAAGAGCGTAGAGCGCAAAAAGGAGCGCGATGGAGCCGACTAGTGTTCGCTTTCGCGATTCTGCTGCTTCGGCCACGTAACCAGTAAATACATAGGACAGTTCAGGGTGGTCAGCGATCATTTCATCGAGTTGGACGGAGAGTTCGTCTGCGATCCCGATGATGTCAACGGTATCGTCATCGGGTTGCCCACTGATGCGAATGATCTCGGCGCCATCACGTCGCTCGACCTGTGAAGGTGCTCTGACAAACGCCAGATCGGCAATGGTTGCTAAGGGGACCTCGGTTCCGGCTGGAGTGCGAATTTTCATTCGATCGATCGTGTGAAGCGACTCGCGTTCGGCGCGAGGGAGGCGAACCATGACCCGGACATCATCTGTCTCTCTGAGGATGCGCTGGGCTTCCTCTCCAAAGAATGATTGTCGAATCTGTTGGGCGAGAGCTTGCTGAGTGAGTCCCATTTCCGTCGCCCGAGGTTTTAGCGTAAACTCGAGTTCATCCTGCCCGTAATTCACTCGGGCTGAAGCCTTGCTGACTCCGTCAAAGGTGTTGAGGTGATCGGCGATGCGTTCGGCGATCGCATTCTTAGCATCTGATGATGGGCCTCGAAGTTCTAGCTCAAGAGACTCCTCTTCACGGTCGTCATCGCGCCCCCCAGATTCTTCCCCGCGAATTCGAAAATACGTGGCTTCAGGGATTGGCCCGACGAGTTCCCCCCAACGCTTGGCAAGCACGGCGTTTCGCGGGCCAGGCTCGCTTCGCAAACTTGGAGGGATGACTTCCACCGCGACGTAGCCTCGGGATTTGTCGTAGCTGCTCTGAATATGTCGGGCGCCGCTGACCGTTAGAATATTCTTTATAAGTGATTTGCCCGTTCCAGGGTCAATAAACTCTTCCTGCAATACTTCGGCTGCCGCTACTAATCGTTGAACGTATGAATGGGTGACTTCGATGGAGGTGTCGCTGGGAAGGGAAAAGTAAGCAGATACTTTTAAGCGATCTACTGAAGGCATCGAGACAAAGCCTAAGCGTCCTCCTTGACTATACCCTGCCATGATTAGGGCCATCGCGGTAAAACCCGCCAGGACCACGGCTCGGTGTCGGAGGGCAACCGCTAGGAGCGGTTGGTAGAATCGAGCTACGAAGAGCTCGAGTCCGTTCGCGATTCGTTCTTGAAGCAACAATATTGGATTATTCTTCGGTTTCGCGATTTGAAGGTGTTTCAAATGGGCCGGAAGAATAAGTTTCGATTCGACCAGGGAAAAAAGTAGCACCGGTGCGACCACTGGAGGGATTTGCTTCGCAAAATTCCCCCAATGCCCATCGAAGAACATCAATGGTAGAAACGCGACGACTGTGGTGAGAACGCCGAAGGTGACAGGGACTGCAACTTCGTGGGTGCCGGTCACGGAAGCTTCTAAGGGGGGCATTCCGGAGCGCATCTTTGAGTAGATGTTTTCTCCTGTTACGATTGCGTCGTCGACGACAACGCCAACGACGATGATGAATCCAAAGAGACTCATCACATTTGCAGAGATTCCAAACCACGGCATGAGAAGGACGCCTCCGGCAAAGCAAACGGGAATCCCAATGACAACCCAGAACGCAAGCTGAGGGCGGAGGAATAATCCAAGCACGAGGAACACAAGGAGACTTCCTTGGATCAACGACGAAATGAGTGCACTTAGGCGGCCCCGAATGGCAATCGATTCATCTTCGAAGGTGAACAGTTCGATCCCATCGGGAAATTTACTCGCAGCCGAATCGACATAGGCATTCACTTTGTCCGAGACCTCGATGGCGTTTTCAAGTCCGGTCCTCATGACCTCGACGAAAAGCGCGGGTTTTCCGTTAAACTCCACGATCTTGTCGCCTTCCTCGAATCCGTCTGATATCGTCGCCACCTCTTTGAGCAAGACTTCGGCGCCGTTGGCGGCCCGGACGGGAATGTTCCCAAATTGCTCTTTGTTGTATGCTTGTCCACGGGTGCGGACGACGAGGCTTCCGCTTTCGCTTTGAATGGACCCGGCCGGGAGATCGACCGAAGAGCGTCGGACGGCTGCGGCGAGATCGTCCAAGCTGACATTGTAGGAGAATAATCTTTCTGGATTGGCTTCGATGGAAATCTCAAACTCTCGTTCGCCCGCCAGATCTGCGATACTGATTCCATCGATTTCAAGCAGATCCTGTTGGACGCGCCGAGCGACCTTTCTTAATTCCATGTCGTCGAGGCGGCCTGTGACTGCGACTGAAAGTACTTCATGCCAGAGAGATGAGTCGGGGATACGAATTTCAGGACGTTCGGTCTCTTGTGGAAACGTCGTGATGGCATCAACACGACTTTGAATATCGTCGATGAGGATTCGGAGATCGTAGCCCTCTTCAGCCTCAATCCAGATTCGAGCGCGTCCGCGATAACCGTCTGCGTCGATCATCTTGATCCCGTTGAGACCTTCCAAGGCTTCTTCAACTGGGATCAGGATTGCCTTTTCAACGTCCTTGGCCGTTCCGCCACGGTAGGGCATCGAAAAGTAGATCCCACCGAAATTTCGGGCGGGCTCCACTTCTAAGGGGACACGAAAGAACGCGGTATAGGCGCCAGCAAGCAAGAGTCCCACCATGAGGAAATTCGCTGCAATTTCGTTATTTGCAAACCATCGAATCATATCGCTAAAAACATCTGATTATGGCCTTAAGACTCGCTCCGAGGTAAGAAGTTACACTGCCTATCGGTGAGATTGGACCGTTTCTCGGGATGAAGGGTGTTCAGATTGTTCCCTTCGGCCTTCGGATCGCTTGAAAATGAAGAAAATCTAAGGTTTGATCAAGGGTTCTTGTTTCGAACGAAATCGTTCTCGGGAGTCCAAGACGAATGGCAGGACTGGTAACAGCGTTCCGCCGGCAGGGGAGGCTCTAGCTAATGGGTACCTTAAGCTGGATGACCGTGCCGCGACCTGCGGGTGTTTGAATGTGGAGGCGTCCTTTCAGTTCGGCAGTGCGTTGTTCTATATTTGTTAGGCCATGTCCGCTTCGCGCTTCATTGAGGGTAAAGCCAACGCCATTGTCAGCGATTTTTAGTGCGAGAAGGTTTCGGTCTAGGGAAATCTTAATCTCCACTCGATCTGCCTTTGAGTGCTTGAGAGTGTTGTGCATGATTTCGCGAAACATTAGAAAAACCTGACGGCGGAAATTCAGGGAGAGCTGTCGGTCAACGGAGGGGCAGTTGGTTTTAAAGATGACCTGTTTGCCGACCAGCATACGGTTGGCGGTGTCTTCCATCTGTTGGAGCATGCCTCGCAGGGTGTCGTACTCTGGATTAGTGAACCAAATAACGTCTCGGAGGGATTGAACGGTTCGCTGGACGGTCCGGTTGATCTCCTCGAATTCCTCCGAGGCCGGTGATTCCCGTCCGGACTTTTCCTGCGCCAATTGACTGTACAGGGAAATGGATCCCAAATTGGATCCCACCTCGTCGTGCAGGTCCCGTGCGATCTGGAGGCGAAGCTTGGCCAATTGACGTCTTCGGTGAATCGGGCCATAGGACAATGCCAATAGGGTAATGCAAGCCCCGACGGTGACGGTTCCTTTGAACCACCAGGTTTGTATCATCGTTGGTTCAACCTTAAAGGCGATCGTTGCTGAGTCGTGGTTCCAGCTGCCGTCACTGTTGCCCGCCTGCACTTCGAAAATGTAGGCCCCGGGAGCGACGTGGGTATAGGAGGCGACGCGTTGCGAACCGGTCGAGGTCCAATCCGAATCATAATTGTTAAGGCGGTAGCGATAGTGGACGCTCGTCGGAGCGGTGAAACTGATTCCCGTGTAGTGGAATTCCAGGCGACTTGTGCCAGCGGGGGCAGTATAGTTGATGGTTTCTGCTTCTTCAATGAGATCGGAAGCGGACGAGGTATTGTACCTCCCTAGTTGAGATCTGAACTCGGGGTTGCCCTCTGCTGCTGCGGAATCTCGCTCGACGAGTATCCCGTCGGCAAGAAACGAATCGATGTGGATTTGAGGGAGAACATTGCTTGTTTGAATCGTTGCGGGATCGGCTCGAACGACACCGTCAACAGTGCAGAACCATAGACTACCATCACTTGCCTTTAGGCAGTTGGGTTGGTAACCGCCAGTGCACTCCTGGCTCTGCATGCCTTCGTCTTTTCCGAACGATTTTCCAATCAGCCGTTTGACTTTGTTATCAAAGAGGTCATTGATAGCCCTTAACGTGGTGCGAAAGATACGGCGATTGGTTCCTAACCAAATACACCCAAAATCGTCTTCAATGATTTGAGCGACGCTCTCGCTGAATAGCGCTTGGTCTGTTCTTATCGTTCGGAATATTCCGTCTTGATATCGAGTCAAGCCATGGGCTTCTGTTCCGATCCAAAGGGTCCCGTCTGAGTCCACAAACAAGGCTTGGGTACGGGTGTCCTGCAGACCTGGTTGATTCGTGAAATCGTCTACGTTCCCTTCGAGATACCGATGCAGGCCTCGGTCTGTACCAATCCAAATGGCTCCTGAGGAGTCTTGGGCAAAGCATCGGACATTGTCAGAAGCCAAGTCGCTTCCTGTGTCTAGTCGGAGCACGTCATTGGCAAACAATCGCTCAGCGCCCATGCCGTCACCTCCGATCCATAAGCCGCCTTGGGCATCCTCGAAGAGGCATCGGCCGGCGAGGGCTCGGCTCCGTGTTTCGATGGCCGCTTGGTCTTTATCAAATTGCCACAAGTGGTTGCCATAGGTGCCGACCCAGAGCGTTCCATCGCGTAGGCGTCGAACTGAACCGATGTTTGGATGTCCGCTAAACTTGATTGTCTGGAACGCTCCGTTTCGAAGAGTTGCGATGCCTCCCCCCATAGTTCCTAACCAGAGGTTTTCGTCATCAATTTGTTCGATGGTTTTTACATCGGGATGGGCGAGGCCTTGGTCTATAGAATAGGTGGTCAGGGGCTGCGGTTGCAAGAGGACGAGCCCCTTTCCCTTCGTCCCTAGCCAAAGGTTATTCTCTCGATCTTGAAAGATATACTGAATGCGTTCGACGGAATCTTTGTCCTTCAGGCGTAGGGCAACATTCTCTCCATCAGAAAATCGGTGGAGGCGATCGGAAATACGAAAGAACACTTCGCCTCGCAGCGTCCTGGCTATCTCAAATACGGAACCGCCATCAAAATGTTTCAGATCTGGATTTCTTCCGGGTTTTAGCCAACCAATATAGCCATCGTTGAGACCGCACCATATCGTCCCATCATTGTCTTTGGTGATCGAGTTGATGATGCGTGGGAATTGCGTCTCGATTGCCCAGGTTTTGTCTTCGTAACGATACAGAGTGTTACCCCAAGCAACCCAAAGACGATTCTTAGCGCCCGCGGTGATAGCGAAGCTGCCCTTGGGAGCGTTAGGAGCATCTACCGTGATAGGGCTCAAATGATCAGATCTTACTTGATAGAGCGCTTCTTTTGTGGCGGCATACAAGTGGCCATCGGCAGTTTCGCAGACACTTTTTATCGCTCCTGGTTTTGATCCTTCTGTGGTTTGCAATAGAGTGAACTGACCGTTGTGATAACGGATTAGGTCCCGCTCCGTTCCAATCCAGAGTCCCCCCGATCGATCTCCAAACAAACACGTGACCTCCTTGAGCTTAAGTGGACTGTTGTCGGCGGTCGTCAGCGTTCGAAACAAATGGCCGTCGAAGCGAAGAATTCCTCGTTCAGTCGCCAACCAAAGGTAGCCGTCTGCTGTTTGGGTGATCTCGTGAATGGTGTTCTGGGAAAGGCCATCCTCCACCTGCCAATTGATGACGTGGTAAGGCGGGGCTTTGTCTGCGCCATAAACCTTATGCACGGCCAATGCCGTGGCGGTGACAAGGTAGAATAGCGTAAGCAGATTGCGAAATGGTATTCGCAGAGGAAGGACGGCTAGTCCGACGCTGTCGCTTGGCGGCGCTATTATCTTGCTAGCATCTTGAAATGATTCAGGCAGACTTCGCAGAACATCTCCTTTTTGGGAATGCGGCGTTGTTGTCCTCATCGTTTTTGGCTCGATCCGAGACTTGGGTTCATTCGGCCTGCAGGTTAGGGTTGTGTTGCGAACCTCGTCTTTGGATAGTATATGCAATACCACATTGCGAATTCTTTGACCACTTTGAATAGGGGGCGGCAAGCGCTTCTTTTGTTCATGGCCATCGCTGTGGGCTGTCTTGGCGGTGAGCTCCGGCAAGTTGACTTTCTAGAGGTTCCAGGAGTCCGCAGTGCCTACGCACCTTCCGCAGCCCTTCTTGATGATCGGATCGCTTTGGGATGGCGAGGGCCCGGGGCGGTCGATTTGTCTGAGGACGACCAGCAGTTGTATCTGGCCTTCAACGCGAACAAAGAATGGTCTAATACTCGGCGAATTTCTGGTAAAAGCATGTTCGGGCCTGTGTTAGCGGCCTCTCAAAAAGAGCTGTTCATTGCCTGGCATGGGGCGGGAAATCTATTCTCTGGATCGGGAGATCAGCGGCTTTTTCTTGCCTCGCTTCAACGGGATGGACAAATGCGTTACTATGGGGCCGTTCCGGGCGCTTTGAGTGCAGGGCCGCCAGGCCTTGCGGTCCACGAGGGGCTGGTCTACGTGGGGTGGCGTTCGCCTGGAAATATCACCGTCGGGGTTGTACCAGGGAATCAACACTGGATCAACTTCCGGGTTTTTAATCCACAGACTGAATTGTGGGTAGGGGTGGATGACAATGGGGGAAATATCGTACATGCGAACGGCACTTCTGGCCCAGTTTTCGCGCCTGTGGCGGGCACCTTGTACGGTCTCTGGCGAGGCACTGGATCCCTTACTTTCTACGGTCCCAATAGTGATCCCGGAGATCCAAATATCTATTATGGATCTCTTGACGGGAATCGATGGTCCACGCTTCAACTACCGCTTCCGACCATCCCCGGTGCGCTGACTGCTTGGAGTCCGGGTGCTGTCGAGTGGAAGGGCGGGTTGCTGGTTGGCTGGCGAGGCGATCAGCAGAAGGGGAGGGATCCGGGCGATGAGACGCTGTCATTCGCCCGTCTTACTTCGGCGCGGCAATGGGAAACGATTGAATTATTCGAGGATGCAAAGCCGGCAAGCGCTTTTGCTCCATCAATGGCAGTTGACCCTCGCGAAGAGGTTCTCTGGGTTTTCTGGCGTGGTGGATTTAATCGAGAGTCGAGCAATGATGACCAACAGATATACTCCGCCACCTTCGTCGATCCCGACACTGCTGGAGATGGAGAATAAGAAGATCCCTAGTGGGTTCTTTATCGAGTGCCCCAAAGGCAATTCACAGAGGGTCGTTCCGGTTCGGAGACTTTTGCTGGTCTGGCATCGGATGTCGTCTGAAAGAGTCCGACGCGAAAGGTTATCGTCCCCGCCTGCAGGGGCTTGCTTTGGAGCGACATCTCTCTGCTTCTGGTAATCTGTTTTTCCGTATCCAGGCCTATTCAGAATCGATTGGTCTAGGTTGGCAGTCCAATAGTCTCGAAACAGCGCAATTGGAAGAGGGGAAGCCTCAGGGTGAGATATTCTGCGTTTCAAGATTCATTGCGATGAAGGAGTCTGCAAGACTAAGGGAGAATCATACAACTAGGGCTTGTCGAAATTTCGGTTTTGATGGACTCCTTTCCCAAGGGCTGTAGTCTTCGCCTATAATTTGGAGGTCTATGACTGGCAGATCACGTTGGTATTTCAGTTCTTGAATCTGAATGCGCCAGTTCTCGACGGAGTGGTTTATCGGGTGGTAGGAACCACTCCTAGAAGTGTTACTATTATCGGGTATGAAGGAAACTCGAATCATTGGGCCATTCCATAGACAATCAAGAAGATTGGAAAGCCTGCCTATGCGCAGTATGGAGAACGAAGTAGTGTTAGGATCACTGATACAGTCTTGAAACTTGAGGATGCCGCGTTCAGTAGTTGCAAGAGTTTGAGAAGGGCAACAATCGGAGACGGAGTCGAAATTATCAGTTCTGGAGCTTTTGTTTCTTGTGGCCAATTGAGCGATGTTGTTTTCGGAAGAGGCGTTCGGGTTATCGGCCTTAATGCTTTTTCTGACACCAGACTTGAATATTAAACTCTGCCCAGTGGCATGGAGAAAATTGGCGAATTCGCCTTTTTTTGGGGCTCGAAATGATACGAAGTCGTCATTCCAGATCGGGTTCAAGAAATAGGCAACGATGCCTTTCGGCAGTGTTCTGTGTTGGAACGAGTTGACAACGGTGATGGCGTCAAGAGTATTGGAAGGCATACCTTCAGCCAAGCCGTGAAGCTGGTGGGCGTAAGGCTTGAAAAGAGTATCGAACGTATTGGTCCCGAGGCATTTTTCGATTGCTCTACTCTTCGCGAGATTAGGAGGCCGGCGAGTTTGATGGATATCGGGGATCGTCCTTTTTTTTGCCGAAAGCTCGAGAGAATTACGATGGATGGAAACGCTCCAGCTCTAGGAACGGAGGTTTTCTACCTGAAACCCAATATCACGTATGCGCCTTATCCCATCCCTGGAGCAGTCGTATCCGTGCAGAACAGTTCAAACGGCTTTGGCGCGAAGCTTGGCGAGCTGCCGGTAGAAAGAGGCCAATAAGGGAATTTTTTCTGGGCTACTTGGTTATTCTCAGATCGTTGGCTTCTGAAGTGGGGCCTGAGCGGCGCTGTTGAGATAGTTTTCAACAAATCCAGTCGTGTAGACGCCTCGTCTGAAATCTGGGTTCTCTAGAATGGCCATTTGGAAGGGGACCGTTGTCTTGACGCCCTTTATCAAGAACTCTGTCAGTGCTCGGGACATGATTGTAATCGCTTCGTTGCGATCACCGCCGTAGGAAACAAGTTTCCCAATCATCGAATCGTAGTGAGGTGGGATGTTGTATCCTGCGTAGACGTGCGATTCGAACCGAATACCTCTCCCTCCCGGAGTGTAGAGCATCTCGACCATTCCTGGCGAGGGGCGAAAATCGTTGAATGGATCCTCGGCATTGATCCGACATTCGATGGCGTGTCCAGTCGAACGAATGTCTCGTTGGCGAATGCCGAGGGGTTCTCCGGCAGCAAGTTGAATCTGAAGTTTGACGATATCATGACCGGTTGTTTGCTCCGTTACGGGATGCTCGACCTGGATTCGTTTGTTCACTTCGAGGAAATAATACTCTCCATTGCCGTCGACAATGAATTCGACAGTCCCTGCATTGGTGTATTTGGCTTCCTGGGCAAGTTCAACTGCAGATTGAGCGATTTTCTTTCTCAGATGTTTGAATTTTTTCTCATCGAGAAACGGGGAAGGGGATTCTTCAATTAGCTTTTGATTCCGTCTCTGAATCGAGCAGTCTCGTTCTCCCAAATGAATGATATTGCCTTTACTGTCTCCTAGGATCTGTATTTCGATATGATGAGGGTTTTCGATGAACTTCTCGACATAGACGCTCGAATTTCCGAAGCATTTCTCGGCTTCCGCTCTGGCTGTGTTGAACGCGTTGATGAGCGAGATATCATTGTGAACCACTCGCATGCCTCGGCCGCCTCCGCCCGAAACAGCTTTGATCATGACCGGGTAGCCAATTTCTTGAGCGATCCTCAGCGCTTCTTCTTTTGATTCCACGGCCCCAACGGATCCCGGAGGAATCGGGACCTTCGCGCTTTTTGCCAGTTGCCGACTGACTGCCTTGTCCTCGAGTGCGTCCATTGTGACGGCACTGGGGCCGATGAACTGGATGCCATTCTCGATACATGAAGCCGCAAACTTGGCGTTCTCGGAAAGAAAACCGTAGCCGGGATGAATGGCATCCGCTTGGCTGTGTTGGGCTGCTTGGATGAGACGGTCGATCCTAAGGTAGCTCTCTCCACTGGCTGCGGGTCCAATACACACGGCGTCATCTGCCATTTGGACATGCATCGAACTTCGATCAGCCTCTGAGTAAACGGCGACTGTCTTAATATTTAACTCCCGACACGCGCGAATGATGCGGACGGCTATTTCACCTCGGTTCGCGATTAGAATTCTATCGAACATACGTTAGTCTGTGTCTCTATTGCTCGTTGGGAGCTTTCAATGGACGCTTCGCCATAAGATTAGTGAGTTCTTCCTCAAAATCGACTATTTCTTTGATTTGTGTGAGATACCAGCGATCGATTTTTGTGAGCTCGTAGACGTCTTCGATCGAAAACTTAGCCCGAAAAGCGTGCCGAATGAAGTAGATTCGTTCTGCATTCGGCATCGAGAGTCGGCGACGGATAATTTCTGAGGGTAGGATGTCTTGGTCGTTGTAGGTCTTGCCATCAATGTGCCAGGGTTTCTTATTGCCGCCGAGACCGTCGTACCCATTCTCTAGTGATCGGAGGCACTTTTGCAGTGATTCCTTGAATGTTCGACCGATGGCCATGGCTTCACCCACAGACTTCATTTGAGTCGTGAGTGTGGGGTCAGCTTGAGGAAACTTTTCGAAAGTGAAGCGGGGGATCTTGGTGACAACGTAGTCGATCGACGGTTCGAAACTTGCCGGCGTATTCTTAGTGATATCATTCTTGATTTCATCTAGTCGATAGCCGACGGCTAGCTTGGCTGCGATTCTTGCGATGGGATAACCGGTTGCCTTGGACGCGAGGGCTGAGGATCGCGAGACTCGTGGATTCATTTCAATCACGATCATCCGGCCCGTGTCCGGGCAGACTCCAAATTGGATATTCGAGCCTCCAGTCTCAACTCCAATCTCGCGGATGATGGCAAACGAAGCGTCCCGCATGATTTGAAACTCCTTGTCACTCAGGGTTTGAATTGGTGCCACCGTAATCGAATCCCCGGTATGAACTCCCATGGGATCGAAATTTTCGATTGAGCAAATGATGATGCAGTTATCCACACTATCGCGGACAACTTCCATTTCGTATTCCTTCCAACCGATCAATGACTCTTCCACTAGCACTTCAGAGACGGGGGAGCGTTCCAGGCCTCGCTTGACGATTGTTTCGAATTCCTGCTGATTGTAGGCGATGCCTCCACCGGTACCTCCAAGCGTGTAGGCGGGGCGAATGATCAACGGAAATCCTCCGATCTTCTTGGCCCGCTCCTGGGCTTCCTCAAAAGTGTGCGCCGTAAAGCTTAGGGGGAGATCAATTCCGATCTTGATCATTGCGTCTTTGAACTCCTGCCGGTCCTCACCTTTTTGAATCGCTTTAGGTTTGGCCCCGATCAATTCGACTCCCAGGCGATCCAGCGTACCTTCCCGATCTGTCTCTTATACACATCTGACGCTGCCGACGAGCGATCTAGTGTAGATC
>OJGU01001016.1_pt1 | contig 12154 bp, 9 predicted proteins | sample 1594741 | NCBI WGS metagenome assembly OJGU01 (sample SAMN05416841, study PRJEB24817) | seawater metagenome | isolation source: Sea water | place: Canada:Atlantic | collected 2013-07 | reverse complement strand
ACACTAGATCGCTCGTCGGCAGCGTCAGATGTGTATAAGAGACAGGTCTGTGGGAACGGGCGGCAGCGAGCTGACGAGGGAGACGCTCTCGTGGTTCCGCATGGGGAACAGCTTCTCCATGTGGGCGGACAAGCGGGACGATGAGAGCGGAATCTGGTGCTTGAGGGTGAACTCCTCGAGCGAGTCGCGGAACTCCTGGGCAGTCGCGTAGCGCTGCTCCCGGTCGCGCGCCATCGCCTTGAGTACGATGGCCTCCAACTCGGGTGGGTAGTTCGGAATCACTCCGGTCGGAGGCGGGACTTCGGCGCGCTCAACCTGCTTGAGCAGCTCGAGGCCGAGCGCGTCGAGACCGAACAACTTTCGTCCGGTCGTCAGCTCCCAAAGCAGCGTGCCGAGGCTGAAGATGTCGCTCCGGCGATCGACCAACTCGCCGCGACACTGCTCGGGCGACATGTACGAAACTTTGCCCTTCAGGGAGCCGGCCACGGTTCCGGGGCCTCGCGCGGCGATCTTGGCGATCCCGAAGTCGACGAGTTTGATGTTCCCGTCGTAGGTCACCAGCACGTTGGACGGTGAGACGTCCCGGTGCACGATCTGGAGTGGGGTCCCATCGACGTCGCGAGTTTCGTGGGCGTGGTGGAGCCCTGCCGCGACGTTGTCGACGATCCGGAGTGCGCAGCTCAGGGGCATCGGGATCTTGTTCTGATGACCCGCGAGCAGCACCTGCCGAACGTTGCGTCCGGCGACGAACTCCATCGTGAAGAAGAAGCTCCCATCGTCTTCGCCGAAGTCGAAAACCTGAGCGATGTTGGGGTGGTGAAGACCGGCGGCGAGCTTCGCCTCCGTCAGAAACATCTGAACGAAGTCGGGTTGTTCGGCAAACGAGGGCAGGATTCGTTTCAGAACGACCGTCTTCTGAAACCCGTGCCGGGCCTTGGACCTCGCAAGGAACAGCTCCGCCATGCCCCCAACGGCAAGACGCTCGAGAAGATCGTATTTCCCGAGTTGGCCCTCCACGGGCCTAGTGTAGTCGAGATACCCCCACGAGACGGGAGAATCCTACCCGCGAAAGCGCCGATGTCGCAGCGCAACGGGGCTCGTGGAGGTGATCGGAGGCGCCGAAAACTGCGTGGGTCATCAGTCGGCAAGACAACACGGGGTGCCAGGGAAATCCGGGGTTGAGCTGCCCCCCGGCCCCAACCGGGCGTGGGGACGACAGAATCCCCGCCCACACCAAGCATTCGAGCGAGCCGGCGAGCCCGACGGGGGTCGCGATCAAGGAGGTGCCACAACATCTGGCCGCTTGCACCCGGCCAAGCGCTTCGGCTCGAGACCGCAGTCTCGCACGCGACGACTCGGGTGCCGCGAGTGCTCTGACGAGGGGGCCGACCCGACCCAAGCCACCGTGACCATGAGCGCGAGGATCGGCATGCGGTCCGACCATCCGGCGCGCGGAGTTGCCCGCGGTGCAGGCACACCCGGTGCGGCCCAGACCTGCCCGGACGGTCGAAGCGTCAGGGTCGCGCTCCATCGGATTCGTTCCCGATCTGGAGTCCAGCCCACCGTAGCGACTGGCCGAGCCGCTGCGTCCCCCCCGCGCGGGGTTGGATCTACGGTAGTCGGCTCCCGCATGTCGAAGCCACTGCCGCACAATAAGGAAGCCGAGGCCGCGGTTCTCGGCGCCATCCTCCTGCGTAACGAGAGCCTCAACGAGGTCGTCTCGATCGTCACGCCGGAGGACTTCTACGTGCCCGCGCACCAGGCCGTTTACAAGGCGGTGGTCAAGCTGGCCGACAAAGGGCAGCCGGTCGACATTGTCACGCTCGAGACTCAGCTACGAGCGACCGAAGAACTCAGCCTCATCGGCGGTCTGGAGGGACTCGGCAAGCTCGCAGATCGATATGCGACGAGCCACAACGTCGCCCACCACGCTGAACTCATTCGCGACGCGTCCACCGTGCGCAAGCTGGTGGTCACGTGCAGTGAGATCGCCGAAGAGGGACGCAACGAGGTCGAAGACGTCGGTGAGTACATCGACGGAGCCGAGCGCAAGCTGCTCGAGGTGAACCAGTCCGGTCGCAAGGGCAACTACAAGTCCGCCAAGGATCTGATCCACGGCGTCTTCGAGGCGATCACCGAGCGCGCCAAGCTCAAGAACCCAATCACTGGAGTTCCAACCTCGTTCAAGAAGCTGGACGAGATGACCGGCGGCATGCAGCCGGGCGACCTCGTGATCCTCGCGGCTCGCCCTTCGATGGGCAAGACGGCCCTGTCGCTGAACTTCTGTCAGCACGCCTGCATCGTCCAGGAGCGGGATCTAAACAAGCCCGAGGCTGAGCGTCCGCCCAAGTTTCCGGTGCTCTTCTTCTCACTCGAGATGGGTGCCAACCAGCTCATCGAGCGGATTCTGTGCAGTGAGGCTCGCATCGACGCCGGCAAGCTCCGGGCCGGCCGATTGGTCGAGCAGGAGTTCGCGGCGTTGGTGCGTGCGGCCGATCGTGTCTACAAGGCGCCGCTGTTCATCGACGACTCCGCCGCGCCGACAATCCTCGAGATTCGAGCGCGGTCTCGCCGCTTCCGCCAGGACAAGAGCCTGTTCCCACCCCCAGAAGAGGGCAGCAACCGGAAGCCGTTGGGCATGATCGTGGTCGACTATCTGCAGCTGGCCCGCGGTGGCAAAGGCAAGTACGACATCCGCGAGCAGGAGATTTCCGAGATCTCCCGGGGGCTCAAGGCCATCGCCAAGGAGCTCGAGTTGCCCGTCATTGCGCTCTCCCAGCTCAACCGGGGTGTCGACAGCCGAGCCGACCACCGTCCGATGCTGTCCGACCTTCGGGAGTCCGGCGCTATCGAGCAGGATGCCGACATCATCATGTTCATCTACCGCGAGGCGCGGTACGTGACCGACGAGCAGAAGCGCAAAGAGATCGAGCGCGACGCCGAGGTGATCATCGGCAAGCAGCGAAACGGCCCCTGCGGCACCGTGCACTTGTCGTTCATCGGTGAGCACACCCGGTTCGAGAACCCTGCGTTCGAAGGCACCGGCCCTCCAGGGGGCTGACCGGCGGTCGAATCGAACCGGCGGCCAGAGCCGTCTTCACCCGCGCTGAGGCAGCGTGCGCGATGTACGCTCCCGGAGGGTGGAACACCCGTTCATCTGCACCATGCGTTTCGTGGCAGCAAACGCCGCTCCCATGATAAACCCTGGCCGTACGATGGCGGCACCGCCGGAAAGCATCGGCCAGTTCTCAGTGGTCGGACTGCTCGGCAAGGGAGCGATGGGAGAGGTCTACGAGGGCCTCGACTCAGCCCTTGGCCGGCGAGTTGCGATCAAGATCCTAGGTGCAAAGCACCGGGAATCGACCGAGTTCAAGACCCGTTTCCTTCGCGAGGGCCGGTCGTTGGCGGCGATGAACCACGCCAACATCGTGCAGATCTACGCGATCGGCGAGCACGAAGGTCGGCCATTCTTGGCGATGGAATTCCTCGATGGGGAGGACCTTGGTGCGGCGCTAAAGAAGCGCGGTCCCCTTCATCCCGCGGACGCAGCCGAGGGCATTCGCCAGGCAGCGGTGGGCTTGCGAGAAGCCAAGCGGGCGGGCGTGGTGCACCGCGACGTCAAGCCTTCGAACCTGGTCGTCACCAGTCAGGGAGCGGTGAAGGTCACCGACTTTGGCTTGGCCAAGGCGCTCCAAGAAGATCTCTCCATTACCGCGACCGGTGTGTTTGTGGGAACGCCGGACTACCTGGCGCCCGAGCAGGCGATGGGCGACGAGGTTGACTCGCGCGCCGACGTCTACGCGCTGGGCTGCTCGTTGTTCCATATGTGCAGCGGGCATCCGCCGTTCCGCAAGGGCGGACACGACGACCACTACACCGCGGTGGTTCGCCGGCACCTCAAGTCCGAGCGACCCCAACTCAAGCTCGAAGTTGCCAACTTCGACACGCCGCTGTCCGATCTTTGTCGTCGGATGATGAGTCGGCGCCCCGACGTTCGTCCCACGTTCGATGAGTTGGTCGACAAGCTTGGGGAGTTCTCTCAGAAGAACGGCGGTCGCATTCCGCCACGTCACCAGGATGTCGAACTCCTCGAAGCCACAAAGGCCTCTCCGGCCGAGCTGGTCGAGACCAACGACATCGCGCCAACCCCCCAGCGCAGCAAGACCGTCGCAATCGCGGTTGCCGCGGGTATCGCCATCGGCGTGGGTGTGTCGGCGGCGGTGATCATGGCCCTGCGGTGACCGACCGAGCGCCCAGGCCCGAACGCATCGCTGCCGCAGCGCGAGCCCTCGGGTCCGAGCTGCGCGATCTGGTCACGCTGTACGCGGACGCGGTCGGAGCCAACCTGGCCGACCAGGCACAGATGGTCGCGTGGGATCGCGAGCAGCTGATCGGCCAAGTTCAGCAGCGCCTCGACGGGCTTCGTGGTCAACGGTTTCGCGAACTCGGGGATACCAACGTTCGAATCATCGAACGGGCGGGCCAGCCCCTGGAGAGCTTGGAGCTGGTCTGGACGAACTTACGTCAGGGGCGACGCGTGAAGCTCGAGTGGGAAGAGGGCGCCTGCGCGGTGGTGCCCACGCTGCTTCGCCCGCTGGCTCGGGTGTTGCGAAGCACGGTCGGTGCCGAGGTGCTGCACATCTCGCAGACGCCCTGGGTCGCCGGTGAGGAAGAACCCTCAGCCTCACAGATGGCCTTCAAGGTTGCCCACGACAACCCTGAAGACCCCGGGAGGTGGCCGATTGTCGGAGTTCGGCGTCCCGGTCCGCGGGTTGCCGTCGTCGAATCGTCTGCCGATCGCGAACTGGCCGCGTACGTCCTGGCCCGGACCAGTCTTCGGCGGTCGGGAACGGACCCCCGTAGCGTTAAGCGGGCCTATGTCGTCGATGCCGATGAGCGGTTTCTTCGGCACCTCAAGCGGGTCTGGGTTGGGGCGGTGATGGGTCCGCCCGACGACCCGTTCTCGTTTGCCGGTCCGGTCACGCCCAAAATGCGGGAGGCGTTTCTCGACGCGCATCGAGCCTGGGAGCGCGAGCCGGGGGCCGAGGTGCTGGTGGCTGGGGGCGACTTGGCACGCTCGGGTGCTCCGGGTTGTTACATGGCGCCCGCCCTGTTCGCCTGTGACTGGCCGGTGCCCGATGTGCCGCTGGCAGGGCCGATGATGGTTGTGGTGCGCTCGCGCATCGATCAGGCTCGTGCGGCGGCGGAAGCCGCGACGCGCGAGGGCGGACAAGCGGTCATCGTGGGTGCCTCCAGGAGTCGGTACCCAGGCGAGGTCCGCCACATCCGGGGCGCACTACTCGTGGAGCGGTTGCCGCCGGGTCTTCCGGATCCCCGCCCGGTCTGACCCGGCCGCCGGCTCATCCGTCGCTGACGACACCGCGCAGGACAGCGACGAATGCCTCGACCGGCCCGTCACCAACGGTCTCTCGTGTCGTCGCGAAGAAGGAGACGGAAGGAAGCCCGTCGACGCTGAGTCGGTGCAGGTCCCCGCTGTCGCGCTCGCGTGCGACCACGCGGTCCGGGAAGACGGCCAACAGTCCCGCGGTCCGTGCCACTTCGACACCGGTCTGCATCGGCGAGACCGTCGCGGCCACGGTACGGGGGATTTCAGCTGGCCATCCTTCGACCGGTTGGCCATCGGCCGCGGGCGGGGCGACGAAGAGGTGCTGCGCGGCATCTTCGAGCGTCATGGCTTCGGTGTTGCCGTACAGAGCGTGGTCGCGACCGCAGTAGATCCCGTTGGTGGATGTGCCCAGGCGTTCACACGAGAGGTCCGTCGCCGCGCAGGCGGTTGTCTGCAACAGGATGTCGACGTCACCCGTGCGAAGCGCCAAGAGCGGGTCGTCGATGGCACCCGTCGCGACCTGGGGGATCAGCTCGGGGTAGGACTTGCGAATCCGGGCGAGCGTGGGAACCACGAACGCAGCGATCAGCGTGCCTTCGGCGCTCACGCGAATGGGCCCGCTGAGTGTGGCGGACTCGATCGCCTGTGTTGCGTCATGCACCTGTCGCATCGAGTCTCGCACCGCGCGCAGGAGCGTTTGGCCGGCCGCGTTCACGCGCAGTTGCCGGCCGACCCGATCGAACAGCGGTTGGCCGAGTTCGTCCTCGAGCAGCTTGAGGGTTCGCGAGAGCGCGGATGGGCTGATGTGCAGTCGATCCGCCGCCTGGCGCACGTGCTCGGTCTCGGCTACTGCCCGAAACGTGGGAAGCCAATTCCAAAGGTTGGAGACGCGACGCATCCGATCCATAGGGCGAGCAGCAACGGTACCTCGGTTTGCCTCGCGACAGACGCGGCAACGAGCCCCAACCGCTTCGAGTAGCGGTACCGTGGGGGTCATGCGCCGCTTTCCCCTTGGGTATGTCTTGGCTGTTGGGCTCGTCGTCGGATGTGGAGACGACGGTGGTTCTGCGACGACGACCTCCGGGGATGGAAGCTCCTCAGGGACTTCGCAGGGCCCGACGAGCGGCCCCACCTCGATGTCGACGACTGGAGCTGGGACCTCCGGAGTGGAGACGGGCTCATCGACGGGGACTCCGAGCTCCACGGGCACCGCAGGCTCGTCGTCGACGAGTGGAGGCGGTGAGACCACGGGTGCTGGATCTGGGAGCAGCAGCACTGGAGGTGGCGGCGTCGTCGTCTTGCAGAACGACATGTGGCGGGACGGAGCCCAGACGGCGGTGCAGGGCGGCTTCGCGTCCGGAGAGTGCTGGGCGTCGACGTACGTACCCGAGGCCACGGACTACCCGCTTCGGGTCCGTGGACTCCAGGCTCTGATCAGCGGCGACGTGGACGGGGCAACCGAGGCGTTTCAGGTCACCGTGTGGTCCGTGGACGATGAGCTGCGACCCGAGACGGAGCTTGGAACGGCTCTGGCCGAGTTCACCGCGTCCAACGCGGCGTTCAACAGCGCTGAGTTTGACCTACTCGCGATCGACGACATCATCCTCGACGAGGGTAGCTTCGCGATCTCCATGTGCTTGGCGGACCACGCGGGATTCCCTGCGATCGCGGCCGATGTGGGTCAGGAACTCCTCACAGACCGCAACTGGCTGTTCTCCGATGGGACGTGGACACCCTCAGGCGACTTCGGCCTGACGGGCAACTGGATCATGCGGGCGATCATTGAGCCACAGTGAGGCCCGTGCGCCGCGCAACCAATGAAAAAGGGTCGGCGAAGTGCCGACCCTCTTCGTGTTCGTGTTCGTGCTGCAGATGAGCGCCGGTTAGACGCCGGGGAGCAAAGCGTCGCAGCCCATGCTGCGGACGCAGCCGGAGCAGACCGTCAGGTTGCCGCGCTCTGCGGACTCCTGCTCGGGACCGTTGCCCACGCCTTCGAACGCGCTGGGGTCTTCGGTTGCCAGAATGACGCTGCACTGGTCCGAGATCATCTGGATGCTGAAGCCGGCACCTTCGGTGGCGGGCTCACCGGGGTAGTTGATCGACCCCTGGTTGCTGTTGGGCGCCTGGCCAAGGTCGGTGTTGTCGCTGAGGCGAACCGCACCGGCGCTGTCCATCACGACCGCTTCGCACAGGGCGCCCGGGGCATCGTCCCCTGGGGTGTTCTGGCCGTCGTTGCGGAGGTTGTAGCCGACCCAGAAGTCGCCGGTTCCCGGGATGTCGATCCAACCATCGGCAGCCTGGCCGTCGTTGGACGTGATCTTGACCTGGCTAAACGCGAAGCCCTGCGCGAGACAACCGCACCCATCGGGGTTCCAGCCAGAGTCCTCGCACTCGATGCGCAGGTCGTCGGGACACTCCGGCATCTCCGGCATGGTTTCGTCAAGGATGACGTAGGCCGAGCCGTTGCTCAGGCTGATGTCCGCCGTACCGGGGAGGTTCTCGATGCAGACGTTGCCGCGGTTCTGGTAGTCGGAGTCGGCGTCGTTGTCCTCGGTGACCACGAAGAGGTCGAAGATGAACTCTTTGGGCAAGGTGACGCGCAGGTCGGCGCCGGAGCGGTCAACCTGGGTCTGTCCTTCGTAGAAAACAGCGATTTGGCAGCCGTCCTGCCAGGGCGCCTGGAACTGGGGGTCGACGCAGTTGTTCTCGGGGTCGAGGTTGAACGGAGGAGGCGGAAGCGCGCTCGTGGAACCCCAGATGGAGAGCTTGTCGTAGTCGGCTTCTGCGAGGGCTTCGCTGTCGACCTGGGTGAATTTTCGCATCTCGACCGTGATGCGATCGACGTCGGCGTACTGAACGATGACGTCACCACGGTTGCGGAAGTTGTCGCCGCCCTCGTTCCCGATCTGCAGCGAGCCAATGTTGACGGTGCCATCTTCGGCGTACACCTGGAAGGGTTGGTCGATGACGACGGTCCATCCGCTCTCCCGGAAAGGTTGAGAGACGCCGGAGCTGCTGCCACCGCCGTCGGACTTGCAGCTGGCCATCCCGGTGAGGGTGGCGGCGGCGAGCATCATCATGAGGAAAGAGCGCTTCATATCGTTCTCCGAGGACTGACGCGGAGCATATACCCGCGTCTGGGGGGCAGCAATAACGCGGGGATGGGGTCCCCGACAAGATAGGGCCAGGCCGGTGTGTGTGGACGCGCAACGTGCCGGATAGCGGCCGTTTGCCCCATACCCTACTCTTCGGGGCCACGGAGCAAAGCCATGTCCGACCACGCAGCAACGTCCACGCTGAAGGCGCCCCCGGCGAGCTTCGATCTCCCGGCCCTCGAGGAGAGCATTCTCCATTTCTGGCAAACCAACGAGGTCGAGGCTCGAAGCTTACGCCAAGGCGCCGACGCGGCGACCGGTGACGGCAGAACCTCCTTTGCCTTCTATGACGGGCCCCCGTTCGCGACCGGCCTCCCTCACTACGGTCACCTGCTCGCGGGCACGATCAAGGACGTTGTCCCCAGATACCAAGCGATGCGCGGACGCCCCGTCGAGCGCCGCTTCGGCTGGGACTGTCATGGGCTGCCCATCGAGAGCCTGGTCGAAAACGAACTCGGCATTCACGGCAGCGCCGACATCGAGGCGTACGGCATCGAGAAATTCAACGCTGCGTGCCGGGCGGGCGTGCTCCGCTACACAAAAGAGTGGGAGCTCGCGGTTCGGCGCATGGGGCGGTGGATCGATTTCGAGAACGACTACAAGACCATGGACGCCTCGTTCATGGAGACGGTGTGGTGGGTCTTCCGTCAGCTGTGGGACAAGGGCTTCATCTATGAGGGCCACCGGGTGCAGCCCGTGTCTCCTGCGCTCGGCACACCGCTGTCGAACTTCGAGGTTGCGCAGGGGCCCCAGGAAAAGGATCCGGTCACGCGCAAGGAAGGCCACAAGCGTCGGCAAGATCCGTCGCTGACGGTCCGGTTCAAGCTCGAGGATGAGGACGCGTATCTGTGGGCGTGGACCACCACGCCGTGGACCCTTCCGAGCAACCTCGCCCTCGCCGTTCACCCCGACCTCGAGTACGTGAAGTTCGAGGTCGTCGAGACCGGAGAGATCGCCTTCGCCGAGCCGGGTCGTCTGGCCGACTACCAAGACAAGGGGAAGGTCGGGGAGATCAAAGAACTCGCCCGCATCAAGGGGTCCGAGTTGGTCGGCCGACCCTACGCGCCGCTGCTTCCATACTTCGAGTCGTACCGCGTCAAGGAGGACGGATCGCGCTGGGCGTTCAAGGTTGTCGGGGCGGAGTACGTCACCACGGACAGCGGAACGGGCATCGTTCACCAAGCCCCGGCATTTGGTGAGGACGACTATCAGATCGGGGTGAAGGAAGGGCTGCCGCTGCTACGGCCTCTCGATCTCTCCGGCAAGTTCTCCCAGGCGGTTCCCGACTTCGCCGGGCAGAACGCCAAGGACGCAGACAAGGGCATCATGGCGATGCTCAAGGACCGAGGCAGCGTCGTCGACCAAGACGTCTACGTTCACCCGTATCCGCACTGCTACCGCACCGAAGAGCCGCTGCTCTACATGGCGCTCTCCACCTGGTTCATGAAGGTGGAGCAGATGCGCGACACCCTCGTCGAGTACAACGAGCAGATCCACTGGGTGCCCGACCACGTCGGCAAGAAGCGGTTTGGAAACTGGCTTGGTGGCGCACGCGACTGGAACTTGGCTCGCAACCGCTTCTGGGGCACGCCGCTTCCAATCTGGCGCTGCGACACCGACCCCTCCGACATGCTGTGCATCGGCTCCGTCGCCGAGCTCGAGGAGCTTGCTGGGCTGGAGAAGGGCTCCGTCGTCGATCTGCACCGAGAAAGCGTCGATGGCATCACATGGGCCAGCAAAGCGGGGGGGCTCATGCGCCGGGTGCCCGAGGTGTTCGACTGCTGGTTCGAATCCGGCAGCATGCCGTACGCCCAGAACCACTACCCGTTCGACCCCGCCAAGAAGGGGTACGTCGAGAACAACCTCCCGGCGGACTTCATCGCCGAGGGGCTCGATCAAACGCGGGGTTGGTTCTACACGCTGCACGTCTTGGCCACCGCGCTCTTCGAGCGGCCCGCATTCAAGAACGTGATCGTCAACGGGCTCGTGCTTGCCGAGGACGGCAAGAAGATGTCCAAGCGTCTCAAGAACTATCCCGACCCGACCGAGGTCATGGACAAGTACGGGGCAGATGCGTTGCGGGCGTACCTGATCAACTCCGCCGTCGTCCGGGCCGAGCCGATGCGCTTCGCCGAAAAGGGCGTGCGCGACACGGTCCGCACCGTCGTGCTGCCGCTGTGGAACGCCTACAAGTTTCTCAGCACCTACGCGCTCGCCGACGGTTGGTCGCCCACCAAGGCCGACCTGGAGATCCGTCCGCAGGGCACCGCCGACCGCTGGATCCTCAGCCGGGTGCAGTCGTTCCTCACCGATCTGGTCTCCGAGTACGACGACTACGCGCTGTCGAACGTCGTGCCGGCGTTCCACCGGATCTGCGACGACCTCAACAACTGGTACATCCGTCGCGGCCGGAGGCGTTACTGGCGGTCCAAAGAAGAGGGCGCCGAGGCCGAGCGCGACAAGGCCGAGGCCTACGGCACGTTGTTCCGGGTGCTTCAGACCGTCTCGGCCGCGATCGCCCCGGTGATGCCGTTCTTCTCCGAGTGGATGTATCAGCGGCTCGTTGTGGAGACAGGTCTGTCTGCCGCCGACAGCGTGCACCTGAGCGCATTCCCGCTGGCTGACGCGTCTCTTCGTGACGAGGCCCTCGAGGTCGAGGTCGCGGCGGTGCGTCAGGCGGTCAACCTTGGGCTCGCGATCCGCGAGCGCGAGAAGATCGGTGTGCGACGTCCATTGGGCACGCTCACCGTGGCCTCGGTCGACGAGGCCGTACGGGCGGCCGTGCAAACCCATGCGGCCGACCTTCTCTCCGAGCTCAACATCAAGGCGCTCGAGGTTGTGGCGGATGACAGTGGCCTGGTCACGCTCAAGGCGAAGGCCAACTTCAAGGTACTCGGTCGCAAGCTCGGCAAACGCATGAAGACCGTCGCGGGCGCGGTCGCGGCACTGACCCCCGAGCAAGTGCAGGCGTTTGTTCGTGATGGTTCGATCGAGCTCGAGGGCGAAACCCTCTCCCCAGAGGACATCCTGATCGAGCGTGAGGTCGCAGGGGGCCAGTCGGCAGAGGCCGCGGACGGGATGACCGTCCTGGTCGATACGGAGGTCACCGATTCCCTGCGCCTCGAGGGACTCGCACGGGAGGTGATCAGCCGCGTCCAGAACCTGCGCAAGACGGCAGACCTCGACGTCAGCCAGAGCGTCGAGCTGGTGCTCGCATGTGATGGCGCCTTGGCCGACGTGGCAAAGGACGCGGCGCTGGTGGAGCTGATCCAGGCCGAGACCTTGGCGAGCGCGCTGACCCATCAAGCGCACGCCGAACCGGACAGCCTCGGCACCCAGCATCACGCCGCCGACAAGATCGATGGCGAGAAGTTGTCGGTCGGACTCCGCGTGTCCTGACATGCCTGGCAACCCCCACGGGTACCCCAGTCCTTGGCGGATCCCCATGCGCGCCACCGCCGTCCTCGGTGCGGTGGGGGTGGCGCTGCTGGTCGGATCCGCATTTGTCTCCGGGCCCGCGCTTGGGTTGATGATCCCGGGCATCGCGCTGAGCGTCTTCATGGGAGGCGCATGGGCGTTCTCTCGGTCGAGAGCCGTGCTGATCCTGTCTCTTATACACATCTCCGAGCCCACGAGACCTCTCTACATCTCG
>OJGU01001014.1_pt1 | contig 12171 bp, 7 predicted proteins | sample 1594741 | NCBI WGS metagenome assembly OJGU01 (sample SAMN05416841, study PRJEB24817) | seawater metagenome | isolation source: Sea water | place: Canada:Atlantic | collected 2013-07 | reverse complement strand
GGTCTCGTGGGCTCGGAGATGTGTATAAGAGACAGGTTCTAGGGCATGCCCATCACGAATCAAGATCCCGTGCTTCGCTGCCACATTGGTTCCAGCCATGATTGCGATCGGGGTGGCAAGGCCCATTGCACAGGGGCAAGCGATAATAAGGACAGCAGCGCAGTGAATCACAGCGGCGGCGAGAGCGGTCGGAGGAAGTGCAGTTGACCAGAGGTAGGGAACGAGGCTGTGGTGGATACTCGTCGCAAATCCTGGGGCGAAAAACCAAATCGCCATTGTGACCGTTGCCATGGCAACGACCATGGGAACGAAAACGTTGCTGATCTGATCGGCGAGTCTCTGGATGTTCGCCTTACTATTTTGGGCTCGTTCGACCACGGTGATCACCCTGGCGAGTGCCGTTTCTGACCCTGTTCCAGTGACGGAGACGATCAGTTGTCCAGAGAGATTGAGAGTGCCAGCGTAAACAGGCATTGCGCCTTCCTTGTCGATTGGGATGGATTCTCCCGTGAGCATTGATTCATCGCAAGCCGACTCGCCTGATGAGACGATGCCATCGACGGGAACCTGTTCGCCGGGCGCTATGGCGATCTGATCCCCTCGAGTCAGCGTAGAAATATCGACGAGCTGCCGGTCCCCATTGTTCAATACGCGTGTTGCCTGATTGGGTGTGAGTGCGAGGAGTGACTCGAGAGCCCCAGAGGCATTTTTTGCAACCTGATTCTCGATATAGTGCCCCACTGACACAAAGGCGATGATTCCAACGGATTCCATAAAATAGAGAGGGAGAGGAGCGCCGGAAAAGAAAATGTAGGTGCTGTAACCAAACGCTGCCGTTGAGCCTAAACTGACCAGGGTATCCATGTTGGATCGGCCGGTTCTGAGTTGTCGCCACGCCCCGAGGTAGAAGCGGCTTCCGCAGTACGTTTGAACGACCAGTGCGACGAGAAAGGCCGTTCCTGGAAACCAATCTCGATGATGCCATCCAAGAAGCCACTCTGCGGCCATGAAATAAAGAAGCGCGCTGGCCGCGACGATCACGCTGGTTTTCCAATCGCGAAGCCAAGAAACGATTCCTGACTCGCTGGCACTCGAAGCGTTCGCAGCCGTGAATCCAGCCGATTCAATTGCTTGAATAATTTGATCCGAATGCTGGTCTTCTGAGTTGGTCACGCGGACGATAGCCCTTGCGGCTTCGAGCTCGACTTGCACGCTCGCCACGAAATTCAAGCCCTTAATGGCCTCAGTCACGTGGCGAGCGCAGTTCTGACATGTCATTCCTCCTACCTGGTAGACGAGCTCGCCTGCTGAGGTGGGGCGCTTGGATGGAGGCACAGTCAAGAGAGGAATCCTAGTTCCAGAATCGTTCGCGAACCTTCATCAGTTCGGGATACTTTTCGTCACGATCTCCGAGATCTTCTTTCAACTCCAACAACTCTTGCTTTAGCTGTTCGGTGACTAGTTTGTAGTCCACCTGCCCATAGACGTTGTGCATTTCATGGGGATCATTGCGCAGATCATAGAGTTCCCATCCCGGCTGGGTGGGGCCTTTCTGCGCTCCAGGTGCGTCAAGAGGGAGACCGTAGAAGAAGATCAATTTGTATTCTTGAGTCCGTATTCCATAGTGGGCTGGATTGTCGTGGTGGGCCATGTGCATCCAGTACCGGTAGTAGGTAGCCTTTCGCCAATTGGCTGGTTTGTTGCCTTTGAGAATAGGGAGGAGGCTGTGGCCTTGCATGTAATCGGGGACGCTTTTGTGGCCTCCTAGCTGAAGGAGGGTCGGGGCAAAATCACTGTTGTTCACTAGGAGTGAGGAGTGACTTCCCGCTGCGACGACGCCAGGGTAGCGAACGATGAGAGGCACTCTGTGCGATTCCTCATACATCCAACGTTTGTCGATGTAGTCATGCTCGCCAAGCATAAACCCCTGATCTGAGGTGTAGACGATGATCGTGTTTTCGTACTGTCCGGTTTCTTTGAGGTGAGCGATAAGACGTCCGATGTTGTCATCGACGCCGCGAACGGTGCGTAGGTATTTTTTGAGATAGCGTTGGTAAGCGGTTCGTTTGTAGGCCGTCTTATCGAGACTGGGGTCAACGAACATATGATGTCCCATGTTGCGGCGGTTATTTCGTTTTCCGATGGATGTCCCCATGCCGTCGGTGGCAGAAGATCCGTGGTTCGGTTCCCGCCAGAGGCTTTCGGGTTCTGGGATCGTTTCGTCTTGATAGAGCCAGTCGTAGCGTTCCGCATTCTCGAAGTTGTCATGAGGTGCTTTGAAGTGATGCATGAGGAAGAACGGTTTTGTCTTGTCTCGGTTCTTGAGCCAACGTAGGGAGATATCCGTCACGACATCTGAGGAGTGCTTGGAATCGTAGCCTGAGTAACGCTTGGTGTTGTTCGGCCACGGGGTCTTGCCAGCTTCCCGAAGAATCGGATTAAAGTAGGATCCTTGCCCAGGGAGAACGGAGTAGTAGTCGAAAGCGGGCTCTTCTTTGAGATGCCATTTTCCGATCATCGCGGTCTGGTATCCGGCTTCTTTCATGAGATGTGCCAAGTATTGCCGTTCCGGTTCGACTCGTCCATTGAGCGTTGTGACGCCGTTGACGTGACTGTATTGGCCGGTGATGAGTGTCGCGCGACTCGGGGTGCATATTGAGTTGGCGCAGAACGCGTTCTTAAAGAGCATTCCTTCCGAAGCGATCTTGTCGATATTTGGGGTTGGGTTGAGAGGGGCGAGTCGTCCGCCATAGGCACCAATGGCGTGGGCGGCATGGTCGTCTGACATCATGAAGAGGATGTTTGGCCGCTCGGCCCACGATTGAAGACTCAAAGAGAGCGCTAGGATTCCCGCCCACACGGGAAGGTTTTGACTAATTCGAAACTTCATATTCGTGATCCTAGAGGCTTTTGGCACCGTTCGTCCAATCCGGAAAATCTTTCGGGTGACTTAATGTTCAATGGCCTCGGGGTAATGGTGACATAAAAAAGCCACGACCGGGAAATCCCCAGCCGTGGCTTTGAGAGTGGTGCTTGCCTTGGTAGAATGACCTAGCGAACGACCTTCATGATCCCGCGCATAAGAATATGATGCCCGGGAAAGGTGCAGACGTATTCGTAGTTTCCAGGTTCCCTGGGCGCTGTGAATTCGATCTTGGCTTCTTTCCCGTGATCAACCAGCGGGCTGGCTGCAAGGATCTTGTCGTTGTCAGGAACGAATCCCTTTTCGAAGCCTTTGGCTCCCAATTGCATGGCTGCGATTGCAATCTCATTGGCTGCGTTCGGTTTAACAAAGACGATATTGTGAGGCATGAAATCAGGATTGGCGAACGTCACATGGACTTTGTTCCCCGCTTTCACTTCGAATTCGGCAACATCATAGCGCATTTTTTCGACAAGGGTCCCAATCTTTACGTAGGTCCCATCAGCGGTATTAGCCATGACTCCAGATTTCGTTTCTTTGACCTCTAGTTTGCTTTGGGTGTTAAGAACCACTTGCGTGGTTTCCAAGTTGTACCAGAAGTGTTGGACCGTTCCAGCTGCGATCCGCGCGTGAGGTTCGGGCGATTTTAGCAGGTCAGTGAGGAGTTCTGGGTTCCTAACGTTGTGTTGTTGGTGAAGCCAAAGGGCCTCGAGAAGGTGATGGGCATCTTCCTTCTTGGTGACGTCAAACTGCCGGATCCACTTTTGGCACGCTTCAATGACGTCATCCGTGTCGCGACCGCTGAGCTCGATCCGTGTGCGATAGCGGACGCCATCCACAGGGTGTTTGAGGTTGTCTAACAATTGGGAAATGGACGCGCCAGCGATTTTGACGGGTTCTTGGAGCGGGCGACCGATTGCTGTCATGCGGTAAACTCGACCGTGCTTGTGATCTCGGTTTGGGTCACGAACGTTGTGCTGCATGTGGCCGATGATCACGTTCTGCCAATCAGCAATATAAAGTGCGCCGTCGCTTCCGAACTCCATGTCCGTCGGTCGGAAGTTCTTGTCACTGCTGACGATGAGATCGCCCTTAGGTTCACCCCAGACTTTTCCGGTGTCGGGATTGCGATCAAGTCCGTACTGTTTGATCCCAAGAAAACCGATAGTGTTGAGGATGAGAAAATCTCCCTGCATTGAATCTGGGAAATGGGCGCTCGAGAGCACTCCATTTGCTGGGACAGGTCGCACTTGTTTCTTCAGTAGTTCCTGCATTCGAAAGCCATTTTTGTGAGGGACGACCTGTTTGGCGTTTCCGGACGTGCCGTCGTTTGCATAATGGTAGCCCCAGTAGTCGAAGCTTATTCCGTGTGGATTAGGGCTATTGGCCGCATGAAAGGCAATCGTATGTTGACGAGGATCGAAACGATACATGCCCGAGGCGCCGGTATTAAGAGGTTCACTCCATGGGGTCTCGATGTGATTTACCAAAAAGATTCCGCTCTGCCAGTAGATCCCACCATCGGGACCGTAGACGAAGGCGTTTGCTGCGTGATGGGTGTCAGCTGAACCGATGCCGTTGACGTAACGAATCTCCACGTCGGCCACGTCATCTCCGTCGGTATCTTTCAGGAATAGGACATCCGGTTGCGATGCGACCAGGACGCCACCATTCCAAAATTCAATGGCCCCCGGATTGTGAACTTCCGCGAACGTGATGGCGCGATCAGCTATGCCGTCGTGATCTTCGTCTGGGAGAATCAGAAGCCGGTCGTTCATTTTCTTCAAGGGTTCCCATTTCGGATAGGTCGCCCATGCGGCTACCCAAAGACGGCCCTTCGGGTCGACGGCCATCTGGACCGGATTCACGAGCTCTGGGAACATCTTCTCATCCGCAAAGAGATTGACGGCGAATCCGTCTGGAACGGTCATTTTGCCGATCGCCTCTTGACCGTCGAGATAGGTGAGTGACCCTTCTTTCGCAGCCGAAGAACTCTTGCTGCCACCGCCAACATTCGAAATTACCTCGATCGGTGCCGGGACGTTGCTGTCGTCGACGGGAATATCTTGTCCGCGGGCAAGTCCCCAGATTCGGCGATCTCGATTGGCTGTCATGACGTCGAGCATGATGAGCTCATGCTGAAGCACTTCGAAGTTGGTCTGGTCATTGACAAATTTGAGAGCTGATCGTCCACCCCAAACGTCGTTACCGTCGGTTGCCCGGTAGCGGTTGAACCAATGCCAGTTTTTGTCGACGACGGTCTCACGTAGGGAAGCCATCGAGTCTTTGGCTTGAATGGTTTTACCCAAGAGCGCCGAGGCAATCGCTTGCCCAATGAGTTTGTTGCCCGTTTCGTTTAGATGGACGCCGTTGATAGTGAGAGCCTCGTCGGTCTTCTCATAGAGATCTTGAGAGAGCTTGAAGAGATCAATGAAGGTGATGGCTTTCTGCTTAGCAACGCTGGCGATTGCTTGGCTGTAAAGCGCTAGGTTTGCGTTGTTTTTTGATCCATCAGGAAGATTCTTATCATTCAAATTCTCGTGCGCGATGGGGGAGAAGAGTACGAATCGTGGAGCGTTTTCCCCGTTGGGTCGCAATGAGCGATATTCATCGATTAGTTCAACAAGGTTCTTGCTGAATTGTTCGATTCCTTCTTGGCCTCGGTAAGCTTCGTTGTATCCGAACATGGCGAAGATGACGCTAGCTTTGCAATGCTTGAGGTAGTCTCCGTGAGACATGAAATTCTTACTGCGTGGCCGCTTATCGACTTGATCACCAGGGAAACCTAGGTTGCGAAAGGCCAGGTTCTTGCCTCCTTCCTCGCTCTGGATTAGCGTCTCGAGCCATCCATGATGCTGCATACGTTCTGCCAGCGAGTTGCCGATGAGGCAGATCTGATCGCCATCGTTGAATGAGAACTCAGCCCCCGCGGCATTGGGACCAGCGAGAGCAGCCCAGGATAGCAGGCAACTGAGAGTTAAGGTTCGAGTAGTCTTAGGTTTGAACATAGGGTCGGAAAACAGTTTGTATCTATTCGATATTCCTTTTTATTTTTGTCGATAGTTTTCTCAGAAAATTGTCGCTGACTGGCTAGGACTTGACGCTCGAATGATGGGAATCCGAGCGGATTGCACTCTCTCCTCGTTGATAGGAGCGCTTTTACAGATCGTTCTCTGTCGGCGAAAAGCGTTTGCGCTGTTTACTAGGAACAGGCTTGCCGGTGCGGGTGCTCCACCATTCGTGAGCTCGATTGGGATCGTAACTTGGATTGGGGATCGGCATGGCCGCAATCACACGTTGTCGCCAGGCAGCGAGATTCCGCTTTAGTTGGGAGGCTTTCGAAGGCTTGGTCGGGGCGAGATTTTTCGATTCAGAAATATCAGAGGCGAGGTGGTAGAGCTCGAATTCATTTGAGAGATCGTGGTATTCAATTAACTTCCAATCTCTCGATCGGATGCTGCTTGCGGGACGACCGTGGTGGTAATGGGGATAGTGCCAATGGATGGCGTCTCGGTCGAGTTGGGAGCTAGGATCGCTAAGGAGCGGACTAAGGTCCAAACCGTCGATGGTTTGGTTTTGGGGTAGTTGGCCTCCTGCGAGCCGGACGAAGGTCGGGTAGAAATCGTAGCTGATCGTTGGCTCCTTTGAGGTGGTTCCGGCTTGGGTTAGCGGAGGGTATTTGATGATCAAAGGCACGCGTACGCCGCCTTCATAAAGGTTCCCTTTTTCGCCCCGGAGTGGGCTCAGGTCTGCTACCGTATCATCGGCATCAGGATTGTAGTCGTAGCGGCGATAGAGCCCTCCATTGTCTGAGGTGAATACGATCATCGTTTTTTCGGTGAGCCCTTCGGCATCCACGGCGTCGATGATACGGCCGACCATATCATCGCAATGCTCGATCATTGCTGCGTATACAGGATGGGGGAGATCAATTCCCGAGGTCGCTGCTTTTCTACGATATTTTTCGACTTTTGCCGACATTCCCGCAAGGGGGATATGGACGGCGTATGGCGACAGCATCAAGAAGAACGGGCGATTTCGATTTTTCTTGATGAAATCGATGCTGAGATCGGCTTCAAAATCCGTGCGGTATTGCCCAGGTTTGGGGACCAGCTCTGGATGTCCTGGGACTTTGAATTTGCCTGGTAAGTGAGGTCCATTGATGACTGCGGCGAAATCGTAGCCGTGATGGTCTGGTTGAAACGCAGGGCCGTTACCAAGATGCCATTTGCCGATATAACCGGTTTCATAATCTGCCGCCCGAAGCGATTCGGCGATTGTGACGGTATCGTGCGGCAAAGCCATCGTAGGACGGGGAGTGATGACACGCTCGAAGGGGCGCCAATGCCCTGAGATAAAGTCCGTGATCCCAATCCTGGCCTGATTCTGGCCGGATTGGACAGCGCAGCGGGTCGGGGAACAAACGGTCCCCGCCGCATAGAAGTCGGTGAAGCGAAGCCCTTCCGAGGCTAGCTGATCAATCCTCGGTGTCTCAACGACGGAATTCCCGTAACATCCAATGTCTCTCCATCCTAAATCATCAATGAAGATGAGAATGATGTTAGGACGAGGGACACTCCCGGAATCTGAGAGAAGGCATGCAGGCAAGAGTCCGATGCAGAGGCCTAAGACAGAGAGGAACCGACGATGAAACATTAGAATGTCAACGGTTTATGGTGGGCCGATCCTAAACAGATCCAAACGACTAGAATTCCGCTCTCAGCTGCTCTAGCTTGCCTTGAAGCTCTTCGCCAACATCTTCCTGAAAGAAATAAGCGTCTCGCGAACCGCCGGCATTCCAGCTATGAAGAAAAAGCATCTTTTGGAAGCGGACCCATGATGCTGAGCCGTCCATGTAGAGATGATTGCCGCCTTCTGGTAGGCCTTTGGGCCCTCTGTGTGGGGGCATGTTCTTGAATGCCTCGTCACGTCCGCCGCCCCAGGAATTGTCAATCTTGAGGACTGCGTCGGCAGCCAAGGCCCAACCGGGGCGGGAGGTTGACGACTTAACGGGACTTCGAGAGCGGAATCTCCCGGCGGGATTGTTCCACTCTTCAATACCCCCGAAATACTGGTAGCCAATGTTCCATTGGGGATATTGTGGCTCAAATGTTGGGAAACTGGGTCGATTTGGGCAGGTCCAGATTTTTGCTACGCCAGAATTGGTGTTGATGATCAAACCAACGCTCTCGGCAGCTTTTCGTTCTGGTGGATTGAGCGAGATTTGAACCGACTGAAAGCGTGCTTGAAGCAGTTTATCCTGATTATCGTCGGCATAGATCGTCATCGCGATACCGATTTGCCGGAGATTGTTAACACATTTTATTCGCTTCGCCTTCTCTTTGGCGCGTGAGAGAGCAGGAAGGAGCATGCCCGCTAGAATGGCGATAATCGCAATAACAACGAGCAATTCGATAAGGGTAAAGGCGGCGCGTTTCTTGAACATAGTTGTATTGGGCTCCATCATGCCGAGTTTTTTCACATCATCAAGTCGGTATTATCGACATTTCAGATGCTTAGAATGTGGCTGTGTGCCTTGACGAGGGAGAGTTATTAGGCTGTCCCTATCGGTTCCTTGCCGATCGCCTCATTCGATTGGCTCAAGAAGAATGCTACGAGGCCTCCAACGACGCCGCCTGCATGGCTGGGGAGAATCGGGGTGCCCATCAGGTGAAAATGAGCGAAGCCAATCACTGGTGATTGCCAAACTAGTTCGACCGCACATTTAAGGATCACAACGGTGAGGCTGAGGAAGCCGAGTAGGCGTGTGGGCCTTGAGCTCATTGAGTGTTTAATCAGTTGGAGACTCCAAACCGCCATCATGCCGTGGGCTATCCCGGAAAGTCCACAGAAGCCGATGGTGGCCACTTCAGGATGGAAGAGCAGAGCAGCGGTCAGGCTGCCGATCCCTGTCGCGGCCAAGAAGGCGAGCCGCTTCGTTGGACGCCGTTCAAGAAGGCTAGGATAAAGGGTGAAGAATGCAGAAGCGTCGAGAAGGAAATGATACCAAGAAACATGAGTGAAGGGATGGGTGAACAGTTGCAGGAAATGGGTGCTCTGGAAGGACTGGGAGGAAAATCGGAATACGTTGGTTGATCCGCCAAAGGCAAGAGGGAGATTGAGAATCGTGACGATCAACAGGAGAAGCCCAGTGTCCCATTGATCGAAAGTCACTCTGATTAATTGGGGTGAGTTTGGACGTAGCAGTGAAGGGATCATGAGGTTTCTCGAGTTTGGATCGTTGAGCTTGTCTTCTTGGAATTACGAGCAATCGAGCAGTGACCAGGGATTCTGAGAGGTCCCTGGTCACTGTCGCTTGGACTATCGTTTGCTTCGGATTGCCGCCTTAAGACCAAAGACGAGGAGCAGGAAGAGAGGCCCAATCGGACCGCTGCCACCTCGGCTGTTTCCGAGGGGGAGATTCCTGCTTTGGCTGGCTGGTCGTTGTTGCTGGTTGGGCCTTGATGCCGAGGGATTGTTTTGAACGTTCGGTTTGCCTGCTGCGAGTGGACCGATATTGTTGAGGGCCCGATCCCGAATGGCCGCGAGTTCCGTCCGAACGTTTGCTTGAGCTCTTCGGTCGCCCGCAACGCGTTGGGCGTTTCTTCGTTCGATTTTCCAGCGACGGTATTCCTCATCGTTTTCAAGTACAAGGAAGGAGGTGTATTCAGTGACGATCGAAAAGGCTTCCCCGAGTTGAATGACCTGGTCGATGGCTGATTTTCTTGAGCCAGTTCGGTCGGCTGACTTGAGAAGTTGGTCAATCTTGTGCCATGCCCACATTCTTTCGATTTCAGGGTTGTCGCTGTCAATGTCTGGGAATTCGAGCGTCGTGGTATTTGCGAAGGCAACACCGTTGATCGTGCCGCTTAGTTGAATTTTGGCGGTTCCTGCCTGACGGTAGCGTCCATAGACCCGAAGCGGGCAGCCATGATAAAGATTAGGGAGCGAGGTGAGAACGCGATCACTCACTCCCACGCCTTCAATGCTGACTTGGACGTCTTGAATGGCGGGACGGGTTAGTTTTCGTTGGAAGGCTTTTGCGTTTCTCTCGAAATCATCACCGCGGGAGATGAATGCTGCAAGCCCTCCGGAATCCTTCGCGAGTTGTTCGAGAAGCGGGCGGTTGACTCCATTGCCAACGCCGATGCAAAAGACACGCGCATTTTCTGGTCGGTTCGCAATAAGGGTGAGGAGCGTTTGGCGTTCTCGCTGCTCAGACAGGCCATCACTGAGAATTACGACGTTGAGTGGGCGGTCAGGGTCGGAATACTTATAGGCCGTATTGATGGCGGGGTTTAGCAGGGTGCCACCTCGTGCTCCTTTGGAGGTGAGATACTGGATGCCTTCGCTCTTGTTACCTTCGATCGCGGGGCGGAGTGCCTTGAACGCCAGATCTGGTCGGACGTTGAAGGTCATCACTTCGAAGCGATCGCGGTCACTGAGCTCATTGATGAATGCTCCGATTGAATCCTTTGAAAGGATGAGTTTTCCTTGGTTTGCCATGCTCCCGGAAACGTCGAGCAGGAAAACGTAATCCATTCCTTGATTGGATTCTGCGAGTTCGTCTCCGGCAGTCAGGGAGAGTGCAAAGAAGCCGTCATCGTTTGGTTGTTTTGAAGTGATGAGATCGAAGCCGGTCTTGGGTCGAGCCATGTGGTAGGCGATGACAATATCCTTGTCGAGGCGAGCGTTGTTGAGTTCAAGACTGGCCTGGTATACTTGTTCTGAGTGCCGGGTTATTTCGAACTCTGTTGGGTGACTGGGGCTATTCATTGATGCGATCGGCACTGCCGATCTCACGTTGAATTGGAGCGCAAAACGTCCACTCGTCTGCTCACTTAGATCTTGTCGGGTTGAGGAGGCGAGTGGGTAGAGGTAGCTTCCCCAGTCGTGATCGTAGTCGAGCTCTTGGTAGTAGGCGATTTGTACCGTTTGTTCGGCGTGGGCGGCGATGGGAAAGATTCGCATTTCGAAGGTCTTGTAGTCCACTTGTTCGAGGAGTCCCGGGTCGCGTCTGACTCGTTTGTAGCTATTGTAAATCTCTCTCGCGCGCTCTTTTTCGAGAACCTCCCCGATGACTTCTTTTCCATTGATCCACATGCTAAAATTTGCCACCGAGGCGCCTTTGGGGACGGGGAAGGTGTAGAGCGCTTCGACCTGGCGATTTTCCATGTTGAGGAATGTCTGAGTGATTTCTGTGACAGCGACCCCGTTGTTAATAGTGACATTGACGTCCTGCGCTTGAATTTCGAGGACTCCTCCAAGCCCGCCATCAGCGATCAGCAGGCCGGCTGCATTGGCGTGAGCGATACCGAGTAGGCAGAGCGCTCCGATGAGCACTGTGATCTTGCTGTGGGGTTTATTTTTTCTTCTCATGTTGTGGTCTTTCTATTGCTTTAGAGAAAACATTCTCTTTCTTTCCCTTCTGTTACGTTTTTAGGGTCGGTTCTAACGGTGTCGTCGTTTGGTTGCTTTTTTGGGGGCGCTTTCTTAAATTCTTGTCCTACTTCGCGCGATCGGCAGACTCTTCAGAATTGCCAGTCACGACTTCCAGTGTTAGCGCCGGGTGATTTTTATGGGAATAAACGGAACCGACTAACGTCACTTGATTGTGAACGCGCAGAACAAGCATGTTTGTCAGCGGAGTGAACGAGGCGCATCGTGTCGCCAATACTTGAGATTCCTTCGTCTGATCTTTTGTTGTTATCTTGGCCTGATGGCCTTGATTCCCTTGAGTAGGGGGCAGACTCGGCAACTTGGGGAGGTTGCTGCGAATTTCCAGCTGACCAACGTCAGGACGGGACAACCTTTTCAGCTCTCAGACTTAGAGGGATCGATCATCGTTCTCGACTTCTTTTTCTACTGGTGAAGTATCTGTCGAGATAATTCCGCGGTCGCGGAAAGAGACATCAATCGGTATTATCAGGCCCTAGGCGGTAATCCTGACGGGCTTCCAGTGGTCTTGGTTGGGCTAGAGAAGGATGACAACGGGAGTTCAGGCGGTACATTGTTTTTTGCCGATCGAACGGGCCTAGAACTGGTCGTGGACGATTCAAATCACCTGGCCCTCAATCAATTTTTTTCACCTGATCGAGGAGAGGGGACCAAGAACTCAGATTTTGTTGTTCTGAATGGTATCCGCGGTTCTACCAGTCACGACCTCTGGGAGATTGTCTATACTCGCTCCTTTCGTCCCTCTGTGAACGAGCTTCGAGCCGCGATCGATTCCGTCCGCGCTCCAGAGC
>OJGU01001012.1_pt1 | contig 12181 bp, 11 predicted proteins | sample 1594741 | NCBI WGS metagenome assembly OJGU01 (sample SAMN05416841, study PRJEB24817) | seawater metagenome | isolation source: Sea water | place: Canada:Atlantic | collected 2013-07 | reverse complement strand
ACGAGATGTAGAGAGGTCTCGTGGGCTCGGAGATGTGTATAAGAGACAGGTCTCCCGTCACCACGTATGGCACGTCGCTACCCCAATGGATCAGACTTCGATCCTCAGAGAGACTGCCGGCCACGATCTGCACCCCTTGCCGGGCATTGTTCTCAAACACAAGGCCATCGGGCACCGGCACACTACTCACCTCGGACCAAACCACGTAGTGATCCCCTGAGGAATGGGAGTCAATCGACGTGTGAACCAAACGTGGTTGGATCGTCCCACGGGAGACCAGCCCATGGAGCGCCGAGTTTCGGATCGCTCCTCTCAAAAAGGTCGTCGAGGAATTGTAGAGCTCTACTCCCACGCTCGCGCTGCCGTCGACGACAACATCCTCCATGATCAGATCCACTTCATTGAGATAGACAGATGCCTTTCTCCAAGCTCCTTGAAAGAAACCAATTTCTCCGGTCCCACCTCCTTGAAACTCGACAAAACGGAGTGCCGACTCACCGGCTGTCGGTCCAAAATAAATCCCATTCCAAGGGCCATGAAATCGGACAGGATTCCCAGAATCCCCGTCAGCCTTCAGCGCTCCTAATACCGACCATTTCCCCTTGCTCTGAATTGTCACACCCGCATCAATTGACAACTCCGCGCCAACGGCTAAGGTCACATCCCCTGCAGGCAAATAAGGCATTCCATCACCGGGATGGTTCCAACGCCCTCTCTCCGAAATGGTGAGATTTGCGGGCAACCCGACACCAGCTATTCCCTCTCCGCTAATCTGATTTCCTCCCATCACCGGGAACGAATTCCCGTCATTCAGCAATACCGGATAGCTTGCAGGATTGGAGAGCACAAACGAGTTCCCCTTAACAACCGCATTCGAGTGATAGACCTCGACCCCATTCCCCTGCGTTGGGCGAACCGTGTTACCAACAATCGTTGGCGAAGCGTTGTCCGCATAAATTGCAACCCTTGCCCACTTGCCGTAGTAGAAACCTTGCTCGACGCCCGTGCCATAGATTTGACAGTCTTCAATCACCGACGCCCCTGAATCCATTCCAAAATAAATCCCCTTCCAGGAATGATCCGGGGGACTTTGGAAGGTAACGCCCTTTGCAGTAAGAACGCCCTGAACTGCCAATTTACTTTCTATTTCCACCACTACTCCCGGATCGATTTGTAAGCTCGCCCCTTGCCCAACCGTTAAATCCAATTCAACCACGTAAGGACTTCCCCCTACATCCCATTTTGTTTCCCCTACAAATTCGACGGGCCTGGACAGCTCTCGCCCCGCTGCGTCGACATAACGATTCACGTATGTCGCAGCTTCAGCGAGCTGCGAAAGAAGTAGCCCCCCTAAAAGAACACCCAATCCTCGACTCCTTAACCCAAGTGCTCTCTGACATCTCGATATTTTAATCTCGTTCTTCAATGTGCATCTCATCAATATCAACGTAACCCTCCCCCCCGAGCACAACCAACCAACCATTGCTCAGCCTCATACCAATCCTGCACTCATCGAGAATCGCCCCTCTAGAAAATGAAACCACCAAGGGTTGAAGAAACACTAAGAACGCCGCAAACAAAGCAATCCACGGCTAGAAGCCTCCAGGAAATCAGCTACTATTGGAGAAGTATGAAAAGAAGAACCAAAGCTGCAATTGTTGTCACCGCTAGCAGCCTATGCTTCGTTGGGATCGTCTTCCCAGCCATGATGGGCGCCTGGCCTTCGTCTGAGCCATATACCCTTATCATCGGACTCTGCGCGATCGTCATAATCCTCGGCTGGAGCTGGCAGATTTAGAGCCTACTGAACGAAGGGCGACAGGCTAGCATACGAATGACTTTCGAGGCCGGGGAGGCACATTCTGAGTCATCACAATCCCCCCGCAACGGGTTGCAACAAATCCTCTCTCACGTCCGACGTGCTCTTCTACGAGCTTAGACGCCTCCATTGCAATGGGCCCGAATCAAAGACCTATGCCGAAACTAGGACGGGTTGTTCGACCGCAAAGGTTTCGCGATATCTTCGAATCAAGACTTTGAGTTCCTTCCAAAATCCTCCAGTGAGCAATTTGACCAACGTCCAGGCGACTCGAAACCAATTGTATGTGACCGCCAGCACCATCACGTTTATAGCCTTCACTGCGAGGCGTGAAACAATCGCAAACGCCAGGTTCATTCGTCTGATCGAACGATGATGCCGGCTTATCAGTTGCGTGGAGGTACCATCTTGGACGTAGTGAAAGGCGTCACCATCCCAGTCGAATCTCGACAAGGCAAAGTGAGGCTCAATCTCACCTCCGGAGATGAACGGCTTCTTTAGCAGCCAAAAATTGAATCGTTTGACCGCCAATCCTATGACTCGAATCCCTTTTCGAATGTTCTGCGCGAAGTGACGAAACACGTGCAATGCAGAACTCACCAGAGACTTGATTCCTTTCAGGATTGCGTTGGCGGCTTTTCTTAGAGATCGAGAGACTCGTTTGAAGAATCTGCCGATGGCCGCAAAGATTCCTCGACGCCCGTGATAACGCCGGCGCCTTCGAGTCGTATTTGACATCAAAAGCTGTTCATCACGATCCATTAGGGCGTAGGACTGCTGGACCGAGTCAAATCCGTCCGAGTCTTCAAGTCGAGCATACACCTCTTCCTGAAGTTGATTGAGATCCGTGATTGCGACCGCTCGGGCAGGCTCTTCCAATTTGGGGAGAATTCGTTTGAACAAGTAACGTAGATTCAAGGCGATATACCCACCGGCTAGTGCTCGGACCAATTTTTTCACTTCAACTTTTTCATCGGCTAGAAAGTGCTGCAGTGCCGCGAAGCTAAGGGGCCCCCAAGCCCCGTCCACTTCCCCCTTGTAATAGCCGAGCGCCCAAAGTCTGAGCTGCAATATCCCCAGCCCAAGTCTGTTGATGAAATGTTCACTCGCCTCCTCAGCCGTCATGCGAGTCTCAATAGCACGACGAATCCACTTTAGCGGTTTAGCCGCTCCATAGTAACGAAAACCATCGGCACCGAATAGATTCCTTACCCTGGCTTCCTTGGAAGCGATTTTTCGCATATGGCGTCCACTGGAAATAAATAGACGCTCGTAGGTCTCACGTGTCGGCTGATGGAGTTGAATAAAATGCTTGTTAGGTTTTTCTAAGGTATCCATGCGCATAGCTACAGAGTTGCTAAGCAAGGCAGGATTGTGTCGAAAAACAAACACCCAGGTTCCATACCGACGCATCAGACTACTAGTCAGTTCGGTCACATCTCCCAGTTGCTGAACAAGATTCAACTCAGCGGATAGGCCCTCTTGATCTTTAATCTTGAGCTGATCGGCAACCTCCCGAAGTCGATCACTCAATTCGTCAGTAAAACCCGATGCGAGTGTCCCCGTGCCGAGATTAAAGACCTTCATTCGAAAATGAACCACCCTCGCAAGCAGGGACCTTTCCCCCGGGGCTGGCAGCCGATGGACCTGAAGTTCATTCTCCAAACCCACCTGAGCCGCCAAGCGCTGCATCTCACCCGAGGCAAGAAACTCACGACAAGTGCTCATCGTGTTGAACCGAAGATAAGAAGGCGTAAAACTCTGATTCTCTTCACGCCACTTGAGAACGGCATCACGAATCGTTGAATCCGAAACACTACTAGCCCCTTCCGGAAGATATCCCAAATCTGTCAAGTGCTGAATCAGGATCTCACGCTCGGCAGGATCGCCTCGCCGATAGGCCGTTTCAGGCTCTTCTGTCCATGCGGGTTCATCGACACCCATCCGCGGCATCACCTCATTCCGCAAGCGCCCCCACGACACTTCAACAGCGTCGCTTTCGAACTGACCCTCCGGGGGCATTAATCAACTTTCAAGCCAACAAAATCCTTCACCAGTTTTACGGCTTCACGACGCGTCGCGTGAGAAGCGTCCACGACAGCGGCATGTGATTCCACCAGTTTTTGTTCAGCTTCAGATAGATTCTCTTTCACAAACATGAACGTGTCAGCATCCCACTGCGAGTGGGTGTAAGCGACCACATTGACATTTGAAGCTTTGATCTTTTCAGAAACAGAGTTTGCGATGTTTTCCCAGCCACCTTGCATATCTTCACTCGTCAGCTGAATGGAACCATTCGTTGTCACGACATCAAGCGTCGTCGTGTCCTTAATAGCGTCCTTTATTTTGTCAAACCAAGCCATATTTCGTTCCTTTCGTGTCGCATTACTATTTAGGGAGGAAAATCTTTATAAATGATTCAGCTTGTGCGCGCGCAGCATCGGTCATTGGCTTCCTTGGGAGCTGACGCTCCATCCTAAACCGCGCTATCCGTCGTCGCCAACGCTGCACCAAATCAAGAACAAACATCATATCACTATAGGCCGTAACCCTAGCCTTCGGCAGCCAACCCCGTCAAGGTTCACCTCCCCCTGCGCACGCACTACCAAACTACCTAGAATACAGACTACTCCCTATATTACACTATCGCAGTGACACATACGGACGACGGATGCCTCTCCAAAGCATTTCCTTTGGAGAGCGAGGCCAAGGAGCTCTATCCTGGACTGAATGGCTCGTTCGCCGTAAGGGGGCTCCGGCGACCGTTATTCGCTATTAACTACCTCCCCTCCGAGGGCGACGTGTCAAAAGTCGAGCACACCAGATTTACCCCAGCGTTTCGATGTTAGTAATTCAACTAACCGCCCTGTCGACTCGGAAAGCCGATGACTCCTCTACTCGCCAGGCAATGTTCGTTGGATAGCAGCACCTTGTTTCCGATGCTTAGATGAGGCCGTGCTCGTCTGTCGAAGAGTTCGAGCTCATTGAGCGTACCTCTCAATCCGCCCTCTTCAAAGAAGATCATTCGATTTGTGCACAGCGCTTCGACCGGAACCACCCGACGCTCGGAAGGGGGGGGCCAAAGCAGAATATCGCCTCGGACAAAGAATCGTCTTGAACGCTGATGTAAACTGCGTTCCTCGGTCATGAATTAAGTTCCTATGATTCTTGATAAATTCATCAATACAGTCCGTCACAATGCTCGCAGTATGTTCCATCCAATCGTCATTCGGCTCCCCTACAATCCCGACTATTTTGACTTCTTTCGTTGCCGGACGGTTCACGAACACTGGGTCACAACGAATCCATTCTCCCAAAGTCCCTACCGCCTTCGTAAATCGAACAATTAGCTCTACTATGGCTCCCCTCGTCTTTCTATAAGGTTGAGTTTATCCCATGAAAAAAAGTATACTGCCACCCACCCATTCCAAAACGAACATGAAATCCACGTACGAAGCAACCCGAGAGATAAGTCGACGAAAGGCACTCGCAGCCGGAGGCCTGGCAACTATCGGCCTGAACAGCTTGTTAGCTGACGACAAGAAGCAGGAAATGTTCTATCACCTCCACTACTTCAAATTCAAACCGGAAGTCTCAGAAGCAGAAATTGAACAATTGATGCGTGAACTGGCAGGCCTCAAGGACAAGATCCCTGTCCTCAAAGAATTCTGGGTTGGGAAGAATGTATCGACACACGGAGCCGGGTTTCAATACGGTGAGGTGGCCCTTTTCGAGAAACCGGAAGACTTGGAAGTGTATGACCGCCACCCCGAGCAACGAAAACTGGTTCGAAAGATCGGACCTAAGCTCGCAGGGGGTGCCAGCATGGATTTCATTCCCCTCCAGCCTATCTAAAATTCACGGAGTGACCTCAATACTTAGCTAATTCCAACCAAGAAAATAACTCACCGAGCAGTGAGCAAAGCCTGTGAACCCTATCCTTTTCCTCCCATGAAAACAAAACTAGCCCTCAAGCTAAAATTCGTATTCACACTTCTGTATGCGTTCGCTTTCACAAGTGTGATCGCACAGCAGAAGCCGAACGTGGTTTTCTTCCTCGTCGACGATCTGGGGCAACGGGATATCGCCTGCTACGGAAGCACGTTCTACGAAACGCCTTCGATCGACGCCCTCGCAAGAGACGGCATTCGATTCGACAACGCCTACGCTACATGCCATGTCTGCTCACCGAGTCGAGCAAGCATTCTAACGGGCAAGTATCCAGCCCGTATCAACCTTACCGACTGGCTAGGAGGGCGGCCAGAGCGGGACTATGAAAAACTTCACAGTGCCGAAAGGATGAAAGCGTTGCCCGAAACCGAAGTCACACTGGCTACTACCCTCAAGAGATCCGGATATGTAACCGCCAACTACGGGAAAGCGCATCTCCAAAGCGATCCAATCAGCTACGGGTTCGACGAAGCCATCACCGGATGGGTCCGCAGTTTCTACTATCCTTTCGCTCCTGCCTATACGGGCAAATTAGCAGCCAAAGAAGGAGACTACTTTACAGACAAATTGACGGATGCTGCGTTGAACTTCATCGAGAGGAACCAGGACAGACCATTCTTTGTTCACCTTGAGCACTTCGCCGTACACGACCCCATCCAAGGACGCAAAGATTTGGTCGAGAAATACCGACGTAAACTAGCCGCAATGCCGAAACAGAAAGGCCCCGAATTTGTCTTGGAATCCAATCCTGATGGGGCTCCATTAACCGACGAACAACTAACACAAATATCCCACAAGCAGGACTTCGACACCACGCGAGACGAACGTGTTTGGTGGGTTAAGCAACGTCAGGACAACATTGAATTTGCCGGCATGGTGGAAGCCGTCGATGAAAGCTTGGGGAGAATAAGAGCAAAGCTGAAAGAACTCGGCTTAGAAAAAAACACCATCATCATTTTCACATCCGACAACGGAGGCATGGCGGCCTCGAACCAGTATTGCGAGATCACTAAACCCCGAAAAGCACTCGATTGGCGCTTCTCGACATCCAATCTCCCCTTGCGCGGGGCCAAAGGCTGGAACTATGAAGGCGGGATTCGAGTGCCACTCATCGTCTATTGGCCGGGGCAAACCAAAGCGAATCGAACCTCTCATGCGCTTGTCACAGGAACGGATTACTATCCCACCCTTCTTGAGATGCTCGAACTACCCTCATTGCCGAACCAACACCTGGACGGCAAGAGCTTCGTCCCCGCCCTGAAGGGCAAGAATTACGAGCGAGGCCCAATCTTCTGGCACTTTCCGCACTACAGCAATCATGGCTATCAAAGTCCGAATGGCGCTGTTCGAATGGGAAAATACAAGTTAATCGAATATTTCGAAAACCATACGCTACAACTGTTCGATTTAGAGAACGATCTCGGCGAACAGCATGATCTCTCCGGCGCTCAGCCCGAACTTGCCCAGAAGTTGCACCAGCGACTTAAGCAATGGCGCCAGCAAGTCGACGCGAAAATGCCCGCCGTGAAAATCAAGAAAAAGTAGCCCAATCAAGGTTTCTCGCCGGATGAATCCTCTCAGAAAAACGGCGCTCAGGAGCACATCTCATTTCCATCCAAACCGCCCCCGAGACAGGCTAGTCCAAAAAAAGAAGAATCCGTGCCTTCCGAGTGATCCGTGGTTCAAAATGTCTCCCTTGATTGCTTCTGAAGACTTTCGCGAAGCAAGTGAAATCCGCCCAAGGTCCCTAGCAACACAGCAAGCCGGACCTCACAATTTAGTACCGCACTCGAAAATCATTCTGCTCCGATTGATCTTTGCCTCGCATAAGATAGACCGTTCGATTCGACATCTCCAAAGGCCCCTCTCGTTCGAATCGAGTCTCGTTTTGATGACAATAGACGGACGACGTAGGCATGTAGCGTAATGTCATCCCTCGGCGAGCATGATCCGAGACGTTGGCTTCAGATCCATGATAAAGATACACGTCGTGCAACGAGATTTCACCGGGTTGCAAGACGATGTCGACGGCTTCTGATTCGTCAAACTCGGCTTTATCCAGTTCCAGGTTTAAGGCAATGTTAGAAGCCTCGCTCCGGTTGTGTTTGGCCAATCGTCTCGATTTGTGTGAGCCAGGAATGACGCGCAAGCACCCGTTCTCCGTGGTTGAGGCATCGATTGCCATCCAGACGGTGCAAGTGGCCAGCGGTTCAATCGGCCAATACTCTCCGTCTTGATGCCAGGGAGTCCGCGTTCCAACTTTGGCAGGTTTGGCAAAAAAACTAGAATTCCACAACGCGATATCGCTGCCGATAACCTGTTCAACCATGTCCAAAATATCAGGACGCCGAGCAACCGTTAGGAACCACGTGTCATACGCTAACACCGCCGAGCAATAGTCACTAAACTCAGGATGGCGCTTGACCAATCGCGCGTGTGCTTCGCGGATATCATCAAGCGTTGTTTCATCCAAGCGAAAGTCAGGGGTGACAAAACCGTCGCGATGATATTTTTCAATTTCTGACTGACTAAGCATATCCTTTTCCAAATCTCCAAGTGAAGTGTCCCTCTGAACAAAGGCAATCTTATGTCCCTAGACCCAATATAAAAACAAAAACCCCTTCGCTACCCCACATCGGTCAGAGACAAGGAATTAGGACTCAGGAATCTGAAAAGAGATCCGCGTCAGCAGGGCACCTCATCAAAGTTTGCAATTCTCTATTCAACCAACCCAGGTGTCTAGTCTAGGGATGAAACATGATTGTTTTGACCTTTGTCGTTCACCTTTCCGAAACTCGCAACCGTGTTTCCACTCGAAGTGGAGGCTAATTCTATTGCGTATTCGGTTTCATTTCGAATGTGAGAGTTTTTTCCACTCACAACAATCGAGCGGTCCGTCTTATCGAGCGGGCCGGGAGCTCGACGAAACACAATCGTATGACCGTCCCCATTGATATCCACGATGTTGTGATCCCCCATAGCATGAGGAGAGGGCAAGATAGTCATATCAATATTCTGGTTGGATCGGCCCAATCTAAAATCACTCAAGGGGCCATAGGCAAAGTTGCCGCTCGAGCCAGAAATCTTCCCGCCCTTGGGGAGGTTAAAATTAGTCGACCCGCAATCGATGGCTTTGCAATTTAAGACCGTGGCATCGCTCGCCAGATACAAGCGAATCCCCCCTCGGGTCTTCTTGACAACCGTGTTCTCAACTCGGACGCTGCCACCGCCGGTATAGACCCGGATTCCATCTTCCGTAATCGTAAACATGTGATCCCGTGGAATGGCTACTCCCGGCTCATTTCGGCTGCCGACGATGCTGAAAGGCATTTGATAGTTAAATCTGTAAGGCAAAGAATCGGGATCCGTCTCCTCATACATATCGTTCGTGGCTCTGACAGCGCCCTCAACAAGAGAGTTCTTTATTAAGGTATTGTCGGCCGGACGTTGCATGAAGATAGCGTGACAGAAGGCCTTCTGATACACTTCAACCCCATCGAGAACAGTGTTCTTCCCCTTGATCACAATCCCGCAGTGTTTATCCAGTTTGAGCGAGTGGTTCCTCCCGATTCCGAACATCGCTCCATAACCGTAGGGATACGAGCCTCTGACAGTCATCTTGAAGCCCTCCAATCGATTATTGTCTCCCGTGATTGAAACGTTTGATCCCCCACCCTTCGCGAGGCGATTACGGTCTCGGTTGTATGCGGTGAAATCGGTCACCGTTTGTGTGCCGTCCTGATAGAGATCTTCGAATTCGCCATTCCGAACGGTATTTCCGTCTCCCGTGATGCTCAATCGGCCCCGACCAGCCTCGCCAACAACCCAAGAAAAGTAGACGCCGGTCAAATCAACACTGTTGTTACTCCCGGTGAGCCTGAATGTTCGAGTCCCCATCAAGTAATCTCCCGGCTTCATGACAATCCTATGGTTGCTCCGCTCCATCTCGGATTGCAGTTCTTCAATCGAAGATACGTTGACTAAGCTCCTCTCAGTCGCGGCTTCTGCGAGCATGAAACAATGAGACAGCACCGTACCGATAAGAACCCAGGTCATGTTCGAGAGGCAACGCAAAGGTTCTTTGCTACGGACTGTGGTAACGAGACCAAGTGTATTTTCTTCGTTAGAATTCATAGTTACAATCGCCATGCCCTCGCAAATCAAGGTCAACCAATCGGAACCACACAAATACAACATCGAAGAGAAACCGGCAATCACTGCCGGTTTCTCAGTGAACGAAAACCCAGATTATTTCGAGCTCTAACGTCTCTCCGGTCGAGCAGGTCGTTCTTTCGTTTCCGTTGTGCTGCGCCGCCCATCGTCACGACGCGCGGAGCCACTACCCAATGCCCGACTGCGCTGACGCATGGCGCCTTCACGCTTGTGCCACTGCTGCACTTTCTGTTGGCGCTGACTGAGCTCGGATTTTTCAGCAAACTCCTGTCGCGACTGCTTAATTTTCTGCTCCATCTCTCGGAGCTCTAACTCACGAACCTGAAGCTTGAGCTCACGATACCGCAGTTCAAGTTCCCGTTCACGGCCCCGAAGTTCCATCTCCTGACGCTCGAGCTCGCGCTGCCTTTGTTCCAACTTATTATCGTGCTCTCGGTGTTCTTGAGTTGTCTTACGATGATTACGCTCCTGCCGCTCTCTCATTTCCATCGCCCTCTGACGATGATCTCGTTCTCTGCCTGTCGCTGTTTGTTCCGCACGATTCATCGGCCTCTCAGCTACAATCATGCGGCGTTCTCGCGTTCCTCCACGCCCTTTAACCGGATCGCCACCATTCTTTGGAATAGGACCTTCCCGATGCTCAGCCCGTTCCCGCTGCCCCTCTCTCACTTCACTCTCTCGACTTTCGGGAAGACCAGCCATCGCGGGGATCGCTAAAGCCAACAACCAAGCAAATAATGGAATTGATTTCATATCACGTATTTCTCCAAACATTTTTGAACCTTTGAACGGACGCCCTGGCCATCTACCCGCCAAGAGACAATCGCAACACCTCTCATCTCGTGGTGAGCCCCCGTCAGTCCAAGTGAAACACCGCGAGTCACGGATCGTTGCCACCGGAGATTCGGCTCCTGTCTTGAAACACTAGACCGGCTAGATCGCCCCCCCAACACACCACACAACATTACGCAACCAAAGGGTTGCATTTCAGGCAGATGACAAACATGCTAAACGCAACCTAAAGGTTGCATTATGAATGAAGACACTCATCAGGACAAAATCGAAAAAATCGTTGATCTTGCAGCGCCGGTGGCACGCGTGTGGGGAGCCATTACGGATCACAAAGAATTCGGCGAATGGTTTCGAGTTCGCCTGGATAGCCCGTTCAAAGTAGGCGAAACCACGACCGGAAACATTACCTTTCCAGGCTACGAGCATGTGAAATGGATCTCGGTAACCGAGCAAATGGATCACGAACGGCTCTTCGCATTTTCGTGGCCTCCGAGTGCCGTGGATCCTGACACCAACTACGCGCCAGGCGCCAAAGTACGAGTCGAATTTAAGCTTGAACCCATTGAAACTGGGCCCCGTCTCACCATCACGGAAACAGGTTTTCAACAATTCCCTGAAGCGAAACGCCTTGAGGTGTTGCGCTCCAACATTGAAGGCTGGAACATTCAAGCTAAGAACGTCGCCGCCCATGTTGAACGCTAACGACGCGATTCAATCTGCCCCGGTTTTCGCAGCGCTTGGGGACACGACCCGCCTCAAACTCGTTTCCCGCCTCAGTGATGGGAACCAACATTCTATCGTCCAACTTGCAAAGGGACTCAAGCTATCCCGACAGGGAGTCACAAAACATCTATACGTCTTGAAGAAAGCCGGCATGGTGTCCTCGAAACGAATCGGACGAGAAAGTCGCTTTACCCTACGCCTCCGCACCCTTACTAGAGCGAGAGATTGTCTCAATCGCGCGTCTGCGCAATGGGACGAAACGATTGAGCGTCTGAAAATATCAGTCGAGAATTGAAGAGCAAGGTACAAGCCAACACAGTCCCTACTCATTCAGCCAAAATGCTTCCTCTTCTGACCCTTCCTTGATTATTCAAAAATGAGAGATGGGCATTTCCAATCCAAGGAAATCGGAAAACGAGTTTTTAGACTCACACTATAAGTTAAGAACACTCGATCGAATCCGAAAAGACCAATCAAACCGCCTCTATTCTCACTTCGTACCAAACGTTTCGCTTTCAATCAGACGGAGCAGCAAGTCTTGAAATCCTTCTCCTTTCTCGAGACTTTCCGTCACGATTCGATTGATCTCTTTCCGTTCGACGTAGTTTGGGATTCGACCGGTTGCATAGGTCATGAGTTTCTCGGACAGGCATTGAGCAAACAAATCGATACGGTCTGTCTCTTATACACATCTGACGCTGCCGACGAGCGATCTAGTGTAGA
>OJGU01001011.1_pt1 | contig 12216 bp, 10 predicted proteins | sample 1594741 | NCBI WGS metagenome assembly OJGU01 (sample SAMN05416841, study PRJEB24817) | seawater metagenome | isolation source: Sea water | place: Canada:Atlantic | collected 2013-07 | reverse complement strand
GAACTGGAACACGTTCGGCTGGGCAGCGTGCTGGCATTCCTCGAGTCGGAGCGGCGCAGCGGAGCCCTGCGTTTGCGCCGCGACACCGAGACTTCCACGCTCCACATGCGCAACGGTGCGTTGGCCAAGGTCGAGTCGCTCGGCAGCAACTCTCATCCGCACGATCGCGTGTTCGAGATGCTCGGGTGGCAGCGCGGCGAGTTCGACTTTCAAGCGGCCGGCAGCGCCGAAGAGCCGCTGCCAGGTCCTGCGAACGATGGCGCGATCACGCCGGTCTCGTACCTGCTGATGGAACACGCCCGCCGCGAAGACGAAGCGACGAACCAGCAATAAAGCGCCGAGTCTCCGGGGAGACTGCGGCGCTTGTTTGTCGCGGCTGGGTCACTCGGCAGCAGGGGCGGCAGTAAAGACGGCACAGGCTCCGTCGACCTTCCACGCGCCGGCCGACTCGTAGGGCTCGACGTTGAGGACGTACAGCTCGGCGCCTTCGCGGCCGCACTGGTTCTTGGCGACGTCGATGGCTTCCTTCACGGTGGGGGCCCGGCCGACGTAGGTGCCGATCTCGGTGTAGGCGCTGGTCAGGTCGTCCTTGCTCTTGACCACTTTGACTTCGGCTTGCGGGACCGGCTGGGTCTCCACGTCGAAGTTCGTCTGGCGGTAGGAGGACTTGTATGCGCAGCCGAGCAGGCTGCTCGAAGCCACGAGCGCGAGGGTGAGGACAGATGCGAGGCGGGGGCTAGAGGACAACATGGCGTTTGCTCCGTTCGTGGCCCAGGGATTGGGCGCTGGGTTCGACGCAGGCTGGGGCCTCGAGATTCGACGCGATCGGGCCCCGTGTGTGAAGGGGCCGTAACTATCCCGAATCTGAGGCAGATCGACCCGCGGGGAGGGTGACACGAAAGACCGCGCCGGGGAATCGTGCCCCGGGCAGAGGCTCGCGAGAGCCGTTTTCACGCAGGACGAGGGCTCCGTCCATGGACTGGGCGAGTCCTTGGCAGATCGGAAGCCCCAAGCCGGTGCCCTCGCCGGCCTTGGCCGTGGTGAAGAACGGCTCGAACAACCGGTCACGAACCTCATCGGGGACGCCGGGTCCGCTGTCCTGAACGTCGATGTGGGTCGTCTCGCCATCGGATTCGACGAAGACGGTGACCCGCCGGGGGTTGTCCGGCTCGTCGGTGTTGCTGGCCCGGGCCGCATTGACGACCAGGTTGCGAAGGATCTGGTCGAGCAGGCCGGGATCCGCGTAGACCTTCGCGTCGGGGTCGCCTTCGACGTTCAGCGTCACGTTCGCGCACCGGGGATCGTGCTCGAGGAGTCGGACGAGTCCTTGGCCGGCGGCCACAGCACCCAGGGGAACGAGCTGCTGCCGGGTCGGGCGCGCGTAGTGGAGCAGCTGCGTGACGATGCCTTGGATCCGTTCGATCTGCGTGCGGCTTCGCTCGAGCATGTCGCGCTGCGTCTCGCCCAGCTCGGGCTCGGAGCGTGGGTCGAGGAGCAACTCGACGTAGCCCAACACCGCGGCCAGCGGGTTGCCGACCTCGTGCGCAATGCCGGCCGAGATTCGCCCCACCGACGCAAGCTGCTCGGCGCGGACCAGGTGCTCGCGCTGACGTTCGATCTGCTCGACGCGATCCCGCAGCGACTGCGTCATCTGGTTGAACGAGCCCGCCAAGGACTGCAACTCGGCCGGTCCTTCCTCGGGGATCTGAGCCCGGAGGTTGCCCATGGCGACCTGTCCGACTGCGTCTCGGACGCGCGCAAGCGGACGGGTGACCTGCATCTCGATCAGCCCAATGCCGAGCACCAGCATCACCACGCCTACGCCGAGCGCGAGCACAGCAACCTCGGTCCAATCCTGGGTCCGGGTCCACGGTGCCGGCCGAGCGATGACCCGGAGCACCAACGTTCCGCCATTGCGAGCGCCACCGAAGGTGCGAAGGGCTCGGTCGACGACCACCAAGCCGTCGCGGTCCTCGACCCGAGTCCCGCCAGGCTTGTCCATCGGCTCGGGAGGAGGCAAGGGCGGGGCCAGCCCGACGGCAATACGCGGCGGCTCGTCCGGGCGGTCCGTGATGCGGTGCAGCGCGATGGCTTCGATGCCGAGCGTTCCAATGCTCGCGCGAAGCACCGGCTCGAGTTGCCCACGGCCGGCCGCCGCGAGGGCTCCGCTGCCCAGCTGTGGGGCAATGAGCGCAGCCAGTCCCTGCACGTGGTCGGAGAGCTGCTGCTGCTGGGCGGCGTCGTGGCGACGTCGACCCAACACCTCGGTCGCCAGCGAGAGCGACACCACCGCCATCATCAGGGTCACCGCGAGCGTCACGACCAACTCCCAACGCAGCGAGCGTCGCGAGCTGGCGGCCGCTGGGGGACTCGCCGGCGTGGTCACCGGAGCTTCGGGGCTCGGGAAGAGAGAACCGGGAGTCGGTGACGAACGGTCGCCGGCGGGACCGTGGCCTGTGCACACCCGGCGCAGCCATGGGCGTCGGCCGCGTTCGCCCGCATCCAACGTCGCAGCAGCCACGCGCCTGCCAACAGGACGACCACCAGCGGAACGACCTCTTGAACGAGGGTGTGGCTCAGCGACGAGACCATCAGCGAGGGCTCTTCTTCTCTGCGTCCTGCCCGGGGCAGGAGCCGCCCTTGATGCCGCGGGCCCGCGGACACAAACCGTAGAGTTCGTGACGGTGCCGGATCACGTTGAAGCCGAAGCTTCGCGCGACGCGCTCCTGCTCTCTCTCGATCTCTTCGTTGTGGAACTCGAGCACGTGGTCGCACTCGATGCAGATCAAGTGGTCGTGGTGCTCGGCGTCGCCGGCCGTCTCGTAGGTCGTGTGCCCTTCGCCGAAGCGTCGCTCCGCCGCGAGCCCGCACTCGGTCAGCAGCTTGAGGGTGCGATAGACCGTGGCGTACCCGACCTTGGGCGCATCCTCGCGGGCGAGCGCGAGCAGTTCCTCGATGGAGGTGTGGCCGTCCGTCGCAAAGAAGCGCTCCGCGATGACGTCACGTTGCCGGGTCGACTTGAGGCCCTGCTTCGTGAGATAGGCCCGGAACTGCTCCATCAAGCTATCGACGTCCACCGGGTTTTCGGCCGCGTCCACCATGCAGCGGACCATAGGACGCATCCGGCCGCGGCCGCAAGCGTCGCCTGCGCCTCTCGCTGCCGGCTCGCTCCGGCTGAGGGTGCAACGGGCGTTGCGGCACAGATGCGGCGCCCCCTATACTCCGCGCCGCCCATGGCGCGGACGTCCAAGAAGAAGGCCGAACCTGACGCGGCTCCTCCGCCGAGCATCGACGCGATGCTCGATGGCCTGGAAGCCGTCGTCACCGAACTCGAGTCGGGTGAACTCCCGCTCGAGGAGGCCCTGCGGAAGTTCGAGGAGGGCGTCAAGTTGGCGCGCCAAGGCGAACAAGTCTTGGAGTCCGTCGAGGAACGCATCGAAGCGTTGCTGGCCGACGCCGAGGGCACCGAGCCGTTCGAGGCTCACTCTGAGGAATCCACATGAGCACCTTCGACCTCGAATCCTACCTCGCGCCCCGAAGAGAGCGCGTCGACGCCACGCTCAGCGCGTTGCTGCCCGAGCCCACGGGCGACGACCCCGGGAAACTCCGCGAGGCCATGCGCTACGCGGTGCTTCTTGGTGGCAAACGCATGCGCCCGCTGATGGCCATCGCAGCCGCTGAGGCGGTGGGCGGTACGACGGAAACGGCACTTCCAGCCTGCTGCGCGATCGAGCTCGTACACGCCTACTCGTTGGTCCACGATGACCTACCTGCGATGGATGACGACGCCGAGCGCCGCGGCAAGCCGACCATTCACGTCGCATTCGGCGAGGACAAGGCGATCCTCGTCGGGGATGCTCTGCTGACGCTCGCGTTCGGGGTTCTCGCCGGTGGTGTCGATGGGCGCCCTTCGACCGGTCGTGTTGGCGATGCGGTCGCCAAGCTCGCCCACCACGCGGGCATCGACGGCATGGTTGGCGGACAGGCGCTCGACCTCGTCGCGGGTCAGGACATCCACGACCTCGAGCTGCTCGAGCGGGTGCACGCGCTCAAGACCGGTGGCCTCTACGCCGCCAGCGCCGCGATGGCGGGCATGCTCGCGGGCAAGGACGACGAAGTGGTCGGACGCCTCGAGCGATACGGGCTCATGTTCGGCATCGCGTTCCAACACGCGGACGACGTCCTCGACGACGACCAGCCGGCGCTTCGGGAGAAGGCCCTGGCGCGCACCGATGCCCTGGTGGCGAAGTGCATCGACGAGGTCTCCGGGTTTGGAGACTCCGCCGAGCCGCTGCGAGCGATCGCCCAATGGGTGGGCGAGCGCGCTCACACGGCTGCCGGCCAGTAGGCGGCCGAACGAACCCCGGCCGGGTCGGCCGCGGCGTGACTAGTTCGCGACGCGGCTGATCGCCACCGTGTCGGTCACCAGCTCGAGCTCACCTTCGACGTTGGTGAACGGCGAGTGGTCGTTCTGGCGCAGGACAGCCGTCAGCGTGGTCTCGGTGGCTGGGGACTCGGGGAGCAACAGGCCCTCGCTGAGCGTGGTGAGTCGCAGTGCGGCCTCCTCCGGCGCTGCCGAGACGACACCGATGTAGCCGGCATCGCAGATGATGTCCTCGGCACACTCGGGGAACTCATCGTCATAGTAGACGTGCACATGGCCGGTGGACTCGGCCAGCGCCGTGTCGGGCTGGCCGTACGAGAAGTTCAGCATCGCGACCTCGACATCGACCAACCCATCGGGCTGCAACTCGAACTCCGATCCTGGCCACGGGGTCGTGATCGCGATGTGGGGGTTGCCGTCGTTTCGCCAGAACACCTGCGCCGAGGAGGCACCATCGTTGTCGAACGGGGTGCCGTCGACCCGCATGGCTTGCGCGCTGATCCGGTGCGCACCCGCGTCCCCTGGGACGACCAGGTTTTCGACCACCAGTGGGCGGGTCAGATCGCCGGCGAGGATGTCGATCGACTCGTCGTCGAGGGTCACGCGGATGAACCCGCCACCGGCATCGTCGGCGTCGGAGCTGAAGGTCAGGCCTGAGACCTGCAGGGTGACGACAACCTCTTCGTCGAGCGGAAGCGCCTGAAGAGACTCGGGCGACAGCACCGAGATTGTCGGGAGTCGCTCCACACAGACCCGACCGTTGCAACGAAGGCTGCCGGGACAGTCGACATCGGCTTCGTCGGCGACTTCCGAGACCTCGCAAGCGAAGAGCGCGTCGGCCGTCTCGTCCAACTCGGCGGAGTAACAACCGCCGAGGGACAGGCTGAGCGCGAGGCCGAGGCCGAGGCTGGAGGGGATCGCGGCGAACAGAGAAGACCCGTGCATACGCATGACTAGAACCGTCCTTGAAGAGAGAGCCCGGCAGAGCGGCCCGTCCACGTTGGCACGAGTGTGGCGGTGGGGCCTGCGGCGGCCTGTTTCTTCCGCTTGAGGCCAACTGCGAGCAACGCGACGCCTGTGATCGCAACCGCGGCGCCGGTGGCGGCCATCACGATCTGCAAGGTCTCGAAGCGACGGCCCTCAGCGTCGAGGGCGTCGGCCTCCGCGAAGGTCAGGTCGTCGGGGTTTCCGTCCGCGACATCCTCCACCGAGAGGCTCCGGCTCCGGGCCGCGAGTCCGAAGCCCAGACCGCCCCCGATGCCGACCGCGCCGCCGACTCCGGTGAGCACCGCGCCCACGAGGATGAGGGTCTTGCCGTTGGGCGGCGCCTCGACCTCCGGCTCGACGGGATCCGGATCGGGGGGCCCTTCGGGGACCGGCTGATTCTCCGCGTTCTCGATCTGTTTCTCGAGCTGAAAGATCCTGTCCTCGACGTTGGGCCGGTCCTTGGCCTCCGGCTTGGTCCGCAGGTACGTGCGAAACGCTCGAATCGCCTCCTCCGGCTTGTTCAGTCGCTCGTAGCAGAGCCCGATGTTGTACTGGAAGTCCGGCGATGCGTATCGCGTGGCGGCCTCCTGGAAGTGTTCCAGCGCATCTTCGTAACGCGCGGCGTTGTACGCCTTCTTCCCCAGATCGTACGAGACCATGGCCTGTTCGAGCTTGGGGTCCTCTCTAGGAGCCTCCGGAGGCGCCGCGGCAGCAGGCGCGTCGGCCGGTGCCTCCCCTGTGACAGGAGCTGGGGCGGCGACCAGGGACCCAACCATCGAGAGGGAGAGGGGAATGGCCAGGAGGGGACCTGCAACGCTCATGGGAAATCGGAGGCCAGGGGCCGAGCGCGACTATACGCCCCTGCGCGGCGTTGTTGCCAGAAGTCGGCCGGCAGTTCTACGATGCCCGCGGATGTCCAAGACGACGATACGCCTAGAGCCCGACGGACTGAATCGGGCCCGAGACGGGAAGAAGCGGGCATTCGTCGTGGTGTTGTCTGGCGATCGCATGGGGGAGATGTTTCCGCTCAAGGAGAGCGCACGAACCACCCTGGGTCGAGGACTGCAGACAGACGTCCGAATCAACGACGAGGGAATCTCCAGGACCCACGCGGCCGTAGAGGGGGAGGGCGGGGGCTACTACCTGCTCGATGCAGGCTCCACCAACGGTACGTACGCGAACGGGAAGAAAGTGGATCGGTACGAACTGCAGGAGGGGGACAAGATTCAGATCGGCGCTCAGAGCGTCCTGAAGTTCACCTACCACGACGATTTTGACGAGGACTTCCAGCGGAACCTCTACGAGTCCGCGCTCCGCGACCGGCTCACCGGGGTGTTCAACCGGGGCTATTTCAACAACCGGCTCGAGAGCGACGTGGCCTTCGCGCTGCGCCACGGCAAGCCGCTGTCCTTGGTCCTGTTCGACATCGACCACTTCAAGAAGATCAACGACACGCTCGGACACCCTGCAGGTGATCAGGTGCTCAAGGATCTCTCCGACCGCGTGGCGGGAACCACTCGCAGCGAGGACATTTTCGCGCGGTACGGTGGCGAAGAGTTCGCCCTGATCTGCCGGGACGTCGACGCCCTGCGGGCCGCACGTGCGGCGTACCGAATCCTGGAGACCGTCGGGGGCAAGACGTTTGCCCACGATGAGCATTCGCTCACCGTCACCGTCAGCCTCGGCGTTGCCGACCTCGGCATGCTGGTCGAGCCTACGGCAGACGCTCTCATCGAAGCGGCCGACGCCGCGCTGTACGTCGCAAAGCGAAACGGTCGCAACCGCGTCGAGATCTACGATCCCGAGAGCGAGCCGACCCGGTTGGTGTGATTGATCGTGCGTAGCCCGACCCTTGTCCGTGCCGTGTTGTCGCTGTTGGCGACCGGCTGTGTTTCCTGCAAGACCGACGGTCCGGCCGCGACGGTGTCGGCTGCGGGGTCCGAGGCGACCGAAACCACCGAGGAGCGAGCCGCCCCGCCAGCGCCCGGCAGTGCGGACGCCGTGGCGCAGCCAGACCGCTCGTTGTGGTTTGCCGACGGGTTGGGTCGCGACGCGATCTTGGCGCGAGAACGTCGCGACCACGCTGAAGCCGTTCGTCTGCTGGACGCTCTGCTGGCCACGGATCTGAGCCAAGCCGAGCGTGCCGGTGCGCTGTGGCTTCGTGGCCTCGAGGATGTTTCGGCCGAGCGCTACGCGGCGGCGGCAGACCGCTTCTCCGAGGCCGCCGAGGCGCCCGAACTCGCGCTGGTTCGCGCCCGCCTGGTTCGGTTGGAGGCGCAAGCCCGGCTCGATGCAGGCCAGCCCGACGCCGCGCTGAAGCGGGTCCGCTCGCTGGGCGCGAAGGAACGCGAGAGCTCCGGGCTGGGTGAGGCCTTCGCCGTCTTGGAAGCCGATGCGCTGCTTCGCACCAAGGCCCGCAGCGAAGCCCGGGCTGCCTACGAGCGCTACCTGTCCGAGTTTCCCAAGGGCAGCCACCGGGTCGGCGTGAGCATCAAGCTCGCGCGCATGCTGGCCGCCGAGGAGGCCGACACCAAAGCCCAAGCCAAGGCGATCCGTCTGTACGAAGTACTGCTGCTCGAGGCGCCGCTGTCGGACTACGGCGAGGAGGCTGACAAGGCACTGCCGGGGCTACGCCGGGCGGTGGGAGAGACGCGCTCGGCCCAGGACCGAGCGGCCTTCGATCGCAAGGTGGCGCTGGCTCGCATGGACGCGATGCTCGCGGGGCGCCGGTACAAAGGCGCGACCAAAGCCGCCGACGCGTTGTTGCGCAAGGAGGCCGACCTGCCAACGCGCTGCCGGGCGCTGTACGTCAAAGGTTCGGCGATCTTCAAACAGCGCCGCCGCGCCGATGCCCGGCCGGTGTTCGACAAGGCCGCCGCGGCTTGCAAGAAGACCAAGGGCGTCACCACGTATGAGGTGAAGTCGCGCTACCAAGGCAGTCGCGGTTTGTACGCTGCCGGCAAGTACGAGAAGGCTGCGTTGGCATTCTCGTCGCTGGCCAAGGAGCACTCGAAGAACTCTTACGCCGACGATGCGTGGGTGCTCGCGGGCGAGTCGTGGTCGGAGCATGGTGACGATGCCAAGGCGACCGCGGCATTCGAGGCCGCGGTCGGCGTCGATGGCGACATGAAAGACGAGGCGCGCCGTCGTCTTCTCGTCCTCGCCTTTTCGTCCGGCAATGCTGCGCGTGCGCTCGCGCTTTGCGATGCGGCGCTCAAAGAGCACATCCCGCACCCCGGGACGAAGGCCAAGCTCCACTACTTCCGCGGCCGCGCCCTCGCAGAGCTCGGAAAACCGGGGGACGCTGCCTCGGCGTGGGTCGATGCCGTCGAGGCCGACCCACTGGGGTACTCCGCGGCCCAAGCGATGTCTCGCCTGCACACGGCAGGAGCCGAATCGTTCGAGCGGGGCCTCGCGATGCTCCAGCGCGAGACTCCGAAGGCCGATGCCGTCACGGCGTCCAAGGGCGCAGAGCGGGCCGTTCTTCTCGCTCGCCTTGGGCTTGGCGACGATGCTCGAGATGAACTCGCGAGGGCCGGGGTTCACGGATGGCCCGCGATCGCCGTGCTCAACCAGGCGGGTCTGTACGCCGAAGCGCAGCGCACACTCGCCAATCTCGGGACCACGTGGCGCAAGACGCCGCCGGGCGGCGACAACCTCTCCGTCTGGAAGCTGGCGCACCCGCAGCCGTTCGCCGATCTCATCGACGGATACGAGCGCAGCCACGACGTCCCGAACCTCCTCGCCTTCGCCGTGATGCAGACCGAGAGTCGGTTCAACCCGGGCGCCACGTCGTGGGCCGGGGCGCGGGGTCTCATTCAGTTGATGCCGGCGACTGCTCAGGGCGTCGCCAAGAAGGCCGGCATGACGGTCGGCAAGGATGACCTCTACGATCCGGCCACGAACCTCAACCTCGGCATGCGCTACCTCGCCGGTCTCGTGCAGCGTTACGGCGCGGGCCCGGGTGCGGTCGCGCTTGCCATCCCCAGCTACAACGCGGGCGCCGGCGCGGTGGACAAGTGGCTGGCGGAGCGTGGGAGCTGGGATCTGGACCTCTTCATCGAGGCCATCCCCTACGACGAGACCCGCAAGTACACCCAGTCGGTGTTCGGCCGGTGGTGGGCGTATCGCTGGATCTACGGTGATGGCAGCCCCGCCGAGCGGGTGCCGCTGCTCCCAGTGTCGACGCCAAAGAAGGTCTGAGCCAGGCGGACCCCGCGTCGCAACGACGAACGCCCTCGACTGTGCTGCTTGGCACCATCGAGGGCGGTCTGAGGGGCGTCTGGGAACTCAGTGGCGCTTGTGGAACTTGCGCTTGCCAGCGTACCCGCCGCCGCGGTTCGGACCGCGACGATTGAAACGACGGCCGGCGTTCCGTCCGTCGTCTTCGCGGGCGGGCTCAGCTTCGATCACTCGCGCGGACATCGGCTCGAGCGGAAGCCGAGGCTCGGCCATCTGCAGGAGCGTGGCGACGAGCAAAGCGGGGTCGCGCTTCTCGAGGATGCTCGCGGCGTAGGCCATCGTCTTCTCGTCGGGCTGCGCGGCGTTGTCCATTCGGGCGTGCAGGTCGCGACGAACGTTTTTGGTGATCGTCTTGCGGACCTTGCCCGGCGTGGGGACCGGCTCCCAGTTGGCTTCGACCTTGGCCGAGCGCAGCAGATGGCGGACGAAATGCTGGGCGCGCGGGGGGACGAGCAGCAAGCTCCGACCCTGACGACCGGCGCGACCGGTTCGGCCCGAACGGTGGGTGTAGTCGTCCGGGTCTTGCGGCGGGGTCATGTGAACGACCAAGCCGATGTCGGGGACGTCGATGCCACGCGCGGCAACATCGGTGCTGACGAGGACCTGGATGGTCCCGTTGCGGAAGGCACTGAGGGTGCGGGTACGCTGGGCCTGGCTCAGATCGCCAGAGAACGGGAGCGCTGCAAACCCATCCTGGCTGAGTTTTTCGGCCAGCTCGGAGGCGCCGATTCGCTTGTTTACGAACACCAGGACCTGCTCGCCGAGCGTCAGCAGCAGTGCGTTGACCAGGGCTTCGTAGCGCTGGTCATAGTCGACGAGCTGCACGACGTGCGCGATGTCGACGTTGGCCTGGCCGAGCTGTGTGCCTTCGAGGTGAAGCGCGTCCTTTTGGAACTTGTTGGCGATGCCCTTGACCGCGCCGGCGAAGGTCGCGGACACGAGGTGGCTGCGCCGCTCCGCAGGAACCGCTTCGATGATCGCCTCGAGGTCCTCACGAAAGCCCATGTCGAGCATCCGGTCGGCTTCGTCGAGCGCAACGGTGTGCACTTCTTTGCACGAGACTGCCTCGCTGCGGATGTGGTCGAGCATGCGGCCCGGCGTGCCGACGAGGATCGTCGGCGGCCGACGAAGCATGCGGAGGTCGGCACGCATGTCGGTCCCTCCAACAACGTACTCGACGCGAAGCCCTTCGATTTCGGCCAGCAGCCAGGTCAGTTCCTCGGCAACCTGGGTCGCGAGCTCGCGGGTTGGCGCGATGATCAATGCGCGAGGGCCGTCGATGTTCCGGGACAGGGGCGGGCCCTCGAGGAACGCGCGGCCAAGCACGAGGCCTAGCGCGACGGTTTTTCCCGAGCCGGTCTGCGAGGAGATTCGCAGGTCCTGCTCTGTCGACGGCTCCTTCAGAACGGCGAGCTGGACGGCGGTCAGCGTGGTGAACCCACGCCGCTCGAGCGTTGTCCGGAGTTCCGGCGGCACCCCCTCGAACGGATCGGTCTTGGGTTCGGGGGCGTCGACTTCGTGCTCGGGGGCGGACATCACAAGTTCCGGAGGGCCGGGGAAGAGCCCCGTCTAACACCGTTTGCACGCGAATGCTCCCTCATGGCCGCGCGTTGCATCACGCCCAGGCGCACAGGCTGGTGCGCCCGGAGCGAGTTCCGCGTGTCCCGCGGTGGGTTACGGGCTCTTCTCGAACACGCTCGTGCCAGGCCCCATCCGTTGTTGCAGACGGGAGACGCGGGGCTCGTCCACGCTGATGGGCCCTTCAGTTTCGCGCCGCTGCGCATCGATCCACTCGCGCACGATGCGGTACAGGCCGTGGTCGAACGGGATGCCGGGCGCAGCCGCCACCGGCTCGATGCGTTCGCGTTGCCCCAGTCGATCCATCTCGAGCGCGCGGTGATGGCAAAACGGGTTGTTCCCAGGCCGACCCATCAGCGGCTCGGCGGTCGCCGTGCAACCTCCCCGGCAGGTGTCGGCGTAGTAGCACTGCGCGCAGTAGCCCCACAGCTCGGCCGTGCTTCGCTCGCGGATGTACGCGAGTTCGGCGGAGCGGGTCCACAACTCGGCCAGGCTGTGCTCTCGGATGTTGCCGCCCACGTTCTCCGGTCCTCCGAGGCTGGGACAACCCTTGATGTCGCCGTGGGACTCGATGCCGATCTGGGCGCGGCCGGCACCGCAGCCCTTGTAGTGACGTTTCTGGAGGGAGCGAAGTTCGCCTTCGAGGGGTCCGAAGTAGCCGAGGTTGTTGCCGGGCCAGATCTTGATCCCATGCTCCCTGGCTCGTCCGAGGAGCGGGCGCAGTACCTCGAAGACGTCCAGCATCATGTGTGGCTGCAGCAGAATCTCGGGGTGGTCGGCCGCGTTGCCGAAGGGCGAGGTGATCTGCAGCTGCCAGCCGAACGCGCCCGCTTCAGCGATGCGCTCGAGCAAGACCGGAAGGTCCGGCAACGTTCGGCGGTTGATCTGCGTGTTGACACCGACCGGGATCCCCACCTCGCGGAGCCGCCGGACGGCGGTGAACGCCTTGTCGTGGCTCCCGGGAATCCCTCGCAGCGCATCGTGGGCCTCGGCCCTGTCTCTTATACACATCTGACGCTGCCGAC
>OJGU01001008.1_pt1 | contig 12254 bp, 10 predicted proteins | sample 1594741 | NCBI WGS metagenome assembly OJGU01 (sample SAMN05416841, study PRJEB24817) | seawater metagenome | isolation source: Sea water | place: Canada:Atlantic | collected 2013-07 | reverse complement strand
TCGTCGGCAGCGTCAGATGTGTATAAGAGACAGCCTCTGGCGCGCACACATCACAGTTCGCGCACTCCGGGTGATGGGCGTCGGGGTCGAAGTGGCCGCACAACATCGCCTGGCGGCACTCCCTCGCATGGGCGTAGGCCTCCATCGCCGCCAGGGAAGCAACACGATGGCGGAGCACCGCGGCGCCACCCGAGGTCCCCATCAAGCGACGCTGGGTCACCATGTCGGCCGCCCCGAAGAACAACACGCACCTGGCCGGGTCTCCGTCGCGGCCCGCCCGACCCGCCTCCTGGTAGTAGGACTCGAGACTGCCGGGCGTTTGGTAGTGCACGATCAGCCGCACGTCGGGCATGTCGATACCCATCCCGAACGCGTTGGTCGCCACCAGAACCCGGGTGCGTCCCTCGGCCAAAGATCGCTGCGCCCGGTCGCGCGCCAATGGAGTCCGGCCCGCGTGGTAGTAGCCGACCGCCACCTTCTTCGCGCGCAGCGCCTTGGCCACCGACTCCACGGTCTTGCGAGTGCTGCAGTAGATCACCGCCCGCCCGCTCCCCTTCTTCGTGTTCAGACCCTGCGAGACCAGCTCGTGTTCCAGGATCTCGAGCCGCTGCTTGGCGGACCGAGCGTGGCGCACGACAAACCGCAGGTTCGGTCGCCGGAAGTCTCCACGAACCAAGACCGGGTGCGGCAGCTCGAGCTTGCTCGCAATCTCGTCGACCACCCGAGGTGTCGCGGTTGCTGTCAGCGCGATGGTCGGTGCGGTGCAGACCTCACGCAACTCGTGGAGCCGCATGTAGTCCGGCCTGAAGTCGTGCCCCCACTGACTGACGCAGTGCGCTTCGTCGATGGCGACCAGCGCAACATCGACGCGCTGCAGGAGGCGACGAAAGCTGGCCTTCCCGGCACGCTCCGGAGAGACGTACAGAAGCGTGAGGGTGCCGCCGAGCAGGTCGTCGACCACCTCCCGACTCTCTTCGCTGCTCAAGTGGCTGTGCAAGGCCGCGGCCGAGACCCCGCGCCCGATCAGCTGCGTGACCTGGTCCTGCATCAGGGCGATGAGCGGCGAGACCACGATGGTGACGCCCAGGCCTCGACGGCCCGCCGCAATCGCCGGAACCTGATAACAGACCGACTTCCCGAGCCCGGTCGGCAAGACCACGACAACGTCGTCACCTGCCGAGGCGTGGGCGACTGCGTCGACCTGCCCGGGCCGAAAGCTCTCGTACCCGAACATCTCGCGCAGCACCGCCTTCGCTTGTGCTTGCGTGCAGAGCCGAGTCACGCCATCGCCTCCACCACGGACACGCGCAGAGCATGGCATTGGATCGATGTCTTTGGGGCTCGCGATTGCAGCACGAGCCCAATCCCGGTCGCCGCAGGTGTCAGGTCACCACGTGAGATTCAAGGCGAGCCCGCAGGTCATCGGGGACCGCAACCGTCGTGCCCTGGCCGTAGTCAAACCAGACCAGGGTGCCGTCGCCCTCCGCCGCCGTGTCATCCAGAGCGTGGCTATGGACGCGATACCGCATCACGAAGCTCTTGGTCCCGATGCGTTCGACCGAGGTGTGCACAGTGACTGTGTCGGGAAACGTCACCGGCTTACGGAACGCACAACTCGTGTGGGCGAGGATGGGGCCACACCCGCCGTCGATGTCCCGAAGGGTCACCCCGATCTCGGAGAAGAACGCCATGCGACCGGTCTCGAACCATCGCAGATAGACCACATTGTTGACGTGGCCAAAGGCATCCATCTCTCCCCAGGCGACGGGGATCTCCATCTGGACGGGCACGGGCGACTCAGCCGCCAATCTGCTGGGAGAGGTAGTTCTCGAGGCCGACCTGTTTGATCAGCTCGAGCTGGGTCTCCAGCCAATCGACATGTTCCTCTTCCGAAGCGAGCATCTTCTCGAGCAACAAGCCCGTGGTCTCGTCGCCCTCTTCGTCCCGCGCCACCTTGATGGCTTTTCGGAATCGGGCAACCGCGTCGTACTCCATCGCCAGGTCGAGCTCCAGCTGCTCCTTGACCGTCTCACCGACGCTGATCTTGTTGTAGCGCTGGACGTTGGGGATGCCCTGCAGGAACAAGATGCGCTCGATGATCTCGTCCGCGTGCTTCATCTCGTCGATCGACTCGTGATGCACATGCGCGGCGAGACGCTGGTAGCCCCAGTCCTTACACATCTTGGCGTGGATGAAGTACTGGTTGATGGCCGTCAGCTCCGCGGTGAGAACCTCGTTGAGCTGCTCGATGACCTTGTCGCTACCCTTCATGGAGCGGCGAACCTAGCAGCGTTTTCGGCCGCCAAAAGGGCCGAAATTTCGCGGATTTATGCACATGAAAGGCGAAGTCGAGTTCGATTCGAGCCCGCCCGCTCCTCGGGGATCCTGACGATCGCTTTCAAAACCGCGCACTCGGTCCAAGCCGGGGCCAGGGCTGGCGCGGGAAACCCGCGGCCTCAGCTCAGGCCGTCGGGGGTGTTGTCTTCGGCCGAGTCACCCGTGCGTAGACGAATGAGGTCCCGAATCTGCCCGACGCACATTCCGCAGCTGGTACCGGCCTGGCAGGCCCTGGCGATGCCTGCCACGGTCCGCGTTCCCCGTTCGACTTCGGCGTCGATGGTGCGGCTGGAGATACCTTTGCAGAGGCAAACGATCATGGCAGGTGCGGGGTTCGGGTCCAGACGAAGTTGAAAACAAGAATCAACTTCCTTTCCTTTGTACCGCCACTCGGCTCGGCCGGCAAGAGCGTTGATCGGCCTTTTCAACTCGGAGCGGGCCCAATCGCGACCGGACCCTGCGCCCTGCGCGCCGTCATTGCGACCCGCCCGAGCACCAAAGGGAGATGACGGCATGCAGAGCGGTCAACTTGGCACGGCTTCAGAGCTCTCCGATACTCCGCAGATGTCGTCTCGTCCCGGATGGACGGTCGCGTTGCTGGCTCTTTGTGCCTGTGGCGAGTTGCCGGAGCCCGCCTGGCTGCTGACCGAGGAGCCCCGCGTGCTGGCGTTCCGCGTGGAAGTCGCCGAACCGGGACCACTATCCCACGGCTTCCTCCCAATCCCCGCCGATAGAGTTCGAAGCCAGCCACTGCCCGGCGACACCGTCGATGTCTCGGCTTGGGTTGTCGCGGGTGCGCGAGAGGTGCCAACGCTCGAGGTGGAACCGGCCTGGTTCCTGTGCCCACGCTCGGCCGGCTGCGTGTCGACACTGAGTCGCCCCGGCGCGGCGGAGCCCTGCGTGGGTGTGGTGCCTGAAGACGTCGCATGCCGACTGGCCGATGGAGAGCGCCCGCGGTTCGTCGTCCCCGAGCTCGACCCCCTGACGCCGCTGGACGAGCAGACGTCCTTCCAGATCGCGATGATCGGGCATGTCGATGCGCAGATGACCACCGCGGAGTGTGTCGAGCTGGTCTCGGATCCCTCGGCGGCCGATTGGTCGGGATGTCTCGTCGGCTATCGAGTCATCACCCTCGGTCCGGCAACGCGCCTGGTCACCCACGCGATCGACCTGGGCATCGAGTTGCCGGCGTTTCTCGAACAGACTCGCGACGAATCCGTGAGTCCCGCATTCAACCCGGAGGTCATTCCCTTTCGGCTGCTTCCGTACTACGGGGGTCGCCAGCTCGATCTTTCGCGCTCGATCATCGTGACCCCGGGTGAGACCGCCACGCTCGAACCGGGCACGGTCTACGCCGCAGGGGTGTTTCAGGACCCCAAAGACACGCAGGTGCTGGCCGAGATCACACCGACCGGGCTGCAAACCGAGGTCACCATGCCCCGGCGCGCGTTGTTCTCCTCCACGCCCGACGTCCTGGAGTTCTCCCTCTCCCCGGGCTGGCTCGTGTGGACCCCCGAAGAAGCGGATTCGTTCGAGGTCCGTTTCGTGCTCTATGACCCGGCTGGCGGAACCGCCTGGGCGACCTTCAACTTCGAGGTTCCCGAGCCTTGATCACCACGCTCGCGCTGCTGACGTTGCTCGTCTCGAACCCTCGGGGCATCGAACCTGCGCCGGCCGCCCCTCAGACCGCGGCGCCCACGGTGCGGGGGCTCCTGAAGGCAGCCGGAGAGCGAGAGCCCATTGCGGGCGCACGCGTGCTGGCTGTCCCCGCGTCCCCGCAAACCCCATTGGGAACAGTTCCTGCGTCCGAGCACTTGGACCCCAACGTCGACCCTCCGACGTGGATGCGAAGCACGAGCACCGACGAGGGGGGTCGCTTCTCATTCGAAGGGCTGCAGGACCCGCGAGTTCGCCTCGTCGTCATCGCAGCCGGGTATCAACGCCTCGAAGTCATCGTCGACACAACGAAGCAAAAACCTCGCGGCGCCGTCATCTTCGCGACGCCCGATGAGGATGGAGCGATGCGGACCGTCGTCGAGACATCCAGCGAGTCCCCGCCCGAACAGGTCAACAGCACGGTCATGGAAGCGGAGGAGATTCGGACCGCCCCCGGGACCCAGGGCGACCCACTGCGCGCACTTCAAAACCTGCCCGGCGTGGCTCGGACCCCAGGCGGCTTCGGGCTGCTCGTGCTTCGTGGCGCTGCCCCCTCCCAGTCGCGCGTCTTTCTCGGCGGGCACGCCCTGCCCCGTGCGTTCCACTCGCTCGCGATCGCCAGCGTCGTCCCGGCCGCGGCCATCGACCAGATGGAGTTCGTGCCAAGCAACTTCGGGGCGCGCTACGGCGATGCGACCGGGGGCCTGGTGGTCCTGCACCCGGCACGCCTCGATCATCGCCGCGTCCACGGTCACGCTCGTCTCGACCTGCTTGGGGCCGGGGCGTTGGCGAGCGGCCCACTGCGACGCGGTGCATGGTTGGTCGCCGCGCAACGAGGTTGGGCTGACGCTGCGCTCACAGCCGCAGAGCGGATCGACCCTACGCAGGCATACACGCTGCCTCGCTACTACAACTACCAGGCATTCTTCGAGCATCCGATCGGCCGCGACGGTGTGATCGTCGCCCGGGTTCTCGGTGCGGGAGATCGGTTTCAGGCCCGCAGCTCCCAGCCATACTCTCGGGCGACCCTCGTCTTCGAGATGGTGTCGCAGTTCCACCGTGCGGACCTCTCCTACCGCGTGAAGCGGGGCGATTGGGACTTCTGGCTCACGCCGTCGGCACGCCTCGAACGCAACGGGTGGCGCCAACCGGTGACGGACTCACTCTCCATTCGCGACGACGCCGTGCTCAGCGTCCGTGCCGAAGCCACCCGCGCTCTGACACGCCGCGCTTCGCTGACGGTCGGGGCCGATACAGAGCTCGACTGGTATCGCACCGAGTCCGACCGCTCCGGAGACGTCCTCACCGGCGAACCCCCACAGGTGACCCGACAGCGTGGGGTTTCCAGCGCGGTGGGTGTCTATGCCCAGTCCTCCGTCGACATCGAGCAGTGGACCGTCGCGCCCAGCGTTCGAGCCAGCGCTTTCACGCTGGGCCCGGCCACGGCGTCCGCTGTCGACCCGCGTCTGAGCCTCCACTGGCGATTTGCGCCGAAGTGGCGCTGGTCCTCGGGAGTGGGGCTCTACTCGCAAGCGCGTATTCAGCAGTCGACGGTCGCCGGCGGGTTCCTCTCGGGCACGGCCGGTCAGGTCACGGGCAACGTGGTGCTGCCGGCGTCCCTGCTTTCCCTCGAGCCCAGAGCCGGATTCTCCCCAGCGCGTGGCGGCCTCTCCGTTGCCCGCGCCGCACAAGTAAGCACGGCGATCAGTCGAGAGCTGGGTGAGCTGTGGTTCGTCGAACTCGGCGCATGGACTCGGATGCGAGACAACGCCGACGGCTTTCGGCGAGAGGCCGACGGGACCACCGAGATCGTGACGTCGACGTGGTCGCCGGGGTACGGACTCGAGGCGCTGGTCCGGCGTCGCCTGGGCCCCAAGTTGTGGGGATGGGTGGGCTACACCCTTGCGCGGGTCGAGGACCGCGTCCTCGATCAGGCCGGACCCGTCCGCGGACCCAAGGTCTCGCCCACCGCGTTCGACCAACGCCACAATCTCGTCCTTCTGGCGAACTACCGACTGCCCCATGGCTGGCGCGTTGGTGGTCGTTTTCGATTGGTGAGCGGGTCGCCGTTCACCGATGTCGCCGGAGTCGTGTGGGTCCCGCCAGACGACACGCCGCTCGCTGCTGCAGGGCCTCGCAACCGCGGGAGGTTCCCGACGTTCCACCAGCTAGACCTCCGAGTCGACAAGTCTTGGCTCCTGCAGCGTATGGAGATCGGCGCGTACATCGACGTGCAGAACGTCTACAACCAGCTGAACCCGGAGGCCTTCATCTATAGCGCCGACTACACACGCCGCGTCGATGCGGTCGGGCTCCCCATCTTCCCAAGTTTCGGATTCCGCATCGACTACTGAGCAGCCTCGTGATCTTGCCTCGTTTCATTTCCGTGTTCGCGATCCTCGTCGTCACCTCCGCGCTGGGCTGCGGTGAGCCGGCGCGTGAGTATCCCGCGCCTCGCGAGCCCTTGCCGGATCCCGAGATGCCCGCCGACGCGCTATCGCAAGCTCGTGTCGTGCACGCGGTCACCCCAACGACCCTCGAGGGCAGCGAGGAGACGATGACCTGCTACAGCTGGACGGTCGACAACGAAGCCGCGCTCTACGTGCAGTCCGTCGACTTTCAGAACGAGGGCTCCTTCCACCACAGCAACTGGTTCGTGGTGCCCGAAGATGTCTATCCGGGCGACGATGGTTTCTGGCCTTGTGCCGAACGCGACTTCGAAGACGTGTCCGCGGCGCTGGCTGGGACCGTGCTGTTCGCCCAGTCAACGCAGGCCCAGCAGGAATCGATGACGTTCGAGGACGGGGCGATCATCCGTATCCCCGCCCGCTCGAAGATCGTCGGAGGCGTTCACCTGCTCAACCTCGGGCCCGATCCGCGCGAGACGGCGGCGTGGCTCTCACTGGACGTCATCCATCCAGCGTTGGTGGAGACCGTGTTGTCGCCGATCATGCTCAGCTACTTCGACCTGAGCATCCCTCCGGAGAGTCGTGCCACCTTCGTCGCGGGTTGTTCCGGGGCGGCGTTCGAGGAGATCGGCGAGTTCGAGCTGCACTACATCCTGCCGCACTACCACCGAACCGGCACCTCGGCGAAGGTGACGGTGTTCGAGGGTGGAGAACCCACGGTCGTCCTCGACCATGCAGGCTTCGGTGCCTCGGCCATGGGACGGACCCTCGAGCCCCCCGTGGCGTTCGACAACCTCGGCGCGATGGAGTTTTCCTGCGGCTACGACAACCCCCACGACCAGACCCTCACGTGGGGAGTCGGCATCAACGAAATGTGTGTGTTCCTCGGGTTCGCCGACTCCTCGCGGATCCTCATCGCGGGCGTGGGGCCCGGAGAGACGACGGGTACCTACGTGGCCGAGGATGGAACGTTCACATCCAATGCATCCTGCAGTAGCGTCGCGGTCCCGCGCAGCATCGCGTACGCCCCCCCGACCCACGAAGAGATCGCCGGGCCCCTCGTTGTCCCCATCTCAGACGGTCTGGTCCCCGAGCCTCCGACCTGCGAGGACGATCCCCTCGTTGACGACGCCTCCGTAGCGACGTTCTCCGAGGTTCAGGCGCGGGTGCTTGTGCCGTGGTGCAGCTTCTCCTCGTGCCACGGCGAAGCGGGCGCGGGCGGTCTCGTCCTCCATGACGAAGGGGCATTCAGTGCCCTCGTGGGTACGACGTCCACCGCGGTCGACATGCCACGCGTCACTCCTGGAGACCCGGACGGCAGCTACCTGTACCGATTGCTCGCCGAGTGTGAGCCCGAGGTTCAGGGGATCACCGCCCGGCACATGCCCGCCGGGGCGCCGACGCTGCTCGATCCCGCGCTTGTCGGCTTGGTCCGCCGGTGGATCGAGCAAGGCGCCGCGGAATAGTCTCCAAAAACCGCGTCGCATGACTGCAACCGCAACCGATTTCTCTCGTCTTCCCCTTCGGGGAAAGGACCTTTCTATGCGAATGACCACGAGCATGTTTGGACTCACAGCCGCCTTACTTTTGAGCGGCTGCTCGATGTTCCAGTTCCACGGCACGATCACCAAGACCAAGACCGTCGACGGCCAGACCGTCACGACGACGGAGGAGTTCGACGACTGGCAGGAGATGAAGGCTGCCATGGACAAGTCGTTCAAAGAGCTCCGCGGCACCACCAAGGAACTGCTCACCAAGCTGGTCGAAGCACCCCCTCCGGGCGAGGTGCACTTGGCGGACCTCTCGCCAGGATTGGCAAGCTACGAAGGCAACAGCAACCTCGACTTCGTGGGCAACGCACGGGCCTCGGGTGAAGACGGCTTCACCTACGTTCAGATTGGCGTCCCCACCTACGACGCATTCTTCAAGTCCACCGCCGAGTTCCACGGGTTCGTCTACCAGACCCGCGAATCCATCAAGCACCTCCGGCTCTCGGCCAAGGCGGCCCTCGGAAAAGACTACAAGGCGAAGATGTCGCTCGGCGATGCGGTCAATGCCGCCGTCGCTCAGGGTGGCGAGGCAGGTCTCGCCGTAGAAGGCCAGCTTGCCGAGACCCGCGAGCTCGCCATGGTGCTCGGCGGCAGCACGCCAAGCTTCGTCCAACAAACGCAGGGCCTCGTCAGCTCGGGCCAGCAGCTCATCGCGGGCGCGCCCTCGTCGATCACCAACCCGAAGACCGTGCTCCACCTCGACCTCATCGTCAAAGGTCTGGGGCAGAGCGTGGCGGTGGTGAAAGACTCGGGCGGCTTGCTCGTCGAGCTCGGCCGCGACCTGGCCACGCTCAACCGCTAGAGTCGCTACGGCCGAGCCAGGCCGAACGCATCCGAGGTGGCGATGGCCTGCACCAAAGCGCGCAGGTTGCCGCCGCTCTCGGCGAATGCAGCGGTGTACTGATCGACCGCACAATCGTCCATGTCGTCGAGGGTGCGCCGAAGCGCGAACGTGTAGTACCGCTCGGCCATGCATGCGTGCACATCGTCATCCGCTGCGAGTTGTGCACCGAGTTCCAGGGCGTCGGCGAACTCCTCGTCCAAGAAGGCGTGCGTCGCGTTTGTCGCATCGCCTTGCGGGTCCCACCGGCCTACGCCATCGTAGTTTCCGAGGGAAAACCCGAACGGGTCGAAGAGCGTGTGACATGCGGAACAGGCCGGGTCGGACAGCGACGCCTCCCAGTCCTCTCTGGATTCGATTCCGCCACCGCTGGGAGGGTCAAGGTCCACGCCCGGCGGCGGCGGTGGTGCGGTTTGGCAGAAGAAGCTCGACAGGACCGCCAGCCCCCGCTTCGTTGGGGTTCGGTACACATCTGCTGGCCGGTTGTTGGACCACGACGTGACCGCGCCCAACTGCGTCATCAGCCCCCCACGACGCGTGGGATCAAGTTCGCCCGGAGCCCAACCGTCTCCCCCCGGTGCGGGCGTCTGAAGATCGACCCCATACAAAGCCGCGAGATCGGCGTTGACGAACGTGGAACTCGAAGTGAGCAGGTCTTCGAGGGACGCCTCCGCATCGCCGACCTGATCGGTCACAAAGCGCCGCTGCTCCTCGATCATCGAAGCCGCAATCGTATCCGACCAGTCTTCGTAGACCGTAGAGCGGTCCACCGACGTCAGAGAGCGGACTCCCGTCGCCGCTGAATACAGGTCGGCTTGAGCTCGACCGTAGCGCGGATCGGCCAGCATCGAACCAAGCATCGCCTCCACGCCCTCGGGCTCGAGGATCGCCTCTCCGATCCCAAGCAACTCTGCGTCGGGCACGGAGTTCCAAACGAGCAACGCGAGACGAGTTGCGAACGAGTTCGCATCGAGCGTGACCACCCCACCCTCCTCGGTTCCGGTTGGGGTCAGGTCGATGAACGCCGGATGGGTGATCAGCGCTCCGACCACGGCCCGGATTCCGGCTTGGTACTCGCCCACCTCATCGTAGATCGGCGTGAACGCCTCGACGCTCCCCTGCCCGCGTAGGACCAGCGGCACGTAGGCATCCATGAACTCCTGCGCGCAGGTGGCTTCATCTCCGCCGCACACCGGCACCGCGAACTCTTCGGCGACGGTCGCGGCGATCATCGCCAGCGACATCGAATCCCCCGGCGACAGCGACTCGGCAGACTCGAACGGAATGGATTCATCTTCGAACTGTGCCTCGACGACGACGCCAAACAGGTCCGCGATGGCATGTTCGACCTGGGTCGAGGTCAACCGACGCTGCAGGCCCGAGCCGACACCGCACTGTGGAGGGTCGCACGGCTCCCCCGTACTCTCCTCGCCCGACTCGGCGCCGGTCGTGAGCCCATCGCCCGTGGTCCCGGTCCCGCTGGTCTCGCCGCCTGGGTCTGTGGTCGCAGCGGGTGCCGTCGATGCGTCCGACTCAGACGAGACGCCAGTGGAGCCCTCACCGACCGCACCGAGATCACCGGGAGCGGTAAGGCAGCCGGCACTGAGCAGCAGCAGCCCACAGGAGAGATGTTTCGCGGGGTTCATGCCAGCGCATTGCAGCGACGAGCCTCGACCCTTCACTGTTTTTTTCCTTCGCGACATGCAGCGTCCATACGAACCGCGTGCGGCGATGCGGGGTACCGGTCGTCGAACGCCCGGCGCAGGGCCTTCGCGGAGTTGCCCTGCTCACAACGGACGATGATCCGGTAGGCCTGCGCATCCTCGCGGAGGGCTCCATTGGGGAACGCGTGGGTGTACGCCGCAAGCTCGCGTGCTGCGTCGTCCCACGCAGCACTCGCGATCGAAGCACGGACCCCTCGCAGGCGGCGAGTCTCCTCGCGCAGGTCCGAGGCTGCGGGCACGGGAGCCACAGCGGGAACCTCGACCTGTGGTGTGAGCGGAGTCTTCGTCGGCTTTTGGATGGGCGGCGGCTCGGCCGGAGGTTGCGGTGTCGTGCGCGGCGACGGAACCGCGCGCGGCGTGGTTCGAGAGGGCTCCTTGGGAGCTTCGACCGCAGGCGCTTCGGTGGGGGCCGCAGGCGCTTCGACCTCGACCGAGCGAAACTCGACCAGCCCCCACACCAGGCCGGCAGCGGCCGCAGCCGATGCCAGTCCCCACCCGAGCGGCCACATCAAACCCGCAGCGGCAGCGGCCTTGGGCGGAGACTCGGCGGCAACTCGCCCGCGGACCGCAGCCAAGTTCGCAGCCCGGCGTTGCGATCCGGGCGACGCATCGCGGTGGGCAGCCAACGCATCCTGAGCATCAGCGGAGAGTCGAGGCAGCGGGGACGAGCTCATCGTGCGTTGCTCCTTTTCTCCCGCAGCTGCCGACGTTCGAGCGCTCGTTCAAAGCGCGCTCGGGCCAGCCGAAGTCGAGAGTAGACGGTGTTGACTGGGATCCCGAGCACATCCCCCACCTCGGGGGCGGACATGCCTTCGATCTCGCAAAGTTGAAAGACAACGCGCAGCTTCGGAGCCAGGCCGTCCAGGAATGTGGTGACGAAGTCGGCGGCTTCTACTCGGATCGCTCCGGAGTGCGGACCCGGGTCCCCCGAGCTTGGCTCGACCACGCCCAACGGGGCCTCACGCCTCGCCTGGGCTGCCGTGCGCGAGCGGTGCCGAGACGCGACCCGACGAGCGATGCCGATCAGCCAGCTGCGAAGCGGGGCTCGACCGTCGAAGTCGGCGAGCCGCCGGTGGACGACGACGAACACATCCTGCGTGGCGTCGTCGAGCCCCGCGTCGGGGACTCCGTAGTGCCTCAACGTGCGCCAGACGAAGTCATGCTCGTCGCGGAAGACCGCGTCGAACGACAACGTCCAGTTGGTGGCCACGGGGAACCGTGCCACATCGCCGTGGGTGCACACCGCCATGCGGGACGAGTTGCAGCGAGCGTGGGGAACCCGTCACAAAAAATCGTAGCCAACGCCGATCGCTGCGCCCGCTCGCCACGGTTCGGCCGCAAACACGGTCCCCAGACCCTGAATTTCGAACTTTGGCCGCAGCAGGGTCGCTCCGGCCTCGAGCCGAGCCCAGAACGAGAAGCGCCGAGCGATCGCCCAGTCCAAGCCCGCCGACGCGGTGGCAAATGTCTGTGCACGGGCATCTGTGGCGGTCTCCTCGATCCCCGCCGCGCTACCGTGGACCGCGCCGGCCCCGACTCGCCCGCACAGCGGAATGGTGAGCGCGCGTGCGAAGAGCAGGCCGCATCCCTGGGCGCCGACCGCCCAGGCCTGAAGCGTGATGCTCCCGCCCGAGACGTCCTCCAGCTGCGGGGGGAGGTAATCCACGTGACCCGACAGACGAAGATGGCCGCGGGACCAGCCGCCCGCGAGTTCGAAGGTGGGGGCGGGGCGGGGAAG
>OJGU01001007.1_pt1 | contig 12255 bp, 7 predicted proteins | sample 1594741 | NCBI WGS metagenome assembly OJGU01 (sample SAMN05416841, study PRJEB24817) | seawater metagenome | isolation source: Sea water | place: Canada:Atlantic | collected 2013-07 | reverse complement strand
TCGTCGGCAGCGTCAGATGTGTATAAGAGACAGGGAAAGCACTCGTTTCGGATCCGATCGAGTCGACGCCACGCCATCCACATTCAAGCCATCCACATTCAGCGCAAGCACCGTCGCCCCCATCGAACGCAACTCATCGGCGTGTTCACCCAATTCTCGAAGTTCGCCGAGGCATGGCGCGCACCACGTAGCCCAAAGATTCACCAGGACCGGCTTGCCCAGAAAATCACTGGTCGAACGCGTGACTCCTTCAGGGTCCGTGCAATCGAGCTTCGGAAACGGTACCTGATTGGCCACCCAAAACCCACTCCGGCCAGGCTTCAACGATTCCTCTTCAACGGCAGGAGTCAAGGTCGTCGGCAGCATCATTGAATTGGAAGCCAAGCCAGGTTCCCCGAGCACCCCTTGCTCCTGAGCAATAGTATACCACTTGCCGGCTTGAAGATCCGCGATGGTCTCGGAGCCTCCCCCGGGCCATTGGATATTAAGTTCGAGATCGTCGGCCTCCCCCAATCCAAAATGTACCCAACGAGATGATTGAGCGAGAAACCCGTCGCCCGCACGAATCGTCCGAATCTGTTTCGACGATGACTCCGATTTTCGAGAAAGCGTGAGTCGGGCCCCAATCGCATCTCGATTGGTCGTTCGGCCATTGCCAATCAAACGAAAGGCAACAAAAGCATTGGTCGAGCTTTGATTGTTTCTAAGCAAACGCAGCTGAGGGGCGCTTCGGTTAGCGACCCACATGTCCAAGTCACCATCCCGATCCCAATCCATCGTGGCGACAGCCCGCGCATCATCATCGAAATCGACCCCAAGAATCGCGCCAACATCAGAAAACCCACTTCCTGCTCGGTTCAAGAAAAGCGCATTTCGCTCATAGCCGCTAAATGACTTTCCTCGGGATACCTGATCATTGAGATCGCGGAAATTCCGCATGTACCCAGGTGTGGCGGTGGGTTTAAGCCCCTCCTCAGGGATTTGAGGCGCGACCCGCCTCCAGAAGAACATTCACAAATCGTCCGTATCGGGCTGAGAAATGTAGCCATTAGCCACATACAAGTCTTCCCATCCGTCATTGTTGAAGTCAGCAAACTTCGCTCCCCAAGCCCAGCCCCCAAAACCTTCAGCCATCGGGCTGGTCACATCCTCGAATTGCCCCTGGCCAGAATTCTGCAACAAGGTATTCCCCCGCACCATCTTGAGGTATCTTGAGCGGGTTTCCTCCGACATATTCGCATTGAAATCGGATTGGGCCACGACTTGATTCCCTGCCCCCGAGAACATGCTAGAGACATAGAGATCCATGAACCCGTCTCGGTCATAATCGGCCCACGTGGCCGACATACCAAAGCCCCAATCCTGCGAGCCACTTTCACTCGACTCATCGATGAAATACTCCCCTTCACTTCGGAACAGTTGATTAGGACCGAAATCATTGGCGATATACAAATCAACGTCACCGTCATTGTCGTAGTCTTCCCAGGACGCCGCAAATGAGAAACGGTAGTTCTCCACACCTAAGCCACTGTCGTCTGTGACATCGAGAAAACTGAGACCGCCCTGATTTTGTAGCAACACGTTGGCCCCTCCGTTTCGCGCGCTGTGAAACGGATGAGGCGTCGGAAAATCGCCCACTTTGCCGTCGGCAGCATAACGTAGCACGAGGAGATCGAGATCCCCATCCAGATCGTAGTCGGCTGCTGAAGGAGAATAGCCCATGCCGAGAGTGGTCAATCGTTCCACCAGCGAGAACTTCCCCTTGCCGTCATTCTCCATCACCAGAAAGGCTGTCCGGGTCGCCAAGGCCAAGTCGGCATCGCCGTCATTGTCGAGATCGACCAGGAGCGATCCGGTGGTGTTATCAAGCCAATCCGTCCGAGAGCTTGCCGAAATATCCACCAGCGTTCCGTCCGGTTCCTGACGGAACAAGAGATTGGGTAGACCACCCGGTTGGCAAACGTAAAGGTCTTCCAGCCCGTCACCATCCACATCCCCGATCGAGAGACCATGGTAACCAAGAAAATCAGGATTCAGTGAACGCTCAATCTGGCGTCGCCAGGTATTCATGCCAATCTGCAACTGCTCGTTCCACGAGGCATTGGCGCCAAGCACCTTGCCAGCAATATCGTCAAAGCCAAGCCTCTCGTCTCCGCCTAGTTCATTCCTCATTAGTACCGGCATCGACCACTCGACCAAGCGAGGGACGGCTGACTCAGCGTCACTCCCTGGAAGCAACCACATCGCATCCACAACCGCTGACGAATGGGCCGGTTTTCCGCCTATGAAACCTTGTGCCGTCAGCCGCTGGCGCGTTTTCAAAGACTCCCCTTCGCGGTTGATTGAAAATAGTTTCAGGTGAACGACATTCTGTGGATTGACTTCACCGATCGATAAGCGTTCTCGAAGATCCGCCATGAAGGCTCGCGGTTCGGTTTGAATGGTTTTTCCAGCCTCCGGAACGCGGACTTCAGTGACCCGTACCGATCGCCCTCGATGGAGTTCGCTCGATTGCAAGGTCGTTGAATCGAACATTTGGATTGGCAACCGAAGCGAGTCAGGAAGGGATGCCTCCCCTTCCTCTTGCAACAATGCCGCTGCAATCTTCTTCCACTGCAACTTCACAACCGCACTCCACTCACTCACGGTTTCCTTGGTAGCCCCATCGCTAACAATCGATTTTTCGGATATCGTAGCCTTAGTCGCAGAACCATCTAGAGGAAGGGCTTCTTCGGATGGGACCGACGCCGAGCCACTCGCGGATGGTTTGGTCGGCTCTGTTTCTTGGCTACATCCCGCTAAGAGCCAACAGAAACAAATCAAGCCCAAGCCAGGGATCCGATTCAGGCGATCATTCCACGCCGAGCTGACGCCTTGCGTCAGCACCTCACGGATTGACTTGAATCGAATACGTTCCATGGCCATAAACTGTCGGGCTCCCGATTGATTCGTCAAGCTTGTTCCAAGTCAGATTGAGAATTTGCCGCCCTCACCCTTACTTAGTGAGGTCGATAACCCACCTCTTCAAATTCTTGGGCCTGCGGAACATACTGGTCGTCGAACTGAGGATCCGAGCAGTCGACAACATTCTGATCCTTATCAACCACATCTCGCAAGTCACTAAGATCTCCCCCAAGAAAACAACCATTCACTCCAATGCCAGAAGCCAGATCAAGTTCGTATCGCGACCCCGGGGGCCAGCCCCCAGCCGCATTATTCATCCAGAAAATCGAGTCCTCATACCGATTCCCCTGATTCGAATCATCAACCGCATTCCGATTCCCCGTAAAGGTGCACCTGCGGACAATCACCTGGGATCCGGGAAAAAGCGTCAAGGCACCAGAGCCGTGCTGCGGCTTCCACTTCCCAGGCGTCTCGGCCCGTTGATCCATCGGACCATTCGAGAGATTGTCCACAAACAGACAATTGACGATTTCAGCCCCGCTCCCATGCAACAAATCAACGGCTGCCCCACTTATGGGACAACGATTGTTACGAAACACACAATTGCGCAGCAACACCGTCTTGAGCCTCGAGCCGTCGATGTGGCCTCGATGCTCCACCGAAACCCCCGCACCACAGGGACTGGTGAAGTTATCGAAAACCTCAACGTCTTCTATTCTCGGATACGAGCGCCCAAAAATCTTGATACCACCGCCATCGGTATAAAAGAATTTGGCCTTCTCGAGATTGCTTCCTTCCATGGGAGGCTGAATAGAGACCGGTTCTTCTGAGTCCGTCACAAACCCATTCGCTCCTGTGATCTTGACGCCCTTTAAGACCGTCTTGCGACTAATGCCGTCGCCAAAGTAAACGACGTGATTAACAATCGCCGGAAAACTCGGCGATGACTTTTCGGCGAGCTCCGGATTGGCCGCCGTCAAGACAACCTCTCCGTCCGCCTCCAATGTGATCCCGTCGTGGCGCTCGTTGAACCAGATCATCGCTTGCCCGGGTCGTTTAGGCCGATATTCCCCCCCGTGGATGACAATCCTCTTTCGCGTTGAGCTCTTGGCGGCGAGTTCAAGAGCCTCCTGTATATCACCTCCAGGATGAACATGAATCGGCCCAGATTCAGGCGACTCAAGGAATGCCGTTTGCTGAGGTGTGGCGATCGCATCTTTAGCTCGATCTCCCTTTTCGGTAATTGTGATCATCTCGTTCACTTGAACCGGTCCCTCAACTTTCTGAACGATTCCTGAAGGCCAACGCACTTCAAGCTGATCAATCGCTTTAGCAGCACCCAGACCGAAATAGAGCGGAAAATCGCTGTGGGAAAGATAGCCAGACTGGCCATCCTTCACCTTCATCAAGTGAAGGTCACCTGCCCGGAGCCGAACGACGGCCCCTAAGGCGCTCCGATTCGAAGCCGTCCCGATGAGTTTCACCTTGAGAAATGAGAAATCAGGCTTCGTTTCCGACAGATCACTCAACAAGACCATAGGATGATGATTCATTTCATTGGTCACAATATCTAGATCACCATCATCGTCTAAATCAAAGATGACGGATGATCGGCTTCCCATCGCCCCCCAAACAACCACCCGGCCCGGAAAGCTAGCAAGATCCGCCCCTTCGTTCTTCAGAATCTCCAGTACCGGAGCTTCTCGATCCGCTCCCAACATTTCGAGTTCAAACCAAGGGATGGCCAAACCGCCAGCGCGAGGCTCCACCCCGACGATGAATTCGGCGTCACGCCACCGCTCACCGCCATCGTTAAGCAGGAGAGAGTTCACCCCATAGCGCAAGGGGAAATTCATACTCGAAGTCAGAAAAGCATCATCGAAGCCATCAGCATTCAAATCATCGACGCTCAATCCCCAAGGCCAATAGTTCTCAGCACCTAGCTGGTCCGAAACTTCGTCGTACCGTCCCTCGTCAGTCCGGCGAAAGAATGCGTTACCAAAAACACTGCTACCCTCGGTTCGCAAAAAGGATTCAGGCCACTGCATCGCCGCCTTTTCCTTCTCTTGATCAGGCCCTATGTGCTCACTCATATCAGAGTGCATGTCAGTAATGAAGATATCGAGATCTCCATCGTTCTCAAAGTCCATCGCCTTAATCCCCATCGAGCCCCAAGGCGTCTTAGGAAACAGTGCCTTCTCTGCCCGTTCGAACCGTTTCCCCTCACGATTGAGAAAAACTTGATCCTCTCCCTGCATGTTCAGCAGGTAGAGGTCCACCCAACCATCGGCATTGATATCAACCGGGGCCGCATCGCCTGTCCAGCCTTCATCATCGAGTCCAACATCGGCACTCACATCCTGAAACCGACGATTCCCCAAGTTGCGATAGAACCGACTTGGCTCCAATCGCTCCGCCTTCAAGTGCCCCGCAAACGCATCTTCAAAGCCAAGATGATATTGATCCCCGATTTCTGCCTCACCTCGAATACTCTCCATTGTCACTTTCGTGACTTCGTCCTTGGTGTACTGACCGACGTTCGCGACAAGAAGGTCGAGCAGCCCATCCCGATCAAAATCGAAGAAGACCGCCGCCGAGGAATGCCCCTTGTAGGCCAAGCCCGAACTGGCAGTAATGTTTCTAAATCTTCCGCCACCAAGATTCTCAAACAGGACGTTCCCCTTCCGCAGGGCAGTGACGAAGAGATCAGGGTCGCCATCGTTATCAATATCTGCGAAGGCAGCTGAGACTCCGATACGATCACTCACGAATACCCCCGCCCGCTCGGTGATATTCTCAAATTTTCCGTCACCAAGATTCCGCCAGAGCTCGTTCCCCCCCACTTGATTGACGAAATAAATGTCCAATCGCTCGTCCCCATCAACATCCGCCACGGCAATCCCTGAACCGTGATCATAGTGCACGCCTTTGAATCGTTTTCCTGAGTCGTCCACTATCTTGTGCGTGAATCGAATCCCACTTGCTTCTCTCTGATCAGTGAAGGAAAACCCATGAAAGGCACGGATTGAGTCGGCGCTTGCCAACTGAGCCTGCGCCCGTTCCTTCATCCATGCAGGGTCTCGAACGTCGGCGGGAATATTAACGATTTCAGATTCCAAGGCAGTCATATCCGTGATCAGTTCGTTGATGACACTCGAACGCTCCGAATCGTAATATCCGCGAACTCGCTGATAGGAATCCACCAATACGAAACCAGGGCGTTCAATGGAGCCTTGAGACTCCTCTCCTCCCGCACCAAAGGCAGTTTTGAAGCTCTCTTGATTCACGACTGTCCGCACCTCCTCAAGCCCCCCGGTCAGAAACTTCCATCCCTTCTCATCAACACCGGCTGCAACTGTGAAGGTCTTTAAGGCGGCTGGGGTAATGATGGAAGGGGCGATCGCAAAGCTGACCGTTTCCGCGCCATCGCCGCTTCCCATCGTTGCCAAACGATCCCGCAGGCGTTTGAGCAGACTTATCTGTCGAGTGGTGTAGGATTCAGCGCCCGTATTGATAAAACTGGCGACCCAAGGCCTGCCAGTCAGTCGACTGGAAGAAAATCGACTTCCATCCTGGTCCGTCAGTTCAAACGGAGTGATCCAACCAAGCACGCCCGGATGGGCTCTCTCGAGTTGCCGTTCCGAATCGACCACAGGCGTTTCGGCAGGTTTACTGGCTCCACCTGAGTCACGCTCCTCGTTTTGACAGCCCGCTAGCCAGACCAGACCGTTGATCAAGAAGAGTGCCAGTGCAAGGCGGCGCGGATCGATTGATAAATGAGGCGTACTCATGGTAACGATGAGATGTGAACCATTGTTCAGGGTTAGCGCTCCCGAAGCCATTGATGGAAATCGCTCGCACTAGCAACCTTGATTCTGCCCATCGTCTCCCCAGGGGGCAATCGGAATCCACACATCGGATCCATGAGCAAATTGAAAATACCTGGACGATCGACCGTAAAGGAGATTGAGAATTCAAGATCTGGCACGGCGATTTCCTTCAAGTTCAGCTCAGGGCACGAGAAAATATAAATATAGTCATTGCTCCGAAGATCGATCACCACGTCCGCCCCCACAGGCAGGCTCAGTTCTCCAGTGCTTTTGACATCATCCAAAGTATCAAGAGTCCCATCGGGCCCTAAGTAGGAAAAATTCCAATCTCGATCACTACCCCGCGCTTCAATCCTCAGAGGCGCTCCTGCAAGACCGTTCCAAGAATCAGCATCGCCCAAGCGAGGATCGCTTCCCGACGAGAAATAAGCCAAAGCAATGAGCGAGACAGTGCTTATAGCCACCCCAAGCAAGAGAATAGAACTATTACGCGAATCTAATTTCATCGTGAGCTCTACACCCAACAGTCATCAAATTTCCAAGATAAAATGCTAGGTCTATCTGAACAGTGGGTCAACTTAGGAATCCCTGTAACAGGAGCATCTCCAGGTTCTCCATCAAACTCTTCCTCTACAGACTTCATGTTTTCAGCGTCGCTCTATCCTCACTAAGGAATTCACGCTGACATTCCTATCAGTTTTCTTTTAAGACACGTTACGTTAACAGCATCCCAATAAAAAGTCTTCATAGCATCGTGAAGGGCTCGAAATGTAGGCGATCTTACAGGCCGCATTGAATTACTGGCGGGTTGTCGTAGGGCTGAAGCCCTACGCTCCCTGCGGTTGGGCCTTCAGCCCAATAACCCGAATGACTATGACTACCTATCGGTTACAAAGGCATTTACCCAAACGTATGATGCCTTCTTACTATCCAGACAAAATTGGACCTAATTCAGAACGCGACCCGTTACCCCTCAAAAAGAATCGCCAGTGTCTCCATCACGCATTCCTCGGGCTTAAAGCCCGACAGCACACAGGCCAGGCCTTTAGGCCTGTCTATGAAAGAACGTCAAATAATCGCGGCCTCAAAACTCGTTCGTGGACATTCATTCCTTTATCATCTTCCAATGACTGCGGCCGACCTTTCAGGCCGTATCGAATTGCTGGCGGGGTGTCGTGGGGCTGAAGCCCTACGCTCCGTGCGATTGGGCCTTCAGTCCAAAAACTCGAACGACTACCTATCTATTACAAATGCCTATACCCAAAAGTATGATAGGTTCTCCCTATCCAAGTAAAATTGGCCCTGAATTAGAACTCGACCCTTTCCCCCTCAAGAAAGATCGCCTGGGTCGCTACCACACATTCCTCGGGCTGAAAGCCCGGCAGCATACAGCTCAGGCCTTTAGGCCTGTGTATGATAGAACGTTAAAAAATTGCGGCCTGAAGGGTCGCTCGCGAATTAACGCTGTGCTACCTTGATGGAATGCCCCAGTCGCTCCATTGCAAATACGGACACATCGTGTTTTCAACCAAGAACCGAGAGCCAATGATCAGTGCCGAGATAGAACCTCGATTGTATGAGTACCTTGGCGGCATTGTTCGAGGAGCAAAGGCTCATCTGCTAGAAATCAACGGCACGGAAGATCATGTGCACCTGTTGATCCGAGAATCAAAATCGGTGAACGATCAAAGCTTTATCGGACAGCTCAAGGGTGATTCATCGCGTTGGGTTAACGAGACGATTCAGGAGCTGGGTCGATTCTCTTGGCAGAATGGATACGGATGGTTCAGTGTCGGCCCCGCAGATGTGGAAACTGCGGCGAACTATATTCGCAATCAGAAACAGCATCATCAGAACGTTTCGTTTGAAGATGAGTACCGACAGTTCCTCAAGAGATATAGGGTAAAATATGACGAACAATACGTGTGGGACTGATTGAGTTCGCGAGCGACCATACAGGCCGCATTGATTTGGTTGCGATATGGTAGGCCTGAAGCCCTACCCTTTGCGCGGTTGGGCTTTCAGCCCAAAGGTTTGTTGAACGTTAATTGGTTTAGGGACAGCAGACCGATCGCATGGGATACTTCGAATCTCTGTGATGGTTAACACCGGCGGGGAAAACTATGGACTTAATGGAACACAGGCCGTTTCAAAACAGCCAGGCTGATTTATCAGATCTCTCACATCCCTCGTCGCCAATATACACCATTATGGAACCCCAAGGGCTGAAAGCCCTACCGCACAGAGCTCTGGCCTTTAGGCCGGTGTACAAAACAACATCAAAAATCGCGGCCTGAAGGGTCGCTCGCGAACGTTGGGCTCTTCCCTTAAACTCCGGCACTCGTCATTCCAACTCCGCATCCATGGCCTCAATCTCTTCCCACGAGGGCGCACGCCAGATGTGGATGGTTCCGAGCTGATCGACGCTGCTCATGGAGTTTCCGTCAGGAGAGAATTGTATGTCGAACTGGAACATGGCATCGACTCGGAGGGTGAGGAGTTGCAAAGGACGATCCTCCCTGAGTTCCCAGAATTTGAAGGCATCATCGCCAGAGACGCCCGTCACGAGTCGGGCCCCGTCGGGCGTGAAGTTTACGACCTTGGCCCCGTTGAGGTGTCCGTTGAATTGGTGCAGGCGTTCTCCGGATTCTGTTGAGTGCACCTCCGTGAGGTGTGGTTCGCGAGTCACCGCAACGAGCTCTTGGTTCGAGTTGAATGCGGCCCTAATGAAGTAGCGGGCCTCCGATCCTAGTGTGACAATGCGGCCCCTTGGATCGGTTGTGCTCAATAGTTGAAGGGGCGTTGACATATCTTCGCTTCTCGCTACCAGCCACTCCCCGTCGGCGGAGGCGGCTCTAGCCCCTCCACTTTCAGGGACGATGATTCTGCTTTTGACGGAGCCGTCTTCTAGATCAATCAGCAAAGCAGTTCCCCCGGTGTTGATGTTCGCGAGCACAACGAAGCTATTCGTATCATCGACTAGGATAGGGCGCCGCCCTTTGAAATGGCCGAGAACACGCCGTTGCACTGTGTCATCGGGAAAATCCAGCCTGATCAGGTTATCATTGGGATCGTTCGCCACAGCGACACTGCCGGTCGTCCCGAAGCGGATGTGAGAGTCCTCAAGGGGAAAATCCGTAATCCTCTGATGGAGTTGAAACGATCGCCCGCTATGACGATAGAGATGTCCGTCGTTGTGGATGGCTACGATGGATCGACCGTCGGCAGCGTAGGCCCAGCGCCACGAAGTTCTACGACCCCGCACTCCCAATCGCTGGATTGTTTGATGCAGAGAGCTGCGACCGGCAAGCGATGGCCGCCAAGCCAGTATTTCTCCGTCAAAACTGGCGCTGAAAAAGGTTTTGCCATCAGGATGCATGATTCCCGCTCGCACCTCCTCGTTATGCCCTCGAAGCATGCTAAGAGGCTCGCCTGTTTCCACATCCCAAAGACGTATGGTGTGGTCGGCGCTCGTGCTAATGAGAGTACGCCCCTCATCCGTGAAATTCATGCTCGTGACGTGAGCTCGGTGTCCCCTTAACGTGGCCAGAAGCTCGCCCGTGTTCGCGTTCCAGACTTTCATTTGACCACTTCGCTGATTCGGCGTCGAGATGACTCGACTCCCGTCAGGGGTAAACGCGACCATTCCGAGTATTCCGTCTTCGGTCAACGCTTCCCAAAGCACCTCGCCCGTCGCAATCGCCCTCAGTTGTAAGGTCGTGCGTTCTTCTTCCTTACATCGCGTATAGTGGGCTCCATCGGGCGACAGCGCAAACGTTTCGGATAGCTCTGGAACCTCCCTCGGTGAGGTGTGCCCAATATCGAGTTCCTCCTTTAGTGCTCCTGTTTCAGTGTTCCAGGAGAAAAGTTTGAATCGAGCCCGACTCGTATTCTGCTCGAAGTGATGAACCGTCGTTAGGGTCCCGCCGTCCCCTGAGAATCGAGCCAGAAGCGGCATATTGGGCATCGCAAGGATCCGGGATTGTCCGGTTTGATAGTTCAACATCCGCACCATCGGAATGGCCTCATCGGTCTCCGAAGCGGTAACGACAAGCGGTTGCGCCGATGCGAGTCGGAGGACCCGGTCCCCCTCTGGCAGCCACTCCGGGCGGCCACTCTTCCGTGTTCGCAGATCAAAGATGACGGGATTGAATCCAGCCAATTCAAAGTCGGTATAGAACGCAAACGGATGGGTAAAGAGCCACTGCCCATCGGTGGTCACAGCTAGATGGAAGAACCTCCCATCGACGGTCGCCAGTTTATATAGGCTTTCACTTTGACAGAGTCCCCGAAGATAGCGCCATTCCCAACCGCGAATGTCTTTCTGCCCCGGCTCAGGACGGTGGCGATTCAGATAGGCGAGCGCTTCACCGAGGTTGCCAAGTTCTTGAGCACGCTGAGCCTGATTCATATCGGCAGCGTAAGCCATGTGTCGAAACTCTTCCGCTTGGCTTTCTGCCAGCTCTTCAGCTGCCTTGGCTCGAACAGCCTCACGATTGGCGCGCCCCTCGTTCGTCTCTGCTACTTGACGCTGCTCGGCCTCCTCCATTCGCGCCTTCTTGGCATCGACGGTTTGTTGAAGGCTCACAGAAAGTCCAATGATAAGCGACACCGCAACGACGACTCCCGCACTCACAGTCACTTTGTGACGCCGCCATGCCTTCTGAAATCGGTAGATGGCACTTGGGGGACACGCTAGGACCGGTTCATGATTGAGATGTCGGTTGAGGTCCAGAGCCAGACCATTGGCCGTTTCGTAACGACGGGATCGATCTTTCTCTAGACACTTCATCACAATCCAATCCAGATCACCGCGCAGGGCCGCGATTGTCTCCTTCTCTGGTGTGCCAGAGTGAGAGGCCCGGATGCTTCCCGTTTCAAGCGATTGACTCAGTTTTGTGCTTGGACGAACGGGCTCCTGTTCTCGGATCATCTTGCGCATCGCATCAATCCCAGACTGAGCCAGCTCTTTGGCATCAAAAGGAGTGCTCCCCGTCAGCAGTTCATAAAGCAACACACCGAGGCTGTAGACGTCCGACCGGGTATCAATGTCCAACCCACTCATCTCCGCCTGCTCCGGACTCATATAAGCGGGTGTGCCGATGAACTGTTGGAACTGCGTGTAGATGGTTTTGTCTGTCAGGTCCCCCTGCGTCGCTTTGGCGATACCGAAGTCGATGACCTTCGGTACGGGCACGCCATCGTGAAGGGTAACAAGAATGTTCGTTGGTTTGATGTCTCGGTGGATGATGCCCTTTTGATGGGCATGCTGGAGTGCGTGGCAGACTTTGATGAAGAGATCGATGCGGTCTTTGGTGACGATGGATTCTTGATCGCAGAACTGGGTGATCGGAATGCCCCGAACCAACTCCATCACAAAGTAGGGACGACCGTTGTCCATCGAACCTGCATCGAGCACTTTGGCAATGTTGGGGTGGTCCATCAGAGCCAGGGCCTGTCGCTCGGCTTCAAAGCGCCCAACGACTTGCTTGGTATCCATCCCCAACTTGATGATCTTCAG
>OJGU01001005.1_pt1 | contig 12275 bp, 5 predicted proteins | sample 1594741 | NCBI WGS metagenome assembly OJGU01 (sample SAMN05416841, study PRJEB24817) | seawater metagenome | isolation source: Sea water | place: Canada:Atlantic | collected 2013-07 | reverse complement strand
GCTCGGAGATGTGTATAAGAGACAGAGGTAGTCCTTCAGTTCCCTAATTCCGTGAACTTTACGGCCGTCCGGGAGAAGTCCGGTGGTGTCTGCCTGAAGTCGTTGGTCCCCGCGCCGGATCGTTTCCCGCCAAAGTCCAACGGCGTCAAACTGCTCAAAGGGGTGTCCCCAGGGATCGATCCCTCGATGGCAATCCGCGCAGGCGGCATCCTCAGCGTGAAGGGCCAATTGTTCTCGAATCGGGAGTTGGGCGAAGTTGGGGTCGCTCGTTTTCAAGGGTGGCACGTTCGGCGGCGGCGGCGGGGGCGGGTCATGGAGGAGATTGTCACGGATAAAGACGGCGCGCTTGATGAGATTCGAATCTCTACCGGTGGAGCGCCCCAGAAGAATCGAGGCGTGCGAAAGAAAACCACCACGCCGATCGCGGTGCTCTCCCGTCAATGTTACTCGTCGGAATGCGCCTCCAAATACGGCTTCGATTCCATAGTGACGGGCAAGATCCTCGTTCAGCATCGTGAAGGGAGACTTGATAAAATGGCGGGCGCTTTGCCCTGAGCGAAGGATATCGCCAAAAAGATGGATGGTCTCGGCGCGCATGTCCGCCTTGAGTTCATTGTGAAATCGTGGATACCTCTTCTTATCCACTTCCAATCGCTCCATCGCATCGAGGTCCAACCACTGCGTTGTAAAGTGTGTGATGAACTGATCCGCTCGAGGATCCTGAATCATGCGGTTGACCTGTTGGCGAAGTGTCGTTGCTTGATTCAAAACACCGTTCCCGGCGAGGATGAACAATTCACTATCTGGCATGGTGCTCCAAAGGAAATAGGATAGTCGGGACGCAAGTTCGTGCTGAGCCAACAAGCGAGGTGGGCCGACTGTTGGCTCCATCAAATACAGAAAATGAGGTGAGACGAGAGCCATTGCGAGGGTTTCTCGAACAGCCTCTTCGAGGTCCACGGCGGTCTTGCGGAAGTATTCAAAGAAGTCAACGAAGCGATTCACTTCCGTCGCTTCAACAGGGCGCCGCCAAGCCCGTGGGAGAAAGCGTTGGACGACCTCACGGACGTAGGCGTTTTCATCAGTGTTCCGGAGAGGAGATTCGAAGAGGATCTGACGGTGATGTTGAGGTGGCCAGGCATCGAACAGAGGCCCCTCGAATTCGACCGCTTCGATGACCAAATATGGATAGTTCGGATCATCGATGAACTCTTTGCGCTTCTTTCCCTTGTCATCCTTAATCTCTCGCTGATGCACGGGGCCGAACTCGTCGTAGGCATTGGCGATGACCACTGCGAGCCCCGGAAACTTACCCTGGCCTCGGACTGGGAGAGGAAAGTTCTCCACTCGGCCTCGGAATTCAAATTCCTGTGAGCCCTTGTCGCTGAGATCGATTTCTGCGAGCGTTTTGACATCGTCCAAAGTGTCTGGGCGATACCCAACGGATACTCGCATTCGGGGCATGGGCCCCATTTTCTCTGGGAATTCGGCCTTTGCCTTGACACAGACCCGAAATTCGCCAACTTCCGGGTAATCCTCCTTCATGAGGCCAATGAAAAGGCGACGACGACCGAGGCGGTTGGCTGGAGTGACATCGGACCATTGATTGTGGGTTTTCTCGAAGCGATGTTTGAAGACCCTTGGGGCGGGACCCTTGAGGATTACACGATCGAGCGCTTCTCTTGCTGCGGTGAGATAGTATTCCATTTGAATACCGCTCATGCGAAGGGCACTGCCGTTGTTCCGCATGTTGTCGACGGATACCGCGTCAGGTGGTAAGTCTCGAGCGTATTCAATATCGAGGTCGAATAGATCTCTGAGAGTGTTCTGATACTCCACCCGGTTAAGTCGGCGAAGCACGACGCGGCCGCCTTTGCTTTGGCGGAGCGTGGCTGCGTGTTCAATGGATTCATTTAACCAATTGAGAAGCGTCGATCGTTGCTCTCGTGAAAGTGGTTCTGCTTCCTTGGGCGGCATTTCTGCCAGATTGATCAAGGCTCTAACATCCCGCCAGATCTCTGCTGCCGCTCGATCGTTGACGAGGTCTGCCGACAAAGTATCGAGCCTGAGGTTTCCTTTTTGTTTCTCAGTGCCGTGGCATGAGTAACAGCGCTGCTTCAATATTTGTGCAACATCATCCGGGAATGGTCTGCTTTCGCTTGGATCGGAATCTGCGAGCAGACTCAGTCCACTGACCAAGAATATCAGGAACGTTCTCCATCCAAGGCTATGGTGTATGCAAGGCACGCAATAGTGAGCCAAGGAACACAAGAATCTTCAAGCTTCGATCTCAGTTGTGCGTCGGCAGGTGGGCTGCCCTTGGACGATGGTAATGGGAAATCTTTCTGTTTCGCGCCTGAAATTTCCCCTTTTTAGTTCGTCATCTTTGAACGTTTGTCGAAGAATGGGAACATGAACCCCAGTTGTGACCATGGCCGGCATTGCGGGCTTCGTTTTCTAAGGCCTACATGGGATCGGGTGATGGCAACTCACGACATTAAAACACTTTGCCCCCTGCTGCTTTTCCTTTCTGCCGGTCCCCTTTGGTCGGCTGACGCCGTACCTCTGGTCTCGAGTGGAGACTCTTGGCGGTTTCGCTTGGGCGAGTCAGAGGCAAGTCAGCCGGATGCGACACAATGGCGACAGGTCGCCTTCGACGACGGAGCTTGGCTCAGCGGAGGAACACCGTTTCGTACTGAGGGTTTTGATGGGGAGACCCTCGTAGACCTGTCAGAAGTAACGAGTGTCTACACGCGCCATACCTTTTCGGTAGCGTCAATTCAGCGTTTCGTCGCCTTGCGCTTTTCCGTTCGAGCTGATGATGGCTTTATTGCCTGGCTCAACGGCTATGAGCTCGTTCGCACCAATATGGGAGCAGGCGAGCAAGCGCACAATGCACTTGCCTCGCGATCCGAACGGTTGCCCCAGGAATGGGTGCTCCACGAAATCGACGATGCTCGGTCGATTCTTCAAGAAGGACAGAATGTGTTGTCGGTGCATGTGTTCAACCGCACGCGTCCTTCACGGTCGGCAGATTTGTTTTTGGATGTCGAGTTAGCCGGCGTGCTCGATGATCAACCGCCCCGAATTGTGGAACGCCTTCCAGAAGCAGGTCGAACGCTCGTCCGACTTGATACCGTAGAAGTATTCTTCGATGAAGCTGTCGTGGGGGTGACTGCGAGTGGGTTGCTCGTGAACGGGGCCCCGGCAATTCGGGCTGAGGCGCTGACAGATAGACATTACCTCTTCCACGTTGTTCCACCGGTGTCTGGGCAAGTCCGGGTTGCTTGGGCGGAGGAACAGCAGATCCGTGATTTGGCAGGGCTTTCCTTCGCGGGAGGCGATTGGGAGTATGTTCTCGATTCAACGATCGATCGCTCCGATGTTCAAATAACGGAATTCATGGCGAGTAACGACACGTTTCTGAATGACGAGGATGGGGATCGGAGCGACTGGATCGAGTTGCGCAATCATTCGGAGGCCGATATCGAATTGGGAGCTTGGTCATTGACGGATTCTCGGGACGAACCGAACAAATGGTTGTTCCCCAAAGTGATTCTACCCGCAGGCGACTATCTCGTGGTCTTTGCCTCGGGCAAAGATCGGAGAGAACGCTTTGGGCAGTTGCATACGAATTTTCGACTGAATTCTGATGGCGAATACCTGGCGCTGCGAACTCCAGATGGCGTTGCCGTCTCTGAATTCTCTGCCCCGTTCCCTGAACACTTTCCCGACATCTCCTATGGACTTGTGCCTGGTGAGGAACAGGCTGTGGGGTATTTTACTCAACCAAGTCCCGGTCGTGTGAATCGTCCCGGTGGACCTGGCTTTGCCGCTGAAGTGTCGTTTTCAAGAGAGAGCCAGCCATTTACGGGAAGCTTGTTGCTTGCGCTCTCGATCGCCGAGGTGGATGCTGTGATTCGATACTCGACGGACGGTAGTCTGCCCGGTCGGAGCTCTCCTCGGTATCGTGCCCCGCTCGAGTTGACCGAGTCGACCGAGGTTCGCGCTCGTGCATTCCATCCGGAAAAACTTCCTGGTCCACCTTCGAGTCGAACCTATACTCGTTTGTCCTCGGGAATAGATGGGTTCCGTTCGACATTGCCCATCATGGTCATTTCCCGACTTGGATCGACTCGTATTTCAGCGTCTCGCAATTCGCCCGTTCACTTTGCCGTGCACGAGCCCCAAGGCGGCTACGCCTATCTCCACTCTCATCCAGGTTTCGCTCGGCGTGGTGGGGCGAAAACGCGAGGTTCTAGCACGGGGGGACTGCCCAAGGCGAGTTGGGCGATTGAATGGTGGGATGAATTTGACGAGGACGAAGATCATGCGGTCTTGGGCATGCCGGCGGAATCGGAGTGGGTGTTGTATGCCCCTATTCGATTTGACCCGATTATGATTCACAATCCGTTTATTCATCAATTGGCTCGAGATATCGGAGACTACTCGCCGCGCACGCGTTTTGTGGAGGTCTTTATGCACGAAGGCGGTGAGTTGACGGAAGCGGAGTACGAGGGAGTCTATGTGTTGGAAGAACGGATTTCCATTGGGAAAGATCGGGTTGATATCGATAAGCTTCGATCCGAGAACCTATTGCCACCAGCGGTTAGCGGAGGCTATCTACTCAAGATCGATCGGCCTGACCCAGGTGATTCAGGCTTTCAGGGAATGGGAACGCGGGTCTTGTGGATCGATCCAAAGGAACGGGACGTGAGAACGCATCGTTCTCAGCCCGAGCATCCACAGAAGCGTTACATTGAGCATTATCTCAATTCCTTCTATTCGGCTCTGACGGGGCCTAACCCTGCGGATCCCATCCGTGGCTATCCTGCCTACATCGATGTGCCTCAATGGATCGATTTTCATATCGTTGAAGTGTTGAGTGGCAATGTGGATTCGTTGGTTCTGAGTACCTATTTTCATAAGCCGAGAAATGGGAAACTACTCTTTGGTCCTCATTGGGACTTTGACCGAGCGTTGGGATCTACCGACGGTCGCGATGCCAATCCGGCTAGTTGGACTAATGGTCCCTTTTTTACGGCGCCTCCCTTCAATCAGCTGGTTCGTCAGCTTGAATTCTGGCAGGCCTGGGTCGATCGTTGGCAAGAGCTTCGAGAGCAGGAACTCTCGATGGCGCACATCAATCAATTAGTCAATGAGCTAACGGATCAAGTGCGTCCGGCGGTTCCGAGAGAGATTCAACGCTGGCGAACTCCTATGCGTGGAGGCACTTACGAGACGGAGATTGAGCACATGAAGCATTGGTTGGAACGGAAGATCAATTTCATTGATGGGCAGATGACTCAGCCGCCTCGGGTAGATCAAGCGTCGGGCTATTTGGCCCGTGGGGCCGAAGTAAGACTCTCTGCGGAGGATGGGGCGACTATTTATTTCACAACCGACGGAAGTGATCCGATCTCTCCTCAGCGAGACATTGTGCCGCAAGCGCGACGTTATCGTGAGCCGATTATTGTGGAATCCAATACGACCGTGATCGCTCGGGCACGCCTAAATAGTAAACGGCAAACGGCTGTTCGCAGCGAGGTGTCGACACCATGGTCCCGTCCGGTGCGGCGAGATTATCAGACGACGATATCCAGTTTAGTCATTTCTGAAGTGATGTTCCACCCGGCAGAGTGGGTAGGTGTCGCCGACGGAGCCGCAGAGAACCTGGAGTACATTGAGTTACTAAACAATGGCCCAAGTGAGATCAGTTTAGAAGGGCTGAGCTTCATTCGCGGAGTTCGTTTTAATTTTGACGAGGAATCGTCTATTCGAAGTTTGGCTGCCGGCGAACGCTTGGTTGTGGCCAAGAATCCGGAAGCTCTTCGCCGAGCCTATCCAGGCTTGGACCGAATCGCGGGCGAGTTTGAGGGCGCCTTGTCAGATCGCCGGAATCGGCTCTTGTTGGTGAATGAACAGGGGCTTGCGGTGATTGATTTTGCTTATGAGGATGACTGGCAGCCGTTGGCTGATGGAACGGGATTCTCTCTAGTGCTGGACAATGAGGATACGCCATCGTCAAGCCTAGGGCGGGCTGATCGGTGGCGGCATAGCAGTCAGGTTGGCGGTTCTCCTGGAGAACGTGACGGACCTAACTGGGAATTGCCCGCTGTCGTCATCAGTGAACTCCAAGCGCGTCGTGTTCCTGGTGCGAGTGATCGGGTCGAGTTACGAAATGATGAATCGATCGCGATTGACTTGTCTGGATGGAGCCTTAGTGACGATCCCAGAGTTCCAATTCGCTACAGGTTCAGGCACGGGCTCTCGATTCCTCCTGGAGCCTTCTTTGAGATCTCGGCTGACGATTTGGAACTAGAACCGCCTTTTGATCTGCCTGATTTCGGTGGAGAACTTTATCTCTTTGTCCGGTCGCCGTTGGGAGATCTGGTTGGACTCGCTGATCATGTGACCTATGCTGCCGGGGAGGAAGACTCTTCGTTCGGTCGGGTGACAGATTCCCTGGGACAAGAACATTTCAGGCCCCTTGCTGGAATCACAATCGGCGCTCCCAATGAAGGACCCCGTTCAAGTCCCGTGGTGATACGCACCATTAGCCCGCTGGTCCGTCGGTTGGACGGGGCGAACAACTCGAGTTTTGAATTGATCGAAGTTCAGAACCTCACTGAATTCCCCCAGTTGCTGTCGCTGTTGGATGCCCCGGAAATGACGTGGCGTCTCCGTGGTGCCGTCTCGTATGATTTTCCAGTTGGATTTGAATTGCCACCCTTCGGAGCCGCAACGGTGGTTAGTTTTGACCCGATTCGTGAACCGGCTCGGCTCGACGACTTTCGGAGCCGTTATGGCGTGCTTGACTCGGTCGTCATTGTCGGGCCTTGGGAGGGGCGATTGAACAATGCTGGGGAACGAATCACGCTAGAAGTTCCTGTGGTGACTGGATCCCAGAGCGAATCAATCTCTTATCAAGTCGTTGATGAAGTGGCCTTTCAAATTGGTTCGCCCTGGCCCGATCTCGACGGCTTGAGTGACGACGTTCTCGTGCGGCGAGTGACAAACGGCCTTGGCAGTGACCCGTCCCATTGGGTCGCGGCACCGGCGACGCTGGGGCAACGAGATTCAGATGGCGACGGGCTTGGGGATGATTGGGAGGAACAAGTTGGCTTGACGGGACTCGAAGCGGGAAGTGCCGAGGATGATGCGGATGGCGATGGCTTGACGAATCGCGAAGAGCTGCGAGCGGGGACGGATCCGACTGATCCTGAGAGCCGTCTAGCCGTGCAAATCCGGATCGAAGAGAATCCCGTTCGCTTTTCGACTCGTCGACAGCCGATCGTGCTGACCATTCAGACGGTTCCCGGTCGTCGGTATTCCGTCTATCGTAGTTCGGACCTTGCCGGAGGGAATTGGGAATTATTGATCGATTTTCAGGCCGCCGAAGGCGAGACCCAGACAGAAGTGCGAGACGGTCTCAACCAGCGCCGCCGGACGGAGTTTTTCTATCGCATTCAAAGTCCTTAGTTGCGCCAGCAGGCGAGTGCCTCGGATTCGGGTATTAGGGGCAGCGAGTGCCAAACAGCCGGCTGCATACTAGTGGTCCAAATCGTGGCCTCAAGCAGACGTCTGCCCATTCTTTCGATAGCTGATTTTATCGGAGTGTGCCGCTCAATACGCTTTTCATGATCGATCTATCCGCTAAGGAGCCTTAGATGTCTGTCATTTGGGCTGAGCCCCTCTGGGATCAACCTATCTGCTGGCCGTGGATAGCAACGGTGCGAATATTCAATCTCTGGTTATTGTGGTCGTCTTCGAAGTTCCGTTGGTCGATTCCTTTTCTGGCTTGATCAATCATCATTGAGCCTGGAGACGAGGCTAGTCTGAAGTAGGAGGGAGGGGGCCTCATGAGCAACATTAAATCGGCCTTCGGCTACGCTTCCGTAGAGGGAGAAATTCCTGTGAATTCCCGAGGAATCCCGTTCTACACTTTTAGCGATAACGGCCCGGGTTTCACTACTAGGGGGGGCTTTGGATACCGTTATTCTTGCAAACGGAGTGTGGTGGGCTGAAGATTCGTAGATCATGATGATATTGGTCCTTTTTATAGGAATCTCGTTTCAGGCCCTGGCTGGTTCACTAACTATAATCGGGACGCCTGGGCCTGAGCTTTCGGATCATGACGTGCTTGCCATTAAGCGCCTCTCGCTGTCTGAGGGAGAAAGGCCGTGGTTGTTTAATGGGGTGAGGGGACAATATGGTCTATCTCAATTCGTTCGCGTGTTTTGTTCTCCGACCGAACGTACAAAGATGGTGCGTAGGGGGCCACTTGTTCATATCAGTCGACGTCGTTCGGAGGGGCAAAGTGATGAATGGACGCCATGGAGTCTCTCGGGCAGCGAGATTTACGCCCAAGTCAAACTTGATGGTCGTGAATTTGATGATGTAAAAGACACTGAGGATCCCAACCGGCCCTTTTCCGTGAAAGGCGAATTTTCTAACCAGGCTCTGGTGGCGATTGTTGCCTTGGTGAGATCCAGCCCCACATACGTGGCTCCGGGCTCCCGTCCGGTTGAGGGAGAGATTTCTTTGCAGGTGAATGGGAAATTACCGATTTGGTACATTCACCGAAAGAAGGGCAATACGGTTGAGGTGAACTTGCTCGATGGGCCATCTCGAGGTCAAACCCTTCATTTGAAGCTTGCTCAGGGAAAGTGGACCGTCTCTCGTGTTGGAAGTTGGGTATCGTAGCTTGACACAGCGAAAAACCACCCGGGTGGGATACTCCTGAAACGGCAGCCGTTCTCCGGTATCATTTCATTGATGGGCTGTGATCCAAGGTTAAAAGTCTGGACGAGGGATATTGTCAAGTTCTCGGATGTTAGTTGGCGGCGTATTGGGTCTTGATTCCAATCAGCCTCAGTTGGCTCGGGGAGTTTCTGATTGGAGAATTGGGGCTATCAATTTGGAATACTCATCGTTCTCAGATTGCCGAAGGATTTGAGTGTTGAGTTGGTAGAGTTTGTCGATTGGAACAGGGGTTTGCTGACCCGCGTCGTTCATTCGGGTGCCCGCAACCGCTTCTAGCCATTCGGGGACCCATGAGGGGACGGGGAGTGACGGAGGGGTGATTGGGGTGACTCGGAGGGTTTTGTCCCACGAGGCTGAGATTAGAAGTGGAGGATTCTGGGTGAACTCGAGGTGAACGACGCGATGGTCGTGTTTCCATGACTGGCCTAGGGGATGCCCGTCGTGAACGTTCCAGACTTGGACATCACCATTTCGAGCGCCGGTGGCCAAAATCGTCTCATCGCCGGTAAAGGCGAGCGACATCACGTCGTCTTGGTGTTCCATTGGACCGGCGAGTAAGGTCCCTTCTCGGTCCCAGATCCATGCCGATCGATCATTGCAAGCCGTGGCAAGTAATCGTCCGCTAGGGCTGAAGCGAAGCTCACGAATGCCTCCGGTATGGCGGAGACTGATCGGATCTCTCCAGGCGGTTCGCCGTTGAAGCAGTTCGACGTTATTGTCAGATCGGATGATCGCCAGACTTTGACTGTCTGGGGATGTTTCGAGCTGCTCAATGTCAGCGTCGAAGGCCAATGGTTCTCCGCGTCGTTCCCAGGTGTGGGTGTCCCAGAAAGACACACGGTCTTTGCCTTCAGTCGTGATGAACAACGAGCCGTCTTCGAGAAAGAGGGCCTCGTTTAGGCCGGCGGTGATTGGCACTTCGATGTGCTGTCCGAGTTCATTCTTAGATGAGGCAACGATGAAACCCTCGGTTGCCAGGAGAATCGCGTGTTGTCGATCGGGTGAGTGAATGACCGTCGCATTTGGAATCTGAAACGGGGAAGCGACGACTCGTGGCGGGGTGAGACCGTTGACGACGTCGAAAGTGAAGATTTGTCCGTTGCGAGTCATTGCTTCAAGTTGCCTATCATCATTCTTGAAGGATAGATTTTCGATGGGGCTGCGAAAGGCTTTGGATCGATGGACTCGCTGCCAGGTGCTTCGGTCCCAGAGATGGATTTGTCGGTTTTCTACGGTGCAGGCAATCCAACGACCGTTCTTCGAGACGATGAATTTCCCGAGACGATTTTCATGGGGCAGGACGCGCGGGTTTGATTGAGCCTCATGATTCGTCCAAGAAGCCACGTAGCCGCTTGACGACACGATTTTGATCGTTGATGAATCCGATGCTGGAACGAGATCCAAGACTTCACTTTGAACACCTATCTCTGGAGCAAGCGGCTGATTTCTTGTTAAATCCCAGCGGTAGAGTCGCTGATTTGCAGTGTAAGTGATCAAATGATCTCCATTGGCAGTAGGCCAGGCCTTGAGGACCCAACTTGGGTGGACTAGAGGTGCTCCGATCGGTTCACCATTCAGAGTGTTCCACAAACGAACCGTGAAATCGCGGGAACAGGTTACTGCCAGTTCCTGATTGGGTACGAAGAGGGCATCGTTGACCCGGTTTTCATGGGGTAAGGGCATAAGCGTGTTGTTTTCGCTGAGTGGTGTCCAAATGGCGGCAGCCCGACGGCTGAACGCGGCGATCACTCGCTTGCCATCCGGGTGGAAGGTCGCACTGTTTACCCAACTTAGTCTTGGGGCGATCTCGTCGATTAGATCGCCGGTTCGTAATTCCCAGAGACAAAGGCGTCCGTCGTGACTCCCGGTAAGAAGCATGGTTTCGTCGGGGCTCAGCTCGAGGGCTTGGATAGCGGCTCGGTGAACGATGACGGGCCCAATCCTAGAATGCGAGGCAAGGTCCCAAAGGTGGACCCGTCGCGATCGGGTTTTGACGACGAGGGTCCGGGTGTCTTTGGTCAATAGGATCTCTTTTGCGGGATTCTTATGATGAAATGGAGCGTACCTGAGTGTGCCGGTGTCATTATTCCAGAGCCGAACTGTGCCTGATTCCGTCGCGGTAACAGTGACAGCGCTATCCTGAGAGTGAATCATGTCGAGGACGTTGCTGTCGTGGGAGAAGAGTCTGGAGCGAAGTTGCCCTGATTCAGAACTCCAATAGCCTGCTTGGCCATCGCGATTCGCGGCCATGATTGTTTTCCCATTGTCAAGGAAGGTTGCAACGGAGAGAGACGTAGCCTGCTCAAGTTTGATCAGCCGTGGGGACTGAATGAGCTTTGAGCGAGCCCGGTCAGCAAGGGCCCATGCGGCCGAACGATGGTTGGGGTCGCTACGGAGTATCTGGGCCAGCTGCGCGAGGGATAGGTTCGCTCGACCTTGGCGTTGGAGATCTTCGGAGCGATCCAAGTAGACATCGTTGAGTTGATTCGATTTTTCTTCGAGTGCTGTTTCTGCTCGTTCTCGTTGCAAGGCCTCCTTTGCTTGAGCTTTGAGAGCCTTCCTCCACTGCCCCCAGACGGCACCGGTCGCGATAGCTACGGTCAGAAAAATCAGAACGAGTAAGGAGGCGACCAGGGGTTGTCGACGAGCCCACTTGAGGCTGCGTTCAGAAGCCCTGACTCGTCGAGCGCTGATGGGAAAGCCTGATTGCCATCGCTTTAGGTCATCGGCCAAAGCCTGCGCCGATGAATAGCGTTCTCTTGGGGGCTTCTCCAGGCATTTGAGCGAGATCGTTGCGAGATCGTCAGCAAGCTTAGGGGCATGTTTCTTCGGGCTCACCGCCTCCTTCCCTTTGACGAGTTGGATCGTTTCGAAAGAGCTCCGGGCTTCAAAGGGAGGCTTGCCGCAGAGGAGGTGGTAGAGGATCGCGCCGAGGCTATAGACATCGGATCGTACGCCGACGAGTTCTTCTTGGTATTCTGCTTGTTCTGGCGGTAGGTAGCTCGGTGTGCCAAGGATCTGACCAGTGACGGTTATTGAGGAGTCCGTAGTTTCGTCCCGTGCCAAGCCGAAGTCGGTGACGTAAGGCGTTCTCTCTTCATCCAGAAGAATGTTGCCGGGCTTGAGGTCCCGATGAATCACACCGGCTTGGTGGGCAGAATGAATTGCCTCGGCAATCTTTATTGTCAGATTGACAGCTTCGGTGACGGAAAAGTGGGTGTGCTTCAAGAGTTCGCTGAGAGGTTTTCCCGTGATGAATTGCATTGTGTAGTAGGGAAGGGATTGCCATTCGCCAAGATCGAAGACGGGAACAATATGTGGATGGTGGAGTCTCGAAACGGTGCGTACTTCGAGGTGAAAGCGAGCGATATCGATTTCTGTCGCGAAGAGCCCGTTTCGGATCATCTTGAGAGCGACTTCACGATCGGTATCAATTTGCTGGGCTCGATAGATGATGCCCATGCCGCCCTGAGAGACTGTCTCTTATACACATCTGACGCTGCCGACGA
>OJGU01001004.1_pt1 | contig 12289 bp, 14 predicted proteins | sample 1594741 | NCBI WGS metagenome assembly OJGU01 (sample SAMN05416841, study PRJEB24817) | seawater metagenome | isolation source: Sea water | place: Canada:Atlantic | collected 2013-07 | reverse complement strand
ACCGAGATCTACACTAGATCGCTCTCGGCAGCGTCAGATGTGTATAAGAGACAGTTCTTAACCAAATCATTACAAAACTTATCTTTTGCAACTCTTACAGCTAAACTTTCATCTTCTCCCACAACATTTTCTGCAACTAATTTAGCTTTGTCATAAATTATGGTAGTCGGCTTTTGAGCATATTTTAAAATGTCATAAGCCACTTCTGGAATATTCTCAATATACTGGTTAAGCATTTTATAGTCATGAACCAGACATACTAAAGCCTTGCTTTCTGCGCGCTTTTTTAGTTCAAACACTTTTTGAACAGCATCGTAGTTAGTAGCATCGCAACCAATTCCCCAAATAGTATCTGTAGGATAAAGTATAAGTCCTCCTTTTTTTAATACGTTAAGGCATTTATTTAGTTCTTCTTTCATAGTTGGGCCTTTAGGCTTTAAATTGACGGTTGTTATATTGTAATAAAAATTCTGTAGCTTCTCTAATTGCACCGTTTCCAGAATCTTTAGAAAGGACAACATCTACCAAAGGTAATACTTGGTTTGTTGCATTTTTAGGTGCAAAAGACCAACCTACAGAACATAGGTTTGCTAGATCGTTTACATCATCTCCTACATAGGCTATCTCAGATCTGCTTATTTGTTGTGTTTGTATAAAATTTTCTAATAAAGAGTATTTGTCTTTTGCACCTAAAAAGAGATGTTTAAGTTTTAATTTTTCCATACGCTTTCTTACAAGTTTAGAGTCTTCGCTAGTCATAATGACAACTTGAATATTGTGTTCTCTCATGATCTCTAATCCCATACCATCTCGCATATCAAAACGTTTTGCCATTTCTCCATTTTCATCATAGTAAACACCGCCATCTGTAAAAACACCATCTACATCTAAAACAAGGTATTTAATCTTTTTATTTTCTTTATTAGAAATTAATAAATTAGCAAGACTAAGCTCTGCCAATTGCCAATCATTAAAGTTAGAAAGTGTAGCTGTTGCGTGTTTAGGCATTTCTACTGTAGCAACAGTACCTGTTAATAGAGATTTGTTGTTTTTCAGGTTGTTTACAGTAGTTGAGAATACACCTGAGTTTTCAATTTGAAAGCCTTCATTGTCATTTAAAGCTTCTCCATTAGAGTTCCATATTGAGTTTAAAGTATTAGCAACGGTTACTGCTGAAGAATTCCCGTCTACAATGGCTTCTAAACATTTATTAATGTCCTTAGATCTTGTAAATGGGTTAGTGGCAAGTAAAAGGCTTAAACTATCAAACTGCTCAGAAGTATTTTCAAGAAACTCTATTGCAGCATTTTCTAATGAACCTTCTTCACTAGCTTTACTTCTGTTTATAACTTTTACTTTATCTGTCCATTGGTAGTGAGTTGCTATAAAATTTGTAATCCACTCATCATTTGTGGCCACAACAACAAGGTCTAATTTGGAGTAAATAGCTTCAGTAAGAATCCAGCAGAAAAGTGGTCTGCCCAACATTTTCTTTCTGTTCTTATTTGGAATGGTAGCCGAATGCGTTTTTAACGGTATTAACCCAATATGTCGCATAGTATAGTAGTTTGTGTGGTCAAATTTAAGGATTTAATTAAGATTGAAAGCCTTAAGTATGATGTAGCTGAATTTTATACTATTTAAATCTTAGGAAACAGTTTCTCATATTATTTTCTATGCAGACTAAAGTTGTATTTTTGTGTCGTGAAAACAGTAGTTTCAGAAGCATATCAATCTAAGAAAGCAACCTTGCTTAACTTCATTACTAATTTTAAGTCTCAAGGGCATAAAATTTATGGAGGTGATCGTAATACGCTTAAAACTTTCGACTTAGAAGGTGAAAAGGTAACGGTAAAGGCCTTTAAAACGCCAAACGTTGTTAATCGTATAGTTTATAACTACTTCAGAAAAAATAAGGCACAACGTTCTTTTGAGCATGCCCATATTTTATTGTCTTTAAATATTGGGACGCCATTTCCTGTTGCTTATATGCAGAATAGTAATGCGTTATCTTTTTTAGATAGCTATTATATATGCAAACATATTAACTATGACCTAACTTATAGGGAGCTAGTTGAGCAGCCAGATTTTCCTCAACACGAAGCTATACTTAGAGCATTTACTGCATTTACGTTTAAACTGCATGAGTCAGGTGTGTTTTTTAAAGATCACTCTCCAGGAAATACATTAATCACAGTAAATAATGGCGATTACAAATTCTATTTGGTAGATCTTAATAGAATGACTTTTGGTAAGCTAAGTTTTCAAGATCGTATGGAAAACATGAAACGTCTTACACCAAAAAAAGAAATGGTTGCCATTATGGCTAATGAGTATGCTAAGCTTTCGGGAGAATTAGAAGGCCGAATATTTAAAACGCTTTGGGAGTTAACTAGTGATTTTCAAATGAAGTTTTATAGAAAAAGACGTTTAAAGAAGCGTTTCTTATTCTGGCAAAATAGAGAGTAAACTATTGTTTTAATTTGATGAGTTCCCTCAATTTAATGTACTTAAGGAATGTGATGTTTGCTGTTTGTACAGCGATTACAAAACCGTTAAAGCCATCTAGAATTCCGAGTCTAATTATATAGGCATTAAAAAACGCCCAAGTAGGCTTAAGTATAATTTTCCACAACGGTGCTTTTTTTCCTAATTCGAAGTATGAAGATGCAGAAATTGTAGAAAATTTCTCTGTACTTAGATTAAATTCGGAGTAGGTTTTATAGTTCCAATGTAATATGTCTCCGTCTAAACTTCCTGAGCTACAATTATCAGAAAGTTTATAAGAATCGTGTGGATTTATACCTTGCCAAGAACCTTTAGTTTTGTCAAATACCCTTAGTTTCTTATCTGGGTACCAACCAGAATGATTAATCCATTGCCCACAAAAATTGTTGTAACGCTTAATGTAATAACCATCTTTCTGCCAGTTAGATTTTAATTTTAATATTGATTTTTGAAGAGTATCAGACAATGCCTCATCACCATCTAAAGACACCACATAATTAGAAGAGGTTTTAGTAAGCGCAAAATTCTTTTGTTGTATGTATCCTAAAAACTCTTGCTCAATAAAGGTAACATTGTAGTTTAAACAAATCTCTTTAGTATTATCTGTTGAGAAAGAATCTACAACCACAATTTCATCAACTACAGGAATAAGAGATTTTAAGCAACGCTCAATATTAAGCGCCTCGTTAAATGTAATTATGACTGCAGAAAGTTTAATCATCAAGACTGTTGAAGTTGTAAGTTATTTAGCATCAAAATTTAAAAATGGATTAACATTTCCCTGAAGCTCTCTATGTAAAAATAGTTATTTTTGAATGATGACAATACCCAAGCTTTCAGTAATCATAAGTACCTATAATAAGCCAAGAGATCTTTCTTTAGTGCTACACGGTTATTTAGAACAAACTGAAAAAGATTTTGAAATCATAATAGCAGATGATGGCTCCACAGAAGAGACACAGCAAATGCTAGCTAAATTTTCTGAAAAGCATAATATTAAGATTAATCACGTTTGGCATAAGGACCAAGGATTTCAGAAAACTAAAATTTTAAATAAAGCTATACTGCAGTCAAACTCAAACTATCTGCTATTTACAGATGGTGATTGTATACCTAGAAAAGACCTTGTTAAAAAACATATTGAGTTAAGAAGAGATAATCACTTTTTATCTGGAAGTTATTATAAGCTTAATGAACAAGTCTCAGAAACTATTACAATTCCTATAATAAAAGAACAGTCTTGTTTTAATGCAAAATGGTTAAAAAGTAAAGGGCAAGATGTGACCTTTAAAATAAATAAACTTACGTCTTTTGGATTTAAGGAATGGTTTTTAAATACCTTCACTACTACAAAAGCAACTTGGGATGGCTGTAATGTTTCTGGTTGGAAAAAAGATATTTTAGCGGTTAATGGTTTTGATGAGCGTATGCAATATGGTGGTGAAGATAGAGAGTTGGGTGAGCGATTGGTAAATTATGGAGTGCAACCAATACAGGCTAGATATAGCCTTGTTTGCGTTCATCTTCATCACGATCGTCCCTATAAGAATGATGAAGCTTTTAAAGCAAACTTGCTAATACGAAGCCAGACCAAAAAACAACGAATTATTAAAACCAAATACGGTATAAACGGTTAGGGCAACAGATTAAAACTTTATGAAGAAACATCCTTACAGTGCCACGGTTTTAATTAATGCTCACTACGACATGTCCTGGTTGGAGAAAACATTGTGGAGTTATAGCTGCCAAACGTATAAAGATTTTGAAATAATTATTGCTAACTCTTTTAGTCTTTCTTCTGAAATTGAAAATCTTATACTTCAGTTTAAAAAGGAAAGTGATATTGCTTTAAAACAGATAGTGCCATCAAAAAAACTTTTGGCTTCTCAGGTTTTAAATGCAGCTATTGTAAATAGTCAATCTAACTATATCATTATGGTTGAGGGTTATTGTGTGGCAAAATCAGATTTTGTTGAGCAGCATATGGCGCTAAGAAAAGAAGGTTATTTTCTTTCTGGAGGAACGTTTAAATTACCTAAAAATATTTCAGCAGAAATTACCAAAGAAGATATACTAACTCAAAATTGTTTTGATAAAAAGTGGTTGAGAACTAAAGGCTTAAAGCGATTTTTTAAGACACAAAAACTTACTGCTAGAGGAATTCAGGCTAAGATATTAAACAAAGTAGTTCCTACAAACGCCACTTGGAATGCACATAATTCAAGCGGATGGAAAAAAGATCTATTAGCAATTAACGGCGTAGATGAACGTATGGTTAATGGTGATCAAGGAAGGGAAATGGGTGAGCGTTTAATTAATAATGGTATTAAATCTAAACAAATTAGGTATTCCGCTACGTGTTTAAAACTATCTCCTATAAACTCTAAAGTAACACAAGATGCTTTCGATTTAAATATGAAAATACGTATTGAGACTAAAAAAAATAATAAAACAAAGACAGATTTCGGAATTAAATAAAATACAAAACCTTTTAGCTATTTAAGGTTGTCTAGAAATGAATTGAGTTTAGGTGAAATTAAATCTGGTGTAAATTTCTTGTATAATTCTGCTTGTCTTTTATGAAAAGCCTTCCTTTTATAATCTGTAAATAACTCTGGGAAGAATTGTTTTAAGTGTATGGCTTTATTAGTAGTGTGTTCTTTCTCTATTGCCCAAGTCTCTGTACGAACCCAAGGAGAAAATATTGCAAAAGTAGGCACATTTACTGCCTTGGCCATATTTACAGCGCCACCTTCATTCCCAATAAGTGCTGTGCAAAAAGAAGTAAGAATTATAAACTCTCTTAAGCTGTTGCCATACAAATCAAAAAATATTTGTTGTTGTGTTTCTGGCTTACACTTGTCGTAAATAGCATTCGCACTTTCTAGCTGACTAGGAATATAGTTAAACAGTAATTGTGCGTGTGGTGTGTGTTTTACAATTGTATCTGTTAGCTCTGCAAAATAGTGTAGAGGATAAGTTTTATCTTCAGAACTACCTAATACGTTAAGCATAAAGATAGGTTTGTTAAAGTCTAAATCTGAAGCTTCCATTTTCTTTCGCACGGCTTGCTTTTCCTCTTCTGTTATATAGATCTTAGGTGTTATTGAGTAATCAATCTGTTCAGCAAAAGAGCTAATAAGCTGAAACCTATTTTCTATAGCCAGTGCAACACCATTTTTACTTTTAGGTATAGGCGAATAGGCTAGATTATAGGTTAACCAAGAATACCATTTTTTGTACCCAATTCTTTTTTTAGCGCCTATTTTTAAAGATAAGAGTCCTGTTGCAACCTTAGAATAAGAGTCAACAATAATGTCGTAACCTTCAGCTTTTAAAATTTTGGTAATAGATGAGTCTTTATCATTGTCTATAATAAAGACTCTATCTATAAAAGGATTGTTTTTTATTACTGGAGTTGTATGTTTCATCACTAAGTAATGAAGTTGTGCTTTAGGAAACTCTTTTTTGAGAGCTTCAAAAAGAATAGATGTTGTTAAAACATCTCCAATCATTTTCTTTTGGATGATTAAAACTTTCATAATCTGGTTGTGCTCTAAACAGCTACATTATATTCACGTAGAGCATCGTTTAAAGATGTCTTTTTATTAGTGCTCTCTTTTCTTGTTCCAATAATTAATGCGCAAGGAACCTGAAACTCACCTGCTGGAAATTTTTTGGTATAACTTCCAGGAATCACTACAGATCTTGCAGGTACTAAGCCCTTAGTTTCTTTAGGAGTATCTCCGGTAACATCGATAATTTTAGTAGATGCTGTTAATACTACGTTTGCACCAAGGACAGCTTCTTTTTCTACTCTAACACCTTCAACCACAATACAACGAGACCCTATAAATGCGTTATCTTCAATAATTACTGGAGCGGCTTGTAGTGGCTCTAAAACACCGCCAATACCAACGCCACCGCTAAGGTGTACATTTTTACCAATTTGAGCACAGCTTCCTACTGTTGCCCAAGTATCTACCATTGTGCCTTCATCTACGTAAGCTCCAATATTTACATAGCTAGGCATCATAACAACGCCTTTAGATATGTATGCACCATGTCTTGCTACAGCATGAGGTACAACTCTAATCCCTTTTTCTTTATACCCTTTTTTTAGTGGAATTTTATCGTGGTATTCAAATATACCAGCTTCCATAGTTTCCATTTTCTGAATAGGAAAATAAAGCACAACAGCTTTCTTTACCCATTCATTTACTTGCCAGCCATTTTCTGTTGGCTCTGCACAGCGAAGTTCTCCTAAATCTAATTTGTTTACCACAGTTCTTATAGCTTCCTGTGTTTCTGTAGTGGTCAAGGCATCTCTGTTATCCCAAGCGTGCTCTATTATTTGCTGAAGATTGGTCATAAGTAGTCTATTTTTAAACAAAGATAGGAAGCAATATCTAAAGATTGCAACCCTTATCAATAAACCTTACATTTGCCGAAATTATAGTAATGGCGCGCATTTTAGCAATAGACTATGGAGCTAAACGTACAGGGATAGCGGTTACAGACGAGCTTAAGCTAATAGCCTCTGGACTTACAACTGTAAGAACACACGACCTTGAGAGTTTTTTAAAAGACTATTTTGAAAAAGAAAAGGTAGAGCTTGTACTTATTGGAGAACCTAAACAAGTAGATGGTACTCATTCTGAAAACGAGGAACGTATCATTCATTTTATAAACAGGTTTAAAAAAGTTTTCCCTACAATGCAGTTTGAGCGAGTAGATGAAAGATTTACTTCAAAAATGGCGTTCCAGACTATGATTGATAGTGGCTTGAAAAAAAAGCAACGACAAAATAAAGCACTTGTAGACGAAATTAGTGCTACCATTATTTTACAAACCTATCTTTACAGATAATAGAAGTTGTAAAGCAAGAATTTAAATGTTATGATTTTACCTATAGTAGCTTACGGAAATCCGGTTTTAAAGAAAAAGGCTAAGGACATTACAAAAGACTACCCAAAGCTTGATGAGCTTATTGAGAATATGTGGGAAACTATGTATGGTGCGCACGGCGTTGGCTTGGCTGCTCCTCAAGTGGGATTGCCTATACGTTTATTTGTAATAGATCCTTCTCCCTTTGCAGATGATGAAGAGTTAACTGAAGAAGAACGTAAACAATTAACCGGTTTAAAAAAGCTATTTATTAATCCTGTTATTACTGAAGAAACTGGAGATGAATGGGCCTTTAGTGAAGGTTGTTTAAGTATTCCAGATGTTAGGGAAGATGTGTTTAGACAACCAGATATTACAATTGAGTATGTAGATGAAAACTTTAATGCACATACTGAAACGTATACAGGAATTGCAGCAAGAGTTATTCAACACGAATATGATCATATTGAAGGTATTTTATTTACAGATAAACTATCGTCATTAAAAAAACGTTTAATAAAAGGAAAACTTAATAATATTAGTAAGGGTAAAGTAGATGTAGATTACAGAATGAAATTTCCAAATCTTAAGAAAGGGAGATAACAGTTATTATTATACATTTGCGATCCAAAAAAATAAAACTTTATGAGTTTAGATAAAATTCTTTCAATTTCTGGTAAGCCAGGTTTATATGAGTTAAAGGCACGTACAAGAGCAGGTTTCGTTGCAGAAAGTTTAGTAGATGGTAAGAAAATGGCAGTAGGTGCTCACAACAATGTAAGTATGTTAAGTGAGATAGCTATTTATACATATTCTGAAGAAGTTCCACTTAGAGAAGTGTTTCAGAAAATTGCAGAAAAAGAAGATGCTAAAGAAACTATTTCTCACAAGTCTTCTAAAAAGGAATTAGAAAACCTTTTCTCTGAAGTATTACCAGAATATGATGAGGATAGAGTATACATAAGTGATATAAAAAAGGTGATACAATGGTATAACCTCCTAGTTAAAAATAATGTTACAGATTTTTCTGAAACCGAAGCTAGCTCTGAAGAAGAGTAATATTTTAAAGCTTATAAAAAATAAAAAACCCAATCTTAAAAAGATTGGGTTTTTTTGTACACTGTAAGAGATGTTATTAGTAACAGTAGGTGTTAGCTTCTGTTAAGGTTGTAGCAATTGTTTTACGTAAAGCAACCACGTTAGGTTGATTTTGGTATTTAGTAAAACGCTTAAGTCCCATTAACATCATACGTTGTTCGTCTCCTTCAGCAAAAGATACGATAGCCTCTTTAGCATTCTTAACAATATCATCAACTGCGTGATAAAGATTAAGCTTACTCATAGCTAGTTGTTCTTTTTGAGAGTCTTCACCAAATCTCTTAATGTTCTTTTCGGTTCTTAATATAGCAGATTCTGCCATATATACTTTTATTAGAATATTAGAAGCGCTCATAAGTAATTGTTGGTGGTCTTCTAATTGTGGCCCATATTTTTGAACGGCGCTACCTGCTACCATTAAAAATACTTTCTTTAAACGAGCAATCATATCTTTTTCTTCAGAAAGAACTTCAGAAAAATCTGGAGTATCAAAAGAAGGAATACCGGTTAACTCTTGGCCAACTGCAGTTGCAGGTCCTAAAAGATCTACTTGACCTTTCATTGCTTTCTTTACAAGCATACCTACTGCAAGCATTCTGTTAATTTCATTGGTTCCTTCGTATATACGAGAAATACGAGCGTCTCTCCAAGCAGATTCCATTGGTGTGTCTGCACTAAAGCCCATTCCACCGTAAATTTGAATACCTTCATCAGAACAGTTTTGAATATCTTCAGATACGGCAACTTTAAGAATTGAACATTCAATTGCATATTCCTCAACACCTTTAAGTTCTGCCTCACTGTGAGATGCACCATCTGCCATACGTATAGCGATACGGTCTTCAATATTTTTAGCAGCTCTGTAAGAAGCACTTTCACCTACATACGCAGCAGTAGCCATTTCAGCTAATTTTTGTTGTATAGCTCCAAATTGAGAAATAGGAGTTTTAAACTGTATACGGTCATTTGCATACTTAACTGCACTGTCTATCACACGACGCTGTGCATCTAAACACGCAGCAGCAAGCTTAATACGGCCAACGTTTAAAGCATTCATTGCAATTTTAAATCCGTTGCCACGCTCAGATAACATATTCTCAACAGGGACTTCAGTATCATTAAAGAATACTTGTCTTGTTGAAGAAGAGTGTATACCTAGCTTCTTTTCTTCTTCACCCATAGAGATACCATTTTCAGGGTTGTTCTCTACGATAAAACCAGTAATGTTTTTGTCATCTTCTATTCGAGCAAAAACTACAAATAGATTACAGAAACCTGCATTACTAATCCACATTTTTTGACCAGTAATTTTATAATGTGTACCATCTTCAGAAAGAACAGCTTTCGTTTTTCCAGAATTGGCATCACTACCTGCACCAGGTTCAGTTAAACAATAGGCACCAAACCACTCACCAGTAGCTAATTTCGGTACATATTTTTTCTTCTGCTCTTCATTACCATATAACGTAATTGGCATTGTACCAATACCAGTATGTGCACCAAACGCAGTAGCTATAGATCCTGTTGCGCCAGAAATATAATCACATACCAACATTGTAGTTACAAAGCCCATACCTAAACCATCATACTCTTCTGGAACAGCAACACCTAATAAACCGAGTTCACCTGCTTTGCGCATGATTTCTTCTGTAAGTGCGTAGTCTTTTTTCTCAAAACGCTCTTTATTTGGCCAAATTTCTCTGTCTACAAATTCTTTAACAGAGTCGCGCATCATTTTTTGCTCCTCAGAGAAGTCTTCTGGAGTAAAAATATTTTCGCAAGGTGTTTCTTTTACTAAAAATTGCCCACCACGAAGCATATCTTTATTTAATTCTTTTGATTCCATATTTAATTAAGATTGTTAAGAATAAACCTAGATGGTTTATTAATTTAAAAATTCATATATACCACAAGCACCTTGTCCTGTACCTACGCACATAGTTACGGCACCATATTTTCCTTTCATATTGCGTTTACGCATCTCGTCGAATAACTGTACACTTAATTTAGCTCCTGTGCATCCTAGTGGATGTCCAAGTGCAATGGCACCACCATTTACGTTTACAATATCTTTATTGAGGCCTAACTCTCTTATAACTGCTAGAGATTGTGATGCAAACGCTTCATTAAGTTCAATTAAATCTAAATCGTCTTGTTTTAATCCTGCTTGTTTTAAAGCTTTAGGAATAGCTTTAATAGGACCTATACCCATTATTCTAGGAGGTACGCCTGCTGCTGCAAAGTTTACCATTCTTGCAATAGGTTCAAGATTTAGTTCTTTAACCATAGCTTCACTCATTACCATTACAAATGCAGCACCATCACTCATTTGTGAAGAGTTTCCAGCAGTTACACTACCGCCATCTGCAAATACAGGTCTTAATTTTGCTAAAGCTTCTTTGTTAGTTCCTTTTCTCGGACCTTCGTCTTTATTAACTGTGTATGTTTTGGTTTGTTTCTTACCATTATCACCTACAAAAGTTTCTTCAACATCAATAGGTACAATCTGGTCTTGAAAACGATTTTCTCCTTGAGCTTTTAAGGCTTTCATATGAGAATTATACGCAAACTCATCTTGATCTTCTCGAGATACTTTAAATTCATTTGCAACAGCTTCTGCTGTTAATCCCATTCCCCAATAATAATCTTCGTGACCTTTGTGCGCTAGTTTATAATCTGGTACTGGTTTATAACCTCCCATTGGTATGTAACTCATGCTTTCTGCACCACCTGCAATAATACAATCTGCCATTCCAGATTGAATCTTAGCTGTTGCCATAGCAATAGTTTCTACTCCTGAAGCACAATACCTATTAACTGTTACGCCAGGTACATCTTCTATTTTTAACCCCATTAAAGAAATAAGGCGTGCCATATTTAAACCTTGTTCTGCTTCTGGCATTGCGTTACCAACTATAACGTCATCTATACGATGCTTGTCAAAGTCTGGTAATTTATCCATCATGAACTGAATGGTTTCTGCAGCAAGCTCATCTGGGCGTTTAAATCTAAAAACGCCTCTAGGTGCTTTTCCTACTGCTGTTCTATATGCTTGTACAATATATGCTGTATTCATCTTTTAGTTTGATTTTGTTTTGATTCTTAATTTGACAGGACCTTTTTAGTTTCTTAAAGGTTTTCCTTTTTGAATCATGTGTTGTAATCGTTCTAATGTTTTGCGTTCTCCGGCAAGACTTAAGAATGCTTCGCGCTCTAAGTCTAATAAGTATTGCTCACTTACGTAGTTAGGTTCAGATAAATCACCACCAGCCATAACGTAAGCTAATTTGTTGGCAATTTTCTTATCATGTTCACTTATATATTTACCGGCTTCCATAGAGTCTGTTCCTACTAAGAACATTCCCATTGCTTGTTTACCTAATACTTTTACATCGGTTCTCTTTACAGGTTGCGTGTAACCTAAGTCTGCCATCATTCTTGCTTGTTGCTTAGCAATTGCAATTTGACGTTTCTTATTAACCACAACTATATCTTTACCATGTTTTAAGATACCTGTATCATAAGCTTCATAAGCAGATGTTGAAACTTTTGCCATTCCTATTGCTAAGAAGTATTCTTGAAGTCTGTTAAGCTCTACATCGTTTTTCTCAAAAGTATCTGCAGCTCTTAGCGCCATTTCTTTTGAGCCACCACCACCAGGAATTACACCAACTCCAAACTCTACTAAACCAATATAACTCTCTGCTGCTGCTACCACTTTATCTGCGTGAAGAGTCATTTCGCAACCTGTCTCTTATACACATCTCCGAGCCCACGAGACCTCTCTACATCTCGT
>OJGU01001003.1_pt1 | contig 12304 bp, 8 predicted proteins | sample 1594741 | NCBI WGS metagenome assembly OJGU01 (sample SAMN05416841, study PRJEB24817) | seawater metagenome | isolation source: Sea water | place: Canada:Atlantic | collected 2013-07 | reverse complement strand
GTGGCTCGGCGGGCTGGGCGGGTGCGGCTTCGATCGACCAAGCCATCGCGGATCAGCTTGGCAGCGACACCGCTTACAACTCGCTCGAGTTCGGGGTCCAAAACGGCGGCGCCACCAACTGGAGCCGGATGATCTATGGCGGCTCGGACAACCCGGTGGCGGCGGAGAACAACCCCGAGGCGATGTTTGCTCGCCTGTTCGCTGACCTGGGTGTCGACACGAGCGAGCTCGACCGCATCAAGGCCGAACGCCGCAGCGTCCTGGACCTGGTGCACGGCGACCTCGAGGCGCTCGAGTCGAAGTACAGCAGCTCCGACAAGCAGAAGATCAGCGCACACCTCGAGGCCATTCGCGAGATCGAGCAGCGCAACGACCTGGCGACTCCGATCTGCGAGCCGCCGGTGCAGGAGTACGGCTTCAACTTCGACGCGAACGAGAACTTCCCCGCCGTCTCGCGTCTGATGATCGATCAGCTGGTGATGTCGCTCGCCTGCGACCTCACCCGCATCGCGAGCCTTCAGTGGTCGCGCTCGGTCAGCAACACCGAGTTCACCTGGGTCGGCGCGACCCGTCACCACGACTTGTCTCACCTCGGTGACGAGGACCAGTCGATGATCGACCAGATCACGTCGATCAACGTCTGGTACGCCGAAGAGGTCAAGTACCTACTCGACGCGATGGCCGCTGTGCCTGAAGGCGACGGCACGATGTTGGACAACTCGATCGTCGTGTGGGGCAACGAGCTCTCGCGTGGCAACAGTCACGGCAACCACCCCGTCCCGTTCGTCACCTTTGGTGGTGGCGGCGGTGCGCTGCAAACCGGTCGCTACCTGACGTACGACCGGGTGCCGCACAACCGACTGCTGGTCTCGTTGGCTCAAGCGATGGATGTCGACATCCAGACGTTCGGCAACAACGACCCAGCCTCGGGCGGCCTGCCCGGGTTCTTCACCTGAGCGCAGACAGGGCCCAACTCTCGATCGCGACCTCGGGCCTTCGGGCTCGAGGTCGTTTCTACGTCAGCGAAGCTCCTGCGGCGCGGCGTCGGTGAGCGTGTCGAGCCACTTGGCAAACGCGGCCCCCTCGTTCGGGGTTGGATCGTCGCGCAGCATCACCGCCCGTGGCCGCCCAATCGCGAACGCAGAGAGCCCTCGCCAGGCGTAGGGCGGCTCGATGTCGTCGACGGTGTGGCGAATTCCGGTGGCCACGTGGATCAGCTCGACCCCGCTCGTCGACTCGACCAAAAGCACGTCACGGTCCGGCGAGAGCTCGAAGCGCTCCACGATGTTGGGCAGCACGCCCACCGGGTGACGAAGAAACTCATCCACCATCCAGAGTTCTCCTCCCTCCGGCATGCGGAGCAGCAGGGCGCTGCCATCGGTGAGATCATAGACGGCATCGGTCTGTACCTCGTCGAGCTGGGTAACGATCTGCGTCTGGGGCTCCCAGTGCCACAGGCGAATCGAGTTCCCGTCTCGCGACACCAGCCGAAGCGCCCGGGCATTGTCCGTAAATGCGACCCCGACGATCTCCGCGGGGATGTCGTTTTCCGACCACGGCGGCTTCCACGACTCCCCGGTCGAAAGCTCGAACACCTCGACATCCGCGGGTTTGGAGCTGCGCACCAGCGCGGCGAAACTCGAGCCCTCCGAGAGAGCGAAGCGTTCGATACGGTGGCCGAGCACGGTCGACAACAACCGCTCGTCGGTATCGAGCGCGTGCACGACCAGGCCACAGCGCCGAGGCCCTTCACAGTTCTGCGCGATGAGACGGGTGCCGTCGCTGGACCAGGCGATAGGGCTCTCGAACGACGCCGGCTGCAGACTCAGCGGCGAACGCTCCCCGTCAACCTCCCACACGGTGATGCCGCCCAGGCCACCCAAGGCCGCAAGCCGATCGCCGCCCGGAGCAAAGCTCAGCTCGTGCACGCCGCCGATGAGCTGCCCCAGTCCATCGCGTTCCTCCCCGGTTGCGGTCCACAACCGAACGAGTCCGCCCGTTCCGCCCAGGGCAAGCCGGTCATGAACCCGATCGTAGGCGAGGGTCAGCACATTGGCGTCGATCAGCGTGTGGGACGTGTCGCGAGGCCGCACGATCCGCCAGACACGAACCGTGTCCTCTGCGTCCGCAGCCACCACCACACGACCATCGCCCGACATCGCGACCGCGGAGAGCTTCCCCTGGTACAGCTCGCGCGCCGGAGCATCTTCGGCTGGGACAAGCCTCAGCGGCCGCCCTGCCCCGTAGGAGACCTGAGCGTCTCCCCCCGAGGCGATCGCGTACAGGCCCACCGACTCCAGGTCCTCCACGATCGCGGTCCGACGTTCTGCAGTTGCCACTCGCCAGACCTGCCCGTCGGATCCAACACAGTCGGCGAACAACTCCTCAGGGCCGAATTGGATCGACGTGACGTTGACCCCCGCCCGATGCGGAAGCTCCCAGCGCCGCTTCTCCTTCAGGAACGACACCCGCACCTTGCCGTCCTTGCCGGCGGTCACCATCGTGCCTCCGCCCTCCCCGACGGCCAGCGCCGTCACGGCGTCCTTGTGAAGCCGGTCTGCACGGACGACGGCCTCCGGCGTTCCGACGATGACTCGACCACTCGCGTCCCCCGATGCGATGGTCTTCCCGTCCGGCGACACTCCGACGAAGACCGCCCCCTCCCCGCTGCGCCCCCAGCTCCGCGCCGGTTGCCCTTGGGCCGTGACGATCGAGGTCGTCCCATCGTCACCTCCGAGCACGATGGTGGAACCATCCGCCGACACGTCGACCGAAGACACGAGATCTGGGGAACTCCGCAGCGGACGTGCGGGGCCGTCGGGGTCGATCCGGTACGCGCCAAACCCTCGAGTCCCGACGACGGTCGTTCCGCCATCAGCCGAGGTGGCCAGGCTGGTGACCGGTCCCGCGCCCACCGGCACCTGGCGAACCTGAAGCTCGGAGCGGGCCGCTGATGCGCCGAGAAGACGGGCGGGGACCAACGACGTCGACGGACTGGACAGCGCCTTGAGCATCGCGATGGCCGCGGCAGGATCGTCATTGATGCGGGCCTCCGCACCCCGGAGCAAGAGGTCGTCGTATCGCTCGGATGGGTCTCGGGCCACCATCGTTCGCAGGCGAGCCTCGGCCTCCTCGCCCCGCTCCGCCACGTAGTCGGCCTTGATCGCGGCGACTCGCTCTTCCTTCCGCAGATCCTCCAACCAGGCCCAGCCTGCGGCACTCGCGATCGCAGCCACCATCAGCGTCGCAACCATCCCCAGCAGCACGATCCACAACCGGGAACCGCCGACGGGGAGCTCGGTCACGAGGCCATCCATGTCGTCGTAGCGCTCGATGGGATCGACCTCGAGCCCGCGCAGCAACACCCGCATCATCCGCTCGGGAACATCGGTGTAGCGCGGTGGAGACTCGACGTTGCCCAACAGAACATTCGCCGCGAGCTTGTGGATCGTTCCCCCGGAGAACGGCCGATAGCCGTACAGGGCTTCATACAGCGCGACGCAAAACGAGAACTGATCCGTCCGAGCGTCCGCGGTTTCTCCCTTGAACTGTTCGGGGGCCATGTACGCCGGCGTGCCCATCAGCGTGCCGGTCTTGGTCAACGCCAGGTCCGAGTCCACCGGAAGCATCCGGACGTTGTCACCGGCTGTGGGGACCTCGGCCTCGGTACGCGCGAGGCCAAAGTCGATGACCCGCACCTCACCATCCGAGCCGACCAGCACATTGTCGGGCTTGAAGTCGCGGTGGACGATGCCCGCGCTGTGGCCTGCGGCGAGCCCCTCGGCAGCCGCCTTGTATGCGGCAAGGATCGCGCGCCACGACCGCTCTGCCCCCTGCTGCCATTGCCGGAGGGTCGTGCCCTCGATGAACTCCATCGCCACGAAAACCTGGTCCGCAAACTCGCCGGCCTCGTACACCTGCACGACACTCGGGTGGGAAAGCCGGGCCAGCGCTTGGGCCTCGCGAAGGAGACGATTGCGGGCGTCTTTGTGCTGCCCCCCCTTCGGGTTGAGGAGCTTCACCGCGACCTTGCGGCCCAGACTCGGATCGAGGGCCGCGTAGATCACCCCCATGCCTCCGCTTCCGATGCGGCCAAGTACCTGGTAGCGACCGATCGTCTTTGGCTGACCAGCTTCGGCGAGATGAGGTGTGGCCGCCGCCGCTCCCTCGGCCGCCAGCGGCCTCAGCGTGGAGCCGAACAGCTTGCCCCGCAGATTCTCGCGCAGCCGCGACAGGAACGCGGCGGAGTCCGGGGAAGGCCGGGCCGCTCCCGCTCCAAGGGCCGAGCCCGCCGGCTCCGTGTCGATAGGCCCCTCTTCCAACCCCTCGATGATGCCATGGCGGCTTGGTCCGACCCCGGCCCCCTGGGGCGAGATTCCTTCGGGCCGGCTCCCCGGGTCTCGCGCGAAAAGTCTGGACTCGGGCTGCAACTGCGTGCAATCCGGCTCGTCTTTCTGGAAAGTGGGACAGGCGCACGCGCTCGCAGCAGCTTCGGGATGGACTATGGCGGCCCCGTACATCGCAGAAATTCAGCGCTTTGCGGGCGCTTTTCGCGACAACGAGCGAAACCTGCCGCTGTACTTCCCCGATTTTGGCGTTCCTCCGGGCGGGGACAGCCTCAACCGGGTCTTCGGCCCGCCGGTTGGGCTCAGAGACTCCGACTGGCCGCTGTACCCGCAATTGGGCGAGCTCCTTGCGGGTGCCAACCAGCTCGACGCGTTTGATGCCGACGATCTGCGGATGGAGCACGTCTTCACCATCGACCTTCGGGACATCCGGCTGCTGGGTGCTCCACCACGCGCCCGGGCCATGATGCTGTTCATCAGCAACGCCAACGCCAACCGCGCCAACCAGAATGGCAACGTCGAAACGGCGGTGGTGTTCCTGTCCGAAGAAGAGCTCGCCCGCGGCCCCTACCAGGGCCCGTTGCCCCGACGCTCGCAAGACCGTAGGAGCCGCCAGTTCAGCCTGATTCAGGTGGACGTACCCGGCGACGTGTTCGACCTCCACGAGGATGAGGAGTCGCCCATCGCCCTCCTGCATGACGCCATTTGGCAGGCGCCCGCACGGATCGGCGGCTGTCCGATCTGGGTCCGCGATCCAAGCGACCCCAAGGACTTCACCGCCGACCGACGGCCCCGACTCCCGCCCAACCTCCCCGGTCCCCGCGGTCGCAACTCGTTCGTCATGCAATTCGAGCAGCGGTTCGCCAACGTGAACTTGGGCAAACAAGGCGTCATGTACGTCTCGGGCGTCGGCGCCTACTACCAGAGCTACGACTAGGCCGCAGAGCTACGACTGAGCCGTTTTTTTGGTGCAGGTCGCCTCCCGTGTTAGCCGGAGGCGATGGGCGATAAATTCCGCGACCTCGGCCTGCTGCTGTTGCGCGTCGGGATCGGCGGCATGTTCATGGCACACGGCTGGCCCAAGCTCGCCGGTGGAGAGCGCGCCTGGACCAAGCTCGGCAAGAGCATGGTTCACGTGGGAATCGACTTCGCCCCCACCTTCTGGGGCTTCATGGCCGCCATCGCTGAGTTCTTTGGGGGACTCGCGTTCGCCCTCGGCATCGGATTCGTGCCCGCGACCGTGCTGTTGCTCAGCACGATGGTCGTCGCCGCGACGATGCACATTCGCAAGAATGACGGCTTCACGGGGGCCAGCCACGCGATCGAAGCGGGCATCGTCTTCGCGTCGCTCTTGCTCGTGGGGCCAGGGCAGCACACGCTGGCGAGCAAGTTTGGGAAGAAGGGCTGAGCCGCCTCTGGGAGCGACGCCCGGTCGCTAAGACTTTGCCCGAAGCTTGATCGTCAGCGGTTCGGCAGCGGGCCGGGAAGGATCGGGAAGGATCGGGGCCGCGGAGATCGCCAGGAGACTGAGGACACCGGCGAACATCAACATCGCACAGGTGGTCCCGGGCGGCGGCCCAGCGTTCCCGGACGCGGCAAGTTTCTTCGCGGCGGCGAGTCCCGGCCCGCCCTACAGATCCGCCCAGGTGCCTTCGACCGCGCTCTCGAGGACGTATGCGCGGCGCGGCACCAGTTGTCCCTGCGCTGGGTCGCCGTTCTGCGGGACGACGTCCCAGCCGACGTAGTTGCTCGAGATTTCTCCGGCGACCAGATCGAAGTCGAGCGGTCCACTCACGCCGCCGATGTCGAGGTTGGCCCCACTGACAAGCAGCTCGCGCGCATCGAGGACGGCTTGCACGTCACCAAGCGGGACCGCGGTGCCACTCGCGTCTGCAAGCCTCGGCATCGCGCTGGCGACGTCCACGCCCCCGTCCGCGCCGCCGGCAACCATCCCCAACAAGGTGACCATCGCAGCGTCGTATCCCAGCGGGCTGGCCGACAGAGGGTTGGCGTCCTCGTACACGACGCGGTAGCGGATGTTGAACGCCTCGAAGTTGGTGGGGTCCTGGATGGCCGGGGAAACCCCCTCCAGTGAGGACATCAAGGTCGGTGCGAACGAGTCGGCAACGAGGCCCGTTGCGGTGAGCAGCGAAGGCACCGCTCCATGCGAGACAACGAAACGCGGCAGCGGGATACCGGTGTTGTTCCAAGCCAACAGGTACGCCCGAAGCACCTCCAACACCTCCGACGCGCCGAGGAAGACGATGGTGTCCGCCTCTTGAGCAAAGCCCTCGGCGATCACCGTCGCGTACGCTCGTTCGACCTCGTCGGAGTCCAACCCGACGGGGTCCGGATAGAGCAGCGACCCTGTCGGGACGCCGGGAAGCTCGGCCGCCAATCGTTGAATCATCGGCTCAAACAAACCGACACCGTACGCATCGTTCTTGGCGAGAACGAGGATGCTCGCCGGCGGCGGATCGAGCGATGCGATCCGGTCCGCGATTGCGTTCGCCTGCACCGCATCGCCGCTGATCGTTCGCCAGATCAGCCCCGAGTCGTCCAGGTCGGCGATCGACGCAGCGGTCGCGCTCGGCGAGATCATGAACGTGCCAGAGTCGACCACCGTCGGCGCGAGAGCGAGCACCTCTGTCGACAGCGCGGGCCCGATGATCGCAGGCACGCCCACGTCATCGATCAGGTGCTCCGCAGCGTCGGCGGCCGTGCTGGAGCTGCCCTCGGAGTCACACGCGATCCATCCAACCTTGCGCCCGTCGGGCAACGATGTGACGGAGTTGAAGTCATCGACCGCAAGTTCGATGGCGTTCTCGATCGGAACGACGGTGCTGGTGAAGGGCTCCGACGTGGCGAGGATCGAACCGATCCAGACGATCTCGTCAGGCGCTGCACCCGAAGGCCTCAGAACCTTCGTACATTCGTCTGACGTCAGCATTGCGCAGCGCCCCTGTGCCCCGCAGGTCGAGTCTTCCCCGAAGAGGTCAGTGCAGGTGCCGAAGTCTTCGCAGACCACATCGGCCGGGTCAGGGCGGGTTTCGCAAACCAAGCGCTCGGTGTTGCAGATCAGGGTCTCGCCCCCAGAGTTGGAACAGTCGTCGTCGGTACGACACTCGTCGAACTCGAGTACGAGGGAACAGCTACCGAGCAGGCTGGATGTCGCCGCGGCAAGCAGAGCGTGTCGGAACGCGAAGGGGCGATGGCGGTTCATGACGGGTCGAAAGGCGCGAGAGTCTAGAAACGAACGTGCGCTGAGAGGCCCGCACCATGGGGGGAGAACGAAGGGGCCAACCGAGCCCGCCGATTGTCGGCTCCCTTGCGATAGGAGAGGCCCAAGAGAACGGCGCCGCTGACCAAAGCAAGGCCGCCAACGCCAAACATCACGTCGGCCGCGAGCGCGTAGTTCTTCCCCTGCTTGACGGCATCACGGCGCGGCTCCAGCGAGTCGAGCGTGTCGAGGTCGTTGGACCGACCATTCGCTGCGGCAGCGAGTCCGCCGGCGGTTCCAAGAACCACACCACCCACGATGAGCAGCGCGATGCCCCCCTTGCGCATGGGCGGCATCCCCTTCGGCTCGGGCTCAGGCTCGGGCTCGGGCTCGGGCTCCGGCTCCGGCTCGGGCTCCGGCTCCGGCTCGGTGCCCTCGGCGGTCGGCTCACCGTCCTCCGCCGCGGGCTCGGGGTTCTCCTCGGCGCCAGGCTCGGCGGGCACATCCTGCTCTGCGACGGAGGGGTCGCCAGCAGGCGTCTCCTCCGCCGGGGTGGCTGGAGCGTCGTCAGTGGCGCCGTCCGGTTCGGCGACGGTCGCGTCCGCAGGCGGCTCCGATGGGGGCTCGACATCTGCCGGAGCCAGCGCGCACACCAACCACATCGACCAACTCAGACTCAGCATCGGGCGGCACGATACACCCGCCGCGCGACCCGGTGCCATCCCCGCGTTTGTCGGCCACGCGGCCCGATGCGTCGCGTTCTACCGGATCGCAGCCCGAGCGAGCTCAGCGTTCGTCGTGGACTTCATCCAGAGACATCACCTGGGTGCTCTGGTTGGGATCGGTGTCGCCGGATGCAGCGCCGCTCCCATCCTGAAGACTCACGCCTTGTTCCTCGGCGATCCGCCGTACGATCATCGGATCGAGCTGGAGCTTTCGCGCCAAGTCCTCGATCGAGCCCAGTTCGCCCGTCGGGCACGTGCGAAGCTGGTGAACGAGGGAGTCCACCTTCGCGCGGGTCATCCGATCCATCGGCCTCATTGTGACGCGTCGGCCCAGGACAGCGCAATCGTGGCGGCTCAATCTTGCGGCCAGGGATCCTGCGCTGGTGGCGGAGCATCCATGGGGGCTTCAACCCCGCGAGCTTCGAGGTTGTCGATGAAGAGGTCGACGTAGCGCAGATCGTCTTCGATGTCGGCGTCGGGGTTCACCGCGAGCCACGCCGCAACCGCCTCGCCCAGGGGTTCGAGAACCTGCAGCGCGCCGAGGCCGTCGCCGGCGGCGGCTCGAACTGCCGCCATCTCGAACCCTGCGTAGAGGTTGAGCGTGACGAACGCCTTCTGGGTCCCGTCCGCCTCGAAGAAGCCGTCTTGCGGCGTCTCTCCAGGCTCGAGCGGCGAGAGGATTTCGACCTCTTGCTCGACCCGGGTGTCCCCCCACGGCGTGTCGTACGCGATGCGTAGGGTGCCAACGTCGGCGCCGCTCGCTCCGGACAGCGGGGTGAGCTCGAGAACCATCGCCCCCCCGCCTCCGCGACGGCCCCCTTCGTTGTCACTGCTCGACACCCGGTGCGCGAGTTGGAGTGAGGGGATCTCGATGCGAGTTCGGCCCGGGGTGACCACCGCCCGCTGCGTACCGAACACCCCGCGCAGCTCGTAGCCCTCCGCGACCTCGGCGTCGATGACGACGTTGCGGGCCAGCGGTAGCAAGAACGCCTGCGCTTCCTCGACGAACACCTCTTCGACCGCGGCGGGGTCTTCCACAAAGTAGAACGCACCACCGCCCGTCTCCGCCAACCCACGCATCAGCACCGGGTCGAACGACTCGCCCATGCCGATCGTCGACAGCGAGATGCCCCGAGCGGCGTAGGCCTCCGCCAGGGTGAGCACCCGGGCATCGTTGACCACACCGGTCGTCGACTCACCGTCCGAGAGCAGCAGCACTCGGTTCTGTCGCAGCGGATCCACGGATGCGTCGACGTACTGCAGCGCCGCTCGAAGACCACCATAGACGTCGGTCCGTCCTTCGGCGGTGATCGAGGAGATCGCCTCGGTCAGCGCGGGGTCATCCCCGGAGAGCCCTTGCGCCAACACCTGGGCACCGTCGGAGAACGCGATCAGGGTGACGTTGTCCTCCGGTCGCAACACCTGCTGCATCTCGAGGAGTCCGCTGCGGACGTACTCGATAGGCTCACCGAGCATCGACCCACTGGTGTCGATGGCGATCGCGAGGTTGAGCGGGGGCCGCGGCATCGACTCGATGTCGACCGGCGTCGTCATCCCCATCATGACCATCGTGCAGTTGTTGCCGTTGACCATGTTGCCCATGACCGCCAGCGACCCCTGCAGGCAGACATCGTCGTCGCAGGTCGCCGCGCCGAGGTCGATGCGGTGCTCGGCGAAGAAGCCGACGTCATCGAGCGTCTCGGGGCCTGGGATGTTGCCGTCCTCGAGGATCTGCCGGAACTGGCCGAAGTCTTGAGCGCCGCCCTGCCCGACCGCCGGACCCACGCCGTCGTCCGGCGGGGACTGTGGGTCGCCTCCGACCGTCGGGTCGGCGCCCGCGGACCCACTTCCCAGCGAGCCGTCGTCCGCCCCGGAGTCGGCATCACAGGCACCGAGTCCGCACAGCGCCATTGCCAGCGCGCCCATCCACATTCGTTTGGTCATCATTCCCCCTCCACTTCGCTCTGCGTAATCACAATCGCCAGGTCCGGACCCAACACGTCGGGTCCCAGTGCGCACTCCGGATCGAGAGCCATGCGCTCTTGCGCGGCCAAGACCGCGACAGTCGTCTGCAAACTCGTCTCGGGGAGCACCAGACCGGTCGCCGATTCCCCTGCCGCCAAGGACACCTCGGCGCCCTCGGTGCTCTGAAGCACAACGGCCCCCACCTTCGCCACGGTGCCGCAGCTCGTCGCCACGTCGAATCCGCAGTCGTCGTCGGTCTCGTACCGCATCGAGAGGCCCTGCAAACTGGGCGGGTCGGAGGCCCGGTAGGCCTGCACTCGCGCCGTCACAACGCCTTCGGAGTCCTGCGCGCTGACTTCGATCGCATCCAAGCCGGTGCCGAACACAGGCCGCACGGTGAGCGTGTCACCGGCGACGAACGGCCACGATGTCTCGGGGATGCAGACGAACCAGGGGCTCGACGGGGTCTCCCCATCGTCGCTGAGCACGACGGCTCCGCACCCATCGGGGGCCCACGAAGCATCCAACAACATCCCGCCGGTCGGCAAAGGGTCTCCCCATTCGAGACGTTCACCGTCGGGCACGGGCGCGCACTGTTCGAGACCGCGGGCAGGGTCATCGGGCTGGAACAAGAACGACGCGTCTCCCTCGAAGCGCAGCCCCGTTCCGTCCGGGAGCAATCGGACGACTCCGTTGCCGATGGGTTCCTCGCCCGAGATGAACTCGGTCGACAACGCGCCCGAGGTCCACAGCAACCAACGGGGCGCGGCGCCGTCGGCCTCCAGGCGGATGACCTCGCACAGCCGTCCGGGAGTGCTGACCAGCCCGAGGCTGTCGCCCGCCGGAATCGTCCAGCTCTCCGAGGAACCCAAGAGCGACTCCGTCAGCAGCGCGCCCGGGTCGCTCTGGATGCTGGCGCAATCCACGTCGACTGCGGGTGCCAAGCGCCGAAGGCGGACAACCGAGTCGCTCGAGCGGACGTTGTGCAGCACGACCTCGGCAAACTCGGGCTGGAGCTCGGGCTCGAAGTCTGGACCGGGACCGACCGTCGTCGCCGTTGGCCCCGGCGGCTCCCCCTCGACGTCGGGCGAGCTCGTAGCGACACAGACGAGCAAGGCGGCGGCACCAGCGGCCACCTCGGCGAGTGCGCGACGGCGGGGATTCAAAGCAAGCACGTCGGGGTAGTGCCGGTCGCACCCCAGACGATCATGGCCCCGTCGAGATCACGTTCGCGGCACCCCGTCCCCACATCGAAGCGGGGGCGGGACGGCGCGGGTCAGCGGGACTTGCCGACCAACACGCCCACGAGCCGCAGCAGTCCGTCCAGATCGCGGATCTCCTCATCGAAGCGCGGCGCGCGAACCTGCGCGCAGTCCGACTCGAGCTCTGCGGCCAGGCCCGCGACGATGCTGTCGAACCGGGCGTTCTCCTCCGCCGCTTCGCTTCGCATCGCCCGCAGGTCCCTCAGCAAGCCTTTGGGATCGGCGACGCTGGGCAGGTGCGGAGCCAAAGCCCCGGCGCGTGCGTCGAGATCGTCGTCGCGGAGCGCGGAGACCCGCGCGAGCGGATCCGACGGCTCGAGGGGTAGATAGCTCTGGTTGAACACGACCCCCGAAACGCCGACCTTGCGGCGCTCGAGGTCGTGCCGCAACCACGCGGCATCGTCCGCGCTGGAGGGGTTCGCCGAGCTGACCAACACGAAGCTGGTCGAAGGGTCGCGCAGGCTGGCGTCGACCAGCGTGGCCCGAGAGGCGAAGCCTTCTCGAAGCGTGGCGAACGCCTCGAGAAACGCGACGATCTCGTCGAGAAGCTTGCGCCCGGTGATCAGCCCAAGCATCCGCTTGGCGACCGCCCCACCACTGGCGATGAGCCGATCTCGGATGCCCTTGGGACTCTCCCCGGGCAGGAACCACTCCACGAAACGACTGTCGAGGAAGTTCGCCAGAGACATCGGCGCATCGAGGATGTCGAGCGCGTTGCGAGCCGGAGGCGTGTCGAGCACGACCAAGTCGTAGTCGTGGTTCTCCATCGCGTCGTACAGCCGCTCC